>Ga0315292_10001198_pt1 | contig 13591 bp, 19 predicted proteins | sample YL17G13_0_MG_FD_204029 | JGI IMG/M metagenome (GOLD analysis project Ga0315292, IMG submission 204029) | Sediment microbial communities from Yellowstone Lake, YNP, Wyoming, USA - YL17G13_0 | ecosystem: Environmental > Aquatic > Freshwater > Lake > Sediment | place: USA: Wyoming | collected... | reverse complement strand
CTGGCGCCACCGCTCTCGCCCTCACCGGGACCACCGGGACTGGTGCAAGCATCACCACCACCTCCGGGACTGGCCTTGTGGTCAGTTCGCCGTCTGGGATTGGTGCTACGATTTCTGCTGGTGGTGTCGGCCTGGTCGTTACAACGTCGGGGTCGGCGCACGCCATCACCGCTACTGCAGGATCCGCCGGAGGATACGGCGTCCGTGCGACCGGAAGTGACTACAACTCAATTGTTTCCCCCAACGACGCCACATTCAATGTTGGTTATGGTGCTGGTGGTGTGTTTGTCGCTGGCCAAGTCAATGGTGTTGGCGTAGGCGTTGCTGGTTACGGTGGCGGCACCGCTTCGTCTCACGTACCTACCGCCGGTGCACCAGATGGCCAAGGCGGCTACTTCGTCGGTGTGTCGGCAGGTGCACTTGGTGGAGCCGATGGAGTTCTGTCCAAGGGCGGTTCGGCAACTACCTCAGGTGCTCCGGGGATGGGTATCACAACCTACGGTGGCGCTCAAACTGGTAGTGGTTCTGGTGGCGCAGGTGTTCGAAGCAAGGGCGGTCAGGCAAATACAGGTGTGGGCGGCATTGGCGTCGTAGGCATTGGTGGTAACTCAACCTCAGGCACCGGCGGCAGGGGCGGCTATTTTGCCGCCGGAATTGGCCAGGGTACCACCAGTAGCCCTGGCGGCCTTGGTGGCGATTTCATTGGTGGTAATCAATCTACATTTGGAGCAGATGCAGCTTCGGTGGGCGGAGATGGTATTCACGCCACCGGTGGAACCACCACCAACACCAACAGCCGTGGCGGACATGGCGGGGTATTCACAGGCGGCGGTGGCTACGGCAGCGCGTCTCCATATCAGGTCGGAGGTCACGGTGTCATCGGAGTCGGCGCTGCTGGGGGTCATCCTGGTATTGGCGTCATCGGCTTGGCCGCAGGGATGACGGTTTCCACCAACACTGAGGTCTTCAACGAGACCCCACAAGGGGCCGGGGTCTACGGACTTTCCGACACAGCAGCTTACTATGCGGGTGCTTTCATCACCAAGGCTGGGACTGGAACGGCTCTGTATGCTGTCTCAAAGGCGGTGGTCGGGTCTCTGGGTGCAGCCGCGTACTTCCAAGGTGGTGGCTTTGGTACTGGAAGTGGCCAGAGATATGCGGTCGAAATCTACTCGTCCGCGCCAACCCTTGATCCTGCATACGCCTGTTTGGGACTCGCAAACGGCACCTATGGAATCGATGCCTCTGGCTGTTCGATTCCCATCGCGATGGGCTCGCGAACCACTGACCCAAGCGGCATTGGCACTCTCTTGGAGGGGTCCTTCTGGTTGGACCGCAACACTTCTAAAATCTGCTGCGTCATGAACGGCGTCCTCAAGCGAACCGTGGCCCTCACGTAAACTGGTGTAGAATACTACTATGATCGTTCACGTGCAAATCGAGAAGCTCGAAAATGGTAGCTGGAAGGCCTTTATTCCAGGAATCGTGGGAGCTTTTGTGTTGGCTCCAACGGTTGAGGAAGCACTCAGAATCATCCGCCCTGTCGGACTTCACATCGTTGCTGAAGACATGATGCAGGGTAAGGTGCCATGCGACCATTCAGTGTTCTTCATCATTCAAAATACCGGCGACGCTGCCAAGCCGCAGCCCAGCTCACCTCCAGCCGATCCAGCTTCCAAGTAGGAGTCAATCCATGCCAGCCCACTACGTTCTGAACGACAAAAAATTCCCACCAGGCACCCCAGTGGGGCATTACGCCACACTTGAAAAGGCTCGGGCAGCAGCCCAGGCGACCTTGGCGGTTTGTGAAGATGTCGACCTAGAAATCTACCTTGACGACCCCTCGGCCTATGACAGGGCGTCCAGGCTGGCTACACGAAAATTCTTTCCCTTGGAAGAGTAATCTTCCCAAAGTACCAGGAGAACTACCATGGCAGGCAGAATCACCCCAGCAACTCATGCAACCGTCACCGCAGCTACTGCTGGTGGCTACCTGACCGTCAGCTCGGCGGCCAACCTCTACGTCGGAGCGCGGTGTTGGCTCTCGAACACGGCAGGGACTGCCATGGACATGGTTGAAATCACCGAAATTGCTGGCACCAGCATTGGTGTACGCAAAATCCCACTCCCCGGACAGGGCCCGAACTATGGCCGCTCGGATGTCAGCGCCTACAATGGCGGTGGCTTCCTGGACCAGGAGTCTCAGTTCATCTACAACCGGAACGACGCCTCGGCGCCCTAAGGGCGACCACGACGTTCGGCATTCATGGCCCGCCAGGCGTCTTGGCGGGCCTTCTGCGTTTCTACGTCCTCGTACCGAACCGTCATCCAGCCGTCCATACAGGCGCAGGTGATGCTGCAGAACACGGGGGCGTCCTCAGGGGTGTCGGCGTGCACTTCGATGCTCTGTTGGCCTCTGGGGACGTCTGGGCGCTCATGGTGAATGCGTCGCTGCCAGCACTCTGGGTAGCAACAGGGCAACTTCTTGGTGGGCTGCCCCTTGAAGCGCTCCCAGGTCATCAGCAACACCCAGAATCAGGGAAGATGAAGACGTCGGGGTCCTCGAAGTCGCCGGTAGGCAGGGTCTTGTCCGGCTCTGCCGCGAAGGCGTCAGAGCCGACAGGCACCCCGTGGATGTGCAGCTGCTCTCGGGCCTTCTCCAGGCTCTCAGCAATCACCACACAGCCGCCTTCGTGGTGCCAGTTGGTCGTGACGTTGCTCAGCCTCTCCCAGATGAACACCTTCACTGGAAGTCCGAGGGGAAGGTCTGCCATCCGGTACCATTGAAGACAAAGAACAAGGCAGTCGTCTCCTTGAGCTTCTCCGCCTTGAGGACCACGATGGCGGCGTCGTTCTTCTCGGTGTTGTTGATGGCGAAGAAGAGGTTCTCGACCGTCACGTTGTCACCGTACTTGATGCCGATGTCCATGGCCAGGAGATCCATCTGGGCCTTGAAGTCAGCTCGGCGCTCCTTGGGGTCGAAGGCCTTCGCCGGAGCCTTGGGCAGCGGAACTGGGACAGCCAGGGTCTCGAAGGAACCGGCATCCACCGAGCCCGTGATGTTCACCTCGTCCATTCTCACGACGGGCTTGGACTTCGTCGCCCTGCCCAGCGTCAGGCCCATGTTGAAACTGCCAACCACCATCATCGTGGCACCCAAAAGCATCAGAATCTGTCCTCGTCTCATTTGATCTCCTTCATGCGGTAACGTTTGACCATCTCGCCGAGGACGCGGGCTGCGTTCACGGCATCATCTACACCACTGTGATGCTTCCCTTCAAAGCTCAAGCCCATGCTCTTCACGGCCTTCGTCAGTCCTCCCCTCTTGTCACCTCGCATGAGGGAGATGAGGGCCTTGATGTTGAAGTGGGTCTTGGACATGGGGTACTCGACCCCAAAGCGCTTGCACTGGACCTGGAGCATCTCTCGGTCCCAGTCTCCAAAACTTGCCCAGCTGAGCTTGTAGTCTGGCCCCTTGCAGTGCGCCTGGAGTCGCTCCAGGGCCACCTCAAAGGTCACACCAGCTTTGTCGAGATGTGCCTGAGTGATGCCAGTCAGGTCGGTACAGAAGTCGCTGACAGTCGAGTAGCGCGGCTGCACGAAGATGGAGTCAAGACGCTCCACCCGGTAGGTGCGGTCTTCAACAGTGAGCCTTGCTACCCCAATTTCAATGATTTCGGGGTCTTGTCCGCTGTTGGTGTTGCGGGGAAACCAGCAGGTGGCTTCCAGGTCTACCACGATGATGTCGCTCATTCTCGGTCTTTCTCGTTCAGTTCCCTGACACGTTGATACAGGCCGTACATGAGGACAACGTAACCCGCCAACACCAACCCGTAGCAAACCCATTCAATCATCGAAGCTTCCCGGCCTTCCTTATCATCTGCATGTTGCCCATAATGGAGGAACGCCTGGCTGATGTCAAGTGGTCAAGGTAGAGTTTTCCGTCCAGGTGCTCAAGCTCATGCTGGAGAACGTGGGCCATTAGGCCGTGAAACCAGCCCTCGGTGGTCTCCATCTTCTCGTTCTGGTACTCGACGAGGACCTCTGGAGCCCTACTGATTTCCTCGAAGAACCCGGGGACTGACAGACAGCCCTCCACCATCAGTTTCCTGTCCCCAGCGAACTCCTTGATGACCGGGTTCACGAAGACCGATGGTCCCAGGGAGCCGCTGTCGACCACCACGAGACGCTTCAGGACGCCAACCTGAACCGCAGACAGGCCGGCACCCCGGTAGGCACGCATGATGGCCAACATACCTGCGACCAGCTCCGGGTCTGGAGCCTCAGTGAGGGGCTCCGAGACCCTTTTCAAGATGCCGGCTGGCCAGTAGACGAGCTTCATGTCTTCTTGCTCCTTATTGCCCCCACCTTGACAAGATGGGCAAATCTTTTCTTCATTCTCTTGAGCCTGGCGGCAGCCGGGCTTACCGGGAAAAACCCATGTCGTCGAGCAGACCTCCCTCCAGGGGTGACATGTCGGCAACCTTGAGGCGCTCCAGGACTGGAGCGAGTGGCTGGCCAAGGCAGACCACGGCCACAACAATCTCCTTCAGCTTGGCGATGCTCAGGCCCTCGGTGCGGCGGGCCAGGTCTTTGGCAGAAGCCTCAGAGACGCCAATCTGCGATAGGTACTTGAAGCGGGTCTCTTCGGTGGGAATGGCGATGGCGACGAGGCGATCCACCCGGGACGGACGGTCCTTGATGCGGGAGGGGATTTGGTCGAGGTTGTTGGTGGTGGCGACCAAGACGAAGTTGTCCAGGCCCCGCTGCCCGTCCAGGAACTCAAGGATGGACTCCTCGAACTCCCTCACGAAGCTGTCGATGTCCTCGCAGACCAACATGATGGGGCGAACGGGCTCGTGCTCTCGGATGTGCTCCACGTAGTGGGCCACCATGGAGCCGTTGTCCCAGAAGAGGACGATGCCGTCATACTTCTCGACGAAGGCCTTCTCCAGGAGGCGCAGGGTGCAGGACTTGCCACAGCCAGGAGGGCCATGGAGCAGGTACCCACGCTTGTGGGCGAAACCCATCTTCTTGAAGACCTCACGACGGTCGAAAAAGGTCTGAATCTCGTCGGCGATTTCCTGGACGCTGGTGTCAATCTCCAGAGGCTCGTCGTTGGTGACCTCGACCGGCAGAAACCCGGGCACATTCTCGTCACCAACGCGCACCGCAGACATCTTGTAGAGGCCCGAACCCAGGGTGCTCCGACTGAGTGCCTCAGTGTAGTAGTTGACCTTCTTCTGTACAGCGATGACCTTCTGTGGCTTCTGTCCGATGTTATCCAATGTCGTCCTCGTGTCGGAACCCCTTGAAAATTGGGAACCTTGGCTTGCCGTCTTCGGTGAGTTCAAAATACTTGAATGTCAGCTTCTTGGGAAGCCTTTTTGCGTTGTAGTCCTTCCAGTACTGCCGGCGCTGTTCGTCGCTGAAGCCGCTGCCAATCTCGAACAGCTTACCATTCTTCGTTCGACATTCCAAGGCCCCCAGGCTGCTGGCATACTTCCCGTTGCCAACCACGGCACCAACCACCTCGGCCTCATCATCGACGAAGGACTTGACCTTGAGGAGCGCTCGGCTCCGCTTCAAGAGCACCGGCTCCAGGCTTCGTCGGTACATGGCTCCTTCGAAGCCCTTGTAGACGTACTCTGTGCTGTGCTTGACCATCCTGGGCTGGTCTGGGTCAATGGTTTCAAACATGTCCACGACCCCGATGCGGGCCACGGCTCCGACCACGTCCATGACGGACTTCTGCACGAAGTTCTTGGCGAACTCGTAGCGCTCACGGTAGGGCTTTGTGGGCTTCTCCCACTCATCTTGAGTCGTAGCGTCGAACAGAAGGTACTTCAGGTGCTGGGTGTCTCCGCCCTTCTTGAAGAGGACGTGCTGTAGGGCCTGGAAGTCGATTCTGTCGTTGACGATGACCACGACCTCGCCATCCAGAACCAAGCTCTGGGTTGGATTGCGGGTGTTGTTGATTTCCTGGAGCTTCTCGCGCACGGGCTCGAAATTCAGCCACTCCTTGCCGGTGCGGCTGTAGAGCTGGACACGGCCACGGCATGCTGGCAGGAAGGCCACACAGCGTGCCCCATCGAGCTTGGGTTCCACACACCACTTCCCCTTGAGGAGGTCTGGCTTGACCTTGGAGTAATCTTCGGCCAGCGGCACGGTGAACTGGAAGATGGTCCCTTCTCCAAGAGCGTTGTTGACGTCCTTGGCCCCGATGTCGAGACGGAGGTCCTGCTTGATGATGCGCTCGGTCCACTTGCGCTGAATGGGGGTGCATGCTCCCAGGAACACCGAGATGGCCGTTTGTGCAGCGTTCCCGGTCAGCTCCCTCGTCTGAAGGTTGCTCAGGAGCATCATCAAATTCCGATGCCAGACGCTGTCCTCAGCGAATGGAATGGCATCCTCCTTTGGGATGGGCAGTTTCTTGACGCCGAAGGTCACCTGAGGGCTGAGGGCCAGAGTGAGGACCTTTCGAAGTTCCCGACTGTCTCCTTCTTGGAGGGCCTCCAAGCGAGCATTCCCACGAGGGGCTGCTTCAAGGGTTTCGAGTGTTTTGAGAAGGTCCATTGGTCTTCCTGATGAGGGTTGAAACTGCGTTTTTGTTCATCTCGATGATCTCTTTCCTGTCTGTAGCGTACTGGCCCCAAGAAATCAAGGCGTCAGCAGTCTTTTCTTGTGCTTCCCAGGCCTTGATGTAGGTGGCGTTTATCAAGTCCTGCTTCTCTTGAACCTCAAGCAGGTCTACCCTGAGCTTCTGAATCTCAGCGGCTGCAGCCCTACAGGCCCGCAACTCGCCCAAAGCCCAAGACAGACACAGGCCAAGCCCCAGGGCGGCCAACCAGCCGACCACCCATAGGGCCTTGAAGCGCCTGTGTCGTCTCAGTTCGTTTCCTGATACAACGTGGCAGGTATCTATCACCCTCAGGAGACTACCGCACCCGTCGTACCCAAGTCAAGGGCCTGCTGAGGTGCCGTGGGCTGGGGCTTTGATGCTTGAAGCCGGCCCGCCGCAGTGGAGCGAAAGTAGAAGCTCCCATCCTGGGCCAGACACTCCGCAAGGCCGAGATTCACAGCAACGGCCAGGTACTCACGGCAACAGGTCAATGCAGTCCCGGAAGACTTCGAGATGACCCTGGCACTGGCACGATGTACCCTCTTGGCCAGGTCATTCAGGACCTTTGCAACACGCCCGTCCTGAAGTGCCGCGTAGTTGTTTGGGTCCCTCTTGTAGGTGACAGGCAGGGTGGGGGTAGTCAACTTGGCGGGGGCTGGCTTTCTGGTCTCGGTGACGGCGACAGGTTCCACATTCGCAACCCCCAGGACCTCCTGAACGGTTGCAGCAACATCCTTGAGGTACATGAACTTCTCGTAGTCCCCCTCCGCCTTCTCGAACAGTGCCTTCTCAATCGCATTTTGCTTCGTCAATTGCTTGCTCATTTTGTTTCCATTTTGGTTGGGTTGATTGGTGGGTACAACGACAGTATTGTAACAGACGATTTTCCTGAAAGTCTAGGGCCACACGACTTTGACCGATTCTCTCGCACGAGTCAGGGCCGTGTAGAGCCACCGGCGCCCCTCAGTGGTGCTGAGGCGAATGCTGTCCTCGATGAAGACGAGGGCCTCAGGCCATTCCGAGCCCTGGCTCTTGTGGCAAGTGAGGGCGTAACCCAGGTTGGCGTGCATGTGGTGTGGACGGTCTTCCTTCTCCGGGTACGCCTTCTTCATGGCCGACGCTGAGCCCTTCTTGATGGCATCTGGGTCAAGCTCGGAGGCCTTTCCGAAGACCTCCTCCGGGCTGATGACGGCCTCACAGGGGCTGTCGGTGAAGTTGACCTCCTGGAAGCCCATGTAGAGGGTCTTGTTCTTGTGGCGGTCAGTCACGGCGATGTGAAGGTGCTGGCGGCCAAGCTCCTTGATGGTGAAGACCTCTCCATTGAAGACGTCCAGCTCGTAGTTGTTCCTGGTGACCAGCAGCGGCTCATCTTCCCTGAGGATGCCCTTCGGGAGGCCCCTCAGCTCTCTGATTCTGAGGTTCAACTCGTGCCTGGTCTTGTTCTTGTGGCAGATGATGACCCCATTGCGGCTGCAGTTGTCGAGGAGGGCCTGGTCGAGCTGAGAGCCAACGACAACAGGAAGCGCCAGAATTGATGACATGATGTTGGCGTTGACTCGGATGTCGTTGCTGATGCGGATGATGGGCGACTCCAGGGCCTGGCGAAGTACCTCTGTGAGGTTGACCTTGACGTCGGCCGGGAAGTCCTCATTGAAAACGCTGAAGGTCTTCTTCTCTTGGTCCTTTTCAACTGGCGGCAACTGGAAGCCATCGCCAATCAGCACGATGTTCAATCCAAGGGCTTGGCAGAAGAAGTGGAGATGGTCGAAGACCTGGCTGGTCACCATGGACGCCTCATCGATGATGAGGGTCCTATTCGGAGGAAGCTTGAGTTCCTTGCTCTCCTTCATGGTGAAGTGGTACTCCCCGGTGTCTTCGTCCTTCATGGGGGTGTACATCCATCTGTGAATCGTGGAAGCGTCACAGCCGGCGGCCTGCTTGACGCGCACGGCTGCCTTGCCGGTGGGGGTCAGCACGAACACGCCGGGGTTCTCTTGGGCCAAGACCTTCAGGAGGGTGGTCTTGCCGGTACCAGCGTAGCCGCTGATGACCAGAAGTCCACCGCCGCCGGGGAACTTCTCTGTCATGCTTCGGATGGCCGCGAGGGCTTCCGCTTGGCCAGCTGTAGGTACAAACTCGCTCTCGCTCATGCTCCCCAGCCTGGATTCGAACCAGGATCTTTCCGGTTAACAGCCGAACGCACTACCAATTGTGCTACCAGGGAAAGTGCCCCCGAAATGATCACGCTCGGGAGCCACACGCGCCTTCTCAGGGACGGTTGCCGGTCAACATTTTAGCGCTACTGTCGACAAGCTCAAAGCCTTCGATCGCTTGCTTGACGGAATTTCCCCGAAGGGTGGGAGCTACCCTGGCCCCGTCACGGCAGTCTTTGACGTCTTGGTGACCGTCTTTGTATCGCGCGCCTTGATGCGGGCAGCGAGCTTCACCCGCTCCTTCTTGGCGACGAGATTCGCTGCATCCAGCCGAGCAAGCTGCTCTTCTGGGGTACGCTTCGATGCCGCTTCAATCCGCTGTGCTGCCGAAATGCGGCGGAGATCCTTCGGGCTGCCCGGTCCATTCTTTGACACTGTGTGTCTCCTGGTTGGTGTTACGTCTTTGCTGCGCCTTGTGAAACTATACCCACTCTACCTCCAGCGTTCTCTGACGTCAAGGCAAAAAGAACGCCGCAGTTCTTGCAGGGCACAAGGTTCCGCATTCCCTTCTCGCTTTTGAGCATCATGCCGTAAGCTGGGGCTTCAACAAAGCCCTCATGTGGGACGTGGGAGTCCTTGCAGATCGACACCGAGCCCTCGGGCTGTGATGCCTGCTTGGCGGCTGCGATGGCCGCACCAGCGACGCCAAAGAGGCCGCCACCAAAGAGAAAATCTCGTCGGTTCACAGGTCTACTCCGATGCGGTCCCAGAACCGCGAGTTGGCACCCTCATGGGGGTAGCCGTGGGGGTTGCAGTATAGGCGCATCTTCTCGGTACCCACCTGGTGGAAGGTGTCGACCGGCGTGTGCGTGTGGCCGAAGACCCAAGCGCGAGGTAGACGGTCCTCGTGCAGGTGGGCTGACATGTCGGCCATGAAGAACGGGTTGAGCGGGGAGCCGGCGTACTGGGGATCCACACATGCTGGCAGAGGCAAGTGGTGGGTGACCACGACGTCGCCCGTGCGGAGGTCGCCCATCACCTTCTTCACGAAGTCCTGGTGGCGCTCGTAGACCAGGGGCTCGAAGGGACTGGCCCCAGTGCCGATGACGAAGAAGTCGGACATGCCCCTCTTCACGTAGTAGGGGGTGCCGGCGTCAGGAAACCACATCGTGTTCCCAACGAACCGAATGCCACCGAACTCGTAGGGCCCGTGGTCCAGCTGGATGAGGTTGTGGAAGTTCGGCTCATGGTCAACCCCCTCGAAGAACTTGTCGCCTTCGAGGAACGAGTAGTCGTAGTACTCGTGGTTGCCAGGCACGTACAGGGCCTTCTTGTAGCCGCTGATCAGCTGAGCCACTCGGGCCTTCCAGAAGGCCTCGTGCCGGCCAATCTGGCAGATGTCGCCCGCCAGGATGACCAGTTCAGCTGGGTCTTTCTTCTGCACCTCTTCGAGCTGACGGAAGAATTCGTCTCCATCCCCCTTCTGCATGTGCTCGAAGTGGATGTCAGAAAGGACGTGCAGTCTCATTTGGGAACCAGGGCGGTGAGGGTCTGGAAGAGCTGGTTGATGAGGTAGATTTGGTAGGAGATCAACGCAGTGTAGCCCGCAAGCGACAGGGCAAGTGTAACCCAGGCTGAGGGGCTCTGTCGAATCTTCCAGAACCCGAACGCGCAAGCCGCCGACATGAGGACCTTGACAGCCCCGAAGGCCAGCGGGCCCTTGGTCAAAAAGTAGGCCATGAGTGGGTTTTGCTCTTCCGCCACCTTGATGCTGACCAGAGCCAATGTGGTGAAGAGGTCGAAGGCATTCAGCGCTACGAAGACACTGATTGCAGAGGAGTAGAGTCTACTGTTTTTCATATGGCCCGAAGTCATGAATGAAGTGTAGCATGCGCTGGACGCCAATTGGGTTGGCGCTGTGGACAGTCGGTGGATTGGTGGGCCAGTTCCCCGTCTCATGGACCCACTTCAAGAAGTCGAAGCCGCTGGGCTCGTTGACATGGCACGTGCAGCCACAGATGGGGTTCCCGCTGTCGTCCAGGCAGCTCTCTTCGCCCGAGCTGAAGGCGCAGGCGTGGCAGAAGCAAAGACCAAGGTCGTGGTCCAGGCTCATGTGGGTGATTGTATCCTTGTAGAACTGGCACAGTCGCATGGCCTCGCGGATGTTCCTCGCCAGAGTCCAGCTGGCATCTGGTGGATTGCGAAGGTCGTCAAGGTAGAGCTTCATTGGCAGGTTGCCTCCTGAATCAGGGTTGTCAGGGCACTCTGCATTGCCTGGGGCAGGGTTGTCAAGGGCTGAACGTCCAATTGTCCAACGGGACCAAGAGCTTGGAAGTCAGCGAAGAGGTCCGTTGTGGTGAAAACATGCACCCTGAGGTTGGATGCTGCCACAGTGGCAAAGGCGTCGGATGCAGTTGCAGCAGGTGTCGCGTAGCTTTGGGGCTCTTCATCGGTGAACATCACCAGATGTCGATTTGAGCCAGGCCTCCAATTGATGCCAAGTGGGTTCGAGCTGCTCGCGAGCATCTTGACGGCGTCGATAGAGGGCTCCATGCCGCCACCGCCGGCATTCTGCTGCTGGATAGCCTGGTTGAAGCTCGCTGGGTCGGTGAGGTTTAGCACCAGGTGCACCTTCCCGTCGTAGTAGGGGTCGTGGTCTGGGACGGTGACCAGGGCCCACCGCAGCTCGATACGATTGCCGTAGGTCGCAGCGAAGCCGGCTACAGCAGCCTTGACAGCACTGATGGTGCCGGACATGGAACCACTATCGTCGATAGCAAATACCACATCTACCAGGCTTGTGGGACTGAGCCCCTCATCCACCTGACCGTCGCAGTTGTCGTCTTTGCCATTGCAGGCCTCAGGCTTCGGGGTCACTTCACCGTAGCAGATAGTCTGGCCAAACTGACAGCGCTTGACGCCTGGGCGACACTCCCCGAAGGTGGTCGTACCAGCAGGGCCGTCGTAGCAGTACTCGATGGGGAGATTCTCTGGCTCGTCAATCTGGCCATCGCAGTCGTCGTCCTTGCCGTTGCAGATTTCCGGCACTGGCTGGGGTGCCGTGCAGCCAACCCAGGCCCCCTTAGAACAGGTCTCTGTGCCAGAGCCACAGGCATTGATGCACGTCTGCGAGAGACGCTCGTCTACAACACCATCACAGTTGTTGTCGAGACCGTCGCAGACCTCCCTGGAAGGTCCGACCTCACCTTCACAGACGGCCGTACTCTGGTCGTCACCCTCACACTTCCACACACCAGAGCGGCAGGTGCCGATGTCTTGGCCGCCCTTGGACGTGTAGCAAGGAAGCCCACACTTGGAGACCTCCCGAAGTTGTGTTCCTTCTCGGCAACCGAGCAGAACCAAAAGCAGGAGGATGTATGGACGCATGGAACTTCCTTATCAGGTTGCGGCAGCCGTTTCAAGTCTTTTTCGCTGGACCTGCATGAAGAGCTTGGCAGTGGAGCTGCTGATGGCCTTGACGGCCTCCTTGGATTCGACAATCTCACCCTTGGCCTCGCGGGTGACGTCTTCCACCATCGCGTCGATGACGGCACGGGTGTCCTCGGTCACGGGCTGTCGGCCCAGCTTGGCCTGGAGCTTGTCAAGAACGTGGTCAAGACGATTCAGGGTCACCCACTCGGTGGCAATGGCGTCCGCCTTGGCGAGCACCTCCTGCTTGTCGGGGGTCACCTGGGTGTCCTTCTTGGAGGCACGCTCACTGAACTCGGGGCGCTTGTGCTTGGCGATGAGCCGGGCTCCGTTGTTGGTGCGGACCTCGATGGGAGGCCGGAGCACGACCCCCTCAGCAATCTTGGGCTCGGTGATGCCGTTACGAACGGCCTGACGGCTGGGCAGGTCGCGCTCTGCGTCCAGGCTGGGCAGGTCGGTGCCCACCTTGTTCCAGGCAACGAACTCCAGGCCGAGCTTGTCAACCATCATGTTGGCAGACTCAACGCTGAGCCAGAGGCCCCTGTCCTCTTCATCCCCGCCCGTCTTGACATCGAAGGCAATGAACTTGAGCTTGGGGCCGTAGGTGTCCTTCATTCCTTGCTGCTTGCCGCCGTAGGCCTCGCCGAAGACAATCATCTTCTCCGGGCCAGCCTCAATGAAGCGACGTTTCAGGTCCTCCTGGTCGAAGAGGGCCACGAAGTTGTCGTACTTCTCCCCACCAGAGAAGAACCCCACCTCAGCGGTGACCGTTCCGTCCTCAGCGGTGTGGCGTTTGAAGCTGACATGGGCACTGGTGCCGTGAATCTTCTCCAGGGCGTAGACCTCCTTGAAGAGCAGGAGGGTTTGGTTGCGATAAAGGTTTTCAATGTGCACGTATCCCATGGTCAGGCCTCCGCTTTGAAGTTGAACTTGTTGTTGTACGTCTCATCCAGCTCTTTCTCGACGTCGTCAAGGGTGTCCTTGATCTGCTCCTCGGCCAGGCCCTTGGCCTTCATTTCCTTGCGGATAGCCTTGAGGGAGTCCTTCTTGAGCTTCTCGTAGGCAGCCAAATGGTCGGCCTTCATCTTGAGCACTTCGGGCGACTCCAGAACGGCGTCTGCGGTCTTGGTCAGGGTCTCACCGAAGACGGCGAGGTCTTCGCCACCGGCGGTCGATTCCTCAAGGTCCTCAGCTGCCTTCTGGCAGGTGGGGCAGAAGTCTGCATCCATGTCGTCTTTGGACCAGCCCTCGTTCTCCTCACATCCCAGGAGAACTGTAGCTTCGCATCCGACCCCGTCGCATTTGATGTAGGTAACTTCGCTCATTTTTGCACCTTTCTGTGTCCGCAGTCCTTGCAGACGGTCAACACTCCGGTGGGGAGCTGTAC
>Ga0315292_10001197_pt1 | contig 13594 bp, 16 predicted proteins | sample YL17G13_0_MG_FD_204029 | JGI IMG/M metagenome (GOLD analysis project Ga0315292, IMG submission 204029) | Sediment microbial communities from Yellowstone Lake, YNP, Wyoming, USA - YL17G13_0 | ecosystem: Environmental > Aquatic > Freshwater > Lake > Sediment | place: USA: Wyoming | collected... | reverse complement strand
CATTTAAATCTTCAACATCTAATTCAAAATCCATTTTGAAATCTTTTATGCCCAACATATCTAGATCAAAATCTGGTCCCAAATCACCAAGGTCTGCGTTTATTCCTGCTAAATCTAATTCGGCCCATGCTGCAATAGCATTATCCGATTGTATGAAAGCGTACTCGGATTCTGTCGAATCAAAATCCTGAATCACCACTGGAACCTCAGCAAGCCCCGCGCGAATTGCTGCCAGTTTTCTCCCGTGTCCGGCCACGATGCACCCACTTAACGAAGAAATCACAATTGGGTGTCTAATCCCGTGGTATTCGTACAACTTCGCGAGGCGTTCAATCTGATCAGAACCGTGTTTGTTGCGGTTCTTCGGGTGATCCTTTAGTGTCTTTGGATCGACTAATTTGTCGTACTTCGCATGAATTTCTACGCTGGACATAAGGCCCCCTTGGTCTAGTTTCATTTGACTAACTGCGGAAAAGCTTGTCAAAATAGATTTAAGAATTAACGCATAAGGGGGTTCGCATGATCGTTGAAACATCTGCACCCATTACCATCGGAACTGGAAAGTACCGACTTTTATGGGTTCAAAACACTATCGCGCTGCAAAGTCTGAAAGAATCAGAGCTCGACCAGCCAGAGGAATGGTACACGATAAAATCAAACCTCACGATTGAACAGGCGCAGAAAAACCTTCGGGAGCTGCGCCTGTCCCTGGATTCTGATTCAAATTCATGGCTTAATTAACCAATGAGTGATGAGTGCGGGAACGTCCTATTAACTGCCACCTATGCGGAAAATGGAAAAATCAGGCGGGTTAAGCTTGCCTTGTTCGATGACTCTGTGATTCTTTATGAGTTCAAGAAAAACACAACTTGGCTTGTGCTAAAAGTTTGGGAACTTCCCGATGCGAAATACAAGAAGAATGAACGGGACCAGACTGTAGAATTAGCGATCAAGCATTTTAAAAAGTTGGTTAAACCGAAAGGTTAAAATGCCCACCATTAGAAAAGTCATTGCCGGAAAAAGAGCAAAAGTAAACGGCTCTAATTTTGAAAACCTTCTGAAATTCTCTGCCGTAAAAAAGATGTGGACCGTGACCCGCATCCCAGATGGCTGCAAACAATTAGGGGGCCGGAGACTTATTCGAGTTAGAACCCCGTTTGACTTTGTGTTCACCCGCTGGGGTTGTTCTATATTCGTTGACGCTAAGACGACCAGGGCGAAAACATTTTCCCGAACTCAGATAACCCCGCACCAGATTTTTCATTTAAAAGAAATTGAGCAAGACGGTTTCGCAGCCGGCTATATTGTGAATTTCTCCACCCTAAATAAAACTGTCTTCTTTTCTGCTACCGTCCTAGGAAACCTAAGACATCAGTCTGGGCTAGACCCGGAGCAGGGCATAGACATTGGAACAAATGAAATTGTTCTTCTGCATCTTATCTCTTTAGACCAACCACTAAAAGAACACCTAGAACTGCTCCGACTGAAAAAGCAAGCGTGTAGCCCAGAAAGTCGAAAGATTGCATCAGCTCTTTTGGAATCTGTTGCGTGTGGGTCTGAAGACATTGATCCAAATAAGATTGAGCCTTAACTGACTTCTGATATTCCCTGTATTGAAATTCCGGAACCAGGACCCCAGCATAAGGCGCAGGGGTGTTTACTTGTAACGTGACCTCGGGTAATAACTTAGGGCTTCCCAATGCCGTTTCTGTCGTTAGCAGCATTAACCAAATCGCTAAGGTTAGAATCATCAATCTTTTTACTCTCGACATGAATTTCTTCCTTTACCGCTTGCACAATTACAGCCTCTTTTTTAGCCACTCTAAAATTCCACCAGATCCAAGCCCCGGCCATAAGTAGGGAACCAACAAAGCCGCTTAACAGAATTGTTGTAACAATCATTTTTCTTCTTCTTTTCCAGACATTGCCGTCGTCTTGTTGTCTATCACGTTAGCAGCCCCGAAAATCCCTAGGGCTGCGCCTATGACCCCCAAAACTACTTGGGTGATAGAACTATCAATCTGAAGTAATTTGTAAACTATGGGGCAAATAAACGCGAAAACCACACCGATTAAAGTCACCCCGACTTTTCGCCCACCGATAGAATCGAAAATCATACTGCCCCCGTTGGTTTAACACATAGTGTTAGCTGGTTTAGATCCCTCATTGAACGCCAATTTCTAACCTCGAAATGCGGGAGCTCTGGGAATGTGCATCCGGGTTCACCGTACCATTGAAGCCACGCCGGGATCCTGCCCATGTTTTTTAGAGAATCATATTTCCCACGGGGCCAGAGAACATTAGACCCAGGAACGAGAAAGAAAGTATCAAGTGCGCAGCCCCAATTATGGGCCGATTTCGTCCAGTGCGCCTTTGTTGCCAGCTTGTAAAACAGGGCCTCTTGATCTTCTTCACCACGACCAGCGCAGGAAATGTGAAAATCCTGCACTGATTTCTGAACCCCAACAAACCAATCCCATAGAGGTTCGTGGAAATTAGGGTATTTATTTTTTATCTCAAGGCACTTTAAACAAGCCCCGTTGTTTTCATGCTTCGGCATTAGCTACCTGCCGTCACTTCTACGGTTGAGTAACGAATAGTTGCGGCTGTGAACGAACCAGAATTAACAACAACATAAAGAGTCTCTCCAGGGTAAATGAAGAATCTTCCGCTATAAATTTTATTAGTTGTTGAATCATAAACAGGATCAGAAGCCCTTCCTACCTGATCAAGCCCCGCGCCCGTTGACCAATCAATTAATGGTGGCAATCTTCTAATTCCGCTAAATGCTGCCGCTTCTGTAACAAGAGCAATTCTCGCTGTTCCTGAATAAGCAGTCGGGCTACCAATTCCTATTTGATAAGACCCAGAAAATCCACCGGATATTTCTAACCGTTCTAGAAATACCTCTGTGAAAGTATTCGTGGGGCAAGTGTAGAAATCAACATTCACCGGAGCCCCTGAAAACCCATAAGCATTTAATCTTGTTGTGGGCTGTCCACCCGTTGCTGCCGTTGACATTATCTACCTCTCAGTTTTAGTTTTAAAGCCACGTCTCTATTGCCGCCACTCATTGTCGTAATGACATCCATTCTAAGAGCCCACCCTTGAGTAATTAAAAAAGGTGAGGCACTTAAAGTTCCTGCGGTGAATCCAGTAACTGTCTGCCCGATCCCGCACCAGGCATAATTTGAAGCTGTCGTTCCGATCTTTGGTGTAACTGTGAAAATAGAAGTCCAGGTTCCACCCGGAGTCGTTGCGTATTTAATGTCGATTTCTGTCGTGCCCGTAATCCCTGCGATACCGTGAGAAATTACAGCGTCAATAATTGTCAGGTTATATGGAACAACCCATATTTGATCGACTGCTAATTTTCCAGAAAATAAAGAATAAGCCCCGTTTGCTTTGAAAATATGTTCTTCGATTTGTCGATCTAAAGAACTGTTCACACTTCCTGCCGTTGTGGACCATAAACTTTCTGAATCTGGTTGGCGGGTTTGAATCGCCTCTGTCTGTAAATAGCCAACTAATGAAGGTGCGTTGCTCATTTTTTCCTCACAATAAACGATAAGGTCCCAATAAATCAGTGAACCCGACCAAGTTTACAAACTGCCCAGCTGCCGGAATAAACTCGATAGCTGTTTTTAAAGTTACAAGCGGCCCCACAATAGAGTCAACCGTTGCCTCTGAGCTCTGAATCGAATAGTCAGCATTGTTGATTTGAACCGGCAAACCTGGACTCATTTTCGCCGCATCTAAAAGACTGACATTGAATTGGGTAACAGAAACCCCCGAAACAACCGTTAAGGTCGGGTCTATATACTGAAACAGAAGCTTGGATTTATAATTAACCGCTGCCGTTGGAACAGCGTAGTCTTTTAATTCCATAATATAACCAGCCGGCGGTGGGCTGCCAATCGCTGGGCTTATTGAAATCTTATTCGGATCCACAGGGTCAAAAGCCACGATCGCAGAAATGTATTGAACAGAATAATCTGGGGATCTAATTATCACCTCATCCCCTAAAATAGGTTCCCATTTTTTCCATTCCTGGCCAGGGTAAAGAGCCCCATAACTGTCTTGAATAATTACCTGACTCGTTGTGCTTCCTGAAGTTAAAACGCTAGACGGGGCAATTCCCCCGAATCGGTCGGTGATCTGATAACCAGGCGAGGCCAGCAATTTCAGCTTTGCGCTTCCTGATTTAATATCCAGAGCCCAATCGATAACCTCGAAAAGCTGAGCCCCAAGGTCCCTTTGACCAGTGTCTAGGTTAGCAATTTTCAGAGTTCCATTATCGTAAACTGCCACCGTATCTGTTACTTGAATTAAAGAAGCAGCTTCCCAATTGGTGTTTAAAGTAATTTCATAGGCTGCATTTTTATACCGGCGAAGCAAATACCCACCACGTTTGTCTACTAAAGTTTGAGCCCCTAAATCGGACCTTAAACCCTTCGCTTGAATTGGCAGCACGCTGGACGTGTCGGTAATAGAAACGCTCTGAGAATCTAAAATATTCGTGACGTTCGTGCTTTTTCCAGAAGAATCATAGTCAAACTGGTATTGAACTTCATTGAAAAACCTTCTGGTATTAAGTGCCCTTTGAACCGTTATTGTGTTCGGGTCCTTAATATTAGAGGAATCTAGCACAACTAAAGTCTCACCCGCGAGAGGGGGGCGCGTAGCTGCGCACGAGATACGACCGAAACGAGTAGCAGAATAAAGCGAATTTGGAAGCAGAAATTCTTTCTCGATTAATTCTTTCGGTGATTGAGGGGTGTCGATTAAAATTCTAAAAACATTTTCAGGGCGAGATACAAAAAGGTTTTGAATATACTGCCAGCGGGCCACGTCGATATCTATCGGCCTTAACCCGTTCCCTAAATTGTCTGGGAAAGTATCGTACTGTGAACGAATCGCAAACACCCCGGAGGTTGTAACCTCTGGGATAATAGTTTCATTCACGAATATTATTTTGTTTGGATACCCACCGGAGTCACCGAAAGTTTTTACAGTGAAAGTAGAATTATTAAAAGCAGAGCCAGATATATAAATGTAATCGCCTCTCGCAAGTCCATAGTCTTCCACCGCATCTTTTCCGTCTGGCAAAATAATTGAATTTGACCCACCGAAGGATTGAATAATTATAGAATCAATCCAAGTTCCTATTGTTCCTGACAACATAATTTTCAAAGATAAATCAATTACATTTCCCTCTAGAACTGTAGGGTTGGAAACTTCATTACCAACTGCGTGGTCCGTAGCTAAAGAATCAAGCTGTGCCCGACTTACATTTACAGTATCGGTTCCGATGGCTCCCGGAGCATAAAGCATATACTCATCGTCTATTTTTAAATAAGTAGACACAGAAGAATCATACAAACCGTTCGGCCCCAATATAGAAACAGTTAGACCATCGTTCTTTTCTATTGGGACCACCGGAGAATAAATTCCAAGGTCTTTCATTAAGACCGTTTGCGTTCCCGTTCCTGGAGTTGAATATTGAACAATATTAGGCTTCGTTGTAATTGTATGTTGACCAGTTCCACCGCCACCGAAAGTAATTTCTGTTCCATTTTCTGAACCAGAAACCTTAAAGGAATTAGTAGATGAAGACACAACAAAATAATCAACCAACAAACTAAGTCCACCAGGCAAAGTTCCAGTCGTCGTGAAATTAACTTTAGTTCCATCGGTAAACCCATTGTTTACAATTCCTATTGTGTCTGTTCCTACATTTGCAGGGGCGAAATCCCTTGAACGAATCGTGATATCAGTCGAAGACACTTGAAATGTGTTTGCAGTCCTTGCATAAATCCAGTACTCATTATTTCCATCAAGAGGCTTTGGCAACGCTCCGGTAGTAAAGAACTGAACCTTCATTCCGTCTTGAAAACCATGATTTAAAATCGTGATAGTATCAAGTCCAGCCGTGAGAAAATCTTTCTGAATGGCTCGAACTTGAGTTTTTCCAGTATAAAAGCATTGCTGCTTTCTCTTAATGTTAGCATCGGTGAATTGCATTATGCACTTTGTAGGACTTAAGTTTACCGAAGTGACATAACCTCGAAAGACGACAAAATAATCTTCACGGAAGCTAGAGTTCTGATACCCGACCCAGACTTTAACCATTTTCCCGCCGAGAATATCGTCAAACACTTGACCGCTCGACACGAAGTTTGTCATGTAACCGTTGAAATCAATAAACTCTAGACTTAACGTGCCCGCGCTCGCGCGACCTTGCTCTGGTTCTAATTTCTGACTGATCGTTAAATTAGAGTTTGGCGAAATGTAATCAAAAACACCGTCTAGTTTTCTAAGACCACCATAAACAATTCCAGGTTCCCCGTAAACCAAATCAGGATCTCCGTATCTTACCTTTTTATAAGTCGGAACCATGGAAAACATAACGTCAGTTCCCTCAAATTCCACAACGATGTTGAGAAATTTAGTTGGAAAAGCGTTATTTTGTTCATAAACCAGTGGAAAACCCGACATTATTAATCCTATTTTACAGTTACTTTGCCTAATCTTTCAGCTTCACCCTTTAATTTTGCCACCTCAATGTCAATCAAAGCAGCCTTTGCAAGATGTTCTTTCATTGTTTGCTTCAGGTCATTCAATTTTTCTTCTATATTTTTAATGGTTCCTGAGTGGTCTTTTCCAGTGAGGATTAAAAGCTTCTGTACTTCATTATTATTAGCGTGGTTTCTTTCGCGCATTTCGAGAATAGATTTTTCAATCTGATTTATTTCTGTATTCACCATTTTAACCCCCCTATTAATTTCTGAAACAGCTTCTTTTAACTCCAATTGTTTTTCTATTATCACAGGAATTTTAATTGAAATGTCTTCTACTTTTTTGTTGGTCTTTTTCTGAGCAGCAAATATAAACCCACCAAGTGTTCCAACAAGTCCTAATAATGCTTGAACAACTAGATCCTTATCCACTATTAAGGGCCAGTCTTTGTTATAGAGAAATAATTACCTATTGCAACAGCGTCAAAAGTTCTTGGAGCGGTTCCGCTGTTGAATGTTTTTATCTGTACTGTGTTTCCAGCTACTAATTTTATAGATGAAAGCGGAACAGTTGAAGTTACTGGGTTAGTTGTTGCCGGCAATAAAGGATTCGAAAGGGCAACAGCATTTCCATTCACATAAATATAAGTGATCGCCTGATTCCCAAGAGCATAGGTGGCTCGCTGTGATGTTGCTGCAATTATTGTAAACGTACCGCTTGTTTGAACCGTGTAAGTTCCACCAGAATAAGCCCCTGGATGAGTTTCATTTTCAACAGTTCCAAACGTAACTAAATTTTGCGTTGCTGACAAAGTTCCCGTTGGTGGGGTTCCTGAATACCAAGCTGATTCAAGTGAAGGGTTCATAAATTTCTGCGATACTCTAGCCACAATTCCCCCTAATAATTATATTTACAATGTAAAATGTCACCAGCAACAAGAGCCGCCCCGCCACCCGTTGCCAAGTCACCCAAGAAAGTTATTCTAGTTTTCCCACCGGCACCACCAGTTAATGAAACAGAATAATCTGTTCCCTCTGTTTGAACTAAACCGCTAACAACAAGATCCAAAGAGCTAGCAATAATTACTTGTGCTAAATCTTTGTACTGATTTGTAATGTCAGTTCCACTTAGGGTTAGGTTTTCTTTATTAAATGTCGTGCTACTTCCGGCAGAAGCCCAACCACCATTTCCTAAAGCATCAATTGATTTCCAAACATGACCTATTGTTCCCTCTGAACCATCTACAAATTTAATTTTACCTCGGGCTCCAGTCCCTGTTTTCAATCCAGTCTGCAAATAAATTGTTCCTGTAGATGCGTTCCCAGAAATAGCGTCTCCAGTAATTATTCCAACATTCCCAGTAAAACCATTTCCGTTTATGCCTCCGGTTTGAACAACGACTGAACCAGATAATCCATTCAAACCAGATTGACCAGTAAATAAATTAATAGGGCCAGAGTTACCACCTATAAAACTTGTGTCGCCAGTCCTTAGCTCTGTTCCATAACTATTTATTGTTGTTTGATCTTTAGTTCTAATTACAGAAACAGATGCTTTATCAAAAATTAAATCCTGATTTATTGCAGTCGGGTTTGTTAAATTAGAAAGAGTTACGTTTGCACCCGAAGCCGGAGTCGAAGCCCACCCACCTTTTCCAGATGTGTCGATTGATGTCCAGACATGACCAACGGTTCCTTGAGAACCATCTATTAACTGAATTTTTCCTCTCGCACCAGATGTTGTTCCTGTAGAAATTGAAACGTCACCAGTTGTTGAAGCTGCACTGTTAGAAGTTACTATTTGTACAAAACCGCTATCAAGACCACCTTGAGAATCACCGCTTGTAATTTGAATATTCCCGCCGGTTCCGGTTGTTCCACCAGTTCCTCCTTGAATAGTTACGGCCCCCCCTGTTCCACTAGACCCACCGCGACCACCTTTTAGTCTAGCGATTCCACCGCTGCCAGAATCAAAACCCTGACCACCCTCTACGACTCCGTTGCCACCAGTTCCGTTTGGATTAAAACCAAAGCCTCCAGTTACAATTGCATCGCCACCGACTGGTGTTGTTGATGTTCCAGGTCCACCCCTCATTCCTGCGTCGCCGCCGGCACCACTTACTATGTCAATGTAACCACCTGGTAATCCAACCGTACTGTCTCCGGCATAAATACTTATATTCCCGCCATTAACCGGATTAGCACCAGATCCGCTTCCCGCGGTGATATTTATGTTTCCAGCAAGTCCATTAGTGAAAGCACCGTCCCATGATTTTGTTCCACCAGCCGTGATGTTTACACTAGCCCCAGGAATATTATTTTCATCCGCTGTTGTGTAAGATCCTGCGCTTATATTTAATGTCCCTGGTGTAGCAGAAGATTCGTCTTGTGTTCCAATGTTTAAACCAAAGCTATCTGATTTTAAATTTATTGCAAAAATAGACATGAACTTATTTGCAATCGTACCTATCGACCACAGGTTGTTTGCACTAGCAAAAATATTACCGAAGAAAGTTTTATCACCACCGAAATTCTGAGCCCCTGTGCTAACAACTCCGCGCTGTGTTTCTGTTGCGTCTAGAACATCGGCTGTTGCGTTGTCAGATGGAACAAAAAATCCTGGATTATAGACCGGAGAATTAACGATAGGGTTAAATAATTGCTGATAATACCAATCAACGTCTACAGAAGTAGCAAATGAATAAGGTGTTTCCACCCCGGCAATATCTACGACATAAGTTAAAGTCCATACTAAAGAAGATTCTGTAATCCTTCCGTGGACTTCATTTCCTGAAAGGTCTGTAAACTTATCACCCTTATTTACTCCGCTTCCTTGCCTAAGAGCCACTAAATTGTAAGGCGTTGTTGTAACTACACCTAAAGAAGCAGATCCTGAAGAAGGAAATTTTCCTGTCAGTTCTGTTGATACGTTTGTCGAACCACCGGAAACACCAGTCAGCAAGGTTCCCTGTAAAATAAACCCCATTAAAGTTGTGTTTGCGATATTAGCAGAAGTAATTGGGGTTCCATTTCCTAAAGACCCGTCGTGCGCGTGGCCCGTAGAGGAATTAAATTTTCCTGATAAAGCATCGGATCGTTCTTTTAAATTATCTGTTGAGACAAGTCCTTGGTTATTAGTCCACGTCGGTAAAACACCGACTGCACTATTTACTGGAACCCCAGAGAAAGAGGCTTGCGCGTTTACTTCGGTTTGAATATTAGCAATTGTAGTTCCTGAAGCAGGATCGGTATTTGCTAAAGTAATTTTTCCCAAAGCTGTGTCGTCAGCATTGGCATCTAAAAAAGCTGGGTTTGTTGTAGCCGCATCGACAGGCGTACCATCTATGACACCGATAAATTCCCCCTAAGGTTTCTGTCTGAATTTCAACATTCCAGTTCTATAAAGAAAAGGAAAATCAGGAAGCATTTCTTGCATTGTATAACCTAGACCCTTGCCATCGGCCCCCGTACTCTCAAGCGTGCATTGGTAAAACACACTTGGAATTGTGATGTCAGGGGTGAACTCTAACGGCTTCTGTTGAATTGACCACGTCATGAAGTCAGTCCACTCTGCTATTACTTTAGTTTCAGGTTCGTACTTAAACTCAGCTTGAAAGAATTTCTGAACCGCGAAGACAACCGTTTCCTTGTTTCCCGAAGCCGAAATATTAATTGCACCAAATACAGTCCTCATGAAATCAGGGGACAGATAGGAATATCCAACATAATCAGGAACCAGCACAGTTCCGCTAGTAGTTGGCCCAGTGTAGCTTGTGGTTCCTGTGTAATTAATCGCACCGAACCCAATCACAGAAGAAATTGAAGTAGCTATTCTTGGCCCTGTTCCGAAAAGTAAATCAAGATAAGCCCCGCTTGTCGAAATCGTGATTCTATTTTCAGTGCCACTATTTATAGTTCTGTTAGCACTCACTGAATAAGTGTTTAAAGGATCGGCCCCTTGCATCGCTGATTTAATTGCTAACATTAATTCGCTGAGAGTGTAAAATCCGAAAGAAATCGAAGCTAATTTCACAGGCCCTAAGGATACAGACCTGAAATCAAGTGACGAGTTAAAAGAATTTATTTCATAGCCATAAAGGAATAGGCTTTTGTTTCTTAAAGCCATTAGCTAACCCCTATTTGTTGGTATTTAAAGTCTGTCGCATCTGTTTCTTCTCGAACCATTTCAACAAGTCTGCGCTTCGTCTGCTCAGTTTCAAAATAATTTCCCATTACCTGAATGGTTACTGATTTCTTTTTCTGGTCCTGTAATTGTGGACCTTCGGCAGCTGCGAACGATGGACCACCACCGCCGACACCACCGCCGACTCCACTAGCTCCTCCGGTAGATCCTGCACTTCCGGCTGCTGCGCGAATCGCGCCTGACATTGCAAGCAAAGCCCCACCCTCTGCTATAGCAACAGGGTTCATTGATCCGATACCATCGGCTAACAAAACCTCACCCTTCATTTCTGCATAGTCTGCTAAAGAATTAAGCAAGAAGCCTTTCATTAATTCACTGGCAGATTTAGAACCTTCACCTAGACCAATAAAGAATTTTTTTGCCCCAGTTTTAACTATGTCAAAGGTCTTCACTCCTTGAGCTCCATAGTCGTTCATATCTTTTTTAGCTAAAGCAGCCCCTTGCTTAAACCCAGCAGCGATACCGTCACCAACTGTGTGGGCACCCTTTACTTGGTTAGCATAAAGCTTAAGCATCTCATCGTTTCGTTGGCGGTCGAACTCTGAAAGTTTCGCGTTCTTCTCCGCTTCAATTTCAAATAGCTTTTGATTTAATTCACTCTCAGTTCCGATTTTATTTAAAGAATAATCAACCTCTAGAGATTTCTTTTTTAAATTATAACCTTCTTCTAAGTTTAATCTTTGTTCACCGAGAGAAACAAAAAAGGAATCGTATTCAGTCTCGACGTCCATCTCAGCTTTTATTCTAGCTGATTTAATCGAAAGCATATCCTGTTCAAATTTAAGTTTAGCTTCTCTCGCTTTGTTTTGTTCAATTGCATCTGAGGCAGATGGCCCCCCAGTGGTGGCACTTGGAACACCTTCTTTAATCATTTTATCAGCTTGAAGGTCTGATAATTTTCTTTGAGTTTCTTCGACCTGCGCTCGGTATCTTATTAAATCTTTTTCTGCATCCTTTACCCCTTGAGGTAAGGTTAAAAACTTTGATAGACCTGTTCTTTTTTTAACATCTTCTAAATAGTCGGCAGTTTGCTTTAATTTATTTTGATAAAATTCTAAATGCGCAGTTGTTTTAATAATTGGGTCATCAGACCCAGCCCTAAATTCTCGACCTAATTCCCTTATTCCAGAAGTTAATTCTTTTAGAAAAGTTTTAACAACTCCAGTTTTAGAAATTACTATGGAAAGATCCTGCCAGAAATCATTAGCAGCAATTTTTAATTGCCTCCATGAAGCTGTTGCAGAATCGGAATCTGTTTTAATTCCCTTAAATTTATCGTTACCCTTTTCTAAAACTGCATTTAATAAAGCCTGTTGTTTTCCAGTTTCACTTAACGAACTCGCTGTAATGCCAAGAGTATGAGCAAATTTTCCCAATGCTTTATCTGCTTCAACATTTAATGAAATAGACCTTAGCATCCTGGTGTTACCAGTGGAAATTGCTGTGCTTATTTGCTCGAATCTTTCTTCAACAGTTCCGCCAAAACCAGAGGCTGCTTTTTTTGCCAATTCAAAAATTTCTGGTATTCTTTCTGAATTTTTTCCAAGTCTAATAATTGCTGAATTAGCTAGCTTCATGGAGTCATCTAAACCTAGAAACCCTTGAGTTGATTTTGCAATTCCAGCTTCCAATTTTTCTGAAGATATTCCAGCTTGCTCAGATAGCATTTTAAATTGGTTAGAAATTTTCTCCAGAGCCTCGCCCTCTAGAGTCATATCAAATGCTTTTTTAACTGCAAACGCAGCTAAACCAACGGCAGCCATTGGCCCGGCAATTCCAGAAATACCTTGAATTAACCCAGACAAATCAGAAGATCCGAGGCTAGATATTTTATTTCTCAAAGCATCGGCTGTAGCTAAAGCGTCTCTTGCATCTAGACTTAGCTTTAATGTTGTGTCGTTTCCTTCAGCCATTACAACCTCAACCCTTCAAGTCTGGCCTTTGTTTGAAAAGCTGACTTCATTATAGATTCAAACACAGCCGAATCTTTCGGGTCATCTGCTACGAAAAGACGAGGGTTAGCTTTTTTCTCTATCGTCTGCTTTGGAAGAACTTGATTTCTATACATAGATTTTAACTCATTGTAATACTTGCCGTCACCTATGGCTATTGACTGAATGTCGGCCTGGTCCATTAGGTTAAAGTATTTTTCTTCTCGTTTGATTTCATTAAGTGCGCGACGAAGTGCAAAGAACCTTCGCACTGGCATTTCTAAAACGTGATCAACGGTCCAGCCGAACTCTCTGCACATCTCAGCCACCATCCTCGGAGCATCAAGTTTGATTTCCTCTAAGCGTTCACTGGTTGGAACATCACTTTTTTTTTACTGTAAATTTCACCAGTCACTAGACCGATAATAATTTGCAGCAAACCGCCAACTTGTTGCTGAGTCATTTCTCCAATTACTTCACGAGTAATAGAAGGAACCGCAACAGAAACAAACCGATGGTAAACATCAATTATCTCTGAAGCAGTTTTATCTTTCTCATTTTTCATGTTCATCAAATGAGCATACTCGTTTGTTAAATGAAAGAATTTCTCAGTCGTCAGCGGGGCAATTGTGTAACGCTTCCCTAAAAGTTGAAACTCAACCGAGTGAGTAAGAATTGCATCCAGGTCTGCAACCATTTCTGATTGCACGACCGGCCGGTTCTTCTGTCTAGCTGGTAAAAACCTATTAAGGAAACTTGCCATTACAGGCTCGCATTTCCATGTCTAGCGAATTTAGCCGGAGTCACTGAAGTATCTGGTAGAATGTTCCAAACAATTTTCAGAGTCACTTGCTTGTCTGGCCCGTGAGTGATTTGTGATTCTGCACTCGCGCAAGCCTTCCAGAAAGTCCAATCGAAGTCTAAAGTAGCATCCGGTTGAC
>Ga0315292_10001193_pt1 | contig 13620 bp, 11 predicted proteins | sample YL17G13_0_MG_FD_204029 | JGI IMG/M metagenome (GOLD analysis project Ga0315292, IMG submission 204029) | Sediment microbial communities from Yellowstone Lake, YNP, Wyoming, USA - YL17G13_0 | ecosystem: Environmental > Aquatic > Freshwater > Lake > Sediment | place: USA: Wyoming | collected... | reverse complement strand
CTTTTCTGAATGCCTCCGATAAAAGATTCCGCTTTTTCCCCCTTTGCAAAGGGGGAGGAAGGGGGATTTAACGGATTTTCAAAGGGCTAAAGTGTTACAAAATTTCGGGAAATGGCGGATGAAAAAAAGGGGGGCTTTCGCCCCCCTTGCGGATCGGGTTCAGCCGACCTCCACTTTAATTTGCTTCGGTTTTTCCTTTTCGGCTTTGGGGAGAACAATTTCCAGAATCCCGTCTTTGAATTTGGCTTTCACCTTGTCCTGTTCCATCATTCCCGGAAGGGTGAAGGCTCTCTGAAAAGCTCCATAGGCCCGCTCCACGCGGTGATAGCTCTCTTCCTTCGCTTCTTTTTCGAACTTCTTTTCGCCTTTCAACGTGAGGGTATTGTCTTTGACTTCAACGGTTATATCTTCTTTGGTCACCCCCGGGAGTTCCGCCTTGAAAACGAGCAAATCCTCGGTTTCATAAATATCAACCGGAGGAACCCACGGACCCTGGGAAATCTCCTCTTCCCGATAAGGACTTGTCGACCGAAAATTGGGAAAAAGACGGTTCATTCGCTCTTGAAGAGCAGATACCTCTCGAAACGGATCCCAGCGAATCATCGTCATATATATTTCCTCCTTTCTCTTTGCTTCCAGCTTCATGTTAAACCTAATCATCCTCGGAAAGGTTGTCAACCCGCGGTCGCCCGCTATTTCTTAAGGCTTTTCCGAATTTGATGATCTCGAAAAAAATCAGCGGAACGATGGCTTCGATTGTAGGGGCGTCCGGCCGGACGCCCATTTTCGGGCGAGCGCCCACTCGCCCCTACCATGCAAGGCGCGCAAAAACTGAGGAATGAGGAGCACTTACGGGTGCGGCGCAACGCCACAGACGGTCTTTTTACGAAGCCATCAAATTTTCGAAAATTACGAAATCAGGAGGCAAATTCAAAGGGATCCCATCACGCCGGCCGGAATCATGACCCGGTGCCCCCGCAGGAGGGCGAGGAGGGGAGCGGAAAGGGAGACGTCCTCTATTTGAGGGCAAATTGCAGGTCGTCGAAATCGGGGAACTGTTCTTTCAAATAGGTTTTCAGTTTCTGCATGACGCTCTTTTCGATCTGCCGGGCTCTTTCGCGCGAGATGTTCAACGCCCCGCCCGCCTCCTGCAGCGTCAGGGGATTTTCCGCCAGCAGCCGCTTCTGAAGCAGGAAGGCTTCTTTTCCTTTGAGGCTCTGGGCGAATTCGGCGATCTTCCGGTTTAGCCTCTCGCGGAACTGGTTGTCCGTGACTTTTTCTTCCAGGGCTTCCGAATCCGGCAGCACATCCAAATAAGATTGCCGTCCGTCTCCTTCCAGGGGCTGGTTCAGGGAAAGATCCCCCCCCTCCAGACGCTGCTCCATTTCGGTCACCGCCTCGGGGCTTACATCCAGGGCCTCCGCCAGGAGCTTGGGGCCCGGATCGAAACCCAGGGCTTCCAGCCGGCCCTTTTCTTTTTTCAGCCGGAAAAAAAGTTTCCGCTGGGCCTGGGTGGTTCCGACTTTCACCAGGCTCCAATTCTGGATGATGAACTTCAGGATGTACGCCCGGATCCACCAGGAGGAATAGGAAGAGAGTTTCACCTCGCGGTAGGGGTCGAACTTTTTCACCGCCTGCATCAGCCCGAGGTTTCCTTCCTGGATGAGGTCCAGCAGATTGGAGTAAGCCCGCTGATAATCGAAGGCGATCTTCACCACTAACCGCAGATTGGCCACCACAAGCCGGTAGGCGGCCCGGCGGTCCTTCTCGTGCCACCAGCGTTTCGCCAATTCCTTCTCCTCTTCCCGCGAGAGAAGGGGAAATTTGCGGATCTCCGCTAAATATTTTTTTAGGGGGTCGAATACCTCGAGGGCCTCGGGACCACCCGAGGTTTGGCCCTCCTCCGGGATCAGAGGAATATCCTCCGCTGCCAAAGGGCCGGGAATCAACCCGTCCTCTTCCTTCATCGAGCCACCACCGTCAGGAACCCTACTTCCCCCGTCCGCCCGTCGCGAACCAAGAGAAGGACCTCTTCCCCCGGTTGGACCGGTTCCAGGACCCGGATGTAATCTCCGATCCCCCGGAGGTTTTGATTGTTGATCTGGTGCAGAATATCTCCCGCCTCCAGCCCGGCCCGGTCGGCAGGGCTGTTGGGGTCGACTTTTGCCAGCAGCACCCCTTCCCGGTTTTCCATCCGGCGGCGTCTGGCCTCCAGGTTTGAGATTTCTTTCACCTCGATCCCTAATTTGCCCCGCAATTCCGCAGCGGTCTGCTGAGGGGTAGGTTTGTAGGCGGCGATGGAAGCCTGGACCGCCACCGTCTCGCCTTTGCGCAGAAGCCCGATCTCGACGGTCTTGCCAATGCGGCCCGTGGCAAGGCGGTTGCGGAAATCATTGACCCCTTCGAGGGGAATCCCATCGAAGCTGACGATGACATCGCCTTTTTTGATCCCGGCTTTTTCCGCCGGACCGCCCGTGGTGACCCCCGTCACTAAGGCGCCTTTCGTTCCTTTGGCGTTCAGGGTTTTCGCCAGGGAATTCGTCAATCCTTGAACCGCTACCCCCAGCCATCCCCGAACCACCTTTCCGTGTTTGACGATCGCTTCGGCCACGGCTTTGGCCATGTTGCTGGGAATGGCAAAACCAATCCCTTCAAATCCTCCCGATTCCGACACGATCGCCGCATTAACGCCGATGACTTCTCCGCTCAGGTTCAAAAGCGGTCCCCCGCTATTTCCGGGATTAATCGCCGCGTCCGTCTGGATGTAATCCTGATAGTTGGAAGGGTCAAGGACGCCCACGCGGTGTTTGGCGCTGATGATTCCGGCGGTGACCGTTTGCTCCAGCCCCCGCGGATTGCCGATGGCCACGACCCACTCGCCGACCCGCAGACGATCCGAATCCCCAAACGCCAAGGAAGGAATGTTTTTGGCCGCTTTGATGCGAATAACCGCCAAATCGGTCTTAGGGTCGCTGCCCAAGACTTTCGCTTCAAACTCCTCCCCCACAGACGTTTTGACAATGATCTTGGACGCCCCGCTGATGACGTGGAAATTGGTCAGGATATGCCCCTCTCCATCCAGGATCATGCCGCTGCCGATCCCCCGCATTTCCTTTTTATAGGTGCGGGGCCCCGGGGGCGGACCGAAAAAATACCGAAAGAAAGGGTCGCTTTCGAAAGGCCCCGGGGGGGAGGCAACCTCTACCCGCTGGGTGACCTCGATGTGCACCACCGCCGGCATGGCTTTCTGAGCCACGTCGGCGATAGCGTTGGCGAGATCGACCGGGGCCGCCTTAAGTAGAGAACTTTTCTCCGCCGAAGCCGGGTTGGCTGCAAACAGGAAAAAAGCAAACAGCCAAAGGAATTTTTTCCCGGGGTTCCAACTTTTTTTACCTGGCAAAGCCTGAGAAAACAAAAGAATTCTCCTTCAAATTCATTCTTGGATTTCTTTAATCATCTTATCGCCCCGAAAAAGGAATGTCAATTTGACCGGTTCCTAAAAGTCCATCTGTCCCGCGCTTCGCGGGATGGCGCCTTGTCCCGCCTGTGGCGGGAGACCTTTTTACGGAGCAATCTCTCCGGCGACTTTTTGAGGGATCATCCAATCTTCCCTCCTCAACGATTTCCGCCGCGTCAAAATATCAACCTCCGTCGGATAAAGGCCCATAGATCGCTCGCCGCCGATCATTTGCGGAAAAATTGCCTTCCAAAAAAACATTTTATTTCAAGATGTTATATCGGAGCCAATCGTAATAGGCTAACTGGAATACTTTTTGCAGAAAATGAAACTTGATGATTTCGTAAAAAGTCTCTCGGAGCGTCACCCCGGAGAAAGCCGGGGTCCAGAACATCTTGAAATAACTGGATTCCGGCGCCTGCCCCGGACCCGATCCGGGGTTCGCCGGAATGACGAATTCTATGGAATTGCGACTTTTTACAAGTTCATCAAATTTAAATCAGCGTCAAATTCCCCGAGAGGATGATCCTGAATTTCAGAAAATCTGAGGAGAGCCATCATGAGCAGGGAAACGCTTAAGAGCCTTATGGACCTCTGGACGAGAGAGCCCAAGTTCCGGGAAGAACTTCGCCGGGATTTGGAAGGGACCCTTTTGCGCCACGGAATCAAACCGGGAGATTCGGCCTGGACCACCATTCGCAGTCTGGTTTTATCCAACTGACGGTCTCCTTCGCCGCCTTCGGTTCTGTTCCCAAAAAGAAGCCCCCGCCTTGGCCCCGATCAGGAGATGCCGGCAGCCCCGGAATCGTCGGCAGTTTTTGTTCTTCCCCTTGCCCTACCCTTCCCATATAATGCAATCGTGGAATTCGAACGGCTCTCCCGATCCCCTTATGACCTGACCCGTTGCGCGCTTGTTTTCAGCCAGTTCCCCGGCGATGGCACGGACCGCTGGACGCCGGCCCGGGAAATCCTTCCGGCCCAACACGCCCGGCTTCATGTGATCGATGATGAAAAAGTCTTAGGGTTCGTTCATCAGGGAGAGACCACGGAAGATGGAAAGGAACGGCTCCTCGCAACCACATCCCCCTCCCGGGCCAGACATCTTGCGGCGTTGAAAAGCCGCGTTGCCTGGCAGTTTCATCTCGATGCCGACTTGAGAGGCTTTTACCGGAAAGCGCAGCGGCATTCTCTGGAAGGGCCATTGATCCGCTTTGATGGCGGATGGCCGTCTTCTTTCGGATTATTCTCCTTAGAATGGGCGAGGCCGCAAATGACCTCGCAGGGGGAGCGCCCCGGGCAGCGCTCCTGGTGCAGAACCAGGGCCTTCATGAAATCTTCTCCTCAATTTTGGATAGCGTGGCTTTGAGAATCTGCAGGATCTCGTCGATCTCCTTCTCCTCGACCACAAAGGGGGGCCCGACCATGACCATGTCTCCGTTGATCCCGTCCACGAAACCGGTCCCCGGATACAGGACCAGCCCGTGTTCGAAAGCCGTATCCAGGATCTTTTCGGTGACCTTGGCCGACCGCGGAAAGGGCTCCTTGGTTTTTTTGTCTTTGACGAATTCGATCGCCGTCATCAGCCCCTTGCCGCGCACGTCCCCCACGATGGCCGAAGACGCCCTCAGCTCTTCCAGTTTCTTCATCAGGTAATTCCCCCGCTCGCGGCACCTCTCGACGAGCCGGTTTCGCTGGAGAATCCGCAGCACCGTAAGTCCCACCGCGCAGGCCACGGGGTGGTGCGAGTAGGTGTGGCCGTGGACGAACCCGCCCCCCTTTTCCTTCAATCGTTCGGCCACTTCCGCCCGGGTGGCGGCCGCGGACAGGGGAAAATACCCGCTGCTCATCCCTTTCCCCAGGACCACGATATCCGGTTGGACCCCCCAGTGTTCCACCGCAAACCATCTGCCTGTCCGCCCCATCCCGGCCATGACTTCGTCGTCGATATAAAGGAGACCGTAACGCCGGCAGATCTCTTGGATCTTGGACAGATAACCTTCGGGCGGCACTAAAGCCCCGATTGTCGCCCCGCCCACGGGTTCAAGGATCACGGCTGAAATTGTCTCCGGTCCTTCCATCTGGATCATCTTCTCCAGGGCCTTGGCGCATTCCAGGCCGCACTGCGGATACGTCAGGCCAAAGGAGCAGCGGTAGCAATAGGGGGGCGGGAAATGGGGAAAGTTGATCAACAAGGGGAGATAGGGTTTCCGGGACCCGGTGCGCCCGGTCAGGGAAAGGGCCCCGAGGGTGTTGCCGTGATAGCTGTTCCACCGGGAAGCGACGCGCCAGCGTTCGACTTCCCCCGAATCCGCCTGGTACTGCCGGGCCATCTTGACGGCCGCTTCGACCGATTCCGAGCCCCCGGACAGGAAGTAGATCTTGTCGATCCCCTGGGGGAGAACCCCGGCAAGGGCTTCGGCGTATTCTTCCATCACCCGGGTCGTGAATTGGGTCCCGTGAACGAACCCGGCCTGCGCCATCTGTTCCATCGCTGCCTGGGCAACCTCTTTCTGCCCGTGGCCGATGTTCACCACAATGGCTCCGCCGGAACCGTCGATGAAGCGCTTCCCGTTCTCGTCATAAAGATAAATGCCTTCGCCGCGGGTGATGCACGGGTAGCTCCGCGCCATTTTCCGGTAAAAAACGTGTCCTCGCGGATGACCGTATTCCATGGTCTTTCCTTTCTTTGTCTGCCAAAGGGGATTTTTACGAAGCCGTTGTTCTGAAACTTTTTACGAGATGATCAATCCTGATGATCTCGTAAAAAGTCAGGAGCCGCGTCATTGCGAGGAGCGTAGCTACAAAGCAATCTCATAAAATCAATAAATTAGAAAATATAAGATTGCTTCGCTTCGCTCGCAATGACTCATTTTGGAACTTTTTACAAAACCATCAATCCTGCCTCCCCGACAAACGAGAAAAATGATCGCTGGGGATATTTCCAAATAAATTTGAGGCTCGGGGGAAAATTCCCCCTGGTGAGACGTTGTGAGAAAGGTTAATGGCGTAAAGAGTTGCTCTTCTTCTCAAGGCCCAATGGCTCATCGAGGCAGCGGTCAGTCTCAAATTATTCAAGATCCCAATACCCTATGAAAAATCACCCCAGCGGATATCCCTTATTCCAGGACTTTCCAGAGCAAATATAACATGATTTTTTTCGCTTTTTAACTCTTTTTCGGCTTCACCTTATGTTTTTTGTCTTGCGAACCTCGGGTCCAGAAGGTCCCGGAGGCCGTCGCCCAACAGATTGAAGCCGAGGACGGCCACGGCGATGGCCATTCCGGGAAAGATCGCCAGCCAGGGGGAGATTTCCATGAACGTCTGGGCTTCGTTGAGCATTCTTCCCCAGCTGGCATGGGGCGGCTGGGTTCCGAGTCCAAGGTAGCTCAAGGCCGCTTCGGCCAGAATTGCAATCGCGAACTGGACCGTGGCCTGCACGATCAGCGGGGAAAGGATGTTGGGAAGGATCGTGGACCAGATGATGGCCCGGTTGGTTTGGCCGACGGCGCGGGCCGAGGTGACGTAGTCTCTCTGCCAGATGGAGAGGGAAGCCCCTCGGGTCAGACGGGCAAAGATGGGAATATAGAAGATCCCGATTGCCAGCATGCTGTTGACCATCCCCGGCCCGAGGATGGAGGTGATGAGGATCGCGCTCAGGACCGCGGGAAAGCCGTAAAACACATCGGCGAGGCGCATGATCCCCTCGTCCCGCCAGCCTCGCCAGAACGCCGCCAGGGATCCTAACAGGACTCCCAGGGACAAGCCGATTCCCACCGCCACCCACCCGACGATCAGGGAATTGACCGCTCCCTTCATGACCCGGCTGAGGATGTCCCGCCCGTACTGGTCCGTTCCCAGCCAATGGGCGGCCGAAGGAGACCGGAAACGTTCGCTCAGATTCATGCGGTTGGGATCGTAGGGGGTGTAGAGAAAGCTGATCGTCGCGGTGGCGACGATCATAAGGGCCATGAATCCGCCGATCATGAGATTCCGATTGCGCAGGATCCCTTGCACTTTTTCAGGCCCCCTCTTCCCCGGTGCGGATCCGGGGATCAACCACCCCGTAAGAGATGTCCACGAGGAAGTTCACCACCACGATAATGAAGGCGATCAGCAGGCCCACTCCCTGCACGACCGGCAGGTCCCTCTGCCCGATGGCCAGGAAAACCAGCCGGCCCAGACCCGGCAGGTGAAAAACGTTTTCGATGATGATCGCCCCCGCCAGGAGCTCCCCCATCTGCAACCCCAGGATGGTTATCACCGGGATGAGGGCGTTGCGGAAGCCGTGTTTGTAAACGACGACCCTCTCGGCCAGGCCTTTGGCCCGGGCCGTCCGGATGTAATCCTCCCCCAGGGTTTCCAGCATGCACGAGCGCGTCAGGCGCGATAGGACCGCGGCCCGGATCAACCCTAAGGAAAGAGCCGGGAGGAGCAGGGACTTCAACGCTAAGAAGGGTGAATCTCCCCAAGGTTTGAACCCTCCGGCGGAAAACCACTGCAGGTGGACGGCAAAGAAAAGAATGAGCAGGATCCCCGCCCAAAATTGGGGAATCGCCAGCCCGATTTGAGAAAAGAGCATGACGCCGTAATCTCCGAGCTGGTTGCGGCGGGTGGCAGCATAGATTCCCAAAGGAATAGAAAACAGGACGGCAAACAGGATGGATAGGACGGCCAGGGGAACGGTCACTTCCATGCGGGAAAGGATCAGGGATGTGATCGGAACGTCGTACGCGATCGATTGCCCGAAATCCCCGCCCAAAATCCCGCCGATCCATTTTCCATATTGAACCATCCAGGGTAGATCCAGACCGAGTTTGCGGCGCAGTTCTTCCAGGGTCTCGGGGGTCGCCTGAATCCCCAGGATGATCTGAGCCGGGTCACCCGGGATCACCCGCAGAACGATGAAGATCACTCCCGAGACAAGAAAAAGGGTGGCGATGAGAATGAGGATGCGTTTGCAGAGAAAAGAGATCATGGAAATGAATGGGACGCAGATTTACGCAGATTATGAAAACCATTTAAGGAATTCGGATCAATTTTGCTCTTTAAAAAGGCCTTTTATAAATCCCCCCTGCCCCCTTTTATTAAAGGGGGGAACGTAGGGATCTGATGCGGCTGCCTTTGAGAAAGGAACGTATGGGAAAAAAAGAAAAGGGTTTTCTAAGAGGCAGCATCATCCCCGAATTTAATTTCTTTCCGATCCGCATTTTCTGCGTTCATCTGCGTCCAATTTTTTTATTTCTGGAGGTAAACTTCGGTGGCGTCCACGGCGATGGTGGGATAATCCTTCCACCAGTTCATCACTTCTTTTTTCATGGCCGGGAGCGCCGGGTTTATGAACAGATAGACGTTGACGAAATCGTCCGCAATCAGCTTCTGCAGGTCGGCATAAATTTTCTTGCGGGTTTGCTCGTTTATCTCCTCTTCCGCTTTCTTCAGCATCTCCTGGAACTTGGGATTGTTGTAACGGAAGTAATAGGTGGCTTTTCCGTAAATTTCAATATCGAAGGGCTCGGCGTGTCCCATGACCGTCAGATCATAATCCGCGTTCTTGAACACCCGGTCCACCCACTGCCCCATTTGGATCACTTCCAGGGTCAGCTTGATCCCCACCTTGGAAAGCTGGTCGGCAATGACCTCCCCCGACCTCCGGGCATACGCATAAGGCTCGGGAAGCTTGAGAACGGCTTCGAATCCCTTGGGGTAGCCTGCTTCGGCAAGGAGCTGTTTCGCCTTCTCCGGGTTGTAGGGATAGAGCCCGCTCAAATCGGCATAGTAAGGGTTGGTCGGATCCATATGGCTGCCGATCGGGGTTCCGAAACCGGACATGGCCCCTTGGATGACGGCCTTCCGGTCGATGGCCAGGGTAATGGCTTGCCGCACCTTGGCGTCGCTGAAAGGCTTTTTGGAATGGTTCATCGCCATGATGACGTCCGTGGTGGTGTGCCCCTTGAGAACCTTGAAGCGCGCGTCTTTTTCCAGGGCCGCCACATTCTCCGGGGCCATGTCGTAAGCGATGACATCCACATCCCCGGCTTTGAGAGCGGCAAGCTGGGAGCTGGGGTCCGGGATGAATTTAAACACCACCTTGTCCAGATAAGGGACTCCCTTGAGATGGTAGTCGGCGTTCTTTACCAAGACGATGCTGTCCCCGCGCTTCCATTCCGCTAATTTGAAGGGTCCCGTCCCGATGGGCTGGCTCTTCAGCTTGTCCACCGCCTGGCGGGGAACGATCACCGCATCCCCCCGGGCTATGTTGAAGAGGAACATGGAATCATATTTTTTCAGCTTGATTTTCACGTTTAGAGGGTCAACAGCTTGGATCGCTTCGATCCCTTCATAGTACATTCGATACGGGGCCGCCGTCTTGGGGTCCAGAATCCGCTCCAGGGAAAACTTCACATCTTCGGCCGTGCAGGGCTTGCCGTCGTGAAACTTGATTCCCGGATGGAGGGTGAAGGTGTATTCTTTCCCGTCATTGGAGACCGTGTAGCTCTTAGCCAAGGCCGGCACAACCTTCCCGCTGCGGTCCACCTTGAGGAGGCCCTCGAAGAGGTTGTAATGCACCACCCTCTTGATCGTGGCGGCCGGGCTGGTTGTCGGATCAAGCCCGGGCGGTTCCGCCGACAGGGTGATGGTCAGGGTCCCTCCATAGGTCGGAGTCTGCGCCCGCGCCGTTTCCGTCCAAACCCCGCCGAGGCTCAACGCTAACATGATTAGCATTGATTCAAACCAAATCGAAATTCTACTTTTCATCGAACCCTCCTTGAATGAACAAAGATTTCTTTCCCTCTTGAAATTTCCAGCCCACCCCTTGTTTGCCCTAACCCCTATCCCCGACACCCTACACCCTATTTTTTATATCTTATTTCCCCTCCCACCACGGTCATCTCCACGGGAATATCTTTGATTTCGTCCGGGTTCACCCTCCTGGGATCTTCTCTTAGGACAACCAAATCACCCAGTTTCCCCGGGGTAATGGAGCCTTTGATATTTTCCTCAAAGGAGGCGTAGGCGGACGCCATGGTGTAAAGGAAAATGGCCTCGGTAGCGGTGATGGCCTGGTTCGCTCCGAGGACTTCCCCCGCAAAGCTTTTCCGGGTCACGCAGCTCTGAATGGCCAGGAGAGGCTCGTAGGGACCGCAGGGGCTGTCCGAAGCCCCGGAGACCTGGATCCCGCAGTCCAGGAAGGAACGATGGGCAAACATCCGGGCGACCCGTTCGGGCCCGTAGTGCGGGGTCATCTTTTCCCCGTGAAAGTAAATGTAGGAGCCGAACGGAGTGACTAAGAGACGGTTCTTCCGAATCCGCTTCAGGAGCGCCGGATTGACGACCGTGCAGTGTTCCAGACGGTGGCGATGGTTCTTTCGGGGAAGGGCGGCGAGCGCCTTTTCGAACCCATTCAGGGCCATTTCGATGGTCCGGTCCCCGTTGGCATGGACGCAGACCTGGTACCCGGCCTCGTGTCCCCGGCGAATCAGCTCGTGGAGCGCTTCCTCAGACTCGACCGCCAGGATTCCATGGTCTTCCGTTCCCACGTACGGTTCGGTAAGATAAGCGGTCCTTCCGGCGATGCCGCCGTCGGCCAGAATCTTGACCCCGCCAAGACGCAGCCACTCGTTGCCGAACCCGGTTTTCAGCTTGAGGGCCTGGAGCTGGGGAAGATATTCAATGGAAACCAGCATGTACACGCGGACCTTCAGGTCCCCGCTTTTAATGGCCTCCTGATAAGTTTCGATGGTCTGAGCCGAAACCAGGGCGTCGTTGACGCTCGTCAAGCCGGCCGCCACGTAACGGTCGCTGGCCAGACGAACCCCTTTGATCCTTTCTTTCAGGGAAAACGGCGGCATGATCGGCGGATGTCCGGTGGTTCCCTCATAGACAAAAGCAAACTCCGCCTGCTCGTAAAGGGTTCCGTTTAGCCGGCCGGTTTGAGGATCTCGTCCGTAGGAACCTCCTTTGGGATCGGGGGTATTTTCCCGGACGCCCCCCGTTTTTAGAGCGCGGGAATTCACCACCGCCCAGTGCCCGCTCACCTGCTGAATGAAAACCGGGTGGTTGGGGGCGACTTCGTCCAAATCCCACCGGTTCAACAGCTGCAGATCCGTTGTCTTGGTGTCGTCATATCCCACGCCCCGGATCCATTCCCCCGGCGCCTTCCGGAGGGTTTCCTTGAGGACGATCCTTTTGATGTCTGCAATCGAGCGGCATTTCTTTGGGCTGCAGTCGAGTTGGAGCAGATTGGTGCCGTACTCGAAAAGGTGTTGGTGGGAATCGATAAACCCCGGCGTCACCGTCCGCCCCCTTAAGGCGATAACTTCCGTATTCCGCCCGGCAAGCGCCCTGACTTCCGCATCCCCGCCGGCCATCAGGAACCGGCCGTTCTTGACGGCCACAGCCTGAGCCTCGGGCTTCCGCGGGTCAACGGTGATAACGTTCCCGCCCCAGAGGATCAGGTCCGCCGCAGCTTCTTCCCGCAATCGCCAGGAATCCGGACGGTTCTCCCTTTTTTTCATTTCCATTCCTTCTTTTAGGCAATAAATTTTATAAATCCCCCTTCGCCCCCCTTTTGCAAAGGGGGGCGAGGGGGGATTTTGCAGGGTATTCATCGAAGCTGGAACACAGCCTTTTCTTTCCGGCTATGCCGGGTTAGGTATCTGGCGGGGGCGGTCGGTCGCCCCTACCCGGCCAACGAATCTGCGTAATCCAATACCCGATCGATCCCCTTCAGACCTTCCCGCAGCTCCTCCTCTTGGATGCAGAGCGGGGGGGCGATGAACAGGTAATTCCAGCGCACCGTCGTATACACCCCTCCCTCGAGGAGGCGTTTGTTGATCTCCTTGGCCGCCGCCGCATCTGCGCCCATGGCGTTCCATTTTACCAGCGGTTCCCGGGTCTTTTTGTTCTTCACCAATTCCAGCGCCCAGAAAAGCCCGAGGCCGCGCGCGTCGCCGACGCTCTTGTGCCTGTCTTTCATGGCGTCGGTTTCTTTGCGGATAACGTCCCCCATGGCCACCGCGTTGGCAAACATTTTATCCTCTTCATAAACCTTCAAGGTGGCAATGGCCGCGCCGCAGGCTAAAGGATGGGCATTGTAGGTCAAACCGGCCCAGAGCATCTGTTTGTCCAGAACGTCCATGATCTTCCGGGAAATGGCTACCGCCCCTAAGGGCACGTAACCGGAAGTGAGCCCCTTGGCCATGGTAATCATATCCGGGACCACGCCCCAGTTGTCGATAGCAAACCACTTCCCGGTCCGGCCGAACCCGGACATCACTTCATCGGCAATCAGCAGAACGTTGTTCCGGGTACAGATTTCCCGCAAACGCTGCATATATCCATCCGGCGGGACAATGAGCCCGTTGCTGCCGACCACGGATTCCACTAAGACCGCGGCCACCGTCTCCGGAGTTTCGTACTGGATCACTTCCTCTACGGAGTCGGCGCACTTCAAATTGCACTCCGGATAGGTGAGGCCAAACGAGCAGCGATAGCAGTAGGGGTCGAAGACCCGGACCACGCCCGGCATGGCCGGTTCCACCGGAGGTCTCCGGGGATCGCCGCTCAGAGCAATGGCGCCGTAGGTGGCCCCGTGATACGAGCGATAGCGGGTGATGATCTTCCATTTTTTGGTGTACATGCGGGCGATCTTCACCGCGTTTTCATTGGCATCGGCTCCGCTCAAGGTGAAGAAAAATCTCTTCAAATCCCCTGGGGTGACCTCCGCCAAAGCTCTTCCCAAAAAGGAACGGGACTCATAAGCAACCCCCGGAGCCACAAAGCATAATTTATCGGCCTGGTCTTTGATGGCTTGAATCACCTTGGGATGCTGGTGGCCGATGTTTTGGTTCATGAGCTGGGAAGTCATATCAATATAGCGCTTCCCGTTCTCATCCCACATGTAAACCCCTTTGGTTCGGGTGATCACCAAAGGATCCAGGGCGCTTTGGACGCTCCAGGAATGGACGACGTATTCCTTGTCATATCTCTTCGTTTCACTCTGGCTCATAGGAACTCCTCTTGAATGCGATAAAATCCCCTTCGATCGAAGGCCTAACCCGGCCAAGCCGGAACCAAAAAGGCTATGTTGCCGTATGGATGAATTCCCCGGAAATCCCCCCAACCCCCCTGGTATAAAGATCAAAAGGGTAAGGGAAGTAATT
>Ga0315292_10001192_pt1 | contig 13622 bp, 11 predicted proteins | sample YL17G13_0_MG_FD_204029 | JGI IMG/M metagenome (GOLD analysis project Ga0315292, IMG submission 204029) | Sediment microbial communities from Yellowstone Lake, YNP, Wyoming, USA - YL17G13_0 | ecosystem: Environmental > Aquatic > Freshwater > Lake > Sediment | place: USA: Wyoming | collected... | reverse complement strand
CAATCCGGTGCATTCCCTCCCACAACCCACGGGGCTCGGCGCTGGCCGACACAAAGTCATGGAAGGGGAGCGCGGTGCGCCACAGCGAAGGAAAATCGGGCATCAGAGCTCCCGGATCATCACGCCGCGCTTCGCGAGTTCATCGACATAGGGCTGGAAGGGCATCGCCTCATCCGGCGTGTGGACACCCTTTCTGGTCACCCGGCCGTCGGCCTGCATCAGCCCGGTGATGGCCAGCGAGTATCCGGTGGTGCGCATCATGGCGCTGATGTTCCGCGCCGTATCCTTGTAGTCCACCAGCTGCCACGCCACCGACGCCGGCTTGCCGCCCTTCGTGCCGCTGGCCTCCACGCGAAGCGCCACCAGGTCCTCGGCCTTCGGCTTCAAGAGCTTGGGCGTCGCGGCCGCGATGAACAGGTCCCGCGGCACCACCTGCTGGCCCTTGACGTCGATCGGCGCATTGTCGAGCAGGCCGAGCTCGCGGATGGGGCGCATGATGGCCACATGCCCGGGGTAGCGCAGCGTCTTGTATTCCATCACGTCCACCTTGCCCTCGTAGGAAAACGGCATGGTGCTGACCCCGCCGGCGGTGTGGAACGCCTCAAGGGTGCCGACCGGCTCGGGAAACACGACGGGCTCGAGCTCGCTCAGCGCGTCGACCGGGGTCCGCTTCCCGCCGCGAAGGATCCACGACGTGGTGGTGTAGTAGTCGAGGGCACCTTCGAGTGAGTACACGATCTGGTAGTTAAGCGGCGGCTCCGGATGCCGCGGCAGTCCACCGACGTAAATCTTGACCTTCTCGGTCTTGTCGAGCCGACGGATCCCCTCGGCGGCCAGGATGTTGACCATGCCCGGCGCGAGCCCGCAATCCGGGATGATCGAGAGTCCCTTGGCCGCCGCCGCGGCATGCAGTCGCTTCTGCTCGAAGACGATCTCAGTGTTGCCGCCGAGGTCGGAGAAATGGCAGCCGGCCTCGACGGCGCAGGCCGCCATCGGCGCGTTGAAATAGTAGGGAATGGCGCTCATCACCGATACATGGCCGCGCATCAGCGCGGTCACCGCCGGCAGGTCCTTCACGTCGAGCCTGATCGCCTTGAGGCGGTCGGTCCCCACATACGGCGCGAGGAAGGGGGCCAGTCGCTCGGGGTGGAGGTCGGCAATCGTCACCTGGGTGACGGCCGGGTTCTGCAGGAGGTCGAAGGCGGTGGCGCACCCCTGCAGGCCGGCACCGAGAACCATCATCTTCATACGTGAGTCCTTGTCAAATCGCGAGTTTCGGGACAGCCTTGAAATCTACCCCGGAGCCCATTGTGGCTTCAACCTCGACCCTTCGGAGAGCGATGAGCGCACCCATCAGCCCGGCCCACGGCCGCCGCGACGGCGAAGGCACTCGGCAAAAGCTCCTCCGCGCCGCGCTGGAACTCTTTACAGGAGAAGGGTTTCTGGCCAGCACCACGCCGATCATCGCCCAGCGGGCCGGTGTGGCGGAAGGCACGATCTATCGGCACTTCCCCAGCAAGGAGCACCTGCTGAATGAGGTGTTCCGGAGCACACAGCGCTGGGCCATCGGCGTCATCAAGGAACTCGACGCCGACCGGTCACTCAAGGCGCCGGATCGGCTGGCGCGCATCGCCCGGCGATTCGTGGAGACGGCCGACCGGGATCCGGCCGCCGCACGAATGCTCCTCCGCCAGCGCGACGCCCGCTTCCTCGATCCGCAGAGTCGCGATGCCGCGCGGGAGTTTCGGGAGGCGTTGCAGCAGGTTGTGGCGGCGGGCAAGGCGGACGGGGCGGTGCGGGCGGGACCGGCGGAGTTGTGGACCTCGGTGTGGCTGGTGATTCTGGCCTTCATCATCGAACGGGTCTCGGCCAAGGAGTGGACCGCCGAGCAGCCACAGGTGGGGCAGGCCATTGAGGCGGCGTGGAGCGCTATCGCGGCCCCGCCTCAACCGGCCCAGGGAAAAACGTCATCTCCCGAGGGTCCGCCCGGGGAGGGGTCAGGCTGAGCTCGCGGGATCTCCCCGGGCCAAGCGGACGGACGGTGAAGCCCGTCCCCACGAAATAGCCCACCGAATCGCTTCCCCAACGGACGGCGCCCCTGCCGTCCGTCGCAAACGCGCTCCGCTCCCCGTTGGCCAGCAGCACGCAGACACCCCCCTCAGGGCAATCGACCGCGCGGCCGAACGCGGGAGTGCCGAGCAGGACAGCAAAGGCCGAGTCGGCGTGCAGCGCTTCGGCGCGGTCGAGCAGCCGAAGGGCGGGCTCCGCCGGCGGGGCAGCGGCCACAAGGGTGCCGGACCCCGTGCGAACGTAGAGGAGGTTTCCATCGGCGCTCCACGCCACCGCTTCCGCCGGGGCCTCCGATGGGGGAAGCACGCGCTCGCCTCCGTTCAGGAGATTCATCACCACGACGCTGCGGGAGGCAGGGTCACCCGCCGTCGCTTCGCGGATGAACGCGAGGGCCGTCCCGGCGGGCGAAAGCGACGGGGTCATTTCGCGGACCCGCGTGTAGGTGATGGGAAAGGTGGTGCCCCCATCCGCGCGGACCGCGTAGAGGTCGCCGAGGCCGGCCTCGCCGGTGGCGACGAACACGGCGAACGGCTCCTCGCCAGGCGCAAGACGGTTCTGGAGCGGTGACATCGACACGCGGCAAGCGGTAAGCGCGACCAAGGCCATCGGAACGACATGCGAGCGAGGCACGATAGCTCCCAGCAGAGAATACACGAAAGCACGAAAGTTGTCGTCTGTCCTCGGCCCCTCGGCTGCGCTCGTCCTCACCCCCCGTCCCCGACTCGCGCTTTCAGCAGCCACCAGCCGTTCGGGTCGACCTGAATCGACCGGGGTGGCGCGATGAAGGAATGGAATGAGACCACCGTTTCACGCCCCTCGATGTCGGCGCGAAGCAAGCGTCCATCCACCAGAAACTCCAGGCCCGGCATCCGGTAGGTGCCCCACGCGGGGCCCTGCATCTGGCGGACCGTCAGGGTCAGCGAGTCACCTGCCTGCGTCCAACGCACCGCGAGGTCGGGATAGCCGGGTTGGGTGAGCGCCTGGAGGAAATACCAGGTCAGGTCCTGGCCGGCCGCCTCGCTCATGACCGCGGCAAAGTCGGACGAGAGGGCGTTGCCGTTTCGAAAGCGTTCATAATACGTGTGCATGCCGGCAAAGAAGGTCGAATCGCCGACGAGGCCCCGGAGCGAATGGAGGACCCAACTCCCCTTGGGATAGTTGTTGGCGTTGAGGAGCCCCATCAGGTCCGTCGCCTCGAAATCGAGGATGGGACGCTCAGTCTCCTTCGCCTTGAACACGGTGTTGGCCGCACGGCTCATCGCCGTCGCGAGCGCGCTGTCCCCGCCAGCCTGCTCGGCCCAGAGCGCGGCGAGGTAGGTGGCAAACCCCTCGGAGAGCCAGAGGTGGTGCCAGTCTCCCTCGGTCACCGCGTCGCCGAACCACTGGTGGCCGGTTTCGTGGGCCACCGTCCGCTCGCTCAGCGTGTGATTCGCCACGGCCTTGTGGTCGTACCAGATGGCCCCGGCATTCTCCACGCCGCCGTAGCGGGTGACCGCCTGGACGTGCGAGAGCTCCTCGTACGGGAATGAGCCGAACTGGCGGCTGAAGAGGTCCACCATCTCGTTGGCCCGGCGGAAGGGCCCGTCGACCGCCCACGACGAGTCGGCGGGAAAGGTCCAGGCCGACTGCGGCACGCATTTCATGGGGCAGCCCGCCTGGCCCAACGGCGTGACCGCAAACGGGGCCACGCCAACGACCATCGTGTAGGTGGGGATCGGCTCACGAATTCGGTAATGCCACACCGTGCGCCCGCCGGCGAGGGTGTCCACCTTCGTCAGCACCCCATTTGCGCGCACCAGCTGCCCGGCTGGCACCTCGACGTGAAAGGCTGCGGTGGCCTTGTCGCCGGGATAGTCATGCGACGGAAACCAGCCGCGCGCCTGGTCGGGCCAGTTGTCGGCAAAGACCACCCGCCGTCCGGACGAATCCGTCGAAAAAATGAGCCCGGTCCTCGGCGCACCGGTGTAACGGATCCGGGTCACGAGGGTGTCGCCCGGCGCCAGGCGGTGCGGCAGCACGATGCGGCCCCCTTCCCGGCGCCACGGGCCGACTGCGCCATCCTGTCCCGGTGTTCGCAGCCATTTCACGCTGAGCACCGAGTCGAGATCGATGGCGAGCGGTTCGACGCCGCCGATACGCCAGGCGGTTTCGACTTGTCCGATGATGGTGCTGCCGCTGTCGGGGAGGATCAGCGTGATGTCGTAGTGCAGGGCATCGTGCACCGGCACCGCGGTGTCGGCGCGCTGGGCCAGGGGGTTCTGCGCCACCTGCAGGGCAAGCAGTAGTGCCAGCATCAGGAGCCCAGGGTCTCTCGGTAATAGGCGAGGATCCGGGCCCAGGCCTTGGCGGGCTGGTCGGTGTCGTTGCCCATGCGGCCGGGGCTGAGGAAGCCGTGGCCGGTCCCGGGATAGATGTCGTACGTAAACGACTTGCCGAGCAGCTTCATCATGGCGTTCACCTGGGGGAGCGGGTCGTTGACGCGCGCGTCGTTCTCCGCATACACCCCGAGGATGGGGGCCTGGATGCGCGCCATCGCGGCGGAATCGGGCGCGGGGCCGTAGCAGACGACGGCGGCCTTGAGCTTCGGGTTGTGGGTCGCGTAGGCGAAGCTCTGCTGGCCGCCCCAGCAGAAGCCGATGGTGGCCATGTTCCCGCGCGCCGCGCCGGGGAGGGTGTCCACGAACTCGGCCGTCGCGTCGAGGTCTCCCATGATCCGCTCCGGCGTCAGCCCCGCAAAGAGCTTGCGTGCAGAATCGGGGTTCGCGGGAGTTCGTCCGTACTTCGATCCAAGGAGGTCCGGCGCGATGGCCACGTACCCCTGCCCCGCCAGCTTGTCCACGACAGAGGTTTCCCAGGGCGTGAGTCCGAAGATCTGGTGGATGACGAGGATGGTGGGTGCGCGGTCCTTCCGCTGTGGCCACGCCACATAGGCGGGGATGGTGTCGCCGGCGGCGTTGGTGAACTTGACCCATTCGCCGTGGGTGTCGACCACCGCGAGGCCGGCAGGGCCGGGAAGGGCCAGCCAGGCGGTGAGCGTGGTCAGTGCGGCGAGCGACAGCCCGATGGTGAGTGAACGACGCATGATGCCTCCGATTCGTCCTCGATCCTCAGTCCTCAGTCCTCGGCCCTCAGGCCTTCGAATACACGCCGCCGAGCGCCGACCCGGGATCGGGCAGGTGGCGTCGACTCTCAAGCGCGGCCGCGGCGCCCGCCTCGACCTCTGCAGTGGCCACCGCTTCGATCTCTTCCAGTTGCGCGGGGGTGACCCCCTCCTCCTTGAGATATTCCTCGTAGAGGCCGATCGGGTCCCGCTTCCCCCAATGGGCAAAGAGCGCGGCGGGAAATGTATCGCGGGCCTCACGCTCGTCGTGGGTGGCGTGCCCGCCCATCCGGAACGTGTCGGCCAGGAGGAGCACCGGCCCTTCGCCCCGCCGGCAGCGTGCGACCGCCAGCGCGGCGGCGGCGTAGGCGTCCAGCACGTTGTTGCCGTCGAAGCTCCACCCCGCCATGCCATACGCGGCGGGCCAGCCGGCGAAGTCGCTGCCTGCATGGTGCTGCTCGAGCCGCGTGCCGAGGGCCACCTGATTGTTCTGGAGGATGTACACCACGGGCAGCCGCTGGACCGCAGCGAAGTTGAGGCCCTCGTGGCTTGCCCCGGCTTTCACGGAGCCGTCGCCCACCCAGTTCATCACGACGCCCGTTTCGCCGCGGATGCGCGCCGCCAGCGCGATGCCCGCCGACACCGGCACCATGGCGCCGACCGGGGAAACGGGCTGCAGCACATGGTGCGCCATCGAGCCGGCGTGCAGGTCCCGGCCAGCGGAAGGAGAATCAGCGGTGGCCAGGTAGGCCCGGAACATGTCGGCGAGCGGCATCCCCATGTCGGAGCATGCGGCGGCGTTCCGGATCATCGGGGCCACGAAATCAGTGGCCGGCTCGAGCGCAAACACCGGCCCGACCGTGGCCGCCTCCTCGCCGGTACCGAGCCACGCCTTGGAAATGACGCCCTGGCGCACCCATCGCGTCAGGGCGATGTCGTGCTGCCGCGCCCGCACCAGCCGGGCATAGAGAGCAAGGAGCTCATCGCGCGACAGCCGGGCCACGATGGCTTGCCGCTCCGGTGCATGCACGATGGTGTCGCGGTAGGCGCGCACCAGGGCAGGGTCGGCGGCCCACGCCACATATTCCGGCGGATCGAAGGCGGTGTAGCGCTTCACGCCTGTGCCGCCCCGCCCGGTGGCGTCGTGCGCGACACGGCATCAAGGGCGTCGCCGAAGGCGGCCATGGAGGGAAACCGGTTGGCAGGATCCATGGCGAGCGCCCGGGTGAGCGCCGCCTCCAGGCGGGCCGGCAACTCCGGGCGCACAGCGCGCAGTTGTGTGGGCTGGCCCCGGAGGCGCGCGATCTGCAGTTCCTGGGCGGTCTCACCGTCGAAGGGGAGCCGTCCGGCGAACATTTCGAAGGCCAGCAGGCCCAGCGAATAGACGTCGCTCCGGGCGTCGAGGTCGCGCCCGCGGATCTGCTCGGGGCTCATGAACTCCGGCGTGCCGAGGACGATGCCCACCGCCGTGAGTTTCTGGCTCGTGGGCCGGCGCGTCAGCTCCAGCGCCAGGCCGAAGTCCATGACGACCGCGCGGAGCCCGCCCGGCAGCGCGGCATCATCGACCAGCATGACGTTTTCAGGCTTGAGGTCGCGGTGCAGCACCCCGAGCTCGTGGGCGTGCTGGAGTCCGCGGCAGATCTGGAGGAGGATCGGCAGTCCGTCGGCCAGGGGAAAGGGGCCGGTGCGATTGATCCGGTCGTGCAGTCCTTCGCCGGGCAGCCACGGCATGACCAGATACACGAGTCCCGCGGGAGTGGCGCCGAGCTGGAGAATGGCGCAGACGCTGGGATGGCTGAACCGGCTCGCGATGAGCGCCTCGCGCTTGAAGCGTTCGATGGCGAGTGGATCGGCCGAGAGGTGGGACGCGAGGACTTTGACGGCCACCTGGGCGCCGGTCGTGGTGTCGGTGGCCAGGTACACTGCCGCCATGCCGCCCTCGCCGATCCGATGCCGCACCTCGAATCGGCCGTCGAGCACCGTGCCAGGGAGCTCCGAGTCCTCCGCATCCACCTCGAGCGCGGCGCCGTCTCGCGTGCAAAAGCGCGCCGGCTCGGCGTACACTGCCCGACATTGAGGGCAGCGCAGCACGCTCAATCCCGGAACCGGTTTCGGCCGTCCGCCTTCGCCTTGTACAGGTTGGCGTCCGCCAGCCTGAGGAAGGACTCCGGCTCGGTGACCCGCTCATCGGGGTACGTGGCGACCCCGATGCTGATGGTGACGTGCACCGGGCGGCCGGGCTCGCCGAAGTCGTGGGCCGCCACACGGCGAATGATGCGCTCCGCAAAGATCCGCGCGCCGGTGGGGCCTGTTTCCGGGAGCAACAGCGTGAACTCCTCGCCGCCGTAGCGGGCCACCACGTCCACCGCCCGCTGCTCGCGCTTGAGCAGATTGGCGAGGCTCCGGAGCACCCGGTCGCCGGTGAGGTGGCCGTGCTCGTCATTGATGGCCTTGAAGTTGTCGATATCCACCATCAGGCAGGTCAGCACGGTCTGGTAGCGATCGGCCCGCTCCATTTCCTGCACCAGCTTTTCGCTGAGGGCACGGCGGTTGAAGGTGTCGGTCAACGGGTCGGTTTCCGCCAGGTGCCGCATCTGCTCCTGGCCGTCCATGGCGCTCTCGAGGTCGTAGGCCTTTTCGAGCGCCGCGACGGCGGCCTTGATCACCTGGTCGGCAAACTGCACATCCTGTTCGTTGAGCGGGGCGTCTTCCGCGGTGGTCCGCAGGAAGAACACGCCGACCTGCTGGCCCCGCAGCTGGAACGGCAGGGCCAGCGCCGAGCGGGTCGGCACCGAGACCCCTTCCGCCTCCCACTCGGCACGCACCGCCTGATAGAGCGGATCCGTCAGCACGTCCTGAATGAGGACGACCTCGCCGGTCTTGAGCCCCTGCTGGATTTCGGGATACCGGCGGAGGTCCACCCGGAGGTTCCGCAGCATCGGGTTTTCGTAGGCGGCCACGACGGTGCCGGCCTCGTCTTCTGCCGAGCCGATCAGGATGGAGCACTTCGAGATCCGGAGGCCGCGCGCCACGCGCCGCACCAGGATCTGGTAAATCTCGTCGGGCTTGAGCGTGGCGGTGACTTCCTGGAGAATGTCCACCATCTCAGTGCGAGACCGTGCTTCGGCGCGCGCCTGGTTGAGCTCTCGGCCGGTGCGAAGATGGGCTTTGACCCGGGCCAGGAGTTCGCGCACGCGGAAGGGCTTGGAAATGAAGTCCGCGGCGCCCAGGCCGAGGGCACGGACCGTGGCCTCTTCGGGCGGCATGGAGGAGATCATGAGGACCGGCAGGTCCTTGAAGCGGTAGTCGGTCTTGACGCGTTCGAGGAGCTGGAGGCCGTCCACCTTCGGCATCATGATGTCGAGCAGGAGCAGGTCGAACTGTTCGGCGAGGAGGTGGTCGATGAGGTTTTCGCCGCCCGGCGCCGTGACGACCTCGTATCCGTTGTCCTTGAGGATCCAGGACAGCGTGCGCGTCAGGGCCTGATCGTCGTCCGCCACGATGATCTTCGGTGCCACGTTCATTCAGCTCACCAGTCGGTCGAAGAATTCCTCGTCCACGTTGCCGCCGCTCACGACCACCACCACCGGCCCCCTGGGCCGGACCTTGCCCGCGAGGAGGGCGGCGGTGGTCGCCGCTCCGGAGGGCTCGACCCGTAGCCCCGCCTCCCGGTGGAGGAATCGCATGGCCAGGGTGATCTCGTCGTCGGAGACGGTGACCACCTCGTGCACGACCGGGCGGATGAGCGGGAAGGTCATGGAACCGACCGCCAGTGTCAGCAGGCCGTCGGCCAGGCTGGCGGTGCTCGGCAGCTGCTCCGGCGCGCCGGCACGGAGCGCGGCCGTGAGCTTGGCGGCGCCCTCCGGCTCGACCGCCACCACCCGCGTCTGGGGCCGGGTGCCCGCCACCGCCACACAGATGCCGGCAAGGAGCCCGCCGCCGCCCACCGGCACCAGGATGGTGTCCACGTGAGGCCACTGCTCCAGGATTTCCAGCCCACAGGTGCCCTGTCCCGCGATGACGTCCGGGTGGTCGAACGGCGGGATCATGGCGAGCCCCTCGGCCGCGCAGATCTCCTCCGCCTTGGCCTTCCGGTCCACCGATCGCGGGCCGACGAACACCACCTCGCCCCCCAGCTTCCGCACGCCGTCCACCTTGACCTGCGGGGCGGTGTTCGGCATGACGATGACGGCGCGCACGCCGACCCTGGCGGCGGCCCAGGCCACGGCCTGGCCGTGGTTGCCGCTGGAGTAGGTGATGACGCCGCGGGCGCGCACATCCGCGGCGATGCGCTGGATGGCATTGTAGGCGCCGCGCACCTTGAACGCACCGATCGGCTGGAACTGCTCGCACTTGAGCGCCACCGAGTGCCCCGTCAGGGCGGCGAGCGCCGGCATTTCGATCAGCGGCGTCCGCACCGCCACGCCCGCGATGGTGGTCGCGGCGCGGCGGACGTCGTCGAGAGTGACGGCCGGCTGGGTCACCCCTCGCCGCCGTCCGTCTCGTCCGCCGCAGGCGCGGGAGCCTCGTCGCCGGTCGGCTCCTCGATGCCGTCATCGTCTTCCTTCACCACCCGCGCCACGTCCACCAGGTGGTCGCCCGCCTCGAGGTTCATGACCCGCACGCCCTGTGTGTTGCGGCCGATGACGCTGATGCCCTCGACCGGCACGCGGATGATGACGCCGTGCCGGGTGATCATCATCAGCTCGTCGTCGGGGATGACCTCCTTGAGGGCCACCATCCGGCCGGTCTTGTCGGTCTTCTTGAGGGTGATGATGCCCTTGCCGCCGCGCTTCTGGACACGATATTCCGCGAGTTCCGAACGCTTGCCGTAGCCCTTCTCGCTCACCACCAGCAGCGTGGCCTCCCGGCGGACGATCACCATCCCGATGACCGCGTCGTCGGCGTCGAGTTCGATGCCCTTCACTCCCGCCGTGGCCCTGCCCATTTCGCGCACGTCGCCCTGCTGGAAGCGGATGCTCATGCCGTCGCCCGTGGCCAGCACGATGTCGCTGCTGGCGTCGCAAAGCTGGACGTCGATGAGCGCATCGCCCTCGTCGATGTTGATGGCGTTGATGCCGGTGGTGCGCACGTTGCCGTACGCCGAGAGAACGGTCTTCTTTACCGTGCCCTTCCGCGTGGCGAACATGAGCCAGCGGTCGTCGGTGAACTCCCGGACCGCCACCGTCGAGGCCACCTGCTCGTTGCTTCCGATAGCGATGCAGTTGACCACCGGCTTGCCGCGCGCGGCCCGCCCGCCCTGCGGGATTTCATGCACCTTGAGCCAGTACACCTGGCCCCGGTCGGTGAAGAACATCAGGTAGTCGTGAGTGGATGCAATGAAGAGGTGCTCCACCCAGTCGTCGTCCTTGGTTCCCATGCCCGCCATGCCCCGCCCGCCGCGGCGCTGCTTCTTGTAGGTGGTGACGGGAATCCGCTTGATGTAGCCGGTGTGGGAAATGGTGATGACCATGTCCTCCTCGGCAATCAGGTCCTCCACCGAGAAGTCGCCCTGGTCGGCCAGGATTTCCGTGCGCCGGTCGTCGCCGTACTTCTCGGCCACTTCGGCCGTCTCCGCCTTGAGGATGCCCATGCGCCGGGGTGCCGAGGCCAGGATGTCGCGGAGGTCGGCGATCGTGGCGCGCACTTCCGCCAGCTCCGCCTCGAGCTTGTCGATTTCCAGGCCGGTGAGCTTGGCCAGCCGCATGTTGAGGATGGCGTCGCTCTGCTTCTCGGTGAAACCGAACCGCTTGCGAAGCCGGGTGTCGGCCTCGGGCGTGTCCGCCGAGGAGCGGATGATCGTGATGACTTCGTCAATGTTGTCGACGGCGATCTTCAGGCCGTCGAGGATATGCTCCCGGGCCTGGGCCGCGTCGAGGTCGAACTGCGTGCGCCGAACGATGATCTGGTGGCGATGCGCGATGAAATGGGTGAGCATCTCCTTCAGGTCCATCACCTTCGGCACGCCGTTCACCAGGGCCAGCATGATGACGCCGAAGGTGGACTGCATCGTGGTGTGCTTGTAGAGCTGATTCAGCACCACGTTCGGGATGGCGTCCCGCTTGAGTTCCACCACGATGCGCATGCCGTCGCGGTCGGACTCATCGCGCACACCGCTGATTCCCTCGATCTTCTTCGCCATGGCCAGCTCGGCGATGGACCGGACCAGGTTTTCCTTGTTGACCTGGTAGGGGATTTCGGTGATGACGATTTGCGACTTGTTGCTCGACTCCTTCTCCTCGATCTGCGCCCGGGCGCGCATGATGACGCGGCCGCGGCCCGTCTCGTACGCCTCCTTGATCCCCTCCCGGCCGTAAATGTATCCGGCGGTGGGGAAGTCAGGACCCTTGATCACCTTGCGGAGATCGGTGATGGTCGCCTCGGGCGTATCCACCAGCAGCTCCACCGCCCTGGCCACCTCGCGGAGGTTGTGCGGGGGAATGTTGGTGGCCATGCCGACGGCAATGCCGCTGGACCCGTTGACCAGGAGGTTGGGGATCTTGGAGGGGAGGACCGTCGGCTCCTGGAGCCGGTCGTCGAAATTGGCCTGATAATCGACGGTATTCTTGTCGATGTCCTCCAGCATGGTCATCGCGATGCGCGTGAGCCGCGCCTCGGTGTAGCGGTAGGCCGCCGCGGAGTCGCCGTCCACCGACCCGAAGTTGCCCTGCCCGTCCACCAGCGGATAGCGCAGCGAGAAGTCCTGCACCATGCGGACGAGGGCGTCGTACACCGACGAGTCGCCGTGCGGGTGGTACTTGCCCAGGACGTCGCCCACCACCGTGGCGGACTTCTTGTAGGCCCGCCCCGGCACCAGGCCCAGCTCGTTCATCGCATAGAGGATGCGGCGGTGGACGGGCTTGAGACCGTCGCGCACATCGGGCAGCGCGCGCGAGACGATGACGCTCATCGAGTAGTTGATGAACGACTGCTGCATCTCTTCTTCGATCAGGCGGGGAAGGATGCGCTCGCGAGAATTCGGGGCGGTCATGTGAGCTCGGGGTTGGTGCGGACAACCGGGTGGCCGGCCAGGCCACCGGGAACACGCAAATATACCTTGTTCATGGGGGGGAAATCAACTATAAAGAGCGATGGTAAAGTATTGGGGGGCAATGGGATGGCGGCAAGTTTGCGGCGGAAGCCACGGCTCGCCTGATGTCGCTGAAGCGACGCGGTCTCCCACATCCACATCCCATCCCTTGCGTTGCGCCCTTCACGCCTTTGCGGCAAGAGCTTTTCACCGCCAAGGCGCGAAGAGCGCGAAGAACCACAGGTGAATGGGTCCCGGCTTTCGGTGGGGTGATGGTCGCAGGCTGATGGTTGCAGCGCGGGACTGACCTCCCAGGTCTCGCGGATTAGATTCCCGGTATGCGGACTTCCCACACCCCCCGCCTCGCCGCCCTCGGCGCCCTGCTCCTGAGCGCAGGGTGCGGCGCCGGCGAAGCCCCGCCTCCCGACATCGCGCTCACCCCCGCACCCGACACCATCCAGACGACACTGTTCGAAGCCACCGCCGGCGCCTGGCTGGGCGGCGACCGGTGGGCCGTGCTCTCCCCGGCCGACCAGCGTGTCGTCATCCTGGATTTTGCCAGCGGCACCGCGGCCGACCTCGGCAACAATGTGAAGCGCGCCTACCAGGGGCCGTTCGCGCTCTTCACCACGGGCGATGCGCTCTACGTGAGCGACTGGGCGCTCCGCCGGCTGACCGTCTGGACCCTCGATGGGAATTTCGTCGCCGAGGTGCACGCGCCGGACATCACCAACGGCACTCTCCCGCGCGCACGCGACGGCAAAGGCAACTGGTACCTGCAGTTCAATCCGGCACCCGGCCCCGACGGGAGCGGCAGGCGCGATTCCGCCGTGGTCGTGCGCTTTCCGCTCTTCTTCGAGCGGGGCGACACCGTCCTCCAACTCTCGCCCATCGACCTGGCGGAAGTGGACGGCGACGCCGGCCGGCGGTTCGAACGGCGGGTCTTCAGCGGCGAGGACGCCTGGGGCGTGCTGGCTGACGGAAGCATCTGGGTGGCGCGGGTCACTCCGAACCGGGTGGACTGGATCGCCCCCGACGGCAAGACCCAGACGGGCCAACGGCTGCCCGACAAAGTGTTCACCATCAGCCTGTCCGACCGCGAGGCGTTCCTCCGCCGCTTCCCGAAGGAACTCCGCTCCGCCGCTGAAAAGGTGCCGTTCAGCCCCGTCAAGCCTCCGTTCGAGCTGGCCTTTGCCGGCGGGGACGGCAACGTCTGGCTGGAAAAGAGCCGGGTCATTCCCGATACCGTGCGCCGCTACCAGGTGATCGGACGGAACGGTCGCCTGCTCGAGTTCGTCTCCTTCAACGGCTATGGCAGGGCGTTGGCCGCGAGCCCGGACGCGGTGCTGGTGACTGAGGTGCAGCCGGCGGGGATGCGGTTCGTGCGGTTCCGCCACCCACCCCGATAGATTTCACCCGCAC
>Ga0315292_10001191_pt1 | contig 13630 bp, 12 predicted proteins | sample YL17G13_0_MG_FD_204029 | JGI IMG/M metagenome (GOLD analysis project Ga0315292, IMG submission 204029) | Sediment microbial communities from Yellowstone Lake, YNP, Wyoming, USA - YL17G13_0 | ecosystem: Environmental > Aquatic > Freshwater > Lake > Sediment | place: USA: Wyoming | collected... | reverse complement strand
TCACGAAGGCCCTCGGTGGACTCCGAGACGAGCCCCCGCCACTGCAATTCCTCGAACACATCGGTGGACATCGGCATCACGGCTCCAGGGCATTACTATACCTGCGATGCACGACGATCGTGGGAGTCTGTTCCGCACGCGCGCCGCCCGAAGCGCGGTCGCGTCGCGAACCGCTCGACACGCCGGACAAGCGCATCTCCGGGGTTCCCTCGGCGGAACGCGGGGCCCCACTCCGTCGCCAGCTTTTCGCGACTGCGTCACCCCACGAGGATCTCGGCCCCTCCGATGCGTTTGTCGTGCGACCGAGCTCGGCGTGCTCGCATGGTTCGCTCTGCGACCGCGCTCCGTGCGGCTGGTGTCAACGTCTCCCGAGGTCGGGCGGCGTCACGCTGCACGCTGCACGCCCGAGGCCGGCTTGCAGAGCAAACCATGCACGGCGATCGTGCATGCACGACAAGTGCATCGGAAGGGCCGAAGTCCGCGATGGGTTGGGGACCCATCGCTGCCGCCAACAGCACCCTGGACGCTGACCCCGCGGACAACGCGCCGCCGGCGCGTTGTCACTCGACTTAGCGTCAGATCGGAGGCGCTAAGTCGAAAGCGGGGCCCCTGTCCGCCGTGTCGAGCGGTTTGCGCCGCAAGCCAGCCTCGGGCGTGCGAAGGCGTCTAGGAGGCCGTCCGAGTAATCCCAGGACGGCCTCCTAACCCGGCTCGCATTGAGCGCCGAGGTCGGTTTCATGACAAAACCGATCGAATCAGGCAGCCCGACTGCAGGAAAGGCCTGTGTATTCAGCGATTGGGGAGTCCCCTAGAACGGCTGGCGAAGTTCGGCGCTCAATGCGGACCGTTCTAGGAGCGTGTCCAGTCATTACTCGGACACGCTCCTAGGGCCGGGCGTCGAAGATCACCCGCCGCCCCTCGATCCGCCAGCCGCCGTCGAGGATGCGCTGGATGGCCTCGGGGTAGATGCGGTGCTCCTGGACGAGGATGCGGGCGCTGAGGGTGTCCTCGGTGTCGGTGTCGAGCACCGGCACGGCGACCTGCAGGACGATTGGGCCCGCGTCCAGATGCGTATCCACGACGTGCACGGTGGCGCCGGAGACCTTCACGCCGTGCTCGACGGCCTGGCGCTGCGCGTGCAGGCCGGGGAACGCCGGCAGCAGGGCCGGATGGACGTTGAGAATGCGGTCCGGGAACGCGTGGACGAAAGTCGCGCCGAGCAGCCGCATGAAGCCGGCGAGGCAGACCAGGTGCACGCCGCGCGCCCGGAGATCCTCGACGAGCACCGCCTCGTACGCCGCGCGGCTGGGATGCGCCTTGTGATCTCGCACGACGGTCTCGATGCCCGCCTGCCGCGCCCGCTCGAGGCCGTACGCGTCGGCGCGGTTCGACAGGACGACCGCGATGCGGGCGTCGAGGCGCCCGTCGCCGATGGCGTCGATGATCGCCTGCAGGTTCGATCCGCGGCCGGAGATCAGGACGCCAATCGCGCGGCTCACGCGAGGCTCCCGTAGATCACGCCGGGATCGCCCTCGACGATGCGCCCGATCCGATGCACGCGCGTCTCGCCCGCGGCCTGCAGCAGCACCGTCACGCGCTGCGCGTCGTCCGCCGCGCAGCCGACGATCAGGCCGACGCCCATGTTGAAGGCACGGTACATGTCGTCCTCGGGGACGCCGCCCACGCGCTGGAGGTAGCGGAATACGGCGTTGGGCGTCCACGTGGACGTATCGATGAGCGCCGCGGTGCCGGGCGGAAGGATCCGGGGCAGGTTCTCGGTGATCCCGCCGCCGGTGATGTGCGCCAGCCCCTTCACCAGCCCCGTGTCGAGCAGCGGGCGCACGACCGGGAGGTAGGACCGGTGCACGCGGAGCAGTTCCTCGCCGATCGAACAGCCGAGTTCGTCGACGTGCGTGTCGGCCGACAGGCCGAGTGACCCGAACACGATCGCGCGCGCCAGCGAGTAGCCATTGGTGTGCAGTCCGGTGGACCGCAGGCCGAGGAGCGCGTCGCCGGGCCGCAGCCGCTCGCCGGTGATCAGATGGTCGCGCTCGACGACGCCGACGACGAAGCCGGCGATGTCGTACTCGCCCTCGGCGTAGAAGCCCGGCATCTCGGCCGTCTCGCCGCCGATGAGGGCGCAGCCGTTCTCTCGGCACGCGATCGACACGCCTTCCACCACCTGCGCCGCCACGTCGGGCGACAGCCGGCCCGTCGCCAGGTAGTCGAGGAAGAAGAGCGGCACGGCGCCCTGCACGAGGATGTCGTTCACGCAGTGATTCACGAGACACTGGCCGACGGTGGTGTGCCGCCCGGTGAGGAACGCCAGCTTGAGTTTGGTGCCCACGCCGTCGGCGCTCGACACCAGGACGGGGTCCCGGTAGCCGGTGCCGAGCCTGAACAGGCCGCCGAACGACCCGATCGACGACAGCACGCCTGGCGTCAGCGTGCTTTTCGCGAACCCCCTGATCCGCCGGACGGTTTCGTGGCCGGCGTCGATGTCGACTCCAGAACTCTTGTAATCCATGTCGCTCTCGGGACTCGGGACTCGGGATTCGGGACTCGGCCCCGAACAACTCTCGTCTCCCGATTTGGACTCCTGCCTCCTGGCTTTCCGCCTCCCGGCGTCTGGCTTCTACTTATCGATCTGTCCCCTCGTGTCGAGCGCGAGGGGGAGTTGCAGGAACTGGGCCTCCTCCCGCGGGAACGGCACGGGATAGCGGCCGGTATAGCACGACGTGCAGTACCGGTCGCGCTGCGCGTTGACGGCCAGCAGGAGCCCCTCGAGGCTGAGGTACTCGAGCGTGTCGGCGTCGATGTACTTCCGCACCTCGTCCAGCGTGTGCGTCGCCGCGATCAGGTCGGCGCGCCGCGGGGTGTCGACGCCGTAGAAGCACGGCGAGATGGTCGGCGGGCAGCTGATCCGTACGTGGACTTCCTTCGCGCCCGCGGCCTTGATCATCTTCACGATCTTCCGGCTGGTCGTCCCGCGCACGATCGAGTCGTCGACGAGGACGACGCGGTTCCCGTCAAGGATGCTCCGCACGGGGTTCAGCTTCACCTTCACCCCGAAGTGGCGGATCGACTGCTGCGGCTCGATGAAGGTGCGGCCGACGTAGTGGTTCCGGATGAGCCCCATCCGCAGGGGGATGCCGGACTCCTCCGAGAAGCCCACCGCCGCGCACACGCCGGAGTCCGGGACGGGGACCACGACGTCGGCCTCGATCATCGACTCGCGCGCGAGGATGCGGCCGAAGTTCGTGCGCACCTCGTTGACGCTCTCGCCGAACACGAGGCTGTCGGGCCTGGCGAAGTAGACGTGCTCGAAGATGCAGTGCGAAATGGCCGCCCGCGGGAACGGGCGGACGGACCTCGGCCCGTCGGGCCCGATGATCAGCACCTCGCCAGGCTCGACGTCGCGCACGTAGGTGGCGCCGATGAGGTCCATCGCGCACGTCTCGGAGCACACCACCCAGCCCTCGTCGAGCCGACCGAGCGCGAGCGGGCGAAACCCGTGCGGGTCGCGCACGGCCACCAGGCGGTCCTTCAGCAGGAAGAGCAGCGAGAAGGCGCCCTGCGCCTGGGCGGTGGCCTCGATCAGGGCGCTCTCGACGCCGGGGGCCTGCGACCTCGCGTAGAGGTGCAGGAAGACCTCGGTGTCACTGGACGTCTGGAAGATCGCGCCCTGCGACTCGAGCCAACTCCGGAGTTCCCGCTCGTTCACCAGGTTCCCGTTGTGGCAGACCGCGATCTGGCCGTGGACGCATTCGATGAGCAGGGGCTGCGCGTTCTGGAGGCGGCTCTCGCCGGCCGTCGAGTAGCGCACGTGCCCGATGGCGGCGGTGCCAGGCAACTCGTCGAGCACGGCCTCGCTGAAGATATCGGCCACGTAGCCCATGCCCCGCGCCGGACGAAGCCGCACGCCGTCGGAGGCGACGATGCCGCCGCTTTCCTGCCCGCGGTGCTGGAGGGCGTAGAGGCCCAGGTAGGTGAGATTCGACGCCTCGGCATGGCCGTAGATCCCGAAGACGCCGCATTCGTCCTTGAACGTGTCGAGCATGGCCCCCGGGCGGACGCCGTCTACGCGAAGACGCGCTGGAAGATGTGATCCACGTGGCGCAACTGGTGATCGAGATCGAACAGATGGTCGAGCTCCGCCACCGGCAGCACGGCGGTCAGATCGCGGTCGGCCTTCAGGAGCGCGCGAAAATCGAGCTCCTCGCGCGACGACCGCATCGCCGCGCGCTGCACCCAGTCGTAGGCCTGCTCGCGCGGCACGCCCCGCTGGGCGAGGGCGAGCAGCACCGATCCGGAGAAGACCACGCCGCGCGACAGCCCGAGGTTGCGGCGCATCCGGTCCGGGTAGACGACCATGTCGGCGGCGATGCGCGTGAAGCGGCGCAGCATGTGGTCGAGGGCGATGAAGCTGTCGGGCAGGATGATCCGTTCGACCGACGAGTGCGAGATGTCGCGCTCGTGCCAGAGCGCGATGTTCTCGATCGCCGCCCCCAGGTTGCCGCGCAGCACGCGCGAAAGCCCGACGATCTGCTCGCAGACGATCGGGTTGCGCTTGTGCGGCATGGCCGACGAACCCTTCTGGCCCGTGTCGAACGGCTCTTCGACCTCGCCGATCTCGGTCTTCTGCAGGCCGCGGATTTCGAGGGCGAACTTCTCGAGCGAGGCCGCGGTGATCGCCAGGGCCGCCATCAGTTCGGCGTGGCGATCGCGCTGGATGACCTGCGACGAGACGGGGGCGGCCTCCAGGCCCAGCGCGTCGCACACCGCGCGCTCGATGGCCGGATCGAGATGGGCGTAGGTGCCGACCGCGCCGGAGAGCTTGCCGACCGCGATCGCCGTCCGCGCGCGGCGCACCCGCTCGATGTCGCGGCGCAGTTCCGCGTACCACAGCGCCAGCTTCAGGCCCAGCGTGGTCGGCTCGGCGTGCACGCCGTGCGTGCGGCCGATCATCGGCGTGCGGCGATGGGTCATCGCCGTCGCCTTCACGGCCGCCGACAGCGCGTCGAGCCGGGTCAGGATCAGGTCGCAGGCGTCGCGCATCTGCAGCGCCAGCGCCGTGTCGAGCACGTCCGACGAAGTGAGGCCGAAGTGCAGCCACCGCGCCTCGGGCCCGACCCGCTCGGCGACGGCGGTGGTAAACGCGATGATGTCGTGCCTGGTGACGGCCTCGATGGCCTCGATGCGCGCGATGTCGAAGCCGCCGCGCTCGCGAATGGCGCGCGCCGCCTCGGCGGGGACCAGCCCGTGCGCGGCCATGGCCTCGGCGGCCGCGATCTCCACCGTCAGCCAGGTCTGGTAGCGATGCTCGTCGCTCCAGATGCCGCCCATCTCCGGATGCGTGTACCGCGCAATCATGAGGTCACGCGCAACTCGTCCGCGGTGGTCGTCCAACCGTGCACGTCGCCCAGCACCGCCAGCGAAATTGGCGACGAGGTCAGCAGGTGGCGCGAGACCCGGCTCACGTCGTCGATGGTCACCGCCTCGATGCCGGCCAGGGTCTCCTCGATGGTGAGCGGGCGGTCGAAGTAGATCTCCTGGCGCGCGAGGTACGCGGCGCGGTGCCACGTGCTCTCGAGGCCCAGGATCATGCTCCCGCGCACGTTGTCCTTCGCGCGCTGGAGCTCCGGCTGCTCGATCGGCGCCGCCACCATCGCGCGCAGCTCGTCGAGGATCACGCTGACGACCTCGCCGACCTTCGCGTTCGAACAGCCCGCGTAGATCGACAGCAGCCCGGCGTCGCGAAACGCCGACAGGCCGCTGCCCACCGAGTAGGCGAGGCCGCGCTTCTCGCGCACGTTCTGGAAGAGCCGCGAGCTCATCGACCCGCCGAGCAGCGTATTGAACACGAGCGCCGCGTAGCGCTCCGGGTGATCCTGCGGAAACGCGCCGGTGCCCAGGCAGATGTGGCTCTGTTCCAGGTCCTTTTCGCGGATCAGCACCAGGTCGTGGGACGCGGGCTCGGCGGACGGGGCCGGGGCGCCCGTCGCCGCCACGTTGCCGAAGGCGCGTTCGACCAGCTCCCGCACGCGGAGGTGCTCGATGTTCCCCGCCGCGGCCACGATCAGATTGTCGGCCGTGTAGGTGCCGTCGAAGTACCGCCCGAGGACGTCCCGGTCGAACGCTTCGATGCTGTCGGTCGTGCCGAGAATCGGGCGCCCGAGCGGGTGGCCCTCCCAGTACCGCTGGAGGAACAGCTCGTGGACCAGGTCGTCCGGCATGTCCTCCACCATCTTGATCTCCTCGCCGATGACGCTCTTCTCGCGCTGCACATCGTCGGGGGCGAGGCGGGGATGCAGGACGACGTCCGAGAGCAGGTCCACGGCGAAGGCGAGATGGTCGTCGAGGACCTTGATGGTGTAGTTGGCGTTTTCCTTGCCCGTGGACGCGTCCATCTGGCCGCCCACCGAGTCCACCGCCTGGGCGATGTCCTCGGCCGATCGGGTGATCGTGCCCTTGAAGAGCATGTGCTCGACGAAATGCGCGATACCGACGTGCTCGTCGCCCTCGTGACGCGACCCGCGCGTCAGCCAGACACCCATGCTGACCGACCGGACATGGGGAATGGACTCGGTCAGCAGACGAAGGCCGTTGTCGAGAACGTCGCGTACAACCATGGGCAGTGTGCGGCCAGGAACGGGTACTCGAGAGCAGCCGCAACGTATTGATTGTAAAGGAATTGCGGCCCTGTGAACTTGCTGATGATAGCATGGGGCTCTGACGGCAGCAATGAAAAAGGGTCCCAGCGGATGCCGACGGTCGAACTGACGGAACTGACCCGGGCGGAACTCGAGGATGCGCTCGAGCACCTCGGCATCGAGCGGTACCGCGCCAGGCAGATCTATCAGTGGGTCTACCGGCGCGGCGTCGGGGATTTCGAGGTGATGACAGACATCTCCCATGAGCACCGCCAGGCCCTTGCCGGACAGTTCAGCATCGCGATGTTGCCGATCGATCGCCGCGACGCCTCGATCGACGGGACCGAGAAGTTCCTGCTCACGCTGCAGGACGGCCGGCACATCGAGTCGGTCTTCATCCCGGACACGCCCAACCAGACCTTCTGCGTCTCCACGCAGGTGGGCTGCGCGATGGGCTGCGCGTTCTGCCTCACGGCGACGATGGGGCTGGTGCGCAACCTGACGCCGGGGGAGATCGTGGGCCAGGTCCGGGTGCTCGCCGACGCCCTGGCCCTGCGGGACACGCGTTTCAACATCGTGCTGATGGGGATGGGCGAGCCGCTGCACAACTACGACCACACGATGGCCGCGCTGCGGATCCTGACCGATCCGCACGGCCTGGCGGTGCCCGCGAAACGGATCACCCTGTCCACCGTGGGGCTGGTGCCGGCGATCGAGCGGCTGGCCGCGGAGCCCATCATGCCGAACCTGGCGGTCTCGCTGCACGCGCCGACCGACGACCTGCGCGCGTCGCTCGTGCCGGTGAACCGCAAGTACGGCGTCCGCGAGATCATCGAGGCCTGCCGCAAGTTCCCCCTCGCGAAGCGGGACCGGATCACGTTCGAGTACGTGCTGCTCGCCGGCGTGAACGACTCCCCCGACGCCGCAGCCCGCCTGGCCACGCTGCTGCACGGGATGCGCGCGAAGGTCAACCTCATCCCGCTCAACCCTGCCGCGGGCATCCCCTTCGAGCGGCCGTCGGACGAGGCCATCGATCGCTTCGGCCGCGTCCTGGCCGAACGCGACATCACGGTGTCGGTGCGCAAGAGCCGCGGGCGGGACATCCGCGCCGCCTGCGGCCAGCTCGCGGTCGAAGGCCGCCGCAAGTCGGCCGCGCAGAAGCTCGCCGACGCGATCGAATAACGCTCGGGGTTCGGAACTCGGTGCCCGCGCCCGGCGGAAGTTCACTGCGCAAACCGCTCGACACGGCGGACAAATACATCTCCGGGGTTCCGTCCGTTGACGCGCGGGGCCCCACTTCGTCACCCCACGCGGACGTCTGCCCCTCCGATGCATTTGTCGTGCACTGGTGATCGCCGTGCTCGCATGGTTTGCTTCGTGACCTTCCGCCGTGCGCCACGTGCGGGATTCCGATCCCGGAGTCTCAGGTGCCGGCGTGTCGAGCGGTTTGCGGCACGACCGGCGCGTGCCGTCAGGCCAACGCTCTCACACGACGTGCCCGGTGAGCGATGGCTCGGCGGAATCGATGCACACGCTCACCCGCGTGTTGCGCGGCAGGCCGGGCGGAATCCGCACCTTCAGGAAGTTGTCGGTCAGGACGAGCGTGCCGTCGTCGAGCGTGAGCCCGGGCCGCTGCCCTCCGATGTGCGCCTGCGCGAACGCAGCGGCGAACCGCCGCCCTGCAGCCCTCAACCGTGCCGCGCGGCGGCGGACGTCGCGCGGGTCCACCTTCGGCAGCATGGCGCTCGCCTCGGTGCCCGGCCGGTCGGAGTACGGAAACACGTGGAGGTAGGTCAGCGGCAGCGCGTCGAGGTGGCGCGCGCCCAGGTCCGCATCCTCGTCCTGTTCGCCCGGGAACCCGACCAGCACGTCGGTGCCGATCGCGGCGTGCGGCAGCACCGCGCGGATGCGGCCGACCAGATCCGCGTAGCCGGCGATCGAGTACGGCCGGCGCATGCGCGCGAGCATGCGGTCGGCGCCGTGCTGCAGCGGCAGATGGAAGTGCGGGAGGAAGCGCCCCGACGAGGCGACCAGATCCACGGTGTCACGCGAGCAGTCCATCGGCTCGAGCGAACTGATGCGGAACGTCACGTCGCCGGGCACCTCGTCGAGCGCGCGCAGCAGCTCCAGGAGCGACGAGGGCGACGTCAGATCGCGGCCGTACGATCCGAGGTGCACACCGACGAGCCAGATTTCCTTGTAGCCGGCCTCGGCGAGCCGTCGCGCCCGGCCGCAGGCCTCGTCCAGCGGGACGCTGCGCGACACGCCCCGCGTGGCGGGAATGACGCAGTAGGCGCAGCGCTCCTCGCAGCCGGTTTGCACCCGCAGCGGAATCGCCGTCCGCCCCATCGCCCCGGGCTCGATGTGCGTCCCGCACGCCGCGTCGCCGTCGCCCCGCAGCCAGTCGACCAGTTGCGGCTTGTCGTCGTTGGGCACGAGCCGCACCACCTGGGGCAGCGATGCGAGATCCCCGGGCTGGCGCGTGGCGTAGCAGCCGGTGACGACAATGCGAGCGTGTGCGTTGTCGCGGGCCACCCGGCGGATGAGGTGGCGCGCGCCCTGGTCGGCCGCGCCGGTCACCGAGCAGGTGTTGACGACGACGAGGTCCGCCTCCTCGGGAGGGGCGGCCACGCCGCCGCGCGCGCGCAGGCTCTCCTCGAACTCGAACGAGTCGGCCTGGTTGACCCGGCAGCCGAAGGTGAGGATGGCGTATTTCATCAGGGGCCAGGACCAGGGGCTAGGGGCTAGGCGCTAGTCAACCGAGGGCTGACGCCGTCGCCACATGCTGGCTACTTCTGATCCGCTCCAGCCAGCCGCGCGGCGGCTTGCTCGACCTTGTCGGCGAGCTTCGCCTTGTACGCCACAAGGCGCGCCGCGATCTCCGGATCGCCGATCGCCAGCATCTGCGCCGCCAGCACGCCCGCATTGGTCGCGCCGGCCTTGCCGACGGCGACGGTCGCCACGGGCACGCCCGGCGGCATCTGCACCGTCGAGAGCAGCGCGTCCAGACCCAGCAGCGGCGACGAGTCGATGGGCACGCCGATCACAGGCTTGATCGTGTGGCCGGCCACCATGCCCGCCAGGTGCGCCGCCGCGCCCGCGCCGACGATGAACACCTGCACGCCGCGCGCCGGGGCCTCCGCCAGCAGCCGCTGCACGCGCGCGGGTGACCGGTGCGCGGACGCCACGGTCATCTCGCAACTGATGCCGAACTCGCGCAGCACGTCAGCCGCCCCTTTCATGATCGGCGCGTCGGAATCGGAACCCATCAGGATCAGGACCTGGATCTGGGACATGGCGTCACTCCATCACATTCGGGATTCGGGATTCGGGGTTCGGGATTCGATCGAGAACTCCAGCGCCCGGCGGGAGGTCGCGGAGCAAACCATGCGAGCACGGCGATCACAGTCGCACGACAAATGCGTCGGAAGGGCCGAAGACCTGGTGGGGTGACGGAGTCGCCAGAATCGGGCGACGCAGTGGGGCCCCGCCTTCCGCCGACTAAACCCTGGAGATGCATGTGTCCGCCGTGTCGAGCGGTTTGCGCAGCGACGTCCCGACGGGCGCCGTGCAGTATTCCTTCTCCTGACTTCTGGCTTCTTCTTACTCCACTGCTCTCACGCCGATGTCGCGCCGATAGTGCACCCGCTCGAATGATATCCGAGACACCGCGTCATAGGCCCGCGACCGCGCGGCGGCGAAGTCGGCCCCCGCGCCGACGACGGTCAGGACCCGGCCGCCGGAGGTCACCAGGCGGCCGTCGCGTTCGGCCGTGCCGGCATGGAAGACGAGCGCATCGGGCGGTACCCGGTCGAGCCCCTCGATGGGGAGGCCGGTATCGAACGCCTCCGGGTAGCCGCCCGACGCCAGCACGACGCCGACGACGCGATCGGGCCGCGTGCGGCACACGCCAGACTCCAGGGTGCCGTCCGCGCTCGCCCGCAGATGCGGCAGCAGGTCCTCGTCGATGCGCGGGAGCACGACCTGCGCCTCGGGGTCGCCCAGCCGCGCATTGAACTCGATCACCGTCGGCCCGCCGTCCGTGAACATCAGGCCGACGTAGAGGAACCCGCGATACGGATACCCTTCCTGCGCCATGCCGCGCAGGGTCGGCCCGACAATCTCGTCGAGGATGCGGGCGGTGACCTGGTCGGTGACGAGCGGGCTCGGAGAGAAGGCGCCCATGCCGCCGGTATTTGGCCCCTCGTCCCGGTCGAAGGCCCGCTTATGGTCCTCGGCTGACGGCAGCACGCGAACGTGTTCGCCATCGGTCAACACGAAGAACGACGCCTCTCTGCCCTGAAGGAACTCCTCGATGACCAGGTGCGCGCCGGCATCCCCGAAGCGGCGGTCCTCCATCACGGCGCGGACCGCGGCCTCGGCCGTGGCACGATCCTCCGCGATGATCACGCCCTTGCCCGCCGCCAGCCCATCGGCCTTCAGCACGACGGGATAGCCGAAATCGCCGCGGCGCAGGACGTCGCGGGCGGCATCGGCGCAGTCGCAGGCGACAAACCGCGCGGTCGGCACGCCGTGGCGCGCCATCAGCGCCTTCGCGAAGCCCTTGCTCGACTCGAGGGCGGAGGCCGCGCGGGTCGGCCCGCAGGCGGGGTGGCCGGCCGCCGTCAGCGCGTCCACTGCGCCGTGGGTGAGCGGCAACTCGGGCCCGATGACGGTGAAGTCCACGCGCTCGCGCACGACCCGATCGACCAGCGCCCGCGGATCGCCAGGGTCGAGGCTCAGGCAGCGCACGTGGCGGGCGATGCCAGCGTTGCCCGGAGCGCAGAGCACCTCTGAGACGCCCTGCTCGCGGCCGAGTTTCCAGCACAGGGCATGCTCGCGGGCGCCGCTGCCGACGACGAGGACTCGCATGGGCCGTATCCTATTGTAAACAAAGCCGTTGTTCGCGAACACCAAGCCCGAGCCGCGGCAGACGCGCCCGGGATGTTTCGGGCGGCCGAACCGACGATTTTGGCCGCCCGCGGCCGCAAGCTGTGTTAGCCTAACATATTCAGACTACGGTCTTTGTGGGTGAGGCGGCCGCGGAGAAGTCTGTATCCCATAAGCCACGGAGGGGGGTGTTACACGCGTGGCTGAAGTCAAAGTGCAGGACGGCGAGTCGATCGAGAGCGCACTGCGCCGGTTCAAGCGGAAGGTCCAGCAGGAAGACATCATCAAGGACATCAAGAAGCACTCGTTCTACTTGAAGCCTGGTGACAAGCGTCGGGCCAAGCAGGCGCTGGCGCGTAAGCGGAGCCGGAAGAAGCTTCGTCGTGAATCCGACTAGCATCGGGGAAGCTGATGGAGTTCCAGGACAGGAACCTTCGGTGTATGGATTGCGGTTCGGACTTCGTGTGGACGGCCGGTGAACAGGCCTTCTACGCGGACAAGCACTTCACCAACGAACCGAAGCGCTGCAAGTCGTGCAAGGCCACGCGCGGCCAGCGGCCGGCGCAGCGCCCGGCGGGTGGGCACGAGCGTTCCGAGACCCGGGCGACGTGCTCGTCGTGCGGCAAGGAAACGACCGTGCCGTTCAAACCCAGCCAGGGGCGCCCGGTGTACTGCCGGGAGTGCTTCCAGCAGCGCAAGACCCGCGGGCCGAACGGCGGCTGAGTCCTTCGATGCACAAATACGGCAACGTATTTGTGCCCTCAGGACTTAGTGCTGAGCGAGCGCAAACCGCGACGACTGCCGACACCCGATCGTCGCCGTCGTTGCGAGTCGAAGTACTGAGGCGGGCGCGAGTTCGCGCCGGGGCGGCGCGGCCGGAACACGCGGTTCCGGCCGCGGCGTCCGGCATTCCCGGCGGTGAGCCGGGCGTTGACCATGTGGGGGACCTGCGCTACGATGCAGGCCTTCGATCAGGCTCCCGAGAGCATCCCCCCGGCGGGTGGGAGCGTGTCTGAACCCGGGGTGAAGGGAAAACTGTCATGCAGATTGACGAACGGAAAGTGGGCGACGTCACCATCCTCGACATGAGGGGCAAGCTGACCCTCGGCGATGGCGACGAACTGCTGCGCGCGAAGGTCAACGGGGTCATCCAGGCGGGGACGAAGAAGATCCTCCTGAACCTGGGCGACGTGCCCTATATCGACAGCGCGGGCCTGGGCGAGGTCGTGCGCACCTACACCACGGTCAGCCGGCAGGGCGGCGTGCTGAAGCTGCTGAACCTCACCAAGCGCATCCAGGACCTGCTGGCGATCACGAAGCTGCTGACCGTCTTCGATACCTACGAGAACGAGTCTGAGGCGGTCAAGAGCTTCGGCGCCTGACGGGTATCAGTACCCGCGCTGCATGGCGCGACATTTCTCGTCCGAATCACCGGCCGGGGGCGCCCCTCCCGGGGGCGCTCGCGGCCGGTCTGTTGTCGCTTCGCTGCTCCGCTCGCTCCGCCCCGAGCAGTGGACGAAGAATTTCATTGTCTTCGCGGGCCTGCTGTTCGGCCTGCAACTGTTCAACGCGGCCGCCGTCGTGCGGACGCTGCTGGCCTTCGCCGTGTTCTGCGTGCTGTCGGGTGCCGTCTACGTGGTGAATGACATCTGTGACCGCGACGCGGATCGGCGGCACCCGCTGAAGGCCCGCCGCCCGATCGCCGCCGGCGAGCTGTCGCTCCCGGTCGCGGGAGGCGCGGCGGCCGTGCTGGCCGTCGGCGGCCTCGCGGCGGCGTTCCTGCTGAGCATGCCCTTCGGGCTGGTCGCCCTCGCCTACCTGGTCCTGCAGTCGCTCTACTCGGGCCCCCTCAAGCACATCGTCATTCTCGACGTGCTGACCATCGCCGCGGGGTTCGTCCTGCGCGCGGCGGCCGGGGCGGTCGCGGTCGACGTGCCGATCAGCCACTGGCTGCTGGTGGTGACGAGCCTGCTCGCGCTCTTCCTCGCGCTGAGCAAGCGCCGCCACGAACTCGTGCTGCTGGCCGACGGGGCCGTCGGACACCGGCCCATCCTGGGCGAGTACAGCCCGTACCTGCTGGATCAGAT
>Ga0315292_10001189_pt1 | contig 13633 bp, 11 predicted proteins | sample YL17G13_0_MG_FD_204029 | JGI IMG/M metagenome (GOLD analysis project Ga0315292, IMG submission 204029) | Sediment microbial communities from Yellowstone Lake, YNP, Wyoming, USA - YL17G13_0 | ecosystem: Environmental > Aquatic > Freshwater > Lake > Sediment | place: USA: Wyoming | collected... | reverse complement strand
GGAGGAACTCGGCCGGCGCTACGCCGTCACGCGTGCGGAGGCCGACCGGTTCGGCTACCGCTCGCACGTTCGGGCAAAGACGGCCCGGGACGCCGGTTGGTTTGACGAGGAGATCGAGCCGGTGACCGTGGAAGGCGACGGCACGAGCGATCCGATCGCCGTGAAGTACGACACGCACATCCTCGACAACGTGAGCCTGGAGAAGATCGGCCGCCTGCCGGCGGCGTTCGAGCCGGGCGGGATCATCACGGCCGGGAACGCGAGCGCCGTCGTGGACGGAGCGGCGGCGATGGTCATCGGCCGCGAGTTGGACGCGGAGCGGCACGGCGTGAAGGCGCTGGCGCGCGTGATCGGCATGGGCGTCGCCGGCTGTGATCCGCAGATCATGGGATGGGGACCAGTTCCAGCGACGCGCAGGGCGCTGGCGATGGCCGGCCTCAGCGGCAGCGACCTCGACATCGTCGAGCTGAACGAGGCGTTCGCGCCGCAGGCGCTGGCGTGCATCCGCGATTTCGAAAAGATGGGGATCGACCCCGAGCGGGTCAACCCGATGGGCAACGCGATCGCGCTCGGCCACCCGCTCGGTGCGACAGGCGCAGTCCTCTCGCTGACGTGCGCGTACGCCCTGCGCCGAACCGGACGGCGCTACGGCCTGGTGACGATGTGCATCGGCGGCGGCCAGGGCATCGCACTGGTACTGGAGGCGGTTTCATAGCCTGCGTGCTGCGGCCTGATCCCCGCCGCGAGAACGGGCTCTGAAACCGCTTGCACGCGTCCTGCTGTCCCTTCATCGCCTGCGTGCCGCGGTCTGACTCCCCCTACGGCACCATGACGGCGCGCTTCAGGAGCTGCCCGTGGTGGGCCGCGTCGAGCACGCGGTTGATCTCGGCCAGCGGGTGCTGCTCCACGTACGGCCGGATGCGGATCTTTCCGGCCCCGACCCACTCGAGCACCTCGGGATAGAGGACGGGGTCGCAGCCCCAGTTGCCGAAGGCCGTCGCGTCGAACGCCATGAGGTTGCTCAGGCGCACCTCGAGCTTGTCCATCGTGAAGCCGACAATCGCCACCACAGCGCCGAATCCCATCAGCGCGAACGCCGTTTCCTGGCCGGGCTTCGTGCCCGAGGTCTCGAAGATCTTCCACTGCGCCTTCGGGGCTCCGATTCTGTCGGCCTCGGTCCTGACCTGTTTGAGCAGGTCCTTCATCGCCAGGCCGGCGACGTTCACGGCGGCCGACGCGCCCGCCGCAAGCGCCGCGTCGAGTTTGGCCGCGTTCACGTCGAGGGCGATGACCTTCGCGCCGACGGCGGCCGCGATCTGCACGCCGTGCACGCCGATGCCGCCCGCGCCGACAAAGATGGCCAGGTCACCAGCCTTCAACCCCGATCGCCGGACGGCCTGGAACGGCGTCGTCACCGCGTCGGAGACAATCGCCAGCTCCCACAGTTCGTGTCCGTTCAGCGCGGCGGCCGGCACCTCGCACAGGTAGCGCGCGGGCACGACGATGTGCGACGCAAAGCCCCCGTCCCGGTCGTTGCCCGGCATCACCTGGGCCCGGCAGATCGTGCGTGCGCCGGAACGGCACAACTCGCACTCGCCGCACGGCAGGACCGCCGGGACGACGACGGGCTTTGCGAGCCAGTGTGCGGCGACGCCCTCGCCCACCGCCGCGACGGTGCCGCTGATTTCGTGGCCCAGCACGAGCGGCAGTTCGCCCCGCGTCTTCACGCCGTGATGGAGGAACGACAAGTCGGTGTGGCAGACGCCGCACCCCGCGATCTGCACCAGCGCCTCGCCGGCCCCCGGCTGGCGGGTGACGGATCGTCGCTCCAGCGCCGCCCCCGGGGCCGTCATGGCCCAGCCTTCGATGGTCGTCGTCTTTCCGGTCAGGCTCATCGTGTCGCTCCCGTTCTACCCGTGGATGCACGGCCCGTGCTCGCGGCCGGCATCAGTCCGCCTCACGCAGGTCCGCGGTCTCCTGACCCGTGGATGCACGGCCCGTGCTCGCGGCTGGAACCAACCGCTTTACGCAGGCCGTGAATCCCCCCCACTGAGATCGTCGCCGAAGACGAAGTGGCCGCACTCGTGGCAGTGATCGATCGTGGTGTCCTTGTTCGCGAAGCAGCGCCGGTCGTCGGGCACCAGGCGCATCACCTTCCTGAGGAAGCGGCAGTCGCAGTCCTGGCTGGGTTCGTAGACGGCCTCGAGGTACTCCTCGGCGTTGCGCAGCACGTTCTGGACGCGCACCTTCATCGACGGCGTCAGTTCGTGGTCCTCGATTGACAACTCTTTGCTGACGACGGCGAAGGCCTGCACCCACTCGTACTTCACGGCGTGGGTCTGGTTGAAGTCGAGCACGGTCCGGCGAAGCGACTCCTTGACGACCTGCTCGGCGCGCTCGTGGTCTTCGCCGAACTCCTCGTCGATCAGGAAGTAGTTCGGGTAGATCAGCGCCGTCAGGAAGCGCCGGCCGTCCCCGGCGACAATGACGTGGCGGATGTACTTGTTCCGCCCGGCAAGTTCGTTCTCCAGCTCGGTGGGGACGATCTTCTCCGCGTTGAGCATCTTGAAGACGCGGTCCTTCCGCGTGACGAGCTTCAGCCCGTTGCCGACGAACGCGCCCAGATCCCCGGTGCGGAACCAGCCGTCGCCTGGCAGCACCCGCGCCGTGTCGGCCGGATTCGCGTGGTACCCGCACATCACGTTGGGGCCCCGCACGAGGATCTCGCCGTCGCGCGCGAGCTTCACCGTGACGCCCGGGAGCGGGTACCCCACCATCCCGGGCACGGTGCGCGCCTCGGTCAGGTCCGTCACGGTGCAGCACGGCGAGGTTTCCGTCAGGCCCCACCCCTCCAGCACCGGGATGTTCCGGGAGCGGAAGTACTCGGACAGGTTCGCCGGCAGGGGTGCCGCGGCCGTGAACAGGAACCGGAGCCCGTCGTGGAAGATCCGGGCCTCCTCCTGCGGGTGCAGCCGCACGTAGTCCACGAACTGCTGGTAGATCTTCGGCACGCTGAAGTAGACCGTGGGCCGGATCTCCTTCCAGTTTTTCAGGAGCAGGTCGAAGTCCTTGCCGAAACTGTCGTCGAGCACCAGCGTCGCGCCGTTGTAGAGGGCCGTGTACTTCTCGAAGATCCCGCCGAAGCTGTGGTGCCAGGGCAGGTACGCCAGCAGACGGTCGTCCGGCGTGATGTTCCACAGCGTCGAGAGCGCCCGCTGCTGCGACAGGATATTGTCGTGGCTCAGCCGGACGCCTTTCTGCAATCCGGTCGTGCCCGAGGTGTACATCATGAGGCACGGGTCCTCGGGATGGACGCGCGCCGCCGACCAGAGGAACATCTTGAGCCGGAGATCGTCGTAGTCGCCGACCGCGTTCCGGCGCAGCGCCCCCGACAGCGTCGAGTACGGCACGGGCCGCCCCCCGAGCGCCTCGTCGACGCTCGCGCGGGCGATGGGATCGAAAGAGACCATCAGCCGGACCGACGCCGGCACGTGGATCTTGGCGAGCTGCTCCCGGTCCGAGATGATGAGCGCCACGGCGCCGCTGTGATCGATGAGGGAGCGCGTCTGGTCCGCGGAGTAGCCGGGAAAGATCGGGACGTAGATCGCGCCAAGGCACATCACGGCGAACTCGGCCACCAGCATCTCGCCGCGGTTGGACGAGAACACGGCCACGCAGTCGTTGCGGCCGATGCCGTACGACCCGAGAAACTGGCCGAACGACACCACGTCGTAGAGGAAGTCCTCCCAGGTCACGTCGACAAACCGCCCGCCGCGCTTCTCGCGGTAGATGGCCCGCTCGCGGAAGCGGTCCGCATTGCGGGCGAGCAGGGCCCCGATCGCTTCGCGCGACCCTGGCAGCGCGATCGTCGAGCAGATGACGTTCCCCTCCCGTACGATCGATTCAGCGTGGTTCATCACGTCGGCAGTCCTTCACGCGCCGCCAGCGCCGCGCCAATCGCCCCGATTTCCTGGGCGTGGGGCGGCACGATGACCGGCACCTTGAGCGCCCGCTCCAGCAACGCCACGACCGCCGGGTGGTGGGCCACCACGCCGCCCGTGGCGACGACCCGCCCCTCCAGCACATCCATCTCGAGCACGCGCTTGACCAGGGAGCGGTACGCCGCCTGCGCGAGATCCGCCGGGCGCTTGCCTGCGCGGATCAGGCTGAGCAGTTCGGTCCCGGTGAAGACGGTGCAGAAGCTGCCCAGCTCGAGTTCCTCCTGGTGGCCGGACGCCAGCGCACCGAGACCGCCGATCGGGACGCCGAGCCGCAGCGCAATCTCCTCGAGGAAGCTCCCCGTCCCGGCCGCGCACTTGCGGTTCATCCTGTGCGAGACGCGCCGCTGCTGCTCGTCGAGGCGGATCACCTTGGCGTCCTGGCCGCCGATGTCCACGATCGTGAGCGCCCCCTGGACGAACCAGGCGACGCCTCGGGCGTGGCAGTCCAGCTCGGTGCGCGACCCGTCCGCCCAGGGCACGCTGCGCCGGCCGAAGCCGGTGGCCCAGACGGCCGTCACGTCCGCGCGCGACCGTCCGGCGGCCGCCAGCGCGTCCTCGAGCGCACGCTGGGCGGCCCCCGGCAGGTCGGCCCCGGAACGGACCACGGCGGTTCCCAGCACGCGGGCGTCGCCGGCGTCGATCACGGCGGCCTTGGTGTTCCAGGAGCCCGAGTCGATGCCGGCGACGCACGTGCTCATCGGCGTCCCGTCCCGCCGGCGGCCGGCCGGAAGTCCGCGAGCTGCTCGATGAACCCTTCGACGCTCGTCTTCGACTGCTCCTCCGAGAAACACCGCAGGTCGTTGACGTCCCCGTCGAGCACCAGGGCGGGCACGCCCAGCGCCGAGGAGAGGCGCCTGGGCATGCCGTAGCGGGCGTTGGAGTTGTTCGGGCAGGTGCGGCAGTCGTGGAACAGGATCCCGTCGACGCCGAACCGTTCGACGTGCTCGCGGATGTAGCGCTCCTTGGGTTCCTCGGATCCGACGATGAACAGCTCGAGCGACGCCCGGGCCATGGACCGGATCGGGTCGGCGGCATCGAGGGCATCGAAGATCCAGCTGTTGCAGTAGGTCGACACGACAACGGCGGTGGAGAGGTCCGCGAGAAGCGTCGAGAACATCCGCAGCTTGCCCCAGATCGGCATGCCCTCCCAGTAGAGGCGGAACTGCTCGCCCTCGACGGCCCCGACGCCCGCCTTCACGCGCGCCCGGAGCTCCGCCAGCAGTGTCTTGTAGTACGCGGGCGCTTCCGGGGCCCCGCGCAGCACGACGGCGGGTCCCATGTGGATGGCGGCGTCGAAGAAGGTGATCGGCGCAGGGCGATGGGTGGCCGACTCGAGGCAGGCTTTCCACAGATCGCTGCACTCGCGGGACAGCCGGACGGTGGCCTCGAGCGCACTCGCGTCCAGCCGCCGGCCGGCGATGCCTTCGAGGGGTTCCACCATGGCCTCGATCTGCCACGCGACCGCATCCACGTCGCCGTCCGTCACGTGCTCCAGCGCCCGCGGAGACCGGACGCCGAGCACGGGCACGTGCCACTCGCGCCCGTAGAACTCGAACCAGTCGCGGACGTCGCGGCACTGGTTGGTGTTGAACACGAGCACGTCGGCCCGGGGCACGGTCTCGAACCCGAAGGCCGCCAGAGGCGTCTCGCGCGACAGATACGCGCCGATGTCGCTCGTCAGGTACGAGCAGATGTCGGGCGAGTAGCCGAGCGCGTGCGCCCGCGGCATCGTGTCGTTCGCTTTCCGCGCGGCGCCGAGCATGGCGCCGTGGTTCTCCGGAAAGAACACGCAAAACCCGAGGGCGCGCAGGATCTCCACGGGCCCGACGCTGGTGCACCACGCGATCGGCGCGTGCCGCTCACCGACGGCCTGCCGGAGCGACTCGAAGTGCGCCGCCATGGTGCCCTTGAGGGCTGCCGTGCTCTGTAGTTCCGCGCGCGCCATCCGCTCCTCCGTCCCTTCGTCTCCGCCGCCGTGCTCCGCCGACGCCCTACGCCGACGCGGCGCCGTGCATCACCTTCAGGGCCGCGCCCAGCGCGCCCGCAAACAGCGGCTGCGGCACCACCGACACGGTCATCCCGGATTGCGCTTCGAGCGCCCGCAGCACGCCGGGAAAGTACTCGGGCACGCCGCCGGTCACGACCAGCGGCGCCGTGAACCCGCCCATCTCCAGGATCCGTTCAGCGATCGAGTGGATGCAGCCCAGCGCCACCTCCTCGCGGCTCGCGCCTTCGCGCAGACGCTCGAGAATCTCGCTGCCCGAGAACACCGAGCAGAAACTGCTGATCGGGGCCGGACGGTCGGCGCCCGCCGCCAGTTCCTGCAGCCGCGTCGGGTGCACGTCGAGATGGCGCGCGGTGAACATCAGGAACGTGCCGATGCCCACGGCGCAGCGGCGCACGGTCAGCGACTCGGTGCGCTGGCCGTGGTCGTCAACGTGGATGACGCGCGGATCGCGGCCGCCGATGTTGATGACGGTCATCGCCTTCGGATGATGCCGGAAGGCGCCGATCGCGTGACACGTGGTCTCGGTCGCGGTCATCGTCGCCTGCGTCACGCACGACGCCGCAAACCCGGTGGCGCACACTCCGGCCAGATCCGACTCGGCCACCTGCGCGTCGTCCAGCGCGGCCGCCAGCACCTCGTGGACGCAGGCCTGGAAGTAGCCGCGGGTCGCCACCACGGCCCGCCCGACCACGTCGCCGCCCGCGTTCACGACGATGGCCTTGACGCACTCGGTCCCGACATCCACGCCGACCGAGAACCGCTGCTCGCTGCTCACCCGCTGCACCCTCGCTTTCTAACCATGGCGCTGCTCGAGGAAGTCGGCGAGCAGGCTCTCGAGCCGCTCCGTCGACACCAGCCGCGGGTCATGTGAATCCGCCTCGAGCACGAACGACGGAAGCCCGGTGAGTCGCCGCACCTTCACCTCGAGGCCGTACCGCACGTTGCTGTGCTCGGGCGTCGTCCGGCACTCGTGGTAGACGACGCCATCGATCCCGAACTCCTCGATCTGCTGCACGATGAAGGCCGCCTGGTAGTTCTCCGATCGGTTCGGGAAGATCCGGAGGTAGCTGCGCGCCATGCTCTCCATCGGGTTGTCCGGATCGAGGCCTGCCAGCGCGAAGTTCGCGGCGAAGGTGGAGGCGACAATCGCCGCCCCGCGATCCGCGAACAGCTTCGACAACAGCCGCAGCGCGCTCCAGATCGGCGGGCCGTCCCAGAAGAAGCGGTGCCGTTCGCCCTGGACCGCGGCGATGCCGTGCGCGAGCCGGTCCTCGATTTCAGCCTTGAGGAGCGAATAATACTCCACCGCCTGCCGCGTGCCGCGCAGGAGCACCATGGGGGCCATGTGCACCAGGGTGTCGAAGAGCGAGAACGGCGACGGCACGGCGCGGGCCAGCGTGAGGATGTCGGCCCACAGCACGGCGGCCTGTGCCGAGTAGCTCACGACCTTTGCGAGGCGGTCGATGTCCAGTGTCGCGCCGGCCACCTTCTCGAGCCGGCCCGTCAGGCGCAGCATCTGGTGCACCGCCGCGTCGGTGTCGACCCGGTCGATCTCGCCCAGATGCGCGGGCGGGTGCAGCCCGAACACCGGCACGCCGTAATGCCCGCCGTAGTACTCGAACCAGCGGATCAAGCTGTGACCGTTGTTCGTGCTGTAGACGACGACGTCCGGCCGGGGCGGTCCGGAGATGCCGTGCACCGTGACGAGCGGGCTGTCGCCGGTCAGCAGCGCCCCGATGTCGCAACGCATGGCCGAACTGACGAACTGCGAGAACCCTTCGATGGCCGCGCGGGGCATGTACTTGCCGGCCTGGCGGCTCGCGCCGATGAGCGCCGCGTGATTCTCCGGGAAGTACGGCGTCATCCCGAACGCCCGCACGAGTTCGACCGGGCCGAAACTGGTGCAGCACGCCACCAGGCGCGTGTCGTCGCGGGACGCCGCGTCCAGGTCGACGTAGTAGTCGTGCACCAGCGTCTTCAGCGCCGCCGTGCACCGGAATGCCGAGCCGCCGGCTCCCATGCCGCCCTCGGGACTCCTGGGCGTCGCGCGCGCTGGCGCCGCGCTGGGCGCGGCCGCGCTTTCCTGGAGCTTGCGCGCGATCTCCTGCCGCCGCTGGATCTTCTGCCGCTCCCGCGAATGGATGAAGTGGACGAGGGCCTTGTTGTGCGGAGCGAGGACGCCGAGCCGGTCGCCCTCGGCCACCACGGCACCGTTGATCGCATCGACTTCGGTCCGCTGGCCGCGCGTCAGGTCCTGCCACATCGACGGGCGGTTCTTGCCGAGCGCATTGAGCGACCTGATGACCGGCCGGAACGGGTCTTCTTCGTCCACGACCGCGATGCCGTGCGCCCGCATCACGGCGATGGTCTCGCCGCACAGGTCGCGCATGAAGGCCATCAGGTCTTCGTCGGCGAGCATCTCGCGGCACGTCAGCCCCGTCACCGCCGACACCGGGTTGACGACGGCGTTGTGCAGCACCTTCTGCCAGATCACGTCGTCGAGGCTCGGGACGACGTCCGTCGTCAGGCCGGCGCGGGTGAGCATGGCGCCGATCGCCTCGATGTCAGGCGTGATCGCTCCGGAGTAGGGCGCGATCTGGATCGGCTTGATCCCGGCGCGGAAGTGGATGCGGTTGGGCCCGGTGTGCTGGATGCTGTGGTAGGTGATGCCGCAGAGCACGCGCTCGCCGCCGACGAGGGCCGCCATCACCTCGGTGTTGCCGATGCCGTTCTGGAGCGAGAGGATCCGCGACGCGGGGCCGATGATCGGCAACACCGCGCGAACGGCCTCCTCGGTCTGGTACGTCTTGACCGCGAGGAAGATCAGATCGAACGCGGCCAGTCCCTCGAGCGACGAGACGACGCGCAGCCTGACGCCGCGCTCCGGCGAGCCGTCCTGCGTGACGAAGATGCCCATCTCCGACAGCAGGCGGCCGCGGGCCTTGTTGACTTCGACCAGCGTGATGTCCTCGCCGGCTTCCGACAGGTGCGCGCCGATCAGGCTTCCCAGCGCACCCGCGCCGACTACAAGGATCCGCATCCCACCCCCCTCGCGCGCGCCCCGCACCCGGCGGCGCCGATCAACGGTTCTTCCACACCGGCTCGCGCTTCTCGACAAACGACGCGATGCCTTCGCGCACGTCCTCGGACGGCATGAGCTCGCCGAGGAACACCCGCTCGGCCTCGAGGTGCGCCTCCTCGAACGGGCGCCCGGTGAGCCGACGGATCATCCGGGCGTTCAGGCGCATCACCAGCGGGCTCGCGCGCCGGAAGTCGGCCAGCGTCTCGTCGAGCGCCGCGCGCAGGCCGTCGGCCGGCACGACCCGCGAGACGAGGCCCATCGCCTGCATCTGGGCGGCCGAGTACGTCCGGCCCGAGCAGGTGACTTCCATCGCCCGCGCCGGGCCGATGCGGGCCGGCAGCCACGCGACGCCGACCGGGGCGAAGAAGCCGAGGCGGATTTCCGGCTGCCCGAACTTCGCGCGCTCGCTGGCAATGAGCACGTCGGCCATCATGGCCAACTCAAACCCCGCGCCGAGGGCGGCGCCGTCGACGGCCATCACGATCGGCAGATCGAGGCCGCCCAGCCGGGTGAAGAGGCGGCTGAAAGCCGCGATCATCGGATGCACCTGGTCCGGGCTGTGCTCGCCGACCGCCGCGCCGGCGCTGAACGCCTTCACCGCCGATGTCACGGCCACGGCCTTGAGTGCCCGATCGGCCTGGGCGTCCTCGAACGCCTCCGCGATCGCCTGCATCGTCGCGGTCGTGAGGACGTTGAGCGGCGGCGCGTCGAGCGTCACGAACGCGATGCCATCCACCTTGTCCAGCCTGACTCCCGTGCCTGATCCGCTCATCGCAACCCCTCTGCTGGCGCTGGCGCCGGTTCCGTGAACCACGTGGTCCCCGGCCGTTCCAGCGTGTAGTGCACCTTGATCTCCGGAATCTCCGCGAACAGGCGAGGCACCACCTGCACGGCCATGCCGACGCGCAGATCGTCGTCTGGGATCGACGCGCCGAACCACGCGAGCAGCCGCCCGCCTTCCTCGAGGTCGACCACGCCGATGGTGTACGGCGCGACGTCGTCGAAGCCCGCCGGTGCGACGGCGATGCGGGTCCACGTGAGGAGCGTGCCGCGCCCGCTCAGCTCGACCCAGCCGAACTCGCCCGAGAGACACGTCGGGCAGTCGGCGCGCGGCGGAAAGGACACCAGCCCGCAGCCGGCGCAGCGGCTCGCGGCGATCCGGCCGGTCTTCAGCCGGTCGGCGAACGCCGCCACCTTCGTGTGCGCGCAGTAGCTGACCTTGCCGAACCAGGAGAACACGTCAGTCCCTCCGGTACACGTGGACGAAGCAGTACTGGCCGATCCCGCCGACGTTGTGCGTCAGACCGAGATCGGCGCCGGGCACCTGGCGATCGCCGCACGCGCCGCGCAGTTGCTTCACGATCTCGCAGGCCATCGAGACGCCGGTCGCCCCGATGGGATGCCCCTTCGCCTTGAGCCCGCCATCGACGTTCACCGGCGTCGCGCCGCCGATGTAGGACTGCCGGGCCTCGATGAACGCGCCGCCCCTGCCCTTCTCGCAGAAGCCGAGATCCTCGTAGGCCATGATTTCGCCGATCGTGAAGCAGTCGTGCACCTCGGCCACTTTGATGTCGCGGGCCGACGCGCCGGCCATGGCATAGGCCTGCCGCGCGGCGTCCACGGCCGAGGGCACTCCCGTGAGATCGGGCCGTCGCAGCACGGACATGCTCGCCGACGCGCAGCCGACGCCGTCGAGCCACACGCCCGCACGGCCCATCTCCCGGGCGCGCCGCTCCGACGCCAGGATGACGCACGCCGCGCCGTCCGCATTCGCGCAGCAGTCGTAGACGTGGAACGGCGACGCCACCGGGTCGGAGGCCAGCGCCTTCTCGACCGTGATTTCCTTGCGGAAGAGCGCCCGCGGATTGCGCGCGCCGTAGTAGTGGTTCTTCACGGCGACCTGCGCGAGCTGTTCGCGCGTCGTGCCGAACTCGTGCATGTGGCGCCGCGCGAACATCGCGTAGTAGCCGGGAAAGGTCGTGCCGAACCCCGACTCCCACTGCACGTCGCCGACACGCCCCATCAGCGCCAGGATCTCGCCCGTCGAGAGCTCGGTCATCTTCTGACAGCCGATGACGGCGACCACGTCGTGCAGCCCGGCCTGGATGGCCATCCAGGCAGTGCGGATGGCGGCGGAGCCAGACGCGCACGCCGCCTCGGTGAGCCAGGTCGGTTTGGGATTCAGGCCGAGGTATTCCTGGACCACCCCGGCGAGGGATCGCTGCTTGTGGTACTCGGGCACCGAGCCGACGACCGAGGCGTCGATCGCGTCGGGCGCGAGCCCGGCATCCTGCAGCGCCTCGCGCCAGGCCTCGAAGGCAAGCTCCTGCACCGTTGCGTCGGAGCGCTGGCCGAACCTGCCGTGACCGATGCCGACAACTGCGATACGCGCCATCGAGGGGGCTCCACGCCAATTAGAAGACCGCGATTCCGGAGCGGCGAGGCCTCGGCCTCGGGTCCTGTCCGAGGCGTGACCGTCGTGGGAGCCGGCTTCAGCCGGCTCCTCTCTGAAGCTGGCTGAAGCCAGCTTCCACGCCCGTCCCCGCGGCCTCAGGCGGCGATCCGGCATTTCATTCTCGTCTCTAGATGTACTGACCTCCGTCGACCTTGATGACTTGTCCCGTCACGTGGCGCGACATTTCCGAGCACAGGAAGACGACCACGTTCGCCACGTCGTCTGGCGTGGCGAGGCGGCCGAGCACGGTTTCCTCGACCGCGGCGTCGAGGAATTCCGGGGCCAGCGACGTCGCCATCTCGGTCATCACCATGCCGGGCGCGACGCAGTTCACGTTGACGTTGAACTTGCCCAGTTCCTTCGCCAGCGACTTGGTCAGGGCGACGATGCCGCCCTTGGACGCCGCGTAGTTCGCCTGCGCGAACTTCCCGCGCAGCCCGTTGATCGACGCGATGTTGACGATCTTCCCGCTGCGCCGCTCCATGAACACCTGCGCCGCCGCGCGGTTGTAGGTGAAGCAGCCCTTGAGGTTGACGTCGATGACCTCGTCCCACTGCCGCTCGGTCATCTTCCAGACGACGCCGTCCCGGGTGATGCCGGCGTTGCACACCAGAATGTCGAGGCGGCCGAACTCGGCGACCACGGCCACGACCGCGCGCCCGGCGGCGTCGAAGTCGGCGACGTCCGCCTCGATCGCCATGGCGCGCCGACCCGTCGCCCGGATCCGATCGGCGGCCGCCTCGGCCTCGGCTCGAGGGCCGCGGTCGACCGAGGCGACGTCGCAGCCGCAGCGCGCCAGGCCGAGGGCGATCGCGGCGCCGATGCCGCGGTCGCCGCCCGTCACCAGCGCGACCTTCCCCGCGAGTCCGAGGTCCATGGTTCCTGCGCTCATGGCTGCTCGAGTTTCGCCCCGCACTGGCCGCAGAAGGCGAAGTTCGACGGGATGCCCTTCGCCCCGCACGACGGGCACGTGTGGCGGTACGGGCCCCACAGGAACTCGCTGCTTCCGCCGGCGGCAGCCGTTTCACGCAGGCCCCGGTAGTTCGGCTTCCGCTTTTCGACGAACGCCTGCATGCCCTCGTACGGCTCGAGCGACGTGAAGTGGGTCGAGAGCCAGTCGCGGGCGTGCCCGACGGTCGAGAACCAGGCGGCTTCCTTCCAGTAGTTGATCTGCTGCTTGGTGTAGCGCGTGCATTCCGGGAACTTGTCGAGGCACTGCCCGGCCATCGCCGCGACCTCGGCGTCGAGCTTGTCGCGCGGCACCACGCGGTTGACCAGGCCCCACTCGAGGGCCTTCGCGGCCGGAATGCGCGGATTCAAGAACACCATTTCTCGCGCCCGGCGGTCGCCGACGTGCAGGGTGAGCCACTGGGTGGCGCCTCCGCAGGCGACGCTGCCGACGCTGGTGCCGACCTGGCCGAGGTAGGTGTCGTCTGCCATCACGGCGAGGTCGCACGCCAGTTGCGACTCGTTCCCGCCGCCGACCGCCATCCCGTTGATCCGGGCGATGGTCACCTTGCCGCTGCGGAAGATGCTTTCGATGTAGCGGCTGAACAGGCCCATGTACTTGAAGTAGTCGCGGGGCCGCTGGGTGTAGATGGCCGAGTACTCTTTGACGTCGCCGCCTGTGCAGAACGCCTTGTCGCCGGCCCCGGTGAACACGATGACGCCGATGCCGTCGTCGCAGGACGCGTCGTCAAAGGCCGCGATCAGCTCGCGCAGCGTCTCGGTGGAGTACGAGTTGTAGACCTCGGGCCGGTTGATGGTGATCCGGGCGACCATGTCCGTCTTCTCGTACAACACGTCGTGGAACTGCATGTCGGCGGGCGGTTTCGAGGGGAACTTGTCCATCGCGGGCTCCTTCGTGTGTCGCAGGAATCAGTCCGAGTGCGCGCGTCCGAGGCCGTCGAGCACGAGGTCGGCCATCTCGTCGCCGAGCCGTTCGACAGGGCCGTCGCGTGCCGGGTCGTACCACATGAAGATCCAGTTGAGCATGCCGAAGACGAACAGCGTCAGGTGCCGTTCGCGCAGTCCCTTGGCGTCGCGCCGTCCCTGGTGTTCGAGAATCTCGTCGATGATGGTCGCCA
>Ga0315292_10001186_pt1 | contig 13651 bp, 4 predicted proteins | sample YL17G13_0_MG_FD_204029 | JGI IMG/M metagenome (GOLD analysis project Ga0315292, IMG submission 204029) | Sediment microbial communities from Yellowstone Lake, YNP, Wyoming, USA - YL17G13_0 | ecosystem: Environmental > Aquatic > Freshwater > Lake > Sediment | place: USA: Wyoming | collected... | reverse complement strand
AAGGGCGCCGCCGAAAGCCTGGGCCGCAACCACAACCCCGATGGCGGCGATGAGCATAGTATGGTACCGTCGTCGGCATGTCATCATCGATATCCTCCAGCCAAATCAAAACGGAGCCCGGTGGCGAACCGAGGTCATGGACAGTACGGAGCCGGTCCGCCATTGCCTGGTGCCCCGCCAAAAGCGGAATTCCGGCCGATGGATTCCCATGACGTAGACATAAAACTATTCCCAGGTCCCCCGTACCTATTGTATTTCGACCACCTTTATCTTCCACCACTACTCACCCGCTACACCAATGATATAGGTGCCCGACGGAATCGATTCTTACATAATAATTGCATAAGCCCCCTCGCCATTTCCTGGAATAGGGAAGGAAAATCGCGGAAACAGGCTTGCCGTAGGATCCGGCCAAAAAGCGGACAGGCTGGGATATCCCCACCCCGCCCCCGCAACCCATTGAACGTCAAAGGAGTCATGGCTACCCCGCAAGGGGATGCCGATTTTCCGTTATCTGTTTGGTAGTACCTGTCGAGACCAGGCGTCGGCACCGAATCGGCATAAAGGAAGAGGGACCGGTTCACCACCGATCCCCTGATAGTCTCTGACGGCATGGCGCTTACGGGCAGCACGGCGCCGGGCCACCCTTGAATATGTAGTTGACGACATAGACCGCGTCTCCGACGTTGCGAGCATGGTCGCAGTTGGCGTCACCCGCCTCCACCGGCGCAGGGGCTGCCCCGCCCTTGAAGATGTAGTTGATCACGAAGACCGCATCGCCGATATTCACCGCCCGGTCGCCATTGGCGTCGCCGCAGAGATATTCGGATATGGTCAGGAATTGATTGGCGGCCACATTAGTCAAAACCGAGATCGTTCCGCGCGGCCACACGACTTGAATGGAATCAATATTGATCGCATCTCCCAGCCCGAAATGCGCCCGCATTTCATCCTGTCCCAAAAATCCCGACTGGCCTGATATTTCGCGCAATTGCCAGACATCTTTTCCGCCGATATGCGCCTTGATGCGGACTTTAGCTCCGATACCGGACCGATTGCTGGTCGTGCCCTTGCATTTGATACTGATCCAATTATTGGCATTTCCGATATCGTTGCGGTAAAAGGCGCTGCGAGAAGAATTGGTGTTGGCGATGAATACGTCCAGATCGCCATCCCGATCATAATCGGCCCAGGCCGCTCCCGATGATGATCCTGAATCAGTGACGATAACGGACGACCTGTTTGCGTAGAACGTTCCATCCCCTTTGTTGATGTACAGGGCCGGATGGGCCGGAGCATAAGGGAAACCTTGTTTAAGTACAAACAAGTCCAAATCGCCATCGTTGTCATAGTCGACCCAGTACGGTTTGCGCATGATGGTTCCGGTCGTATCCCCGGGGTCAACCAGCAATCGGGTGAAAAGGCCGCTGCCGTCATTGCGATACATGACCAGACCCTGCGGCCAATCATCGCCGCCGCAGAGGTCGAGGTCGCCGTCATTGTCATAATCTCCCCAGCAGTAGGCGCGGCTGCTGTCGGCCGAGATGGGATTATCTACGGAAGTGAATGTTCCATCGCCATCGTTGGCATAACAAAGGGTGGCCAGCATGTTGCGGGCATGCACCAGGTCCAGATCGCCGTCGCCGTCATAGTCGGCAATGCCGATCGCCCCGCAATCACCGCTATCCAGGCCGATATCGCCGTTGGCCTGACGCACGAAGGTACCGTTATTGTCATTACGGTAATAGGACAGGCCGCCGGGGCTATCGTGATTGCCGATCAGCAAATCCAGGTCACCGTCAACATCAAAGTCTGCGAAAGCCGTATGAACGGCAAACCCGGCATCCGTTACCGCCGGGCTGGTCGTGATCTTTGTGAACGAACCGTTACCCGAATTTTGATACAGAAAATTCTGATCTCCCGGAGAATTCAGTTTCGGCCTGGCCACAAACAAATCCTCATCACCATCATTATCATAATCACCCCAGGTCGCGCCGAGGGCATCACCCTCTTGAGATGGAATTTGATCGGTAACTTTGGTAAACGTCGCGTCGCCGTTATTATGATAGAGGGCGTCGGGGTGACTACCCGATTGCCACCACCGTGTGACGAAGAGGTCGGGATAGGCATCGTTATCATAATCGGCCCAAAATACTCCGGAGGCGCACTCGGTCTCGTTCACAGGCGCGATGTCGGTTATGCGCGTGAAAGGATCGAAGATGAACTTGGCGATATAGATATCGCCGCCGCCATTGTAAGCGGGGTCGTAGGCGCCGACGGTCGTGGCCAGGTTGCTGGATTCAGTATAGCCGACAACATATACATTGTTATTTCGGTCACGCACCACCCCCGGCCATCTATCGATACCGGAACCGCCGATGAATGTCGACATGTGCAGACGACTCAGGGTGCTGTCGAGTATCGAGATAAACATTTCCGTTGTATCACCTCTGATCTTATCATAGGCGTCCGGTGTCAGAGGGAAATCGGGGGAGACAGTCTCTCCCACCACATAGACATAACCATTGCTGTCGACCAGGATATCAACGCCCCAATCCCACGCCGCGCCGCCCAGAAACGTCGAGGCCTTCAACGTGGTCAAATCGCCACTCATCCGGGCCACGTACGAATCTTCTGAATCTATGGGGCCGCCGTAGGTTAGATCGAAGCATCCCGGCGTGACCGGCCATCCGCCTGATGCATGGCCGGAGATGTAAATGTCACCGTTCTTCGTTAGATCGATGCAATATATCCAGTCGGTGTAATTGCCGCCGATATAGGTTGAGGTTAAAATCGTCGTCAACTCCTTGTTGAGATGCAGGATAATGGCATCCATCGAACCGCCCCCATTCACGGCATCGAAGGCGCCCGGGGTCATCGGCCAATTGCTTGAAAACGTGCATCCGGTGACGTAAATATCGCCGTTGGCATCGGGATGGAGTCTGGCCCGATATTCGTCACTATTTCCGCCCAGATAAGTGGCCGCCAGCGCGGTGGTCAGGTCGCCGTCCAGATGCATCAGGAAATAGTCGGAATTCCCGCCGGAATAGGCATTGTCAATTGCTCCCGGGGTGGCGACCAAGTTTGTCGACGCCGTCATGATCACGGCATAAACCGAACCATCGGCGGAAAGGGCGATATCATCGATGCGGTCACTGGCGTTTCCGCCGACAAAAGTCGAGGCCAGCAGAGTATCCAAATTGGCGCTGAATTTGGCCACGAAACCCTCGTCACCGACACGGGTTACGTCATAGGCGCCGAGGGTGGTTGGAAAGTTTGTCGATGATGTCATGCCCCCGACATATATATGACCGCCGTTGTCGATACCGATACTATACGCGGATTCAACACCGCTGCCGCCCAGATAGGTGGCGGCTAGAACAGAAGTCAACTCCGGGTTCATCTTAACGACCAGGACGTCGCCGCCGCCGCCATAGCCCGGCTGATACGATCCCGGTGTTGTCAAACCCGACGAATATGTCAATATGGCAAATACGATGTTCCCGTCGGCATCGATGGCGGTCGGGGTCGACGGCCATCCTTGATCCTGTAATGACCCGCCCAAATAAGTGGCCGCCACGAGTGGACGAGTGTTGACGGCGTTCGCCGCAGGGCCGATAACGAGGGATAAGATCACACCGGCCATGAATATTATGCCTATCAGCTTCATTCTACGCTCCTTGTTCTTGCCTGTCGTATCGCGTCACTCCTATTTCGGATCGGCGAATTGTTTACGATATCGAGGCCACAGGAATGACTGCCGTCTTGCATAATTCACTGATGGATATGCAATTATTCCCAGGTCCCCCATACCTATTGTATTTCGACCGCCCTTATCTTCCATAACTATTCACCGGTACACCAATGATATAGGTGCCCGACAGAATCGATTCTTACATAATAATTGCATAAGCCTCCTGGCCATTTCCTGGAATAGGGAAGGAAAATCGCGGAAATAGGCTTGCTGTAGGTTCCGGCCAAAAAGTGGAGAGGCTGGGATATCCCCACCCCGCCCCCGCAAGCCATTGAATGACAATGGAATCGCGACGCCACGGCTGCGGCAATCAACCGGGCCGGTATTCTGCTGCCACCAACCGTGATATGGAATCGATGACACATTTCCTACTATAGGCCCCATGATCGGGGCCTCTTTTTTTTGTCTCGGCTCATTTGCTATTTTGGGCCTTGTGCAGGGGAGAAGCCGCAATCTAACCGTGAATGCCTGATCCTCTGATTCGAGGATATCTCTGTCCAGTAACTGAGATAGGGAAGGTGATCCTTTGCCGGTGGCAGGCGACGGCCGGTACCACGCCAGAGGTTCGTCAAGAAAACAGTTGCAATCGCCAAAATAAAGATTATATTTGTCTTGAATGCATCCTGCCGGGAGTGATAACGGCAGTTTTCACCTGCACTAAAATTCATCTAAGGAGCGTCATATGGAGCGATCGGGAGGATTTCATTGGGGTAGAATCATCCTTGCGCGGAGGGGGATATTGGCGATAGTCGTAGCGGCGCTCATCTGGATGGGGTCGCCGCTTTGTTGGGCGGCAGATCAGACCGGCAGCCAAGCCCGTGCTGAGAGACCGCTTCGAGATCAAATTTCTATTCCGGTCGATTTGGCCCCGGTGTACGGTTTCCCGTCCGAGGTGAATGCACCTGCCCCGCAGGACCTGAGGGCCGGTCTTGTTCCCCTGGGACCTCTAAACACAAATGCCGTCGGTACGGAGATCGGCGTCACGACCTATGACTACCAGCACAACTGCACCATGGGCCGGCAGGTGGAGCATCGCGGGACCAATTACGTGCATTTCGATTGGATGAGACAAACCTACATGATATTGGGCGGTGACCGCCGGATCGGATACGAAGCCTATAATCTTCAAACCTGTTCCTTCGTCTTTGGCAGTGGCGGCATAGTGGTTGACAGTAATTATTCCGGTTATGTCTCGCTTGATGTCAATTCCACGAATTGCCCGATCCCGGCCGGCCACGAAGCCAATTACCCCCAGGCGTACTGGAACTCGTGCCCGAGCAACATACCATCATCTACATTCAGTTCCGACTACCCCACCGATCGCTTTGGATGGTACTTGAATTCGGGTACCGGACCGACCAATTACAATTTATGGCCGAAGATCGACTGGCAGGTTGGAACCGAGGCGGTTCTCCACCTGGTGGCGGCGGAATCCGGCGGCACCGCAGGACAGCCGCAGACGATATCGTATTATCGTCGGGTAGGGCCGTATGGAGCAGGTTTGGGGGTCTGGTCGGCGCAACGGGTTATAGATACCGTCAAGAGCGTCAGTCCCACGGTAGTTTCCTCACCGACTACCGACAAAGTGGCGTTGGTCTGGGTGGCGCCGGCCAACTATAAGCGGGATACGCCCAATGAATACAACTCGCAGTATGAAAACGACGTCTGGTACACCATATCGAATAATCAGGGGGCCAGTTGGATGAGCGGAAGCGGTTCCATTGCTCATTTGGTGGTGATAGAGTCTTTCCCCGGCGGCAACATTACTACATACGCAAATACGGACGCCTATAAGGCTTACTGCGACCTGAGCGCCCTGATCACATCCGATAACAACCTGCATATCGTGTGGGGCTGCCGGAAGTGGGCTGATTCGACGACGGTGTTACGTCGCCAGTCGGCCATTTTCCACTGGTCGGAGGACCATCCGGTGGTCCGGGTGGTGGTGAAGGCGGAGTGGGACACGGGCGGTACCTGCTATGCCCATGCTTGGGGCAGCGACGCCGCCAAGATGTCGATTTCGCAGTGCGACGGCAGATTGTACGTCCTGTATACCCAGTTCGGGAGCGCGACCGCTCCCTGCGCCGATTACAACGCCGGCAAGAATGTCATGAACGGCGAATTGTACTTGACGGCATCCGACGACGGCGGAGCGAACTGGGATCGTCAACGGAACCTGACCAATTCGCCGTCGCCGTTCTGCCAGGATGGGAGCTGCGAGAGCGATTACTGGGCGTCCATGGCCCGGTATGGTCGGACCGAGGTCTGCGGGCTGCTCACCGGGCAGAAGGTGCTCGATGTGATATACATCAACGACAAATCGGCGGGCAGCGTGATCCAGTCTGAGTCCGGCATCTGGACAACGAACCCGGTCATGTGGTTAAGAACCACTTGCCGCCTTATTCCCGGGCATGTTAGTTCACTCGCTAATTCCGGTCCCGGCAGTCTTCGGGAAGCGATTGATTCGGCCAACGCCAGGAGTGGTATTGATACCATTGCCTTTACGGTATCGGGAACGATTACGCTGCTTTCTTCGCCGCTTCCGGCGTTGATCGACGACAGCACGGTAATCCTGGGCGCAACCGCCCCAGGCGGAGCCCATTCGATCATTCTTGACGGCTCCGCGCTTAGCGGCGGCGACGGCTTCGTGATCCAGAGCCGAGATAATCTGATCGAAGGATTGGTGATCAAAAACTTTCCCGGCAACGGCATCACCGTTAGCGGGGCCAGCTCAATTCGGAACCGGCTCACCAATAACCTTATCTTCAATAATAACGGTCTGGGGATAGATCTGGGCGCCAATGGCGTCACGGCCAATGACGTCGGCGACGGCGACAGTGGGCCGAACAACCTGCTCAACTTCCCCGTCATTGACTCGGCCGTCTCACGCCCTAACGGCTCCTATGACCTGTACGGCACGGCGCCATTTTCGGCTCGGGTAGAGTTTTTTATCGCTCACCCGATCGGCCAGCCCTCCCGCCCGGCCGATCCCTCGGGGCATGGTGAGGCGTACACTTACCTGGGGTACGCCGATGCGACTTACGACGGCAACTTTCAGTACAATGCGGTCGCCGGGGTGGGACATTTCTCCGTCATCACCACCACCGCCACCGATGTCTCAGGCAATACCTCGGAGTTCTCCGCCAACACGCGGCTGGTGCCGCAGCCGCTGATCGTGGTCGCCTACAGCCCGGTCAATATCATCGTGACCGACCCCGACGGCCTGCGCTTCGGGCGTGATGAACTCAACGTTCCCATTACCGAAATCTCCCCGGCCGCTTACTTTGTCACCCCCAACGACTCGGTCGTTATCTATCAACCCAAGCTGGGGACCTACATCATCAACTTCGTCACCGAGGTCAATGCCCCAATAGGGGCGACGTATTCCGCCATTATCCAAATTGACGGCACCCAGCAGCTGACTCTTGCCGCCGACAAACAGTGCTACACGTCCGGCACCATGGACAGCTATAGCTATAACGTGGAGGAGGGATACCATTACAAGAACGGCGACGGCAACCGGGGCAATACCATCAACATAGGGGATGCCGTCTTCGTGATCAACTACATCTTCAAGGGGGGAATGGCTCCGGATCCGTATTTGGCGGCCGATGCCAACTGCGATAAGACGGTGAACGTGGGCGACGCCGTCAATATCGTCAACTATATCTTCAAAGGCGGCCCGGCGCCGTGCGCGTTTTGAGCCATGATGGCGCAGTTTCAAGGAGATTCTGCGCCACCTTTATCATTGACATGGCCAGCTATTCGACAGAAATTCCTTTGTTGGGCGGAGTCCTTTGAGCAGCTGGCGAAGAAAAATGGCATTCCGTGGCCAATTACAGGTGGATAGGGGCAGATTATGAAACATGCTGTTCGCGAAGAAAATGGCGTGATCGTGATCGTGTTAGAGGGAAAAATAATGGGGGAACCCCTTGATACGGCCTTGATCAATATGGTTGACAAACATATCAAGGAGAATAAGGTCAATGCGGTCATGGATTTCTCCAAGGTTCTCTGGATGAATTCTATGGCGTTGGGTATTTGTATTTCCATCCTGACCACACTGCGCGGCCGGGGTGGTGATCTCAGGCTGGCCTGCGTTTCCGAGAAGGCAAGAATCTTTTTAGACAGAAGCCGAATGTTTGCAGTTTTTCAATCATATGATACGTTGGAGAAAGCCATAGAGAGTTTCAAGACGCGAACCTAATCTATCATGGGGTAATCCATTCGCCTACAGTGAGAGAATGGTGAACATCGGCGAGCCCGTTTAGGTGATTACCCATATTTGTACAAACGGCCCGACGACGAGCCACTCTACGCCGCGATAGGCGGAGGTCAAGTCGCACCTGCGGCCTTAACTTCGGCTGGCCGGGCTTAATGTTCAGGCCGCGGATGTTCCCGCATACCACCCCAGGATGGGATCGAGGAGGATTTCGGCGACCGTCGGTCCCTTCGGTGTCGCCACCGCCAGACGCGCGTACTCACCGGTCTTGCCCCGGTCTCCCAGGACGGCATAGGTCTTGGCGATATCATGGGAGACCGAGCCATCATAAACGGCATAGGGAAGCAGCTCTTTGATGCTTTTCAGGCATTCGTCTTTGGCGCCGAGATAGGCAAGATTTCTTATCAACACCGTCTTGGCGACGACAAACTCCGGATCTTGCGCCAGCAGGTCGCGGCACTGACCAAGGGATATTTCATAGTGAGTCCGGGCGATCGGTGCGGCTCCGGTAAGGGTGTAGAGCATTCCCAGGTGGAATTCGGCCAGGAAGGCGATCTCGGGATGGGCGGCGGCCTCGCGCAAGATATCCTCGCTGCGCTGATAGTCGCCCTTAGCCATATAATAGTATCCCAGCAGGTAGGGAGCGTTGATGTCTCCGCCGAACTTCATGGCCTGTTGCATTGCCTCGATAGCCGGGTCGGCCCATCCCAACTGGAAATAGGTCATACCGATATAGAAGAAGGCCCGGCCGTAATCGGGGCGGAGTTCCAGGCATCGGGTGAAGTCGTTGATGGCCGATTTTGATTCCCGTTCCTCGAAGAGAATGACGCCTTTGAGGAGAATGGACTCGAGGTCGGTGGAATTGATCGACAGCGACTTGCGCACCCAGCGCAGCGCCTCATCGTATTGGTAACAGGCTTTGGAGAGCCATCCCAGGCTCCGGTAGGCCTGATAGTAATCTTCTTTATACGTCACGGCTTTGAGAAAGTAGATCGAGGCTTCCTTATTCCTGCCGGTGACCTGCATGATTCGGCCCTGGCAGCGATACGCCTCGGGCAGATTGGGCGCCAGTTCCAGCGCCCGATTCGCCAGTTCCGTCGCCTGCGCGATAACCTGCTCCCGTCGATCCTCATAATTCATGTACCGTTGACAGGCGCAATCGGACAGTCCGACCATCGCCAGGGCGTAGTTCGAATCGAGCTTCAGGGCTTCGCCGTACATGGCGCCGGCAAGCTGCAGGTCGTGCGGAGTGTTCTTGACATAATACCCGCGGGCCAGGAGATACAACTCGTAAGCTTCGGGCGTCGTGGCGGGGCGGACTAGATGCCGCGGGGCAGGTTGGGGGTATTGCTCCTGAAGGCTGGCGACGACGCGGTCGGTAATCGTATCGATGATATCAAAGAGATCGCTGAAGGGGCTGTCGTATTTATCCTGCCATTTGACGGCATCGTCGATCGAGGAGACCAGCGTCAGATAGATCCGAATGCGGCCGGCGGCCCGGCGGACCGTCCCGGTCAGATATTCATCGGCGCCCAGCAGGTCGCGGACGGCCTTGCCGTCGGTCAGGCCGGGCGCCAGTTGCATGATTTTAATGGGGGAGACCAGGTCGATATCGCTTATCCGCCTCAGGCGGGAATGCAGCTCATCACGCAATCCTTCGGCGATCGAGCGGCTGTCCGAGTCTTCGGAGGGATATCCCAGCGGCAAAACGGCCAGGCGGCGGATCTGCGGCTTGGCGTCGGGAGGCTCGGAGATGACCCGGGTTAGAATCGCGCGCACCTCGGCGGCAGACCCCAGGCGATCCGACGGGTTCTTGGCCAGCAGTCGGAGAATGGTCTCCGAAAGCCCGATCGAAACGGCGGCATTGATCTTGTGAGGCGGGATCGGCTCCTCATACAAAATGGCGTACATCACCGCCATATCATACTCACCCTCAAACGGTTTTTTCCCCGTGCATAACTCATAGAGGATGACGGCGAAGGAGAATAGGTCGCTGCGGACGTCGTACGGCTTTCCCTCGGCCTGCTCCGGCGACATGTAATGCAGAGTGCCGCGGATTTCCTTGATGTCGGCGGCGATTTCGGCCGAGGCGGTCCGGACGATCCCGAAGTCGATGAGGCGGACATGGCCATCGGCGGTGATAATGATGTTGCCCGGTTTGAGATCGGAGTGGATCACCCCCCGGGAATGAATGTGATCCAGGGCGTCGAGGATCTCCAGCGCATAGTGCTCAATCTCCGGAAGGGACAGGAGGGATGCCCGGCAGCGCTCCTCCAGGGTGGAGCCGTCGACATACTCGGTGATGAGGTAGACGTATTTATCAAGAGCGCAGGAAGCGAGGTATTTGACGACGCCCGGATGATCCATGGCGGCGAGCGCCTTGATCTCGGCATCGATAAGGGCCGGGTCAGCGGCCAGCGACTTGGGAATCTTTTTGACGGCGACCTCGGCCCCGGTAACGGTATCGACGGCCAGATAGACCTCGCCCCAGCCGCCGCTGCCGAGAGGCCGGACGATAGAGTACCGGTCAAATATCAGCTCTTTCTGATCCATCATGATAGACCCTGCCATCGCGCTACACCGTAATTATACGGTTTTCTTGACAATCTGCCAGTGAAAATGTAGGCCGTATTCCCGGTCGACGGCGGGCCGGGCGGATAAGCCGGGCCGGAAATGGTTTAAGGAGTCAGTGTCAACGGCAATGAATCCTGATTCGTCACAGGTTGTTCTGGAAGCCAAAGACGGAAGAGCGGGCGATTCTGATAGGCCGACAGCCACGACCTGCCTTCCCATCGCGCCACTGACCATCAGGCCGGGGCAGTGGAGAAGCTAGATCTCGCTTAATCTCGCGCCATTGAGCTGCAATTGGCAGCAGTGGTAGTTTGCCTGTCAGGCTGACCACAAGAAACGATTGCATCCAAACTATAATGACATATATTACAGCTGCCGGGGAAAGCAGACCCGCAGGGTTACTTGCGCAATGATTATATCGAGGAGTCATTCCATGAGGTTATCAGCTGTCATTCCAGGGAAGCGTTCTATTCATTGGTCGGGTGCCATAGTGGCTCTTACCCTGCTGGCCATTACGCAACTGTGGTCTGGAGTGCCCCTTCAAGCGGCAATGGATGATGCCGCTTCTCAGAGCCTGGCCGTCCAGCGGCTGTGCAAAATGCCCCTAACATTCACGCAAAACAAGGGTCAGTGGCCGGACAGCATTCTATTTCGGGCCAGCGCGCGCGAGGCCACGATCTGGTTTACCGACGGCGCGGTTTATTATCAATTCACGCGGCATATTCCCAAACCTGATGAGACTTCCGTAGGGTCCGGGTCGCCCGGCCTGAATGATCTTGGTTCTGATATAGGGGCGGGTGGCCGCTCGCCCATTCCGGACAGTCGTTTTGTTCAAGAAATGGACAGCCTAGAGACCATGATGATTAGGGCCTCGTTTGTTGAAGCTAACCCCACTCCGCAGGTGGTCGGTCTAAACGCCTTGGAGTACAAATGCAACTACTTCCTTGGTAACGATCAGACGAAATGGCGAACTGACGTTCCCAACTACTCGGCTATCGCCTTGAAAGAGGTTTACCCGGGAATCGACCTGACCTATTACGGCAATGGCCGCCAGATGGAATATGATTTTGTGGTGAGTCCGGGGGCGGACTATTCCCAAATCCGGGTTCAGTATGACGGAGCCAAGTCAGTTTCTGTCAATGTCAGGGGTGAATTGGTGGTGGAGACCGAATGGGGAACGGTTACTGAACTGACGCCGACAATTTACCAGATCGAAAATGGTGAGAAGAATGCAATTCGAGGTGAATACTATCTTCTGACCGAAAATTCCTTTGGCTTCCATCTTGACGATTGTTATAACCCCGGTCTCGCCGTTATCATCGATCCCGTGCTATCCTACAGCACATATCTTGGTGGAGACAATCGTGATCACGGCCATGACATCGTAGTGGATGCCGCCGGGGTTGCCTATCTGACGGGTGTTACATATTCCACCAATTTCCCGACAGCCAATCCTTATGACGCGGGTCTTAATGGCCATGATATTTTTGTAACCAAGTTCTCCAGCGCCGGCAACAGCTTAGACTACAGCACCTATTTGGGCGGCACTGGTAATGATACTTGCATGGCCATCGCCATAAATGGGGGTCGCGCCTATCTCACCGGATATACCAGATCCAACAATTTTCCGACGGCCAACCCCTATGATGCCATCGCCAATGGCGGCATGGACGTCTTTGTCGCGGTGCTAAGTTCCGGCGGTAACAGCCTGGATTATAGCACTTATCTGGGTGGTACGAGCGATGATGCGGGTCTGGGTATAGCAGTGGGAGGGGTTAATAATCTTGTCTATATAACCGGATGGACTATCTCCAATGATTTTCCGAAAGCCAACGCTTACGATGTGAACCTTATTGGCTATGAGGCTTTTGTCACTAAACTTAGTATCACCACCAATATCTTATCCTACAGCACCTATCTGGGAGGAAGCGGCAATGATGTGGGCGCAGACATCGCTGTGGATACGGCTCGCAATGCTTGCATCATCGGGTATACGTCTTCGACCGATTTCCCGACGGCCAGCCCATATGATGCGAGTCATAACGGCGACATGGATAATTTTGTTACCAAATTAAACGCTACTGGCACTGCCTTGATCTACAGCACCTATCTGGGCGGTAACGGTGGCGACTGGAGCGGTCGTATCGCGTTGGATAGTTCGGGAGCCGCTTACGTGACGGGGAACACGAATTCAACGAATTTTCCAACGTTTAATGCATTCCAGGGAACTTATCAGGGTCCTGATTGGGACGCCTTTGTCACCAAGTTTTCCACTACTGGCAGCCTGCAGTACAGCACCTATCTGGGTGGTAGTTCCAGAGATATAGGCTTCGGCATTGCTGTCAATGCATACGGCAAGGCCTATGTCACCGGATATACCAGTTCCCCCGATTTCCCCATGGCTTATCCATATGATGCAAGTTTAAGTACCGCCAATGATATCTTTGTCACCAGGCTCTCCAGTGCCGGCAATAGTCTTTTATTCAGCACCTATCTGGGCGGAAATGGTGACGAGCATGGCTGCGCCATCGCGGTCGATATTGCCGAAAACGCCTATATCGCCGGCTTTACTACTTCTACCGATTTCCCTACGGCTAATCCCTATGATGCAACCTCAAACGGCAGCTATGATATATTTCTCACCAAATTGAACATGCATGTGACTTCGATTACAAACCTCAATGACAATGGCTGGGGCAGTTTCAGAGAGGCAATTAACTATGCCAACACTAACCCGGGAGTTGATACGATTCTATTCTCCGTTTCCGGTACAATTGCGCTTGTGACCGCATTGCCTGCCATAACAGCCGGCCCCACCGTTATTCTCGGTTCCACCGCACCGGGCGGGGTTCACTCGGTGATAATTGATGGTTCCGCTGTTTCCAGCGGCGATGGGTTGCTGATTCAGAGTTACAATAATAGAATCGAGGGCTTGACCATCAGGAACTTCCCCGGCAATGGGATCAAGATCACCGGTACTTCTAATGCAAAAAACACCATGACCAAAAACCTTATCTATAAGAACAACGGCTTGGGGATAGACTTGGGGGCGGACGGCGTGACTCTCAACGATCCGGGCGACGGGGACACCGGGCCGAATGATT
>Ga0315292_10001184_pt1 | contig 13669 bp, 18 predicted proteins | sample YL17G13_0_MG_FD_204029 | JGI IMG/M metagenome (GOLD analysis project Ga0315292, IMG submission 204029) | Sediment microbial communities from Yellowstone Lake, YNP, Wyoming, USA - YL17G13_0 | ecosystem: Environmental > Aquatic > Freshwater > Lake > Sediment | place: USA: Wyoming | collected... | reverse complement strand
CGTGCTGAATCAGCCGAGCAATCTGAGCGAGGGCGAGAAGTGGCGATTCCGGCTGGCGGTCGCCATAAGCAAGAAGAAGAAGTACGTCTTTGCGGACGAATTCTGCTCGAACATCAGCCGGCTCGGCGCCCTGGTGATATCCTACAGCGTGCACAAATACGCAAAGCGGTACGGCACAACCTTCATACTCGCCTCAAGCGCGCAGGACATACTGATGGAGCTGTCGCCCGACGTACTGGTGGTTAATGAGATGTACGGGCCGAGCGAGGTCACGTACAAAAAAAAGGGATGGGCCAGATGACAGCGACAATCCCGTCAGAGCCAGTTATGGTCTGTTCAGTCTGCAGGGAGCTGGAGGTTGTCCCCGGCGGGATGGACGACTACAACAAGCTCGCCCGCTACCACTACCGTGACAGCCACCTCGGCCCATACGCTGCGATCTTCGCTTTGCGCCCAACCGGCCTTCTGAAAGCCTCGCTGAGACGCAACATCGCAGGGGTCATCGTCTATACAACGGCCACCGCCGCTCTCGATCTGCGCAACGTCGCTACCGGCGGCTTCTTCGCCGGCGCGGATAGAAGCACTGCGTTGTCGCTGGTCAATAAGAACATCCGGCGAATCGCCAGAGTCGTCATCGAGCCGCGATTCAGAGGTCTTGGCCTGGCGACCCGCTTGGTGCGGGAGACGATGCCGCAATTGAACGTCCCGGTCATCGAGGCGATGGCGGTGATGGGCATAATCAATCCGTTCTTTGAAAAGGCGGGGATGCAGCCCTACACTGCAAAAACGCCCGCACGTTGCGTTCGGCTCATCGAAGCGCTCAGCACCGTCGGCATAGAGGACAAAGACCTCATCGACGCACGCGCGGTGCAGCAGAAGATCGAGGGGCTTAACGAAGCCCGGCCGCAATTCATCGAACGCGAAATCGGCCTTTTTCTCCAGGGTTATGGCCGCCGCCGATATATGCCGCCCGGCCCCGAACGAACGCGATACATACTCAGCAAGCTGACCGAACGCCCCATCTATTACTTATGGTTCAACCCCGAAATGGAATTGAGGATTTAGATATGAGCGACAGAAGCACAATTCAATCAATCGCGTTGGACAGGCTTATCGCCCATCCGGACAACCCCAACCGAATGAGCAGCAGTAATTTCGCCAAGCTCGTCCGCAACATCGAGCAAACGGGGCGATACGAGCCGCTCATCGTCAGGCCCTATCGAGAGAAGCCACGCCATTCCAGGCGAGGCATAGCGGCGTCTCGCCATTGCGAGCCCAACGAAGCAGCGCCTCGTCATTGCGAGCGAAGCGAAGCAATCTCCAGAGATTCGCCAGGGCGAGATTGCCACGGCCCGCAAAGCGGGCCTCGCAATGACAACAAGAATCGAGCATCGAGTATCGAGAATCGAGGCCGTTTCCAGATTATCAACGGCTATCATCGCTGGCAGGCGCTGCGGCAGCTCGGTTACAAGCGAGCCGACGTTATAGTCTGGGACGTCGATGACGACCAGGCCGACTTGCTGCTTGCAACGCTCAACCGGCTCGTTGGCTCAGATGAGCTGAGCAGGAAGATTTCGCTGCTCAAAAAGCTGAGCAAGAAAATGAACGCACGCGAGCTGTCGAAGCTCATCCCCCAGACGCCAGGCCAGATCAAAAGGCTCGTCAACCTCAGGATTCCAAAGGCCCCGGCCAAGATACCTTCGGACAAGTCTGCAAACCCGCTGGTCTTCTTTGTAACCGATAAGCAAAAGAAGGTCATCGAAGAAGCGCTGTTGTTTGCTCGAGTTCGGTGTCGTTCCTTTGCCGAGCATCGAGAATCGAGTATCGAGCAGCGAGCGTCAAGTCTGAACAAGGCTGAGGCAAAGGCAGAGACGCTCACGCTAATCGCACAACACTTCATCGACACAAATGTTCAGGGATACGATGAGAATGAAGATCAAGTTCGTCCAGCTTGAGAGCCAGGCCTTTTTCACGGACCTGGATTTTGTCACGATGTCCGCCGCCGACATGGGCGTCTATTGCACGCTGCTGCTGCATTTGTACTGCAACGCCGGCAGGTGCGAATTTGACCCGCACGCACTGGCGCGGCTGTGCAACTGTGACGACTTTGAAAAAGTCTGGGAGAAGATCGCAAAAAAGTTTCAGACACGCAGCGGTTCGGCAAATTCGCCTGCCTCAACTTCCACTACCGCCCCGAAATCCGGCTCTGGATGGAAGCGACGTACCTCTTCGACCCGACAAAGAACGCAGTCGGAGTTTAGAAGAGAGAATGAAGAATTGACGGGCAAATCTGTCATGCTGAGCGGAGTGAAGCATCTGACCACCGGAGCAACAATTGTCATGCTGAACGAAGTGAAGCATCTGGGCTGCGAATGAAGACTATGGCTCGCAGCGTGGCGGACGTTTCACTCGGTAGCCAGATCCTTCGTCCCCAGGGGACTCAGGATGACAAGGTCTCTTTGACAAGTTAATAGAGTTTTCTCTTTGCTCTCATCGGCCTGCGCAATTGTCATGCTGAGCGAAGCATCATTATGTTGAAGCACATAGAGATGATGAATTCCCTACTTCTTCTTGAGTATATCTCCCAGGCGATCAATCAAGGCCTTTTCCAGTTTGTCCTCAATTTTTTCTTCCTGTGGCTTTCCTTCCTTCACCTCGTCGGCTTTGGGCTTTGGAATCTCGCGCTCGACCGGAATCTTAAGAGTATGCGCCCACTGGCAAGGCAACATGTCCGGTGTAACGCCAGACATGTCAATCACAACGTTGGTCCCCGCGACCCGATACGGAATGTTACCGTTGACCCCCAATATTGTAATACTCGCTTGAGGCTTCGGCGTCACACTTTTTAGCACGAGCTCTCTGCCGGGCCAACTGGGTACGATCGCATAAAGCACCTCCGGCTTGCTCGTGAAAAACGCCTCGATCACCGCTTTGCCTTCAGTAGGCTTGCCCACGCTCTCCACCACGTTGTAACCGACCTTGTACTGACCGGGGGTCTGTGCCGGCCGCACCCCTTCGCTCCACTGATGGCTCTGATTCCACGGACGCGTGCCGTAGATGGCCTCCCCATTGACAGCAAGCCACTGGCCAATCTCAATCAGCCGCGATTGCGCAACCATAGGTATTCGCCCATCGCCCGTCGGACCCACGTCTATCAGCAGATTACCGCCGCGGCTGACTACATCAATCAGCATCAGCACCAGCTCGCGCGTTGTCTTGTAACTGCTCAAAGATTCATTGCGATTGTACCCAAACGAATAGCTGATCCCCGTGTTCTCCTCCCACGGGCGGCCAGCGGCTTCGAGTCCAGCTCCATACTCGCTTGTGCAGTATCCCCCGTGCTTGTAACGCACATCCTTTCCCCACCGGTCATTGATCACAACATCGTTTCTGCACGGAGAATCATTGAACAGCCAAGCCAGAAGCTCCGGAGTCCGCCATTCCTTGTCCGTCAAGTCCCCCTCGCCGTCACTAAAAACAATCGCCGGTTGATAACGGTTCACGACGTCCTTGAACTGAGGCCACATATGCTCATTTACATAGCGTTTCCGATCAACCCTCCACAGCGGATTGAACCACTCGTAAAGAGAGTAATAGAAGCCCATCTTGAGCCCCTTGGCCCGAACCGCTTTGGTCAAATCCCCGAGCAAATCCCGGCGAGGCCCAGTATCTGCACTGTTCCAGGACCTACCCCAAGTTTTGTTTGCCTCCTTGCTCTGCCACAAACAGAATCCATCATGGTGCTTCGCCGTCAGCACGACGTATTTTGCCCCCGAGCGCCCAAACACATCCGCCCACTCATCCGGCTCAAACAGCTCGCACCTGAACAAGGGCGCAAAACCTGAGTAGTTGAAATTTTCGCCATAGTTGGCCCGATGGAATTTGCCCCACTCGTCATCCTTGAGACTGCCGTCGTCGTTGAATGTGCGCTGCCAGTACCACTCTGAGTGCGTCCGCTCTTGACCCCACGCCGGAACAGAATAGATGCCCCAGGTAATGAATATCCCGAACTTGGCGTTAAGGAACCACGCGGGTGTTGGTCTGCTGTCGAGCGAATTCCAATCCGCTTGGTACAGCCTCCCTGTCGCAAATGTGCTGCAAGCAGGCAACAGGCCGCTGAGAACTATCACAAGACAGAGTAACGGTATTCTTAGGTTCTTCATTTCTTCTCCTTGTAATTACGTTCTGTGCAGCGAATCCGGGAAGACATCATTTCTTCTTCACGAGGCCGACGATGAACAACAGGACCACAGCACCAACGGTCGCAGTGATAAGTGATCCGATCAGTTTACCGCCTATAGATACCCCAAGCAGACCAAAGAGCCAACCGCCGACTACAGCTCCCAGAACACCAACAATGATGTTGCCGAGGACGCCAAAGCCGCCACCCTTCATGATTTGACCGGCGAGCCATCCCGCAACTGCCCCGATTACTATAAACCATACGAACTGCATTTGTGCAACCTCCTTTCAAGTAATCTTTTTTTCGCAACAGAGTGCTGTTGAGTCTCAGAAAGCTTTCGATATGAGACAAATTTGTTTCCGAACCAGGAGACGATTTTAGCTCCTGTTACCGAAGTGCTATTGTCGTGTCAATTTTTTCCAATTTGTTCTTCCCGTTCTTGAGCGGTCAGTATTCAACCGCCGCGAGGTTTGAGTGCATTGCTGGCTGTTCACAGCTCACCGACGAGCAACGAACAATGAACAAGATCGATTCTCTTCGACAAGTAAATAGAGTTTTCTCTTTGGGCGCATCCGCCTCCGCCATTGTCATGCTGAGCGAAGCGAAGCATCTGGGCTGCGAATGAAGACTATGGCTCGCGGCGTGGGAAACGTTTCACTCGCCAGCCATATCCTTCGCTGGTGCTCAGGATGAGAATTGTCATGCTGAACCGAAGGCGAAGCATCTGGGTTACGAATGAGAAGCATGTTCCCCAGCGAAAGACACTCTTCACCCGCAGGCCAGATTCTTCGACGCAATCGGTCTCTGTGGTCACCGGTTTCTCCGGCAAGACTTCGCCCAGCCGTATGCAGCGCATGGCCGCCCTGCTCGATATGGTTGAGGTGATGATTGTCGAGGACGGCTATGCCACCTGGCACGGCTGCCTGCCGACGGAGAAAGACGCCGTCACCACGCACACCTTCGCACTGGAAAAAGAAGCGAACTACGCCCGACCGCAGAATCGCCCGTCAATTGCAGGGCGCTGCTCAGCTCAAAGGCCCTTGACCCAGACTGATTATCAGTAGCCGCCTCGGTCATACCCGTGACCCCGGTCACGGCCACGGTCGCGACCGCCGGAACCGCCGCGGTCCCGTCCCCCTCCACCGCCCTTGCCCCGGTCAGCCTTCGGACGAGCTTCGTTGACGACAATGCTCCGGCCCTTCAAGTCCGCACCATTCATCTGCTCGATTGCGCTCTGGGCCTCGGTCTTGGAGGGCATCTCCACGAATCCAAAACCTCTCGATTCGCCGCTGAACTTGTCCTTTACAACAGAGGCAGTGCTGACCTGGCCAAACGCCTCAAACGCCTGACGCAAATCGTCGTCGGTCGTCTCAGGCGCCAAATTTCCTGCATAGATATTCATGTTTCACCCTTACTTTATTTGAATTGGTTATTGGCGCTACAATGCGGCTGTTTCTATAGCCTGGGACGTGGAAAGTCAAGACCTTTCTGGTTCATATCCTGATATTTTTTTCTGCTCCAGCGACGCTTGAGCAGACCCAAACCGCCTGTGCCGAGTCCACACATGGCGGATCCCCGGCTTGTCCGCCGAAGCTATGGCCTGTTCTGTGCGTCAGGCGCTTTGCGTCGCAGGATAAGGGACACGCCGCCAACGGCGAGCAGGCCCAGACTCGCCGGCTCGGGAACCAGAGTAACAGAAGAATCGTCAAAGATTGCAAAAGAGCACTGTATCTGTCCATCCAATAAATCGCCGGTCAGATTGCCCATGGGCACCGGAAGAGGGCCATAACCCACAGGCACGCCATCGATTTGAAAATTGCTGCCGTGGATAAAGACCTCGGAGTTTCCATAGCTCCTAAAACCCGGGCCGATGTCTCCGCCGGTGATGATCAGCCGGCTGAAGTCGAAGATCCGCATAGAGTCGTCACTGACACGCCCGCCGGAAAGCTCGGCCTGGCCGTGGTCGTACAGGCTCAACGTGCCATCCTCTATTTCCCCCGCTATCATTTCGAATCGGCTGTTCTGAAAAACAGCCACGTCGTCAGTCTCCGCGCCGGCAAGCAGTCTTACGAGGGTCGGCACCCCGCCAGGGCCGTCGTAAATGTGTATGTCCTCATAAACCATCGTGCTAATTTCGTGGGTTCCGCCGTCGTTGAATACGATGACCGCATCGGCTGGACCCGCCACAACGCCGAATCCCAACAGAACAATAATACGCACCGCTATTCTTTTCATCTTCACTCCCCTTCAAAAACGTTAGGCCCGTCCAATTGTCATAAAGCCGCCTCCGAGCAGTTTCCACGCAGAAGAATTCTTTCAGGGCGAGAGCCTTGCAGGAGCCACGCAAAGCTTCTTCACCGCTCCTCCATAAGCTAAAAAGAGCATACTCAATCCCCCCCCTGAATGTCAAGAAAAAAGGGCCGCTGGCTGATGCTCAACGGCCCCGAAAGGGTTTCACACTGCTTCCGCCAAGTGTGAGTTACTTACTCTTTTTTCATTGTAGCAAAAAGCCGCAGTGCGAGTCTATCGTGGTAACTACGGGGTTTTGAAGAATATTTTTGCCACGAACCGTGTTTTTGAGGCAGAAATGCAGGTCGCCCGGGCGCAAGGGGATACAGGAGTGTGCAAGATCCCTTGTTGTGTGGGCCAGCGCCGGTGAAAAGAAAAAGGGCTGCAAATCCCGACCAAATCGGAACTCACAGCCCTGTTAAGCTCTTGATATCCGTCTTCTCTTACAGCGCCCTGCGTCTTCGCAGCCAGCCCACAAGCCCTGCCCCGATACCGCCAAGCAGAATAGCGCCAGGCGCGGGTATTGGGGGCGGCGCCAATCCCTTTTGAACGGCCCACTCTTCAAAGCCGTCGTTGTTGGGCGACCCGCCCGGTTCCCCGAAGAGAGAATACAGGTAAACGTATTTGCCCGTCGGGTCGGCGGGAAACAGACTCACTGGAATATAAGCGACCATGTCCCCCTGCCCGGATCCGGAGTTGAGCTTCGAGTTCAGCTCGATCCGGGCGTCACCGCCCGCGCCACCGTCAAGGTCGTATATGGGGCTTGCGAATATGCTCGAATAGCCAATCAAATCCCCGCTGGTCTGCACCGCAATCTGCAGCTCATCCAGCGACAAGTTCCAGTCCGGGTCATCGTCTTTGCCCTCGGCTCCCTTCTGGTTGATGTCCAGCAGGAATTCGTAGTACGCCGCATCGCCCCCGCCGCCCTCAGGCATCTTATAAACGATCGGGACAATGCTCAGAGGCAATTGCCGCGTGAACGTCGGAGAGTTGTTCTCCTCAAACTCCAGCGGCCTCCAATCGGTGTTGTAACCCTGAACCGTATTCTGGTTGGCCTTTGAGATACGCACAAACGAATGAATGACCCCGGAACCCGTTGGCCTCAGGTCCGTCGTCTGATACAGGGCATCATTCACCCACCCTTCGCTGCCCGCAGTGGTCAAATCCAGAACACGACTCGGCACCGCCAGCGCGCACCGCGACCCCGCTGTGAGGGTCAGAATTGAAATTAATAGTTGCAGTCCTACTCCCGTTTTCATAACGCGCTCCTTCACTCTTCATACACCAATCCATGGTTAAAAGTACTAAACAGAAGTTAGCGCTGAAATTATGGACAAACACCTTTTACGTCAACTGTAAAATTCTCAGATTTGCCGGAATTTTATTGCAGGTGATTCGCTGCCCGGACTGGCCCAGACCAAACCCCTGGTCGCGGACGACATACGGACGCCAGCCTGCCCTCTATACGCCCTTATGTCGCAAGGAGATACGCTACGCGGCGCGACAGAAAGCGAATGGAATCAGCATCGGCAAACCCATCGGGTCCTTTTCAAAGAAACAGGAAAGAATTTTTTGCATCGCCGAAAAAAATCCCTTCAAGATAGCCCCACCGAGCCGCTGCGAGCGGTGAAGGAGTGCGCAATATCCCTTGTTGTGCGGGCCGGCGCAGGTGAAAATAAAAAGGGCTGCAAGTCCCGACCAAATCGGAACTCACAGCCCTGTTATAAGCTCTTGATATCCGTATTCTCTTACAGCGCCCTGCGCCTTTGCAGCCAGCCCACAAGCCCCACACCAATACCACCGAGCAGAATAGCGCCCGGAGCCGGGATGGGAGCGACATTTGCAACTTCAACAACAAGGTCCTGGTAATCCCAATCCGCTGAACCTTTAGGTAGGTCTTCCCAGCAGATTACATAAGTATTTGTCATAGTACTTATTTGATAGGTAACCATGTGGTCCATTCCATCGCTGTTAAGCAGAGAGTTGCTGTACCAGATGCTCCCAGTGTTATTATCCTTGAAGGCCCATGTGAATAGCCCATCACCGCCTACGTTGAAAGTATCGGAAGAAGCTACTACGAAAGGATTAGGGACAAACCAAGTGATCCCGGAGCCTCCGTTTTCATCGGCCGAATACCCCAACTCGTGGTTGTCACCGGCGTATTTAGCTACTCCGAGGACGCCGCCATCGCCAGCCAAGTCGAGCCAAATATCATCCGGGGCCACGGCCGTGTAGTTGCCCGCGCCATAAATACCGTCCAGCACCGAAGTCAGAGTTGGCTCAGCATTTGCGATTCCGGCGGCAGCGAGAATTGTGCTGACTGCTGCAATAATTGCTATTAACCTTTTCATAATCTTCCCTTCTCCAAAAATTCTCGTTCTTGATTTTAACTTTTACTGGTGTTACTCAAAATCAAATCAATCCACAGGTTAAATATAAAGGGCCTGCGTGCATAAAGTCCTTTATGGTCGTACACGGTCTAAGTATTGCCCTCATCCTTGCGGGCATTACCCATTTCCCCCAGATTACCAACAATATGGGTGGTATGTCAAGAAAAAAATGCGATAAAATAGGAAATTTAGCAAAAAAGCGCAGATTTTTTTGGGACGTTGGCTCAAAAATGAGAGACAGCAAAGGCGAGTCAAGGGGATACCCCAATAAATGCAAGTTCTCAGCAAAAAACTGTGGTCCCCAGAGGTTCCGTGAGCAGGCAGGCCCCCTCCGGACGTTAAGTCGCTCTAATTACGGCACTTGCGCACCGTTCGGCGCAAGAAAAAAGGGCCGCAAGCCTGACGCCCGCGGCCCTCGGATGTCGCTAAATCTTCTGATACTCTTACAGCGCCCTGCGTCTTCGCAGCCAGCCCACAAGCCCTGCCCCGATACCGCCGAGCAGAATAGCACCAGGCGCTGGGATTACAGCGCCGCGACCAATAGTCACTACTTCACTGTCATTCAATCCTAACTCATAGGCGGCAAAGCCGGCTCCCCAGCTATCGAATCTGGTGTGGTACGAGTTGCCCCAGTTGGACATGTCCGCAGGGGTCAGCCCGTTGAAGACGCCGCTGGCCAGCCCAGCAGCCGTGAATGAGCTGACGGACTGCTCAATCAAGCCTCCTGTTGTGGAAATGCCCCACGATGCGGGCAGCCACGGGAAGGCCTGGGAGTAGTCGCCCAGAGCCACCAGACCAGTGCCGCCGCCCGACTTGGCGAATGTAATAGACTGCGACAGGAATGTCCCGGCAGGGCCGGTAGGCCCATAGACGGTGTGGTAGTCGGCGTCATGGCCCGTCAATACGACGTTGCCTGTGATGCCTGCTCCCACGACCGACGAGCTTAGCCCGCTCAGGTCGCCCAGAAAATTCCAGCCGACGACCAGGACATCGTGTGACCCTAAATCTCCCGCGGTAACCGGGCTGCCGGCATTTCTAAGGTCAAATGCAATGCTCAGGTTGGTTAATGCAGCCTGGATTGAGCCGTCGGTTCCAGGGTCATAGACCAGAGCGGTCGCGGCATACGCGCTGGACCCAAGAATCAAAAGCACACCAACAACTAACAATTGTCTCTTCATACCCGACTCCTTAAAATAAAGTCCTTGAATCTTATACTGACCATCGACGAGCGCACGCGGACGCAAGTCGCCTTGCGTGCCGCGATGCACCGCGGGCCCAATACGATGGCTCCGTCCTGAATCCGTGTGGGGAACAGCCTGAAATGGCCTTTCCACCACCACTCCTTTAACGGGGACAATTTTACACGACATGTTCAAAGATGTCAAGAAGAAAATCTGATAAAAAGCAGATTTTTCGCAAAATCCGGCACTTTCCGGAATTGCGGTTCGTCAAGGGACTTCAGGCCCTGTTTCCAGGCGAATTCCAAGGATTGTCTCGCTTGAGAGACTCCCATTGGGTACTTTCCACGTCTTCTGGGCTTTAGAGACCTCCAAAAGTTCAGTGGACGCCTACACAAAGGTTGTCTTTGCGTACAGAAGGTGTATCATTTGGCGGTGCTCATCGTAAAGCCAAAGAAAACCGTTCCTTGGAAGGATACACTATGCATTTGAAGGCACGTTTGCCCTGGCTATTCGTCGCATTGCTCGCTGTTTGTCCGGGCTGTAAGAGCATCCAGGACGCCCTGGTCAAGGCTAGGCCGAAGGCCAGCCTGACCGGCGTCCATTTCGGCGAGCTGAAGCGCGACGCCCTGGAGCTGATCTTTGACGTCGAAATAAAGAATCCCTACCCGGTCGGGCTGCCTTTGACGAATCTGAGCTACAGCCTGACCAGCGGCGAGAACGAGTTCATCGCCGGCGCAGCCAAAGCCGACAAAGTGATACCAGCCGGATCGAAGGAGGAAGTGTCACTGCCGGTGAGTGTTGACTACGGCCGGATACTGCGGTCCTTAAAAGGAATAAGGCCGGGATCGACTATTCCCTACAAGGCGCAACTGGCCCTTTCGGTGGATACGCAGGCCCTCGGCCCCATTGACCTGCCGCTAAAAAAACAGGGCGAGATTACTCTCCCGACCGTTTCCTCAGCGCTCAAAAGCCTCTGGGACCTCGTCACAGACTAACTGCCGGATTCGCCGCAATCCATCCTCCGTGCCCCCCGCCTCAGTGGAATCGCCGATTCCTCAGCAGCCCAAAACCGCCCAAGCCGAGCAGCAAAATCGTCCCTGGCTCAGGGGTCAACTTGGCGACAAAGACATCTTCGGTGCCTGTATTGGGCCCGCCCAGAGACCCATAGGTAATGCCCGAAATGTATACACTCCCTAACTTATCGACCGAAATCCCGAAGGCTGTCTCAAATTCCACCCCTCCAAACTGGCAAGTCCACAAGAGACTTCCATCCGGGTCGTATTTGCTGACAAACGCATCTCCCGAGCCTGCATTAGACCCGCCGAGCGACCCGAGCGTGTAGCCGGAGATATACACATTGCCCAGACCGTCGGCTGAAACACAGTAGCTCCAATCCTCGTCGCTTGTTCCGACCCCGCTGGTCCATAGCAGATGCCCCTCCGAATCGAACTTGCTCACAAAGGGATCTATGTTACCTGGATTGGGGCTACCGGGCAATCCTATCGCTGCACCTGATATATACGCGTTACCCATTCCGTCAGCCGAGACCCCGTAACTCACGTCCCAATCGCTTGTCCCGATGTCGCCACTCCATACCAGATTCCCCTGTGGATCGTACTTGGTGAGAAAACCGTCATAGTAAGGTACGTCAGGGTAGTGTACGTAGCCAGTGACATACACATTGCCCATCTGGTCGGCTGAGATACCCCAGCTTTCCTCCCAATCGCTCGGCCCGAACTGGCGAACCCATTGGAGATTGCCCTCTGAGTCATACTTGCCTACAAAGGCGTCAAACCACCCTGCGAGAGGCCCGCCCAGCGAACCCTCGGTGTAACCCGCGATGTACGCATTGCCCAAACCGTCCGCCGAGACCGCAGCGCTCCCGTCCCGGCTGCTCGTCCCAATCTGGCGAATCCACAGAAGATTACCCCCCAAATCGTATTTACTTACAAAGGCATCGTAGTTCCCCGCGCTATTGCCGCCCAATGAGCCGTGTGTGTAGCCCGATATGTACACGTTGCCCAGGCCATCTGCCGAGACCCCACACGCGCGGTCGTCCCACTCAGTGCCGACCTGGCGTATCCATTCGATTTCGTACGGTGTTTCAACTGTGGCGACGGCCCGACCGCAGGCGGTCATGACAACAGCCGACAAAAACAAGATTTGCGTTGTGGCTGTTTTCATCACTGCTCCCTTCTTCTACGTTTTCTCAGCAGCCCAAAACCGCCCAGGCCGAGCAGCAAAATCGTCCCCGGCTCGGGGATCGGCTCGGCCTCTATACTATCGATGCCTACCTGACCATACGGATTCCAATACGGTCCCGCCGGACCCGTGCATGTGATTGTCAGAGTCGTACCAGGAGTCCCGGAAAATGAGCTGACTGTCCAGAATTCGCCCACGCCCGGAACGGCGGAGTAGCTGCCCCAAAGGCTCCCAGCCACCTCCAATTTGAAACTATCGTCGCTGCCTCCGTCTAAGTGCCTGATTGTCGCCGAGACTACTGGACTTGGAAAAGTAATCGACGCATCCTTTGTGTTCTCAACGTACCCCCAGACCGTTCTGCAGCGTTTATCATACGAGGCGGGATCGCCGGCAATACCGCCCCAGCCCCCCGGATGGGTCGTCGGCTCAATCGGCCCCCAATTGGTCAGAGTATATCCCGCCTCCCCCGCAGCCGTGCCCAAATCCACGAAGAAAGTCAACGCCGCCTCTGCAGGAACCGCAACAGCAGTCAGAATCGAAAGCCAAACCAAAAATGTAATCCTGGTTTTCATCATTCTTCACTTGTCCTTACAAACTCTGCGCGTTTTCTGAGCACTGCCAAACCGCCTAAGCCGAGCAGCAGAATCGTCCCCGGCTCAGGGATAAAGGTGATGTCGGCGCCGGGCTGAATCAGTGAGAATGAGTTGTTGAGTACATCGCCGTTGGCCAGAATGCCCATTAGCGTCCCGCTTGTTGCGTAATCGCTGGCGAAATCGCCGTAGGCAACTGGCGTGCCGTTCACTGCGAAGTTACTTCCTACGAGTGTTATCAAGCCGTCGCGCACGGCTGCGATTCGTCCCCCAATCGTCCCGCCGGAAATGGTCACGCGGCTATTGTCCCAGGCCTCCACGAAAAGGTTAATCTCACCGCCGCTTATCGTCACCTCGCTGCTGCCGAGGGACTGCACCCAGGCGTCCATTGAGCCGCCCGATATGTCGAGTCGGCTGTTTTCGCGGGAGTAAACCGGGCCGCCTATCTCACCCCCGACGACCGTAATATGGCTTTCGCCGTATGTGTTGACCGTTGCACTCACCCGCCCCGCAAAAATGTTGACCCGGCTGTCCTCGTATGCGTCCAGCCACGCCTGTATCAAGCCGCCCTCGATCAGGTCCACCCTCGTCCCCGCTCCAGGCGTATCCTGATCGACCTTGACCACCGTGTTGACCGTGTAATCGATGATATGATGCCCGCCGTCGTTGAAAACTAAAGCCGCCGCCGCATGGTTGCAGCACGCCGACAGCACGATAGTGCATCCCGCAATCAAGATATGCCTTTTCATCTTCCCGTTACTCCATCCTGCGCCCCAAAAAGCCGCCGTGTGAAGAGACAATATCCGCACCCGCCGCGCAAAAACGCAGCCGTAC
>Ga0315292_10001182_pt1 | contig 13682 bp, 11 predicted proteins | sample YL17G13_0_MG_FD_204029 | JGI IMG/M metagenome (GOLD analysis project Ga0315292, IMG submission 204029) | Sediment microbial communities from Yellowstone Lake, YNP, Wyoming, USA - YL17G13_0 | ecosystem: Environmental > Aquatic > Freshwater > Lake > Sediment | place: USA: Wyoming | collected... | reverse complement strand
GTCTGCGGAGATACGAAAGAAAAACTGACCATGAAAGAGGCTCAGCTTATGAGGTACTTCATGATCAACAAGAACAAGATTCTTGCAAGAGAGGATATTCTGACTGAGATATGGGGTGAAGATGATTATTTCCTGGGAAGAAGCATGGATGTTTTTATAAGCCGACTAAGGAAATATGTTCAGAATGACAAAAACATTGATATAAGGACTGTCAGGGGAACAGGTTTTATCCTGGAAGAGTTGAACGAAAACTAGCAGGGGATGGCAGCTGAATCAGGGTGCTGTTAATAAAATAACAATATACTAACCTAAAACCTGATATTATGTACCGAAGAGAATTCATCAAGAATGGCACTATTGCCACTATCACCGGTTCGGCTATAATCAATGGCCTTTACATGAACAATTTATTCGAAAGCAATACAGGTATTCCCTTAAGTATTGATATTCCCAGTCCATACCTCAGCAAACTTGCAGTAAAGCCGGTTATGACTGCTATGTACCATACTGCAGTATGGGAAGGCCCGTGCAGATGGAAAGGAGAAACCAAAGAGGAGGAATTGAAAGCCGCAGCAATCCAGTTTGACTCCTTACGGTTGTTCAATCTCCAATTACCAGGTTGTATCCAGGTATAACAAACCGGTTGTACTAAGCTGGGGGCCAGGCTGCAGGTCAGTTGATGTTTCGGCTTACTGCCGGAGCAAAGGGATTGAGTGTTATATTCCTGATAAAGTTGAAGATATCAACCAGATATTCACTCTTCTGAAAGCAAGAAAGAATTTTTCGGAAACAAGAATTCTCTTTCCCACCGACTGGAAGTGGCCCTCTGTTTGCAGTGCTGCCGGAATAAATGAGCCTGACAAGCTTAGGGAACAGTTTGGCATAGAACTGGTTACAATATCCTATGAGGAGCTTTCAAAAGAGATGGACAGGATCAAAAGCGACAATGGTTCGCGACAGGATGCAGAAAAAATGGCAGATACAGTTTATGGAGGCGCAAGTCGCTCATTCATTGATAAAAAATATGTTGCAAACAGCATGGAGTTTTACCAGGCTGTTGTAAGCCTGATGAAACGACATAACTGCAACTCTTTTACAATAGAGTGCTTTGAGTTCTGTACCAGCAGGTTGCCTCAGAAATGGAACATCACTCCCTGTCTCGTTCATACTATGCTCAAAGACATGGGTATTCCTTCAGCTTGTGAAGGAGACCTGGGGGGGCTGCTGCCAATGCATATGCTCATGCTTCTTTCAAATAAATCCCCTCATTTCGGCAATATGTTCTACTACCCTGACCAGGGTAAAGGTACAATGGCGGTTAACCACAGCGTACCCGGAATTAAAATGAACGGGTATGACAAACCCGGACTTCCCTACCAGCTTTCTCATTTCGTCAACTCAGGCTGGGGAACAAAAGTTATTGTTGACTTTATGAAGAATGATGTGAAGGATGTCACTGTTGCAAGAATGAATCCGACAGGCAAAGGAATACTTGTTCTGAAAGGTATTCTTGTGGATTCAAAGGGATGGGATGACGAAACAATAGGTTGTCATGATATTGCCTACATGGTAGGAAAGGATAGCGGAACTGCTCAGGAATTTGTCAGAAAACAGGCAGATTATGGAAATCACCTGCCATGGGTTTACGGTGATTATTCTGAACAGCTTGTGAAACTGGCCAGTCTGCTCGGAATAGATGCAGAGGTCATCAGCTAAAATCTATTTGGCTTCCAGTACCTCTTTTACCTTATTATACAGATCATCTCCCCTGAGGTTCTTTGCTATGATTGTACCAGTTTCATCCAGAAGAAAATTAGCAGGAATAGCGCTTACTGCATAAGTCTTTGCAGCAGAATTGCTCCAGTACTGGAGATCTGAAACATGTGTCCATGGAAGCTTATCATCAGCAATGGCTTTTACCCAATCCTCTTTCTTCTGATCAAGCGATACTCCGAAAATATTAAACCCTTTTTTATTAAATTCAGTGTAAACTTTTACCACATTTGGATTCTCCTTACGGCATGGTCCGCACCATGCGGCCCAGAAATCAATAAGTAAAAGTTTTGAACCTGTCTTTGAGGAAAGCGATACCGGATTTCCGTCGACATCATTCATTGTAAAATCAGGTGCTTTCTGGCCTATAGCTACCTTCTTCATAGCGACCACCCTCTCTTTAAGGGTAACTATCTGCGGTAATGAAGCAATTGCCGTATCAAGCTTACTGAGGATTGTCTCCAGCTCATCAGCCTCCATTTCGTAACTAATGCTTCCGAGGATGGATGGCGTAACATAAGATGATGGATTATTTATAACAAAATTCTTCTGGTTTTTAAGCATTTCCGTCTGAACGGAATCTGCTCTCCTTTCGATTTCAGCCAGAAGTGCTTGATTTCCTGATTGAGTTGCTTCCTGATATTCAGAATAAATCTTTGCATAAATATCGCTAAGAAGCTTATTTGAATTAACGAATGATTTGTATTCATCGTGTGTTTTTGAACCTGTTATCTCAGCCTTGAAAAGAGAATCAAGGGTTCCGGTCACGGTAATGACTGAGTTTTCCAGGTAAAAAGATGTTCTTTTCCTTGTGTCTCCTGCTACAAGTTGAACCAGCTGAGGATAATCAACATATCCACCTTTGAGGGTAAATGCACCCCTCTTTGAAACAGCTGAATCGATACTGACAATTTTACCTGCTTCCCTTTTCTGAAGGTAGAAGGTGAGGCTGTCTGATCCTTCAATTTTACCTTTAACTACGTACCCTGTTTCGGAGGAGCAGGCTGCAATCAGAAGGACTGTTGCAAACAAATAGATGATCTTTTTCATTTCTTGCTGATTTGTATAAATAACTGTATAAACCTTAGAAAGTTTGCGCAAATATAAAATAAAAAATCAACAGCCTCTGCCATTGCGATATTTATCGAGAAGGATTTTGGCTGCCTTATAAGATGTTATAGTTCCATTATACAGTTTCTTTTCCAGTTCTGGCCTTATATCCATTACTTCTTCATAGTTATTGAAAGAGTTGTTAAGATATTCTGAAATTGTATCATTCATGCTTATTACAGCCTGCTGTTTTCTGAATTCTTCAAAATATCCTGTTTTTTTTGTAAATTGATAATAGTCGGTTATAGATTCCCAAAGCTCTTTTATTCCACTGTTTTTCAGTGCCGAGCAGGTAAGCACCCTGGACTTCCATCCGGAAGGATTCACCGGGAACAGATTCAGGGCATTCTGATATGACATACGCGCTCCTTCTGCTAATATCATATTTGGCCCGTCAGCTTTTGTAATGGCAATAATATCAGCCATTTCCATGATTCCGCGCTTAATGCCCTGCAACTCGTCGCCGGCGCCGGCAAGCATCAGCAGCAGAAACACATCCACCATCGAATGAACAGCTGTTTCGGATTGCCCTACACCCACAGTCTCCACAAGTATGGTATCAAACCCGGCTGCCTCGCATAAAATTATTGTCTCTCTTGTCTTTCTGGCAACACCGCCAAGTGTACCTGCCGAGGGAGATGGTCTGATATAGGCAGATGGATGAACGCTGAGCTGCTCCATTCGTGTTTTATCACCCAGAATACTTCCCCTGGTACGTGTGCTGCTGGGATCAATGGTAAGAACTGCAACTTTCCTTCCCTCATTTGTAAGGTAGAGACCAAACGATTCAATAAAAGTGCTTTTCCCAGCACCGGGGACGCCTGTTATCCCTATCCTCAAAGATTTTGAACAATATGGCAGGCACTTTTCAATAATAAACTGCGCCTCCTCATAATGCTGTGGCAGCGAGCTTTCGACAAGGGTTATTGCCTGACTCAGAAGAGTCCTGTTTCCGGAGATAATCTCTGCAACATATCCCTCAACAGAATACTTATTTTTTTTCCGCCCGTTGGACTTCCGGAGAATTTCAGGATTGATGCTGGGAGGCTGAGAGATCCCCTCCTGAACTTTCAGGGCGCTTTTATACTCCTTTCCCTTCTCCATCTATTTTGCCGCTGCCGGTGGCTGCTCGACATCAGCATTGATCATAAGGACAATCTCAGAATTTTTGGGATCATTTGTATAAACATATATCGCTTTGGTAACCTTTCCCGAGTAGCTTCCCGAATTAAAGGTGGCTTTGATTGAACTTGATCCTCCGGGCTTAATACCAATACCCTGACTTTCCTGCTGCACAGCTGTGCATCCGCATGTTGATCTGATATGTCTGATCACAAGGTCGTTCTTACCATCATTCTGAAATTTGAATTCAACCTCATTTTGGGTTGATCCTTTTATCTTGCCCAGGTCAAATGTTGTTGAAGGAATTCTGAAAACTGGTGCATTCAACAGCTCTTCCTTTGAAAGGGAGGAAAAATCTTCCACAAGGTTTGCTGATACATAATAGTACACATTCTCCTGTACAACATCATTTACCTTAACCTTTACCATGTCACTTACATTTCCCCATCCGGTGTTCTTTGTGGCATCAAAGGTCCCTTCAATAATACCCTTCTGACCAGGCTTGAGTGTTTCAGGAGTTGCCTTTACTGACAAATGAGGAGGAAGATTAATAAATTCAACTTTCGCCTCCTTGTCAGAGGAGTTGACAAGCTGCATCACTCTTATTTTTTTCTCGGTTTTCTTGATATTTGTAAATGCAAGATGATTGCTCTCGAACCTCACTGACCCGACAGGAAATGTGAATAATTCCTCTACAGATTTTTCACGTTGGACCACTTCACCTTTAATTGTCAGAACAACTACCTCCGGTTTTGAGTTGGAATATACTGAGAGAGTCTTGTTAAAAGGGCCGGGTCTGTCCTTGGGATCGTAGATAGCAGATATTTTACCTTTCCCTCCGGCAGGGATTGGCGATCTGGTCCATTCCGGGGTTGTACACCCGCATGACGCAACAATATTTTGAATTACAAGCGGATCAGATCCTACGTTTGTTATTATAAAATCATAAGTCTGTCTTCCGGCTTCTTCCTTGAATTTTCCAAAATCATGTTCTGTTTCCAACAGCTGCATTTTTGACTGGGCCTGCTGGGCATTCAGAGTAAGACCCAAAGTCACCATAATGAATAACACTAAAAACTTTTTCATATCTGCTTGCTATTTTTAAGTACTAGGATTGAGAATTGCAAAATTATAAAATTCCGGAGTTAAATGTTCTCATATAACAATTTCTTTTTTGTTTTGGTTGCATATTAAATATCAAAAACCAGACCGAAATGAAAAAATACTTAACAAAATCTATAAAAAGATAAACTTTGCGCTATTTATTCTGTTTAAAACCATAGAATCATTAGTTTTGCTGATTGTCACGGATAAATTGGAACAAAATTTGATGCAAAATTGATCCGGGCTGAACATATTTGTTGAGAAATGGCTTACTTCAGGAAACTGACTATAATAATTTTATTATGCATTCTTTATCTGAATGTAGGAGGTCAGTTTTATAACGGGCACCAGATGACTTTTGGCAAAAACAAGGTCCAGTACTACGATTACTATTGGCAGTTTTACAGGTTCGATGATTTTGATTGCTATTTCAATGAATATGGCCGGGACCTGGCGCAGTTCACAGCTGATTATGCAACGAAAAAACTTGCTGAGTTAGAGGATTACTTTGACTACACACTCGAGAAAAGGATGATCTTCATCATATACAACAAGAGCGCTGAATATAAACAGACCAACATAGGACTTGTAACATTTGATGAAGAAACTTATAATACCGGTGGCTTCAGCAGGATAATGAAAAACAAAGTGATGCTTTATTATGAAGGGGACCATATTGCCTTCCAGAACCAGATAACAGCATCAATAGCAGAAGTAGTCATAAATGAGATGCTGTACAACGCCGAGACAAAAGACAGGGTTTCCAGTTCATCGGTAATAAACATGCCTGACTGGTATATCAAAGGACTTATAAAATATTCATCACATCGCTGGGATTATGAAGCTGAGAACAGGGTTAAGGATGGTCTCAAATCGGGCAAGTATAAGAATATAAATCATCTTGAGTACAATGATGCCATTGATGCCGGACAATCATTCTGGAGATTCATTGGCAAGGTATATGGCGATGCTATTATACCCAATATTCTTTACCTGACAAAAATATATAAGAACATTGATGATGGATTTCAGTATGTTATCGGCAAAGATCTCAGAGAATTACTTGTAGACTGGAAGAAGTATTATACTGAAATGTATACCGAAGACAGGGGGTTGCCCGGAGAGGACGGAAAAATCATAAGAAAATCCAGGAAGGAGCAGATTTTCCAGCAGGTGAAAGTGAGTCCGGGTGGGGAGTATATCGCATATGTAACAAACGATTGGGGAAGAAAGCGGATATGGCTCTACAACCAGGCAACAGGGAAACAGAAAATAATATTCAGGAAGGAACCTAAATTCGAGCAGTTCACCGATAATACCTATCCGGTTATAGCATGGCATCCTAATGGTAAAGTACTGACATTCATCAACGAGGAGAAGGCTGACCTGATTTTGTACTTTTACCGTACCAATGAAAAAACAACAGAACAGAGGAACCTGCTTTACTTCGACAAGGTACTTGATTTCTCCTATTCACCTGAAGGGACCAGGCTGGCTCTTTCTGCTGTGAAAGATGGCACCACAGATATATATATTCATACAATAGCGTCGGGCACAAATGAACAGATAACAAGGGACATTGCAGATGATCTTCATCCATCATTTCTCAGGGAATCGCCGGGCGAAATTGTTTTCTCTTCCAACAGGTTATCCGACACGCTGACAAACCTCGGAAGTCCATTTGAGAAATTGTCGCTAACGTTCGACCTTTTCACATATAATCTGAACAGGAGGAACAATTACCTGATCAGATTATCTGAAGGCAGCTTTACTGACAGGTTACAGGCTACGGAAATCTCAAAAAGCAAATTTTCCTACCTGGGCGACCAGAATGGAATATTTAACAGGTATGTGGCAACCTTCGACAGCATTATAAGTATTATAGACACCACTACCCACTACAGGTATTATATTCAATCACAACCTGTTACCAATTATGATCGGAATATCCTGAACCAGTCGGTGGCAAGTGGACAAGAGGTGTTCAGCGAGGTGCTTTTTAATAAGAGAAAGTTTAACCTCAGAAAAGGCAGTTTTGACGGTCTTACCAAAATACCTGAAAGTGAAATACTCACCACTCAGTACAGAATTGAGAAAAACCTGCTTTTGCATAAAGCTGACAGTATTGAACAGCTCCGCCAGAGGCTGATAATTGAGGACAGGAAAAGAAGAGATACCCTAACCAAGCCAATTTACGAGTATTACGAAACAAAAGAACCCATAAATATTTCACACTATGTATTTGAGAAGGAGAAAGAAAACTATTACGAGCAGTTATGGCGAAAGGATTTCATGGATATTGACCTGGATACTTCTGATCTTGCATTGCCTCTGATCAGAATTTATGAAACATCCTTTTATAATAATTACATTGTAGCGCAGATTGATTTCAGTTTTCTGAATAACTCATACCAGGTTTACAGTGGTGGAGCCCCTTATTTTAACCCTGGTTTCAATATACTCACACGGTTCGGAACTGTCGATCTTTTTGAAAATTACAGGGTAACCGGAGGATTCAGAATTGCCGGAGATTTCGACAGTAATGAATATCTTTTCAGTGTTGAGAATCTTAAAGGCACTTTCGACAAACAATTTATATTTCACAGACAGGCTTTTTTCAGCTACAATGACTCATCTCTTTTTAAAACCTATTCACACAACTTGTACCTTTCCTATTCTAAGCCACTTACTCCGGTGGTAGCTGTGAAAGGGACTGTTGCCTTCAGGAACGACAGACATGTCTTCATGTCAACTGATATACCATCACTTAATTATGAAAACATTTATCAGTATTGGGGAAGCCTGAAAGGTGAAGTTATTTACGATAACACAAGGAAAAGAGCCATAAATATTTACTACGGGACAAGGTTCAAAGTGTTTACAGAATATCACAGGCAGCTCAACAGGGCTAAGTCCGACATGATTGTGGTTGGAGTTGATTTCAGAAAATACACACGAATACACAGGGAACTTATCTGGGCGAACAGGTTTGCAGCCAGTTCATCATACGGACCTACAAAACTGTTATACTACCTCGGAGGCGTTGACAACTGGATGGGATACTTATTCAATAACACTCCAATGTTTAACAATGCCACCCCTGTTACTCCTGGACAAAACTACAGCTTTCAGGCGCTTGCCACAAACCTCAGGGGATTCAGGCAAAATGTTAGAAATGGCAATAGTTTCGCACTTATAAACAGTGAAATAAGATGGCCTTTTGTAAGGTATTTTGCAGGTCATCCTTTACGGTCCAACTTCCTGAACAGCATACAGGTGGTAGGATTTGGAGATATTGGCGCAGCATGGACAGGAACATCCCCATGGAATGCAAATAATGGTTATGACATGGAGGTCATAACAAATGGTCCGGTGAAAGTCACTCTCGATTCTAACCGTAACCCAATTGTATCCGGATTCGGTGTAGGTGGCAGGGCACAGATTCTGGGATATTTTGTTAGAGCCGACTGGGCCTGGGGTATTGAGAATAACTATATACTGCCCAGAATATTCTACCTCTCATTCAGCCTCGACTTCTAATTGCCAAAATAATTTTCTTAAGCCGGTAAATACAATAATTATCAGTGGAATAAGAGTAATTCGTAATATATATTTGTCAGGTTTGTTTTTCTTTTAAAAAAAATAAAATAATTTTGTCAATTATTAGGTATTAACAAATCAATAAATAATCGAAATGGCTTACGTAATTAATGACGACTGTACCGCTTGCGGAACATGCATAGATGAATGTCCTGTTGAAGCAATAGCTGAGGGTGATATTTATAAAATTGATCCGGATATCTGTACAGATTGTGGTGCATGTGCAGATGTATGCCCTGTTGAGGCTATTCATCCCGCATAGTTATCCGCCTGAAATAGATTAAAGGGGCATATGGCCCCTTTTTTATTTTGGCGAATATCTTGCTTTCTCCAGAATCTCCTGGATATCAGCATCTCTCATTAATTCATCAAGTTTTACAACTGAATTATTTATCATATATGATTCAACAATATGGAATCCGATCCATACTGCTGCCATTCCTGGTGATTCATTAGTGAAATAGGATGTAAAAGGAGCCTCTCCAATAAGTTTGCGGATAATGAACTGATCGGTACTGAAAAGAAAGTCATGCTCAAGGAGATACTGCCACATCTGGTCTTCATTGTTTCTGCAGAACTCCATCTGGTTAGCTGTGAAGCCAAATATGAGCTCATCCGGTTTAACAGGCAGCATACACCGCTCATAATATTTAAGCTTGCCATAATGGATCATCTCTGTCAGGACATTATCAGCCTGGTAACCAATAGCTGAGAGATCCCACTCCGAAGACGCCCATCCATAAATACAGTCAGGTACAATATTCGAAGGGGTCATCCTGTCGGAGATATACTTGTATATCCCGAGTCTCGGGTAATATTCACAATCAGCTCCAAGGTACCTGTCGAGTCCTATACCAATAATGGAATCGCCGGTTATGATGCTGTTATTAAACCCTGATATACATGTATATACATCAGGAATGTTTTTCCCGGGGAAGTAATATTGGTAGTATCTGAATGCATTGCTGAGTTGTTCCTCGATATCAGTCAGATCAGGATAAACCTTCATAGTGGCAATGTAAACTTCATTGTTCTGCCTGTCAGTACAAAACCTTACCAGAAAATCATTGAATGTGCTATCTTCTACATCACCGGTATTGATAACATAACTGAAAAGCTGAAGAAACCCCTTGTATTTCTTCCTTAATGAAGGAACCTCAGCAGGAATATCATCGGGATTAACGGTAAAAAGATCTTTCTCCAGCCTTCTGATCTCAATATTAGCCTCAATTCCTGAAATATCTACTATGTAATGATCTCTTTTACAGGATATTGTAAGATATAGAAATAAAATAAACAAGATATTTATCTGAAATAATTTTCTCATAACCATGTTATCCTTGCTGACAAAAATAATCACTTTTTCATTAGCACCTTTGAAAATAAAGCAGACAGATCAACTTCTGTTTAAATTTGCTACTTTTACTATAAGTTTGCATAATACCTTATAAGAATAAACCAAATTGAAATGAAAATCGCACAAACAGGGATAATCAGGCTATCTGCCTCACTTCTCTTCCTAGTGCTGATTGCAGCTCCCGGAAGAGTAATTAATGCTCAACAAAGTATCCGATTTGGCATTCATGCAGATCCTCTTGTCAGCTGGTTTACTTCCGATAACAAAGATATTATGAATGACGGAGCCAGACCAGGCCTGAATTTTGGACTGACCTTCAATAAATATTTCGCTGAGAACTACGCCTTCTCTACAGGATTAAACCTTATAACTGCAGGAGGAAATCTGGTCTGCAACGACACAATTGAAATGATGCTTAACAATTCTACTACGGTATTGCCGGGTAATAGAGTTACTTATAATATTAAATATCTTGCACTTCCATTAGGACTCAAGCTTCAGTCGAACCAGATCGGGTACATAACGTTTTTCACTGATCTCGGTCTCGATCCTAAATTTGTACTCGGAGGGAAAGCATCGATTCCTTCAATCGGAATTGAAAAAGAGAATGCTGTCAATGAATTGAATAACATCAATGTAGGTTACCATATTACAGGAGGCATTGAATACTCATTAGGCGGTTCAACAGCTCTTGTTTTCGGTCTGAGTTTCGACAGCAACTTTATAGATATAACTAAAGAAAACGGGAACCAGCCTGTAGATAAAATACTCCATAAGATGCTCAGCTTCCGGTTAGGGATAAATTTTTAATGGATTTCTATGAGAATTTCTGTTGCGCAACTCAATTACCATATCGGAAACTTTGATCTTAACAAGTCGCTGATATGTAAAGCAATAGTAAAAGCAAGAGAAGCAGGATCGGAACTGGTGATATTCTCTGAGCTCTGTATATCAGGATACCCACCCCTGGATCTTCTCGATCGTTATGACTTTATTGAAAAATGCAATCAGACCGTAAATGAAATTGCTGCTGAATGCCATGGAATTAAAGCTATTGTGGGGTCTCCAACAATCAACACAAAACCGGAGGGTAAAAAACTTTATAACTCCGCCTTGCTCCTTTCAGAAAGTAAAATTCTTTTTACAGCCAGTAAAGCTCTGCTGCCAACATATGATATTTTCGATGAATACAGGTACTTTGAACCTGAAAAAGGTTTTTCTGTTTTCTCCATTAACGGAATGAAGGTCGCTCTTACAATATGTGAAGACCTGTGGGATGAACAGCCGTTCGATAATAAATTTGAAAAAAACAGACTATATACAGTCTCTCCTATGGAAGAGCTGTCACAGCACAAACCTGATATTATAATCAATATAGCTGCCTCTCCCTTCTCATATAAAAAGTCTGAGGCGAAAGAGAACATCTTCAGGGACAAGGCACGAAAATATGGTTTGCCGGTTATTTCAGTAAATCAGACTGGTGCAAATACCGAACTTATCTTCGATGGAGCTTCAATAATTGTTGATCCCCGGGGTGAAATATATAAGATGCTGCCCTATTTTGAAGAGTCTGTTGAAACATTTGAAACTGAAGATATCATTTCCGGCTCAGTCGCAGCAAAGATTGAAAAGCCTGATGAAATAGCACTTATTCACAAAGCTCTCGTAACAGGTATACGAGACTATTTCAGTAAGTCAGGCCTGAGATCTGCAATACTTGGTTTATCCGGAGGGATCGATTCTGCGGTATGCCTGTGTCTTGCAAAAGAAGCTCTTGGTAACAACAATATCAGATCGCTGCTTATGCCTTCGAGGTATTCATCCGGCCACTCTGTTACCGATGCTGTGGAACTGGCAAAAAGGCTTGACACAGATTATGATATTATAAATATTGAAACCCCGTTCAGGGCTTTCGAGGAGGAGCTTATTCCGCTCTTCAGGGAAAAGGGAAGAGATGTTACCGAGGAGAATATCCAGGCCAGGATAAGAGCAACACTCCTGATGGCTGTATCGAATAAATTCGGATGTATACTATTAAATACATCGAACAAAAGTGAAGCTGCAGTAGGATATGGAACCCTTTATGGAGACATGGCCGGAGGACTATCAGTGATCGGAGATGTATATAAAACTGATATCTACAGGCTTGCAGCGTATATAAACAGGGAAAATGAAATAATTCCTGAGAATATTATCAGGAAACTTCCGTCAGCAGAGCTGAGGCCTGACCAGCTTGATTCGGATTCTCTGCCTGAGTATAGTATACTGGATAATATTCTATACAATTATATTGAACTGCAGAAACCACCGGAACAGATAATCGACGAAGGTGCGGACAGTGAGACTGTGCATAAGGTAATCAGGATGATCAACTTCAATGAATATAAGAGGTACCAGGCTCCTCCCATTCTCAGGATTTCGTCAAAGGCTTTTGGTGCCGGAAGAAGAATGCCGCTTGTTGCAAGGTATTGACCTCATCCCCTAAATCTCCTTCTCCCTTTAATATTCTTAACCCATCCCTGCCCTGCCCTTAAACAATAAGGGAAGGGTATTAATGATATTGTATAGAAATAATTCTTACCTTTGATATGTTTTATAACATAAATCACCATGCAGTATTCAAATCCTCATATCGGGTATTGTCTCGAAGATTTATCTTCATTATTCAAAGGCCTTCACAGCAGGGACAAGGAAGTTATTGCCAGGAATCATATTACTGAAACTGTAAAAAAGGGCGATTTCATTTACAGGGAAGGAGAAAAATCGAAGGGGCTGATCTGTCTGGTTTCAGGCAAATATAAAATTTATCGTATAGGTGCCGGCGGCAGGGAACAGATCCTTAAACTTATCAAACCGTCAGAACTGGCAGGTTACATGAATTTATTCCAGAATACCACCTGGAATGATTCTGCTGTAGCTATTGAAGACTCAGTGGTATGTATACTTGAGAAACAATCGCTTATAAATATTCTGAAACACAATTCAGATTTTTCTTTCAAATTACTGAAATTGATAGCTGAAGAACACCAGTTCGCACAGAACAGGATCATATCACTCACCCAGAAACATGTAAGAGGCAGGCTGGTTGAAACTCTTTTAATGCTCAGCGAAATATACGGTTTTGAGCAGGATGGAAAAACCATCAATGCCTCACTATCGAGGGATGATATTGCTCATCATTCAAATATGACCACCTCCAATGCCATAAGGACATTATCGAATCTTGCATCTGAAGGGAAGATTGAATTAAAAAGAAGGAAAATAAAACTCCTGCATGTTCCTTCACTTGAAATGATAAGCAAAGTGGGGTGAATCCCAGGGGAAGAACTTTACTTTTTACCTGAACAACTATATCTTCTCCTGCTCTTCAAGCCATTTCCGCACCTTCTCATGCTCCGCCTGGTATTTTGCTTCAACATCCCTGACAATCTTATGAAACCTCGGGGCTTCAACAAATTCGCTCACTCACCTGTTGCCTTTTTTATCTTTCTGACGGTAGAAAATGAACATGTCATACTCGTATCCAGCGAGGAGCCTCACCATGGAAATAGATTATTTTATAAAATTATGAAAGGATGAGACATCATGCAAATTAAATTTTGTAGTAGGGACACGC
>Ga0315292_10001180_pt1 | contig 13682 bp, 16 predicted proteins | sample YL17G13_0_MG_FD_204029 | JGI IMG/M metagenome (GOLD analysis project Ga0315292, IMG submission 204029) | Sediment microbial communities from Yellowstone Lake, YNP, Wyoming, USA - YL17G13_0 | ecosystem: Environmental > Aquatic > Freshwater > Lake > Sediment | place: USA: Wyoming | collected... | reverse complement strand
TGATTTTATTGAGCCAATCTTGAGGGAAAATCCGAACCGTTTCACACTCTTTCCTATTATGAAACCCAAGCTCTTTCAGCAATACAAAAATCATGTCGCCGTCTTCTGGACGCCTGAGGAGATCGATCTCGCCAAAGACATGAAAGACTGGGTCAAACTAAATACCAACGAGCAGCACTTCATTAAAAATGTGCTCGCCTTCTTTGCCGGCTCCGATGGTATTATCCAAGAAAACATTGCCGCTCGCTTCATGAATGAGGTGCAGCTCAGCGAGGCGCGCCAATTCTATTCGGTTCAGCTCATGATGGAAGCGATCCATTCCGAGACGTATTCCCTCTTGATCGATACCTACATTGAAGAGAAGGCCGAAAAGAATCATCTCTTTCAGGCCATCCAGACCATTCCTTGCGTGAAACACAAAGCAGAATGGGCACAGAAGTGGATGGTGTCAGAGGAGGAGAACTTTGCGACCCGTCTGATTGCCTTTGCCGTCGTCGAGGGCATCTTCTTTAGCGGATCCTTCTGTGCGATTTACTGGCTCAAAGAGCGCGGTCTCATGCCTGGTCTTACCACTTCCAACGAATTCATTGCACGCGATGAGGGTCTTCATACTACCTTTGCCTGTGCTCTCTATGAGGAGATTGTGCAGAAGGTTCCCAAGGCGAAGGTACATAAGATCATTCGCGAAGCCGTTGAGATCGAACGACAGTTTATTACAGAGTCTCTCCCTTGTAGTCTAATTGGAATGAATGCGGCACTCATGACTACTTATATTAAATTCGTAGCAGACCGTCTCAGCACACAGCTTGGATATGGGAAAATCTATTCGGCAAACAATCCGTTTGATTTCATGGAGCGGATTTCACTAACCTCCAAAACAAATTTCTTCGAGGGTAGAGTAACAACCTATGCCAAGTCAGGAGTCGGCAAAAGTACGGATGAAATGAGCTTCGCACTGGATGCAGACTTTTAATCTATAACTGATTCTTATGAATACTGCGAGCTAAGATGGTTTCTTTATTAGCTTCATAGTAATCTTTCTTTTTAGTTGAGATAGCATCTTTGTTAGCTTCTTGATATGCCTTTTGATAAGCAATAAGAGCCTCTCTATTTTTTTCATAATATGCTTTGTTTTGAACTGCGATTGCCTCTTTGTTTGCTTCATAGTGTGCCTTTTTTTTAGCCAATATAGCATCTCTATTAGCTTCTCGATATGCCTTATCACTAGCTAAGATGGTATCTCTATTCGCCTCTCGACGGACCTTGAACTGAGCTAAGATGGACTCCTTATTCATCTCATAATATTCTTTGTGTTTAGCAGAGGCAATTTCACGATAGTCATCTGGTTTACATGCTGACAATTTATTACAACATTTATTATTTTCGATATACCACTGCTCTTTTTTACGAAGTATAGCGATAGATTCACATACTAACTCTTCGACTAGTTCGATACGAACATCTGAGTATCCCATCAAATCTTTTGATGCTGTATTATTTGATTTACTCTTGTGCCTACCCCATCGCTGTTTTAATGTCTGTATTGTACTACCATAGTAGGGTAATAATTCAGGATGTAAATCACTTCGAATCAAGTAGATGCGCCCAGTAATCTCTTCAGTCATTTGCAATCTAGTTATTTTATAACTCAATCAAATTTATATATTTCATTTAGTTTCAAATAGAGTATTTTAATAATATTCTATGTGCAATAAAATCTTTATCAAATTAAATATGATTATACGGGTATATTGTTAAAGTCAGGAGTCGGCAAAAGTACGGATGAGATGAGCTTTGCATTGGATGCTGACTTTTAAAATCAAAAATGTAAAGTAGGAATGATGGAGGAAGTTACATCCTTTGTCTACGGAGTATTACTGATTCTCATTTTATACTTTTTTCTTCGACAACTCTATTCGGTCTATTATACGCCAGGCACAACCACATTATATAATTCACCTATTACCCAGGCTCTTTTTCCTGGCGCGACCAACAAGCTCTTTCCCAGCTGGGGGTATAACTCGGCGGGAATGGTGAAGGGTGATCCCACCAAATATGGACTGGCCCAATTCTGGCCTGAGTCGGGTAAAGGGTTTGTTCCTCGTGCATCAGGAAGCGGTGGCCCCAGTCCCTCAGGTGGTATGCGCGATTATAAAGTATCCACGGAGGTTGAACTTCGTGAGGGATATGACCCCCTTCCACTCATTCGAAACATCTACGATCAGAATGCAGAGATCCCCAAACCCGTCTGTACGGAAGTAGGATGGTGGGGTATGTAAAATGTAAAAGATAGTAGATGAGTTCGTCTACTCTATTGTTTGGCTTATTATATGGATGTGTTTTACTTGCCATTCTATATATGCTATTTCGCATGATGAATCCTATTCGAACAGTTATCATTCGAGAAGAGCCGCAGATTATTCCTGAATCATCGTGGTGGCGGATGCCAGTGACATCCTATAACCGATGGCCCTATTGGAGTGGTTGGTGGTCGGGCGGTGATAACGGTGGCTACAGCCCTCGTGAAGGCCCTCGTGGTGGTCCTCCTCGTGGTGGTCCTCGTGATGGTCCTCATGGCGGTCGCTAAAAAATGAAATATAAATAGAATGCATAACTCCACTTCCATCTTTTTTCTATATGTGTTCATCATGCTAATCGTTGCATTTATGATACGATCCTTGCTACCCTCGCCGCATTATTATGGTATTTTACTCATGGTGGGTATTTTAGTGTTTATTGTCATCTATCCTATTCCAACTATCTATTCCGCTGCGGAGTATTCCATTGTGCGTCGACCCATGCGTGACCGAATCGATCAGTTAGAGTGGGAGAATGAACCAGCCCCTACCGTGAAGCCTGAAAAGGTTCCTGAGCCGAAAATGCCGGTTGCACCCAAGGCAATTGTTATTAAAACGAAATAATCCAATGCGGAACATGACGACCCGTGTATTTGATAAGAGCTTGTTTGCCTACGCGATAATAATGACGGTAGCATCGAATCGGATCCTTTGAAATACGATACTTTTCATCCATGGCAATAGGAAAGGTCTTACGCAATGACATCGGAATGGTTAGGGGTAGATTGTCCTCTAACCATTGGATGTGAGCTTCACATGCATGCACTTTTTTGAATCGGTAGCGGAATTCCTTCGCTAATTCAAGACCAAGTTGCGCTAACCACAGATAATTTCCCGAGGATTCTCTTGTCCATTTGGCGCACGGATGCTGGCTGTGACACGGGCGATAAGTCGGCTCCTGGCTGGATTCGCATAGCGGCGCACCCCACATGTACTCTGGCACTTCCAGTTGTTTCTGGGCTTTTGATAGCGCGGCAGGGGATCGACAGGATTCGAGCTCGGAATAGAAGAGAACCCAGTGGGCGGTATACAGGAGCTGGCAGGTTTCCAAGAGCATTTTCACCACATGCTGGTTGACATGCCAGCGCGCGGCCTTTCGTGGATTGGGATGGAGAGCGAAGATATTCATCTTGGTTGCATTTTTATATTTTAATTTCGTATTTCAATTTTTGTAAACGCATTTAAATGAAATTCATTTACATATGATATGGATCCATCCCCTCTATTGATTGCTTATTCTGCAACTAGCATTTCATTATTCGGCCGATTTATTTTTATGTATTTACTCTATACACGAAAATCAACCAATACCTATTCGCTTATTTTCTCATGTGTCAACATTGTCTCCTCCTCTCTTTGGGTCACTTATGGTCATATGGTCCAGGATCAACCTCTACTTGTTCGGGGTTCATCCGATTTAGTGTTATTTGTCATTTCTGCATGTTACATTCTATATAATCGAACTCGTCCGTCTATTCAGCCCGAGATACCGTGAGAATTTGAAGACTATCCCCATACATCGATCCCATTTTCTCTGATTGAATCAGCCGATTCACATTCGACCAAATGAGCGAAAGATAGAGTACCAGCCCACCTAAAATATATATTTTCAGAAGCTTGATTTTGGTGGCCTCGTCATTGGAAAAGAAGGCCAGGTAAAGGAGATGATATACGAGCGGGATGGCGGCGATAAATGTCACATAAAATAACCATTGATTTAGCTCATCCTGTTCGTAACCATGATAGGCAATATACGAGAGAATCAGAAGGGAAAGAGAAAGCGTCAGAAGAGGCTGTGTTGCATTCACTTTGAACTGAATGGAGCTCGCTTGAATGAGGCAAAATAGGATAAACATGATGGCAGCACTACCAATGAGAACCGTACTCGCATATCGATAGGAAGCAAGGCTCATCTAGGATGATATGTTATTTTTGATGGATGTTTGGAGATGTATAAATGACGGTATGATTTGTATATTTTGGTAGCGAAGAGTATATCATGTTATCTCCTTTTTTAATTCCTACAACATATAAATCACATGTACTACTGTTATAATAGGTATCCCAACATGCAAATAGTTCATTCAATGGCAATACATCATTTATATCCTGTTCGGTAAGATTCTTATAATAATCGCTCATATCATTCAGATTACCAATTGTTCCATAGGAATCCTCTGGAGTGGTTCGCCGTGTCCCATGTTCGCGTCTTCCCGTCGAGGCACATGTAAAAAAGAAGAGACCGTTTGGTTTTAGCATCTTATATATTTTACGAAAGGAGTCTGCATATTCTGGATCATGTTCAAAACATTCGGTTGAGACAATGGTATCAAATGAATGATCTTCAAATGGTAGATCTTTTGTTTTGGATTCGATAGTAATATTTGGTGCTTCAATTACATCATTGCCTTCATATATACAATTTTCAAATAAAAACCGATTATTTCCATTAATGTCTCCTGCTCCAACATCAAGAACGATCTTATTTACAAAATAGTCGGGTAGAATCTGTTTTACAAATACCGTAAAATTGGTTGCTTCTCCGTGCATCTATGGTATTCAATCAATATACAAATTATTTTAAAACACATTATTCTGTATCATTATTCCGTATCATTATTCCGTATCATTATTCCGTATCATTATTCCGTATGATTCCATTTATTAAAAATTGAATCAGATGGATCATTATAGTAAAGCAAACCATGACCTATGAGCTCAAACAGATCAACGGAATTCCCTACTACCTCCACGGAACCACCCTCTACACCTTCGAGCTTGAGGGTGGAAAGCCCAGTCCCACGTGCACCGCCATTGGAACATACGACGGCACCACGATCACTTACTTTCCCACTTGGCGAGAATCCGTCCAATCAAGTCTTGCAGCCTTCCGCCATAGCATTGTCTCCCAGCCCCGCGACACCTTCCGCGATCACCTCTCAAAGCCTCAGAAGCAGCGTAAAACCACACGAGCTCCTCGAAAGCCTGCCGCTGGTCGAACCAAGAATCCTGCGAGTGTCGAATGAAGACATTCAGGCACTTTGCCAGGTGATTACTGAATTTAAGGAGCAGTTTATAGATCTTTCATCGTAACAGATATACGCTTTATTTTTGTAAGAGCAGTGTCAATCTAAAGTATTTCATCTCTGTCTATCATAATATGTCTAAAGTGTTACAATTGGCTACCCCCACCATTCGTAACCAGCGCACGCTCATTTGGCTCCAGCAACAATCAGAGGACATTAACTGGTCTCGATGGAGTGCCGTGGTAACCAGTTTATCGGATCATACCCGCTGGGAGGATCAGGGGGCACGTGTAGCAGGGCTGATTCTCACGGAAGTCGATCGAGACCAGGATGCCTTTTTCGAAGAGCTCTTTTCCATTTCCAAGTACATTCTCATGATTCTTCTTCCACAATCCATTCTCTCCCTCAAATCAGAGGAATTCTGGGCGGATAATTTCGACAATGTGCTAAATCTGGATCAGATCCTGGAATCCTATCCCTTTTTGATGAAACCCTGGGATGGAACAAAGGCCGATGCGGTGTCTATTTTTGCTCTCCTGTGTCGTTACAATCGCATCGTGGATGGTTCCGAGAAGGGTCGTACAGGATTGGTATTCGAACAGGGGATGGTTCCCGCGGAAACCTATTTGATCTCACAGTACTTTGTTCATTCCAATAAAACGCGTGCCAAAGAAATCCAAGAGTGTCTTATTCGAAACTGTGCGTGCCCTGAAGTGGATCATGTCATTCTTCTTAATGAGACGGATCTATCCAAAGAATGGGCCACTATCCCTTATCGCGAGAAAATCAAGCAAGTCATCATTAAAAAGCGACTCACTTATTCGAGCTTTTTGAAGTATGTTTCTACGGATGTTCCATTGAATTCATTTGTACTATTGTGTAATGCGGACATTTACATGGGAACATCACTCCTTGATCTCTGGAAGATCAAGCTAGAGGACCGCATGTTGGCTCTCCTACGCTGGGATGATCCCGCAGATGGTACAGAGCCCGTCTTGTTTGGTCCGCGTGCCGACTCGCAGGATTGCTGGGTCTTTCGTTCCGACTGCATTAAAAATCGTACCTGGGACTATTCCGTATTTAATTTCGCACTCGGTCAAGCGGGATGCGACAATGCCTTTGCAGGCCATATTCTTCGCAATCGATTTGTACTTTCCAATCCTGCACTGTCTTTTCAGACCCTTCATCTTCACAATAGCAACATTCGCAATTATAGTAAAAAGGATTACATTCGATCGGATCTTTACATTAATCTCGTACCCACTTATCTCATTGACACGGCGCAAGAACAGGTTCCAAAAACAAGTTACCAAAGCATCTGCAATGAGCTGGTCTCCTTTGAAGTGCAAAGCAGCTCCCTCTCCAATGAAATTACCTATTGTACGATGGTAGAGAAGGAGGGGCGCTATAAATGGGAGCCTTCTGTAGAAAATCACTACTTTGAACCCGCGATTCCCGTGTACTCCTGGAAGCAGGCGTGTATTACGCCAAACGGGCTTGTCTACGATCCCTATACGATTTACACGGGAAAACACGCAGATGAGGAGCGATTTATGTATTGGAAGTCGGCAAAGGTTGACATTTTCACGCCTCTTCAAAAACGGGCCTCCGTCTTTGCCATTCCGTTTCCCGATACAAGCGTATTTCATCATTGGGATACCTATGTCTTACAGTATGTGTCGCGCTGTGCACGCCTACTACCTGAATATCCTGGGACAGCCTGTTGGGTTCCACCCGCATTTGCGAAGGAGCTTTCTTCCTTTCAATGGAGCGCAATCAAGGCGGATCCTCCTCAAGGGATCGATTTTAGTGAAGAAACGGGTTGTTGGGCGGAAACCGTTGTGGGATTTGTTCCTGGCCCACTATCCTCCGAATTGGGCCGTGAAGACATTCAGGTGCTGCGAACCATGCTGCCATCGTGGAAGGCGGAGCCTTGGAGTCGTACCTGTGTGATTCTAACCGATGAGGTAATGACGGCCACCTTTATCAAGGAGCGCGTTCAACCCCTGCTGCCAGGTGATTGGATCATTCACCCAGTATCCACTGCGGGTGATTATGAATCATTGGTGGGCGCCTCTCTGTGTATTCTGGTCGGTGGAAAGGGAACACAGACCAAGTGGTCGAAACTATGGGCGCTTCCTCGAAATTGCTGTGTGATTGAGTTCCAGCAGGAATTAGCACTGGATGGAGAATGTCAACATCTCTGTCATATTGCAGACTGGAAGTCGTGGGTTCTTCTTTTGGCAAAGGGACCGATTCGTGATGAGCGGATGCAGATCACGGAACAGCTTACGAAATGGTGGAAGAAAAATGAGTACGAACTTGCATAAATGTAAGATCATAATAGAATGGGAAAAGCGGTCTCCTTTTTTATCGGTGCTGTTTGTGGCGTTTATATCGACCAAAATTATCGTATTCCTCGGATCAAACAGCTCATTCAATACGGAATTCGCAAAATAAATGAGTTCGAGGAATCGACAAGAAAGTGATTACTTGAGTCCGAGCTTTGTTTGGCCCCATTCATAGGTGTCCTTGACTTTCTTCTGATTCATCATGGTCTGGTATCCGCGAAAGTCAAACAGCTTTCCTTTAAAGAGTTCATCCGCATTTTGGTACGGACTCGTAACATTGGCCCAGTTGGATTTTCCAATGTAATTGATGGTGGTTGCATTCGTTTGCGGCAGCCATGCCGCATTTTCAGTATGAACCACTTTTCCATTTTGATAGATTTTGAGAGAGGGCTTCCATGGATCATGATCCGCTGCAGTAATCGCAATGTGTACCCATTTGCGTAACGGAATCACATTCTTCACTTGAATATGCAATTTTCTTTGTTGAGAATCCCAAATTTCATAAATCAGATCGGCGGTGGTAGCGGCATATTGTGGTGCGGCGGTTGGTTGAAGTGGCTTCATGATTTTCCCAAAGACTTCAGGAGAAGGGCAATCCCATAGATTGACATCTGCCGCGCTGGTAACAAGTGCCTTTTGCGGGCACACTTCTTCCGTGCACTGTTGACCCGACGGAGGTGTCGGAATGGTAATATTTTCCTGGTCTTTCGAGCATGCATCCAATTCTTTATTTACAAATTGCGCCTCAATGTTTCCGCGACCCATGATCCCCACAAACACATTGTCCTTTCCCGCTCCATTGCCAAAATCGTAGATGTGCGCATTATTGGTAAACTCTTCGAAGTAGACCCAGAAGGAAGTGGCGCGCAGATAGCGAAGCTGGATCACATTGCCAAAGCTCAGATCCTTTTGGTCGCCAATTCGCAAAAACTGGTCGACTCCGTTGAATTCCAGACCTCGAGTAATGGTTGGATTCGGAGGTGCTTCTTGAATCGTCATGTTACCTGGCTTGGTAATGGTGAGATTCTTGGCATAATCGAGCATGTCGTCGCGAAGGCGTAGCCAGAAGACAATGCCTTCATAAAAGGTTAGAAGCAGTTTGATCTCCTGGGGTGGATTGGCATCAACGATCAAAGTGGGTTCAAAGGAAGTCGGACCTGCCGCATTGCATTTGGCCTCAAAGGTGTTGGCGCCCGTTTTCAGAATGCGACAATATCCATCGCGACCATCCCCCAGCACATCATTCATGTAATCATCGCGCGAGAGTTGAAATCCTCTGTTGACTGATAGTGTTCGATAGGATACGGTAGAAAGACCTTCGGTACCACCCAGAGCGCATGCAAAAAATTCATTATCCGTGCCATTTTCGCTCTGAATCATTCGGCAAAAATCATGATCTCGCCCAATGCCTTGAACATCCGTATATCCTGCAAAATAGCGCATATCACGCAGATATCCACGTTGTTCTTCCGTAGGATTGAGACCCACATCACCGCGGCGCGGTAACCATTTGGCCCAGAAGGCGCTATCTCCGACGGAAATTAAATTACTGAATCCTTCATTTAGTATTTGAGGATGAAAGAGTTCCATTGCGGCAATGGTGATCAGAATGAGGAGACCCGCCCATAGATACCGCTCATACATACTATACTACCTTCATTTAAAAGTAAGAAAGGGTCAGCACACAAGAATGAAGAATAAGATGCCATAAAAAGTTTCTGTGAATGTGCTAGGAACCATGCTATCGGGTGGTAAAGTATTTGACCAAGGAATGTATGGTTGTATTTTTAAACCAGAATTAGAATGCAAAGATAAGAGAAAACAGCCCAAAGCAACGGGAGACAAGGATCATCCGCCGCTTAGTAAGCTTATTTTAAAGGATGATGCCGCATTGGAGTATAACATTTCCAAGATCATTCGAGGCATTCCTATATGGAAAAACTACTTTGCCGTAGCGGAATCCATATGTGATCCTGCACCAGAGAAGCAGCAGGAAAAGAAGGAAAAGGATTTTCATCAGTGTGATGTTCTACAAAAGTATCCATTCTCTGATTTTCGTATTCTTTCCATGTCCTATTATGGTGTGACGATGTCAAATTTTCGATTTCAAATTTCCCAATTTGATTATATGAAGTTTGCCTCTCATTTAATTCAAGCAGGCGCCTTATTAAATCTATTTGGTGTGGTTCATCGCGATATTCATCAAGGAAACATTTTGATTGATACCCATCACATACCGCGCATCATTGATTTTAATTTATCGATCATCAAGGAATATCCAACCAAGGTGGAAGCACTTCTGCATACCTATAATCCAAACATCTCACAAGAACCGCCCGATTCTATGTTAGTTAATGCTATTTACCAGAAGCTTAACCCAGTACAGGCCATTCAAAACATGATCTATAAAACATACATTATGAAAAAAGTATCGAACATTCTTTCCTATCCCATGACGAACATGTATGATGAATTAAAACTCTTTTATGATGATAGTCGATCCGTACAAACGGGTGACAATATTGCATGGTTTAATCTGTATTGGAGAACGATTGATAGCTGGGCCATTGGTGTGAATTTGGTTGATCTTCTTTCTAAGCTACTATACTTGCCGACATTTGACCCTATTTATGCTACCTTTCGATCTAAGATTGTTCCCTTGCTTCGTAGAATGTGCGCGGTCTCGCCCCGTGATCGTATTGATTGTGTACAGGCGCTGAATTATCTGGATCCTCGTCATTTTATCATTACACACTATGCGAAAAAATGGCTTGAAGGGCGTGGTACGGGTGATATCATTTAATATTTTATCATAAGATCTCATAGATGTCGATCGAGGAACAGCTGGTTGGCGAAATCAAACCCTTTATTCAAGCGGGAAAACTGGAGAGTCTTCAAATTCTATGGGAAGACTATTCAGAGAATACCGATTTTGGGCGGCCGATTGCATGGGACTATGTCTTTCAAAAAATCTACCTGCATGCGGCCCTTCATAAACAACACGCGATTTGTCAGTGGCTCGATTCCTTGTATGCGGATTTTAATGAAATGACGAAGATTGCCATTCGCCAAATGTTTCCCTATGCACGCTACTTGTTGCGGCGGTGAGTATCCCCGCCCCGTTTTAACGTATGCTTTCGCGTAGCAGGAACACACATGTATCCGCAAAAATGTTTATAATGTAATCCTGATTTCGAATACTGGCGTGAAGCCAATAGCGGATCATAGATCCGTCTCCTTGTTGCGTCTCGTCGCGTCACCTTCGTCGACCCTGGTTTGTGAGACCACCATCCATCCTTATCCTGTCGATAAAAATGATAATCCTCATTTTCATCGATCACGGGTGCAATCTTATGCGTTCCTTTCGGGCATCGTGCAGTAAAAGTGGAGAAGGTGACTCCTGGAACTTCGCCCATGATACGCGCGGTGAGATCAGGGCATCGTTTTCCTTTTACTTTCGACCACTTCGGATATCCACTGGCGCGACCGGGTTGCGGATATCCAATGGGACACGAGTCTTTCGTACAGTCATGTGAAACAGGTAAATCGAGCCAATCCATTCCATACGCATAACAATTATGCGATTCTCTGATCCCCTTGTGTCGATTGTATTTATGCGGCTCATATGCTGGCTCAAACCCTGAAAGCGGTGCCTTGCGAGGACAGAATCGTGCATGCTTTTCACAAAAAGGTAGACCCTTAAGGGGCTTCTCTTTGCATCCTGGATCGCACTGACAGCGTGCTCTTTTTCTGGTCGGCGGAACCATCCCTATTAGGGTGTTATATTCTCATTTGTTTCTGTGGGAATAATTACCACATTTTCTAAGGAGCGAACGGATGACTTAATCAATGAGGTGACTGCTTCTTTGACAGGCTCAGGAATTTCTTGTATGATGGATTGAATGGGCTGATCGGGAGAAGGTGGATATAATTCATTTGTATTTGCAGCAACCTTTGCATGAGGTGCTTGTGCCAGTTTGTCATCCGATTTATAGTATTCTTCTTCCACTTGCTTCATTTTAATTTTTTCAATCTGATGCGTGAAAAATACGAACTGATTCTGATGCGTAGGAGTCATACCATTTAGCAAATGTCCCGAGTATCGACCCGTTAGCCCCATATATTGCCAGCCCTCCGTTCTCAATCGCTCCAAGGTCGTATTCAAAAAATAGTACTTTTTATCAATCTTAAATAAGGCCAACATTCCATTACAAATCGTAACGAGTAGGGAAATAATAAAGGTCGCCCAATAGATCTGAGAGGAAAAGGTATTGGGAGCAGCTGTGTAATTGGAATTTTGAATCGATAATAAGGCAGGAACAAAGAGTGATCCCACCGTGATCATGGTATGGCCTGCATAGAACATGCGCGTAAACATCCGAACTCGCTTTCGTACATGTTCGATCACCGCAATGTATCTCGATTGGATGATTTGTTTTTGGACCTGTGTCAATTCTAGATGTTGCAAAATCTGTTGAAAATCATAGCGATCGTCGACGGATTGACATCTGGACCAACTACAAAGTGCCATGTATTCTACTCATTTGCATTTATAAAATTTGAAAAAAGATAACACATTGTCATATACTACGCCATGTTTATCGCACAATCTCTTCTTTATTATCATTATTACAAAGAAGAGGTGGAGTTATCAGATCAAATCATTGTCCCACTGTCCCTCTTTCATCGCCTCATGCGCGAATTTGAAGATGAATCTGTACTTTATGTGAATCTAATTCATACCGAATACAATCTACAACAGTTGGTAACGATTAATGCAGCACACGATGACAACGCCGATACCATCTATGTTCCTGACTGGATTCTGGATCTTCTGGGTCGGTCCGAACAGCCCATTTTCCAAATTGAAAAAGCAGAGGTATCAGAACTTCCTGTTGCCACTACTCTGATGATTAAGCCACTGGATCCCTCCGCATTTGATGTTGATCTTACTACTTATGTGGAACAAGCCTTTATGAATCTGCATTCCATCCAGCAAAACATTACCATACCGATACAAATCATGGATCGCACCGTGTATCTGTATATCGAACAGGTGGAGCCCGCACCACTTTCTCGAATCGTACATGGTGAAGTAGTCGTTGAATTCATCAATATGTTCGAAGATGAGTTCAAAGAAGAGGAAGACGGGGTAGAAGACATGATAGAAGAGTTCAAAGAGGACACCGTTGAGGATGAAGTAGAGGTAGAAGAGCTCACCCCTGAAGCCAGGCGCCAACAAGTGCGCGACTCATGGTTAAAGCGATTCTCATAGATCAAAAAATCGTAGCGCCGCAATCGAACCTGCAATTAATCCTCCACCCAATAGAGCACGCGTGGTAATTGTATCTTTTGTAAAGAGAATCGTCCATGCATAACCAAACGCGACTCCAATAAAAGACATGAGTGAAAAGACAACCGTTGGAATATTCGAAATGCTATAAAAACGCGCGATGTATCCTGTAAATCCTATGATGGCATTAAATCCGATCAATTTCAGCCAGTTGATCGAGGAATAATCGACAATCGTTGGATGGGATACACCATAGGCAATAAGACCCACCAATCCAATTAAATAAATATGATTGACCATATAAAATGGAGAATTTGACGCATCTTTATTGGAACGAACAAAAAGAAATAACATGGTTTCGGTGAACGCGGATAATAACCCCATGATGACTCCAAAGTTGTATTTTTTCTCTTCTTCTGTATCTTGTTCCTTGGATCGATAGGAAGTAGCAATTAAATAAGTTCCATAAAATGCGACAACGATTAAGAGAAGCGAAATAATCGATAGAGATTCGCCAAATAGAAAAGAGCCAAATATCAAATTAAAAATAGGATACAGATAAAATAAGGCAACCGATGTTCCAATCGGCAAATTCTTAAATGATAAATAACTTACAAAAATGTGGCCCATATTCATCATATTATGAAGCAGACTT
>Ga0315292_10001178_pt1 | contig 13685 bp, 11 predicted proteins | sample YL17G13_0_MG_FD_204029 | JGI IMG/M metagenome (GOLD analysis project Ga0315292, IMG submission 204029) | Sediment microbial communities from Yellowstone Lake, YNP, Wyoming, USA - YL17G13_0 | ecosystem: Environmental > Aquatic > Freshwater > Lake > Sediment | place: USA: Wyoming | collected... | reverse complement strand
CAAGGAACGGAAAGAGCCGGTATTTCTTTACACTTTCTTCCTTTTTCTGGCCCGGTTTTGCCTCTATTTTCCCGAGGCCCTTTACACCGGACTCAAGAGCAAGGGTGTCGAGTTTAACCATGCGGCGGGGTATCATACCCTCAAGCAGCACGGTTACTTTATCCAGGGGAAGGCCAACTTTTTCAGCGATCTCTTCAGCAGTCTCAAGCTTGCGGCTCAGGGTGCTTGCAATCAAGGCTTCTTCAGGAGAAAAGACCATTTTTATAAGTTTTATTTCCGATTTGGAAGGAGTCCTTGTGAAACCGGCAGGAAGTGCATCAAGAGCATCGGCCAGTTTTTCGTAAACATCTTCGGATATGGTAATATTGTTCATGGCAATTGATTTTAAATTAATGTTATCTATTTCGGATTTCGGATTGTGGATTTCGGATTTTGCTTCGCCGAGCTCGCCTGCTCGGTTCGGATTGACTACAAATCCGCAATTCTTATAACCGGTTACCAAGGTAAATTCCAAGCGACTGCGCAATCCTCATAAATTCGCTTTCAGAAGGCACGGTTCTCACTTTGTCGACAGCATCTTTCAATGGCACAAACCTGATATCGGGAGGCATAAAAGAAACCATTACTCCATTTTGTCCTGCCTTCAGCACCTGGACAGATCCGGCACCATAAGCCATTCCCAGCTGATGATCGGTTGCCGTGGGATTTCCGCCCCGGGCCCAGGCGCCAATTACAAGCGGATAGGTTTCCGCAGTAATCAGTTTCTGAAGCCTGCTTGCAACAGTGCCGGCCACCTGGCCTGCAGGAATAGATTCCGGAGATGACTTAGCATCCTTTTTAACCTGGTAATCAACTAACTTTGCCCCCTCGGCAACAACCACAAGTCCGTAAGGTCTCCTGGCTGATATTTTATCTTTTAACCGCTTTGCCAGGTTTTTAAGATCGCAGGGAATTTCAGGCATCAGCACAGCATCGGCACGGACGGCAATACCTGCCTGTAACGCAATCCATCCGGCATGTTCACCGGGAACTTCAACAACAGCAATCTTGCCGGCCGATCTGGCAGCTTGGTAAGCCTTGTTAAGCATTTCGATTGTGACGCTGAGTGAGCTGTTGAATCCAAAAGATACTGCTGTGGCGGCTATGTCGTTCTCGATCGATCGCGGAATGCAAACAGTATGCAGCCCTTTGAGATGGAGCTTTTGCAGAATTCCCAGACCCTGTCCGCTTACGATGGAAATCAGGGCATCGATATCTTCCTCCTTTATCCTTTTTAAGATCTGATCGGAAAGATCCTTTTTGCCTCCATTAACTGAGGGAGCATTAAACGGATCAACCTTCGGCGCCTGTCCAAGGATACCTCCCGTTGACGGGTCAAGGTTTTCAATCAGTTCCGGGCTGAGGTTTATAATACCCCCGCCGGAGAAACGTTCAGGGAACAGAAGTCCCTCGAAGCCGTTGCGGATCCCTATCATCTCCCATCCCAGTTTACCGCCCGCAATGGCAGCACCCATAACAACTGCATTTGTGCCGGGAACAAATCCCGATCCTACATTGATTGCGACACGCCTGTGCGTGCCTGCATGACCCAGTGATTTAATCATAATATTTCTTTATTACTATTTTCTGTTTCGTCCAAATGCCTCATCGATCATAGCCTGAAAGCGCTTAACCACTTCATCGGAAGGTGTTTTGTAATCGTCGAGTTCGTAAACAACACCGAGCGATTCATACTTGCCAAGTCCGAAACGGTGATAAGGCAGCAATTCATAATCAATCACATTTTTGTGTGGTTTAATGAATTCGAGAACTCCCAGCACATGTTCATCATCGCAGTTGACCCCCGGAATGAGCGGCGTACGGGCAATAAAATCGATGTTGGGGAAAGTCTCATATGCCTTTTTAAAGTTGGCCAGGATCCGTTCGTTACCCACGCCAGTCCATTTTTTATGCCTTTCCGAATTCATCAGTTTTATATCATGCAACATGGTGTCAACATGAGGAAGTACTTTTTCGAGACTTGCCCAGGGTGCATTGCACGCGGTTTCGATGGCCGTATTAATACCACGGTTGTGGGCTTCCTGAAGCAAGGCTGCGGCAAAGTCGGGTTGAAGCATCACTTCGCCACCGCTCATTGACAATCCTCCGCCGGTACTGCGATAGATGGAAGCGTCTTTTTCCACTTCATCCATTACTTCGCCAACTGTCATTGTTTTGCCAAACATTTCGAGTGCCCCGGTCGGGCAAAGCGCGACCATCTCCTCAGTAGTGCCTGCGGCCAGCTGCCAGTTAACTTTTACCTTTGTATCGTCTCCATCCACAAAATAAAAGCCACCTTCGGGGAAGGGTGCTTTCAGGCAAATGCTGCACTTTTTCCCGTCACATTTTTTTGGATCGTACGAAACTTCCGGCTTTAACCTTATGCTCTCAGGATTTCCGCACCATTTACATCGCAGTGAACAACCTTTTATGAAAACATTCGTGCGGATTCCAGGACCATCGTGGCTGCAATACCGCTGGATATTCAGCACTCTGCCTGTAATATCCAATATATTTTTTGTCTGATTTATCATGATTCTTCCCTCCTTATTTTCCAACGTAAATACCAAGTGAGTCCGCTACCTGAAAAAACATGCTTTCAGCTGGTATCGTTCTTACCTTGTTGATAGCCTCTGCAAGCGGAACGAACTTTATATCCGGAGGGACAAACGACACCATTACCCCGTTTTTGCCGGCTTCGAGCGCCTGGATAGCTCCGGCACCGTAAGCCACACCCAGCTGGCGGTCGACTGCCGAAGGTGCACCACCCCTTACCCAGGGGCCGATTACCATTGGAAAAGTCTCTTCTGCTATCCTCAGCTGCAGGCCTGTAGCAACAGCCTGTGCTGCCTGTCCTGAACTGTGAATTACAAATTCACTGTTGGCATCGCTTGTTGCCAGTGGCGACAAGGAAGCTTTTAGTGAGGATACGGGTTCTTCATTTTTGGGCTGATTAATAATTTTTGCTCCCTGGGCCACAACTACCAGGCCCCACGGTTTTTTAACTGACATTTTATCTTTCAGGTGTGCCGCCACATTTTTCAGATCAACTGGGATCTCAGGAATCAGTACCGCATCTGCAGCAACAGCGATACCTGCCTGCAGGGCAATCCATCCGGCTTCCTCTCCCTGTACCTCGACCACTGCTATTTTATGGGTCGCCTTGGCGGCCAGACGCGCACGGTCGAGCATATCTATTGTAAAAGTAAGCGCAGTGTTAAATCCAAATGATACCGAAGTTGAAGCAATTTCATTCTCGATTGAGCGTGGGACACATACTGCATTTAACCCTTTCCGGTGAAGCTGGTAAAGAATAGTAAGACCTTTTCCTCCTACGATCGAAATAACTGCATCGATCTTTTCTGCCTTCAGTTTATTAAGCAGCTCATCCGACATGTCCACCTCTTCCACCATTTCATCCTTGTTTATGGTGCGGAAATTAAACGGATCGATCCTGGCCGACTGGCCAAGCACACTGCCAGTATTGGGATCCATATTAAGTACCTGTGGATTAATATCGATCAATCCGCCGTTGGGGTATTTCTCGGGATGTAGAACACCTTCAAATCCGTCGAGGATACCTACGAGTTCCCATCCTAATTTACCGGCAGCAAGGGCGGCCCCTGCAACAACGGCATTTATTCCGGGAATGTATCCGGCGCCTACCATTATGGCAACACGTTTACGTCCTGTATCTTTACTCATAATTATTACTCATTTATTTATTTTGATAAAGTCTTTTGTCTTAAATCAATAATTAAGGCATGGCAAGCGCCATGCCTTAATTTACTGCTGCTTTATTGTATATCTATTCGCAGCGCTGCAGTGTACGATCGATGATCTCATTCTGCACGCCCACATGGAGCTTGGTGAAGAATGCGCTGAAACCAGCCACCCTGACTACCAGGTCCCGGTATTTTTCCGGATTCTTCTGTGCATCCCTTAGAATCTCGGTGTTCAGCACATTGAACTGAATGTGGTATCCACCGTTATCGAAAAGCGTCTTGACAAGGCGCAGCACATTATCCCTGCCTTTGCGGGTTTCGAGCTGATCCGGCGGGAGCTTCATATTCATGTGCGTTGCGCAATACGCAACTGCATCAATGCCTTTCGCTGCGGACATCACCAACGCAGTAGGTCCGTTGACATCGGTTCCCGGCATGGCCGAGATACTTCCGTCGGTGAGCGCCACTCCGGCCTTCTTGCCGTTCGGCAGCGCCCCGCACACCATACCAAAGGGGTTGTGGCCGCTCTTGGTATAGGCATCGAGTGAGGTCTTGATGTCCTTGGTGATATAGTTGCCACCGCCATCAACATTATTAAATGTGTACAAGATGGTGTTGTAAACCCGGCGGACGAACTTGTTCACTTCAGGGATGTCGTTGCCGTGCTTGGGTGCTTCGAAGCACATCTTACCTATTTTCGCGTATTCTCCTTCGAAGTTGGCAGCCAGGGCTTTTTTCAGCTCGGCCATAGTCACTTTCTTGTCATCGTACACCAGTTTCTTCACTGCCATCAGCGAGTTGGCCGCATCCACGCCGCCTATTGAGATTTGAGCAACTGTGTAGTAGTTGGCCCCGCCGTCCCAGGTTTCGGTACCGGTTTCGATACATCCGCCGGTCAGAACAGAGCGCCAGGCGCAGGGGAGGAAATCCGCCTGCAGGATGTTTGAAATCCAGGCTGCATGGCGAAGCGTATCCTCACAGAATTGAAGCTGCTTCTCGAAAGCTGCATACAATTCTTCGAAATTTTTGAAGCTCTCAGGGTCCCCGCTCTTGGGTCCGATCTGCTTCTTGGTGCGGGGATCAAAGCCATTGTTCATGGTCAGCTCGATGATTTTGCCGAGGTTGGGCTGGCCTTCCACCGGGTGACCGGTCTCATACGGGATGTAGCTTCCTACACAAGCCCCGATACAGGTACGTCGGGCTTTCTCCAATGGGAGATAACCATTCCTTTCGGTGTATCCCCAGAGGTTCAGGGCCCGCTTAAACATCACTTCGGCGTTTACGAATTGAGGCATGCCCACACCGGTGCCTATCACATCGAGGACCTTTTCAAGGAATTTGCCGCTCATCTGTTCTGTGTATGCGCACGACAGCGGAGGTTGCGGCAGAGCGAGATAGGCTGCTGAATCCAGAATCACGTAGTCCATTTCCGCGGTGGCATCTTCACCATTCCCGGTATAGCCCCCGAGGGTGATGCTCTGTCCCAGATCGGCGGAGTTCTGCTTAGCGATTCTCTCGCCATAGTAGTAGCCAATCTCATTCAACTTGATGGTGAGGTTCTCGAACATGAAGACAGCGTCGTCATAAGTAACAAGCCCTGCGGCCTTGTCGGCCTGATAGAAAGGCTCCAGGTTTTGCCCCAGATAGGCTTCGGAGTAGCCGCAGCCGATCTGCTCGAGTTCTGCCACGAGGTGACAGAAGAAGTGACTTTGGATTGCCTCCCTCAGATTCCGGGCAGGATGCTCGGGAACCCATTCGCAGGTTTCTGCAATAGCGATCAGCTCTGCTTTTCGGGTTTCATTTTTCTCTTTAGCAGCCATCTCCCGTGCCAGCCCGGCATAACGATGGGCAAAACGGATCGCTGCTCTCATCACGATGAGGGTTCCCTCATAGAAGTAGAACTTGGACATGTTTGGCAAACGCATCTCGAGGGCCATCTGCCGCTCCTCTACCTCCTTGATCATGCTGGCAAGACCCTCACGGTAAACCCGTGGGTAGTTAAGATTGCCACCGCCGGCCGGCCAGTCAGAGAACGATCCAAAAAGGCCGGCGTCGGTAGCCAGATTTGGGCTGTATCCAAATCGCTTCTTAAAGATCTCTTCGACCCTGGGTTTCATCGCACGTTTGCCCCAGTAGTCGAGCGCCCACTGATTGGCCTTCTTATCTTCCGGAGTCGGCGACTTTTCGACCGTCTTCTCTTCTAACATCCAATCCACCTGCCATTCGGGATAGGGGTACATGGCATTGGTCTTGCCTGCCATGGCACCGACAAAGAGGTTGTCGTCGATATACAGTTTCTTACGGTCCAGGACGGCTGCCAGGAATTTGGCACGTCTGAGTACCTGGTTATCTCCAGCGGTTTCCCCATAGACATCATACATGATCCTGACTCGCTCAAAGTCGAGTTCTGGCTCTGTGCTCCTGAGCTGTTCTTTCAGCCGGTCGATACGCTTGGTATCGGTTTTGACCTTCGCTGTTGTCGGATTTAATGTTTCTGTTTTCATTTTTTTCTCCATTTACACTTATGTTTAACTTTTTTTTGAATATTTCACTAATATTAATATGGTATTATTTTCATTTTTACAACCTGAGCAATTCTGAAAAACTTAATGCTGTTTCAGCCTGTTTTTCAAGCAGTGCATTAAGCTCTTTTGCTGTTCTGATGCGACTGGCAACAATTTCGAGAATCCCTTTCCTGTAACTTTGTAAAGTGTACCTGAAATTGTCGTTATCCAGTATTTCGCACATAATAATATGTTCGGTCGGATCATCACACTCCTGTTTGCATTCATGGCAGAAACCGTAAAGAACGCTTATCCCGTTTACGACCTCCCGGGATGTCCATTGAATTTCCCCGTATCCTCCGAATTCATTGTGCCACAGTTGACTCCATCTCCTGATATCAGGGCGCCAGCCTGAAATGGAAATCTGCCGGGTATCATCGAGAACGCCTGATCCCTGAGGTACAATTAGTCCCGGCCCGGTCCCAAGGCATGAGTTGTTGCTGCATAATTCCGGCCAGTTAAAGATCACCTCACGCTGGAATTCACCGTTTCTTGTAACCCTTCCGAGCCAGCTTCCTCCAAAAAAATCACGGAATATTTTTGCTGTTAACTCAGCCATAATTTTAAATTATATTGAAGGGATTCAGAAAATTATCTTTTGAGTTTTAAAAAATTGCATACGATAGATCAAAATTACAGGTGATTTAAACCAGCTACAATACTGACTTATCAGTATTTTTACTATTTTTGAAGACATAATGTTGTATGCCAGTCTTATATTCAGCGCATAATGCCAAATCCTTACAGCTATAGCATCTTTTTTGATTTCATTGAATCATACCTTCCATCGGGGTTTCTGAAGATAAATCCGGATGATCCTATTATGCTAAAACTCGAGGAGCTGACGGGTGAGAATGATCAGTACTTTCAGGTTTTCGACATGGGACAGATGAAGTTTCTGTTTACCAGTAAAAATATTTTTAATATGCTCGGCATAACAGCTGAAGAAATCAACCCCGGACATTATACACAACGAATACATCCCGATGATGAAGAGAGGCTTGGTCAGGCCAGGTCGAGGGTGTATAAAATGGAAAAGGAGATATTCAAGGCACAAAAAGGCAGCTCATTAACATCATACAACCTTCGGATTCGCAATGAAGACGGCAATTATAACAGCCTGTTTGTTCAGGATTATATGTTTTACAGTCCGATCCCATACAAGGTGGTATTTCTTATACAGGTTATTACAAATATTGACTGGTATAATATGAAGAAGGACCGTTTTCATCATTATGCAGGAAATGATCTTTCGCTTTTTAAATTTCCTGATCAGAAATTGCTTGAGATTGGTCCTGATCTGTCATATCGTGAATTTGAGATCATCAGAATGATTGAGGCCGGCCACAGCAGTAAAGACATAGCTGACAAATTATTCCTGAGCATACATACTGTTAATACCCATCGCTCCAATATTCTGGAAAAGACAGGAAAATCGCAGATCTCCGATCTGATTTATGAGTTCAAGGAGAAGGGGTTGCTTTAAGAAGTTAATCCAGTCGGTTTTCAGGTCAGTTTTGGATCACAGCTCACATAATTCTGCAAAACTTACAATTCCTTCTGCCTGTTTTTCCAGTAATGCATTCAGTTCCCTGCTTGTTCTGATTCTGCTGGCAACAATTTCGAGTAGTCCCTTCCTGAAACTTCTGATCGTATATTTGAAGTTATTTTTATCGTACAATTCGCACATAATGATATGATCGCTCATATCATCACTCTCCTGTTTGCATTCATGGACAAAGCCATAAAGAATTTTTACTCCGTTGACAACATCCTGTGATGTCCACTGTATTTCACCGTAACCGCCAAATTCATTGTGCCATAAATGGACCCACCGACTGGTATCGTGGCGCCAGCCTGAAATGGCAACCTGTCTGGTATCGTCGAGGATTCCTCCTCCGGGTGGTGCTATCAATCCTGTTCCTGTACCCAGGGATGAGTATTTTCCGCTAAGTTCCGGCCAGTTGAAAACCACCTTGCGCTTATAATCTCCGTTTCTGGTAATGGTACCCGACCAGCTTCCTCCAAAAAAATCACGGAAAAGTTTTGCTGTTAACTGTGCCATAATCATTTTACATTACAAAAATTCAGGAACCTGATTCCGGACATTTAATGCCAGATCTTCCTTAAGATCAAAGTTCAGTGAGTTTATGACAGGGAACAATACTCAAATATCAGTATATTTTTTACCTTTATTGCGATAAATGTTCATCATGATTATATAGATTTATGGCTGTCAAATATAGTTACAGTATCTTTTTTGATTTTATTGAATCCTATCTTCCTTCCGGATTCCTTAATATTGGTACTGAAGATCCGATCATCCAGAAACTGAACCAGTTGATGGATGAAAATGATCAGTTTATTACTGTCGCTGACCTGGCGAAGATTAAGTTTCTGTATGTCAGTGAAGGGATAAGGCCTATGATTGGAGTAGAGCCTTCCCAGCTTAATCCCTCTCATTTTGTGGAAGTTACCCATCCTGATGATTTAAGCAGATTTGGTCTTCTCAGGGCGCAGACATTCGTTGTTGAGAAGGAGGTTCTGGAAACAAAAAAAGGAAGTATGCTGGTTTCATTTACAATCAGGGCACACAATACAGAGGGAATCTATTTTAATTGTCTCTGTCAGGCTTATTTTTTCTTTTCTCAGATCCCTCACGATGCTGTCTATCTTTTACAGGTAATCAGTAATGTTGACAGATTCGAAAAGAAAAAACATGGTTTTCATCATTATAAGGGGAAAGACTTATCTTACTTCAGATATCCGGATAATGAGCTGCTGAAGATCGGACCTGCTTTTTCAACGCGTGAACTGGAAATCATCAAACTGATAGAATCGGGCATGAACAGCAAGCAGATTGCAGATAAATTATTCATAAGCGTTCATACCGTTAACACACATCGCAGAAATATCCTGCAGCAATGTGGCAAAGACAATATCTCCAACCTTATCTACGAGCTTAATGAGCAGGGATTGCTTTAGGAGATCATGGATTTCGGATAATGATCGTTTATTGACGTGAGGTTGCCAGAGCGCTACTAATGACAACATTCCGTAATTCATACATTATAAGCTATTTGGACATTTAGGTCTTTTGCTAATCTTTCAAGTGATTTATGTTTTTGCACTAATAGTTGTTCTTCATACTTTTTAATCCCTTCTTCTACAAATGCCATTCCTTTCACCATTATGCGCCAATATAATATGGCTAACTTTCGTGCAACCGACTTGATGGCTATCTGAGAACCCTTTCTGGCTCTGAGCCTTCTTCCGAATGCACCCAGAGCGATGTGTTTACTTGTTATTAAGCTCTGAGCTATCTGTCTGAAGATTTGTCCCGCTTGTGGATGGCCTTTTTTTCGTTTGGTTCTTTTCATTTTACCTGATGAATGCTGCCCTGGAGCCAGTCCAAGCCAACTGGTATAATGCTTTTCTGACGGCCATCGGGATAAATCGGTACCTGTTTCAGATAATAGCTGCATCCAGCTATAATCTGTTATTCCTGATAATGCCGTAGCATCCTTTCCATCAAATATCTTCAGTAATGATCCCCCCAGATCATTAATATCAGGTTTATTGTGCCTGATTGGTTTTCTTGTACCTTGAGGATTTTGATCTGGTTTTCCTTTACCAATTTTTCCTATTACCATACTAAGCATTTGATCACACTGTTCTATTTGATGCTGATAAAAAAGATATGAGTCAAATGCCTGTTGTAAAGCAAAAAGTCCATGCTTAGTATACCTTCCATTCAAAGATTTTAAGACATCTTCTTTCTTGTTTTTTATGATTCTACTATCACACATTTTTAACAGTGTCTCTTTATGGCGTTCTCCTTTAAGGATTGCTTCTATCATAGCTATTCCGCTTACACCATGGATTTGACTTAGAACCTCTGTGAGTCTGATATTCATTTCAGTTAAAGCCTTTTGCATGTGATTAATATGCATTGAAGCTGAACGAATATGATCTTCTCTTAACCGTTGATAAGCTCGAAGTTCTTTTATATCTGCTTCCGCAACAAAACATCGGTTTAGCAAGCCATAACTGTGAAGTTGCTGTATCCATTGGCAGTCTTTTACATCAGTTTTGCGACCAGGAACCTGCTTGGTTTGGCGACCATCTACTAACCACACATCAATACCTGATTCTTCGAGAATTTCATACAAAATATTCCAGTAAACTCCTGTTGCCTCCATGGCAACTGTTTTAATTTTATGTTCACAAAGATAATCCCGCAACTTCTCAAGATCTTCTGTGAATGTAAAAAAGTACCTTACCTCTTGTCCTTCAATGGAAACAAAAACCTTTTTTGCACCAATGTCGATGCCGGCAGCATTCTCTCTAATTTTTTCCATCTCTTTGAGTTTTTAATTATTAAATAATTTTACACCCAGAAGGCCTTTAGGAATTGAAATGCTACTAATCGGACATTCTTATGAAAGAAAGAAGTACCAAACCTGATGGCTTAATCTTCTGAAACCATACTCGGGAACAGGCAATTTGCACTATTACGCGGAACGGTCAAACTGTGTAAAACTCTACAAAAGTAATTACACTTAAGTTGTCATAATCCCTGATGTGCAAATTTTTTGTATGAAAACTCGGGATGACACGTTCTTATATGGATATTGGACCAATCCGGAGTAATAGTAACATAAATTGGTGTAACACCGAGGGGATCCCTCGCTGGCCACCTTCGCCACCAACTTCGCTAAAGCTTCGTTGGTCAATGGAGACTATGGTGGCCAAAGCACTATTAATGACAGTATTTTAAATCTCACAGATTATTAAGAATTTGAAGGATTTGTAAAAATATCATACGGTTATATCTTGTCATTCAAGCCACGAATGTGGCTTAATGTGAATAACCCCCAGCGCCAGCTGGGGGTAAGGTAATCAACAGACACTAAAGCACTGAAGGTGCTTAATATAATATGAATAATATATTGTTTTTGTATCTTAGCATTATCTCGCTGTTTTACAAAATAAATATTTAAAAATGTCAAGTTATCGTCAACATCTCTATCATCTTGTTTTCAGAACTAAAAACAGTTTGAATACTATAAAACAGGATAATGTACATGAGCTTTATTCCTATATCACAGGTTTTATAAAGAATAAAAACAGCCATCTGTATCGAATTAACGGAGTTGAAAACCACCTTCATATACTTACAGATATGCATCCATCAATTGCACCAATGGATTTCATGAGAGATGTTAAAGTATCAACGTCATTATGCATGAAAAGTAGCGGTCTGTTTCCAGCATTCAAGGGATGGGCAGAAGGATATGGTTCTTTTACCTGCTCATATAAAGATTTGGATAGATTGGTGGAATACATTAAGAATCAGATGGAACATCACAAAAAGATTACATTTGAGGAAGAATATAGGATACTTCTTTTAGAGTGCGGAATAACCCCGGATGAGAAGTTTTTTCCTTGACAAATATATTCAGCTCCTGCAGAGCTGAAGAAAGATTGTGGTACTGGTCCCCCAGCTAGCGCTGGGGGTTATTCAAATTTGGCTCTTTCAGAGCCGATTGTCATTGTCTTGTCCTAAAATAGGTTTACACAAAGAAGTGTAAAATGGAAGAACAAGGTAAGCTTATTGAATCCTCTTTATTATTCAGAAAGAAAATCCCTCAGATGTATTTGTTTTACCCCTTTGAATCCGGACCCGGCGGAAACTTCATCCATAGAAATTACAAATTTCGGATAGTGATCGTTTATTGACATAAGGTTGCCAAATTCCCTGTCAATAGTCTTCTGATCGAAAAGCATATAGGTTACCTGGTAGTAGATTCTATGCCCATTTAATTCAGCCATAAAGTCAATCTCTTTATCACCAAGCCTTCCAACATACACATTATAATTCTTTCTCCTGAGGTGAAGGAAAACAACGTTCTCCATCAGCTTGTTAACATCGTTCCTGTATTCAAACGATCTGATCGCGTTACGCAGTCCCAGATCCTCGAAATAGAATTTGCCGCCCACTTCAAATATTTTCATACCATTTATGTCTGCCCGTTGAACTCTATGCAGATAATATGCATTTGTTAAAGCATGCAGGTAATTCAATACTGTTTGTGTGGGCATGTTCTGTTGTTGTGATTTGAGGTATTTACTGATATTCAGAGCTGATAAAACACTTCCGGTATTGTCAGCCAGGAAAGCTGTCAGGTTCTCGAGAAAAAATACATTTCTTATATTCTCTCTTGCAACTACATCTTTCAATAGAATTGTCGAGTTTACATTTTTTAGATACTCAAAAGCTATGTTCTGATCTAATCCTGTATGAATCAGATATGGCATTCCCCCAAATCTTAGATATTTAACCAGATTATCATTGGAGTTCTTAAGGCTATGAAATTCAAGAAATTCAGAGTAACTTAAGGAATAAACAGGGAATTGGATGTATCGTCCTGAAAGTGAGGTTGCCAATTCTCCTGAAAGCATTTGTGCATTGCTGCCGGTACAAAAAATATCACATTTTGATTCTGCAAGCAGGCTGCGTAAACAGAGTTCAAACGATTTCACCTCCTGGATCTCATCAATAAACAGGAAGTTCTCTTTTCCTTTGACAAGCTTTTTTTCTATATATTGAAACAGTGCCGTATGAGTCCGGATCGTATCAAACTCATGCAACTCAATATTGATATAGACGATATTACATTCAGGATATAAATTCCTGATTTCGTCAATCAATTGCAACAGAATGTAACTTTTGCCGACTCTTCTCTGGCCGGTAATCACTTTAATGATTTGTTTGCCAATGAATGGTTTTATTCTATCCAGATAGAAGGGACGCTTAATATATACTGCCTTCATATTTCATATGTTATAAGTGAAATAATAGGTAAAAGTACTAATTATATCTAATATATATTATAAAATACTAATTAAGTCTTATTATTTATTGTATAACAGAAATATAAATAGGAGTAGCACCGGGGAGATGCCTCGCTTTCCACCTTCGCCACCAACTTCGTTAAAGCTTCCTTGGTCAATGGAGGCTATGGTGGCCAAAGCGCTCAGGATGACACGTTCATATATGAATATCTTTTCATTCTTGTTTCATTAATATATCTTTAATTATCTTTTAATTCACAATATAGGTCTCCAGGGGCGCAGCACATGCGGGGTGCTGCTTTTCCGGAATCCGTATTTTCTGTATAAATAACATCAACTGCTTTTCTTATTGGCACCCTGTGATATTGTTCTGCCGGATATCCGATTACGGTTGTTCCGAAAGGAAAATAGCCTTCGGGGATTCCAAGCAGTTCAATCAATGGAGGATAGCCCTGGGCAGCAGTATTAATGCTGCCGGTAAAAGTGGTACCCAAACCCA
>Ga0315292_10001177_pt1 | contig 13688 bp, 12 predicted proteins | sample YL17G13_0_MG_FD_204029 | JGI IMG/M metagenome (GOLD analysis project Ga0315292, IMG submission 204029) | Sediment microbial communities from Yellowstone Lake, YNP, Wyoming, USA - YL17G13_0 | ecosystem: Environmental > Aquatic > Freshwater > Lake > Sediment | place: USA: Wyoming | collected... | reverse complement strand
TACTGGGATTATTTTTATTCTGGTTGGCATTTACTATGCCTTAGCTTATATTTTTGAAATTGTATGAGGAAGTTTATATTTTGATACAGGCAGGGTTACGATGAAGATGACGTTGGAAAAACGTCTGCTCCTGAGTTTTACGCTTACGCTTCTGATTTTGTTCGCCGAGGTTATCGGCGGGATAATCAGTAAAAGCCTTGCGCTTTTAAGTGACGCGGGACATATGCTCACCGATGTATTTGCGCTCGGGCTGAGTATGATCGCGATGCGTATTGGCAGGAGACCCTCAGACCGCAGGGCAACCTTTGGCTATCAGAGAATCGGCCTTCTGGCAGCAGTCTTCAATGCGGTAAGCCTCATCGTAATCGCCCTGTTCATATTCTACGAATCATATCATCGGTTTCTTTCACCGGCTCAAATCCATACCACCACAATGCTTACTATTGCCGGCGTTGGATTAATCGGCAATATCCTCATAGCCTTGATCCTTGGGCACAGTCATAAAGACCTGAATATCAAAAGCGCATGGCTTCATGTGCTTGGAGATACCTTATCATCAGTAGGAGTCATCATATCGGGCATCATAATATATTACACAGGATGGTTGTATGCAGACCCTGTGGCAAGTATTTTGATCGGAATTATCATCCTCTTTGGAGGAATCAGGGTCATAAGGGAAGCGCTTACAATATTTCTTGAAATGGCGCCTGCGGGGTTTGATGTCGAAACTATTATAAAGAAAGTTGCAGAGATACCCGGAGTGATGGGTATCCACGATGTCCATCTCTGGTCTCCATCACACAGAAATGTGGCATTTTCAGCACATATATGGGTGCACGACCAGAAATTGAGCGAGGTCGCAGGACTCAGGCGAACAATTGAAGAGGCGTTGATGGCAATGGATATACGCCATATAATGCTTCAGTTCGAATGTGCAGAGTGCGAGACAAACGGACTTTACTGTCAGATCCATATGGAAGAAAACGGCGACGATGATAGTCATCAGCACTGAAAACAAAGATTCTGAATGCCGATGCTTAAAATCTATTTTGCCGAGTGAACACAATGAAACTATTTGTAATTTTCTGCACTGTTTAGAGAACTCTATGACTGTTTGCATATATATTGAAGCGATTTCCCCTGACAAATCCAATGAGGGTGATATTCGCTTTCTCGGCTATCTCTATTGCATAGCTCGTTGGTGAAGTCCTGCTCACAAGAACAGGGACCCCCCATCTTGCACATTTTGATGCGATTTCCGATGAAAGCCTGCCGCTGACCAGCATCATTTTATCCTCTAAGCTGATATTCTCAATAATACAATGCCCGATCACCTTATCAACGGCATTATGCCTTCCTATGTCCTCTGCGATAACCAGAATTTTTTCTCTATCCGAGATTGCAGCGCTATGCATACAGCCGGTCGCTTGAAATAATGTTGCTTTCCGGTTGAATTCCCTGAACATGGATTTTAATTTTTCCGAGGCAATAAAAAAGTTGTCAGAAGCCTTTTTGTATTCTTTTCTGTCGAATGTGATCCCGCCGATACAACCTGTGGTTCTCACCATTCCTTCTGTTGAGGCCTCTCCATCAGCGGGGATATTAACATAAATGTCCATTTTATCCCCGTACCGAATTGTAATAGCATCGGCACAAAAATGACCTTTGATGATTCCTTCATTGAGGAAAAACCCAACGACCAATTCTTTTATCATTGTAGGGGTGCAAAAGAGACTTAATACTTTCTTGTCATTTACAGAGATTACTATCCGTCTTTCTGCGGCAATAATGTCTTCCGTTTCTTCTGAAGCAGATCCGACTATTTTAACAACTTTTTTTCTAACACACGGTTCCATCATGTTTAATACTATCAAAGTCACATTAAGATTGTCGAGAACATGGTCTTTTCCGAATATATCCCGGCTAAAAAACCCCGGAAACGAGACAGGCGCCCGCCCCTGTTTTCCGTTAACGTATATCGGCATTGATAACGTGAAGCTCATCCATCTTAATGATTCAAAGGGCGCAGCCGGTTCCGGTCTTGATCGCCGCGAACATATCGGATGCGGAAAGATAGGCTTAAAAGGACTGAAACAGTTTATCAACAATCCGGCGTGTAAAGCCGTACATCCGGTCCTTGAGACGCCCGGGAAGGAGGAGACCGACGACCCCGCAAACATAGACAGGGTAAGGAAGATGATGAATGCGCAATGATAGTTCCTTATTTGTAAACGACCGTTTCTAAAATAGGATCGTTCACAAAAATGCACTATCTGTTGTCAAATGTAATTTTTTTGTTGACAAATGCAATTTTATCCTGTATAAATATATACAGGTGAATATATGCTGAAAAGTTTATTCTCATCATCGATACGAGCAGACGTCCTCTCGCTGCTGCTGAACAGCCCGGACGAACAGTTCTACATCCGGGAAGTAGCCAAGCTTCTCCGCAAAAACCCCTCGGGTATCAAGAGGGAGCTGGACAACCTCGAAAGAATGGGGATTGTGACCAGCGAAAAGATAGTTAACCTCAAATACTTCCAGGCCAGCAAAGAATCGCCTCTTTTCTCGGAATTGAAGAATCTCATAACAAAATCTCTCGGCCTTCCCGGAGCGCTGAAGGCCGTTTTGAGGGCTTCAGGCGCAAAGGCCGCTTTTATTTACGGCCCCTATGCCGAAGGGGATGATGAAGCTTCCGTAGACCTGTTTGTCATTGACGCGTCATCGTCGCTCACAAGGGACCTTAAAGACATTGAAAAGAGATTCAACCATGAAATTGACTGCACCATGGTGGATGAAGATGAGTATAAGGTCAAAAAGAAAAAGAGAGATTCTAACCTGAAAAAGATTTTATCAGGTAAAAGAATAACGCTTATAGGAAGACTGTAAGCGCGGATTATTGCCGTATTCTTTTGTTGGGATACGGAACGAAAGGGGGTGAAACTCAATGGCAGCTACAAAGAAAGCAGCGAAGAAACCGGCAAAGAAGACCGCAAAAAAGAAATAAGTTACCCTTTTGATTGAAAGCAACATTTTTTAGGCTGGAGAAGTCCATCTCCAGCCTTTCTTTTGCGGTCTTCCCATAGATATGAAACGCTATTCTGCGGAAAAATTCAAGTAAAATTTACAACTAATTGATAAATAAGGCTTATTGAGGACAGGTTACAGCTTGCTGTTGGGCCGGTTCCGAGACAAGTTCCCAGTGTTCCGGATGGGTGAAAAGCTTTTTCAGAAATTTAATATTCGTCGTATGTCCCGACTTGTTTGCGATGATATGACCATAGATCGGGAATCCCGACAGAGAGAGGTCGCCGATAAGGTCGAGCATCTTATGGCGGACAAATTCATCTTTGAACCTTAGGCCTGTCCCGTTCAGGACGCCGTGTTCTCCGAGTATTATAGCGTTGTCAAAAGAACCGCCCTTGGCAAAGCCGTTCGCCTTCAGGTATTCGACGTCCTTCAGAAAGCCGAAGGTGCGCGCCGGCGCAATTTCCATGGCAAAATTTTCCTCCGTCAGGTCAAGGCTCAACGTCTGTTCTCCCAGGAGATGGTGGTTAAAGTGTATTCTGTAGGTTACCCGTCTTCCATTGTAAGGAAATACCGCTATTTCCGCATTGCCGTCGGTCAGCGATAGCGGGCTGGTTATCTTTATATAGGGTCTTTTCTTGCTTTGTTTTGCAATACCGTTTTTAATAATAAGTTCGGTAAGCTCCAGGGAACTGCCGTCAAGGATTGGCATTTCCGGACCGCTTACTTCAATCGTGGCATTGTCTATGCCGAGACCCGAGAGCGCGGCAAGCACATGTTCCACGGTCCTGATTTTTGCGCCATTATATCCGAGAGTTGTTGCAAAGGCCGTGTCGGAGACCGCGCTGACGGAAGCCCTGATAGCAACATCTTTGTCCGTTCTTAAGAACATTATACCGGTATCCCTGGGGGCAGGTTTAATACAAACCTTTGAATATCCCCCGGTATGGAGCCCGATACCTTCAAAGCTGACTTCCTGTTTTAATGTTCTTTGTAAACGCATAGATTGTATAATTAAGTAAATAACAATTAAAAGAATCTATCTAATAATGCAAATATGATGCCAAAACTATTGAGGGAAAGCGTTCATCCGTTTCAGTCAAGACATAATTTTGAAAGACCGGCTTGGAATTTGGTCCCCGCAACATTATATAAAGTAATACTTTAACGTATTATGAAATAGAGAAAAGCGTCCCTGTGTTGCCCGTTATCAAGTGTAGTGTAGATTAATTAACACAGTACGATTTATCCTTGATAGTTCTATGGTAAAATGAAAGCTCATTTATTTTCCCTTGCTTTTGAAAGAACTTTTTGCAATATCGGGTGAAGGAGAAACCATGATCGGGATAATCGGCGGCAGCGGTCTTTACGAGATTGAAGGGGTCGCCATTCGCGAGCATAAAAAGATATTAACACCCTTTGGCGACCCCTCCGACGCCTATCTCATAGGAGAATTTTCAGGCAGTACGGTTGTATTTCTTCCCAGACACGGTCCGCGCCACTCCATCCCTCCTCATAAAATCAATTACAGGGCAAATATCCGTGGGTTTAAAGAATTAGGGGTAGAAAGAATCATATCGGTCGGGGCCGTCGGGGGTATTGACGCCTCAATGCCGCCCGGTACGATAGTTGTTCTTGACCAGGTAATAGATATGACACATGGAAGGCATTCAACCTTCTATGACGGTGAAAGCGGCGTAGTGCATATTGATTTTACGGGACCCTATTGTCCTGAATTAAGGAACGCGATTATCGAAGCGGGAGGCAAAGCCGGGATAAGCTTAATAAAATCAGGGACCTATATCTGCGCCAACGGTCCACGTCTTGAGACAAAAGCGGAAATAGTGTTTTATTCCCGGATCGGGGCCGATGTTGTGGGCATGACAGGCATGCCTGAAGCTTCCCTGGCAAGAGAGGCGGAAATCTGTTATGCCGGTATTGCCGTTGTGACAAATTATGCCGCCGGTATAACTGTCGAAAGACTCACTGCTACGGAGGTTATTGAAACAATGAACAAAACTTCTATACTTTTGAAAACGCTTTTGAAAGAGACCTTCAATCTGATACCTAAAGAGCGGAGTTGCGCCTGCAAAACCGCCCTGGAAGATGCGAGGCTTTAATCATGGAGACGATCCTTGTCGTAGAAGATAAAGAGTCCATGGCAGCAATGCTGAAAGAGACCCTTGAGTCGGAAGGCTATAAAGTCGTCTCTGCCGGAGACGGCATTGAGGGGATCAAATACCTCAAGGAAGGTAAGATCGACCTTGTTCTGACGGACCTGAAACTCCCACATAAAGACGGCATAGACGTCCTCACGGCGTCAAAGGAAGAAAACCAGCTCAGGCCGGTAATTATCATGACGGCATACGGTTCGGTTGAGACTGCCGTCGAGGCCATGAAAAGGGGCGCCGTTGATTTCATCGCCAAACCCTTTGATACGGACCACCTCCTCGTGTTGATTAAGAGGGCGATTGAAACGCAGCGGCTTATGACGGAGAATATCCTCCTCAAGGAGGAGTTTGCTTCAAAACTCGGACTTCCGAGGATTATCGGTAAAAGCGAAAAGATTACAAATGTCGCCCAGATCGTTCAGAGAGTCGCTCCGACAAAAACAACAGTCCTGCTGATCGGTGAAAGCGGCACTGGGAAGGAACTCTTCGCTAGGGCGCTGCATAATCTTAGCAATAGAAAGGAATACCCTTTTATCCCGATTAATTGCGCCGCAATTCCGAGAGACCTTCTTGAATCGGAGTTGTTCGGTCACGAGAAAGGGTCTTTTACGAGCGCCGACACGAAAAAACTCGGCAAATTTGAACTTGGCGACAGAGGGACTATTTTCCTGGATGAAATAGGAGATCTGGATTTTGTTTTACAGTCAAAACTTCTCAGGGCTATTGAAACAGGTGAGATTGAGAGGGTGGGCGCCGTCAAGGCCGTCCATGTCGATGTCAGAATAGTTGCAGCAAGCAATAAGGACCTTGAGAAGGCGGTGGAAGAAAAAAAATTCAGGGAAGACCTTTTTTACCGTCTCAATGTATTTCCGATAAGGATACCGCCTTTGAGGGAGAGGAAAGAAGATATCCCACTGCTGGTTGAGTACTTTGTCAAGAAATACTGCCTTGAGATCAAGACGTCTCTCAAGGGCATTTCAAAAGAGGCGCTCGCCATGCTTATGAACTGCTTCTGGAAAGGCAATATAAGAGAACTTGAAAATGCAATCGAAAGGGCCGTAATCCTCTGTGACGGAGATACCATTGCCCCGGAACATTTTATTATTGACAGACAGTTCGGTTCCGTATTGTGCGAAAAACCCGGACTTTTGGAGGGGACCCTCGGGTCTATTTCAAAAGAAGCAACGAGAAAAGCGGAGTCCCAGAGGATCATCGATGTGCTCGGCGAAACAAAGGGGAACAAGACCAGGGCGGCTGAAATCCTTCAGGTAAGCTATAAAACACTCCTTACAAAGATCAAGGAATACGGGATCGAGGCTTGACAGCGCAATTCTTATAGAATTATCATAAAATGTCTGCGATGTATCTAAAATTCTATCCGGAGGGGTATTGTGTCAGGACATTCCAAGTGGGCCTCGATAAAACATAAAAAAGCCAGTACAGACGCAAAGAGGGGAAAAGTCTTTACCAAGATCGTAAAAGAGATCTCTATTGCCGCAAGAACAGGCGGGGGAGACCCTGCCTCGAATCCCAGGTTGAGGACTGCCGTTGATAAAGCCAAGGAAGTAAATATGCCCGCAGATAACATCAAAAGGGCGATAATGAAGGGAACGGGTGAACTTCCGGGAGTTGCGTATGAGGAATATTTCTACGAGGGATACGGTCCGGGAGGGGTTGCTATCCTAATGGAAATACTGAGCGACAATAAAAACCGTACTATTTCCGAGATACGGAGTATCATGACAAAAAGCGGCGGCAACATGGGTGAGGCAGGAAGTGTCGCGTGGATGTTCGAGAAGAAAGGCTATATTCTTGTTGAGAAGACAAAAGTTGACGAAGACACCCTGATGTCGGCAGCTCTCGACGCCGGGGCTGAGGATATGAAGAACGACCCACGGGAAGACAACTATGAAGTCCTGACAGTTCCTGAATCTATGCCGGCAATAAAGGCCGCTATTGAAGCCGGAGGAATACCTGTCTCGCACTCGGAAATAACCATGCTGCCCAAAAACTATATCATGCTCGATGAAAAACATGCCGAACAAATGATACGGCTTATAGAAGCCCTTGAGGAAAATGACGATGTTCAGAATGTTTACACGAATTTCGACGCTCCGGACGAGGTGATGGCCAGACTTGGGAAGTAACATGCATACTTCCATACGGGCAACCTTCAAGAGAAGATTCTTTGCCGGCCTCCTGATATCAATACCTGCTATAGTCACTTTTATCATCATCAGCTGGTTTTTCAAATTTGTCGACGGTCTCCTTGAACCGATTTACTATAATGTCCTTGGCTATCATGTGCGAGGTATCGGGTTTATTTCGGCCATAGTTCTTATCTTTGTCGTCGGCATCGTATCAGCCAATGTTTTTGGCAGAAGGATCATCGGATACTTTGAACGAATAATGCTCAGGATTCCCGTCTTTAAAGGGATATATACGGCAGTCAAGCAGCTTGTCGACGCCTTTTCTCCGGAGAGCAAGGAAGTATCTTTTAAAAAGTTTGTACTTGTCGAGTATCCGCGACCCGGGGTCTTTGCCTTCGGTTTCCTTACAAAAGAATGCGTAGTCAAGAAAGAGAAAAACGGAATGGAAACTCGTCTGAAGGCGGTTTACATCCCGACGAACAATCTCTATCTCGGCGAAATAGCTCTTTTCAAAGAGGAGAATATGTTTTATACCGATATCCCGATAGACGAGGGGATCAAGATTATTCTTTCAGGCGGCATCGCAACCCCGGCAACCCTGTTAGAGGATAAAGAATGAAATTGGCCTGTGTTGTCCTTGCTGCGGGGCTCGGAACACGGATGAAATCATCCTTGCCGAAAGTCCTTCACAGACTTCACGGCGCCCCGATGCTCCGGTATGTTTTGAACGCCCTGCATACATTGCAGCCGCAGAAGATTGTTATCGTCGCAGGGGAAAATATTCAGGACATAAAAGGATCACTTGATGATACCGCAAAAATTGCCTTTGCGCGGCAGATAGAAGCTAAAGGCACGGGGGACGCGCTATTAAAGGCCGTGCCTTCTCTTAAAGGATTTAAGGGCGCTGTTCTCGTTGTAAACGGTGATACGCCCCTGATTACCGGAAGCACCCTGAAAAATTTCCTGTCTCTGCACAGGAGGAAAAGGAACGGGGTATCGGTGCTTTCCTTTGAGTCCGGTGATCCGGGCTCATACGGAAGAATTGTACGGGACAATAAAGACAGGGCTGCTTTTATTGTCGAGCAGCGGGACGCAACAGAGACGCAGAAAACTATCAGGGAAGTAAACAGCGGAGTATATGCCTTTGAATCCGGAGCGTTGCCTTTGTTAAAAGAAATAAAACTGAACAAATCAAAAGGCGAATATTATCTGACCGATATAATCGGCATTGCAAGAGACAAAGGGGTGAGGATAGACGCCTTCTGCACGGGGTCCGAAGACGAATTTATGGGCGTTAATACCATTGAAGAGCTTGAAAATGCAGGCCGGACCATGAAAAGACGTATCATTAAAAAATTCTCCGACAGGGGAGTGCATTTTATCGAAAAAAGTTCCGTTTTTATATCGTCCGATACGGAGATAGGGGCGGAGACAAACGTTTATCCGAATGTCCATCTCGAAGGAAAGACCTCGATAGGTAAGCGCTGTACGATCTATCCGAATGTCAGAATCCTTGACAGCATAATAGAAGACGGCGCGGTCATCAAAGATTCCACCCTGATCGAGGAGGCGATAGTAAAGAGGAATGCCTCTGTAGGCCCGTTCGCGCATATCAGGCCCGGCTCGGTAATCGGCGAGAAAGCAAAGATCGGTAATTTTGTTGAGGTGAAAAAATCGGTCATCGGCCCGGGCACGAAGGCGTCTCATTTGAGCTATCTTGGAGACGCCAGGATAGGAAAGGACGTAAATATAGGCGCCGGAACGATTACCTGCAACTATGACGGACACGAAAAGCATATAACTACGATAGAGGACGGCGTCTTTGTCGGCAGTGATACACAGTTTGTTGCGCCGGTAAAAATCGGCAAGGGAGCTTTCGTAGGCGCGGGATCTACAATAACGGCAGACGTGCCGTCCCATGCCCTTGCATTAAGCAGGGTAAAGCAAATGAATATTGAAGGCTGGGCGCGGCGGCAGTTAAAAGTTAAGAGTGAAAAGTTAAAAGTTAAAAAGAAAGAGAAAAGGTAAAATGAATATTTTGTCGAACTATTCACTATTCACTGTTTTGATATGTGCGGAATAATCGGATATATAGGCAAACGTAATGCGGTGCAGGTGGCGCTGGAGGGGCTGAAGCGTCTCGAATACAGGGGATACGACTCGGCGGGTGTTGCGTTTTTTACCGGTAAAAAGATAGAGGTGAGAAGATGCACCGGGAAAATCAGGCACCTCTCATCTATGCTTGAGTCGGAAAGTCCTGCAAGCCATGCAGCCATCGGACATACAAGGTGGGCTACCCACGGGAGGCCCTCGGAGGAAAATGCCCATCCGCACAGATCAGACGGAATCGTTCTGGTGCACAACGGGATTATCGAAAATTATCTGCCCCTCAAAAAGAAGCTGATTGAAAAAGGGTATCAGTTCACCTCCCAAACGGATACGGAAGTCCTCTGCCACCTTATACAGGATTATGCAAAGAAAGGCCCGCTCGAAGACGCGGTCAGAGAGGCTTTAAAAGAAGTAAAAGGGGCCTATGCCCTTGCCGTTATTAAGGAGGACGAACCAAATAAGATCGTCGGGGTCAGGAAAGACAGCCCGCTTGTTGTGGGCATAGGGGACGGAGAATTCTTTCTTGCATCCGATATCCCGGCTTTCCTCAGCTATTCAAATAATGTCATATTTCTTGACGACGGAGAGATGGCCATACTTACGGAAAACGGCGCCGTAATAACCGATCTCAAAGGCGCTGCGATACGGAAGGAAATTCAGACGATCTCATGGAACCCGTCGATGGCGGAAAAAGACGGTTACCGTCACTTTATGCTCAAGGAGATATATGAGCAGCCAAGGGCTATTGCCGACACGTTACGGGGAAGGTTCAATGCCGAAACAGGGGAAGTAAACCTCGAAGAGTTCCACATCAAAGCGGAAGAACTGGCGGGCGTTAGGAAGATATTTATAGTTGCCTGCGGCACTTCCTATCATGCGGGACTGACCGGCAAATATATCCTTGAAGGATTGGTGAGAATACCTGTAGAGGTTGATATAGCTTCAGAGTTCCGATACAGAAAACCGATCATCAAACCGGGCGACCTTATGATTGTCATAACGCAATCGGGTGAAACCGCCGACACCCTTGCCGCACAGAGAGAAGCGAAACGGCTTGGCGCAAAAGTCCTCTCAATATGCAATGTTGTCGGCAGTACGTCTTCAAGGGAAGCAGACGCAATTTTTTATACCCATTCCGGTCCCGAGATAGGCGTCGCCTCTACAAAGGCTTTTACGACCCAGCTTGTGAGCCTCTATCTTTTCACAATTGCAATGGGAAAGATAAAGGGGACCATTTCAGAGGACAGTGCAAGAGAGCTTCTCAAAGAGCTGCTACTGCTTCCCGGCAAGGTTGAAGAAACGCTATCTACCGATGAACGGATAAAGGCGGTGGCAAAGGAGTTTTTCAAGGCAACGGATTTCCTGTATCTCGGGAGGAACTTATTTTATCCTGTCGCCCTTGAGGGCGCATTGAAACTTAAGGAAATATCATACATTCATGCGGAAGGGTATCCTGCCGGCGAAATGAAACACGGACCGATAGCTTTGATAGACGAAGAGCTTCCGGTCGTCGTCCTTGCGCCCCATGATGACCTGCTTGAAAAAATACTATCAAATATACAGGAGGTAAAGAGCAGAGGGGGGAAAATCATAGCGATTACGAACGACGCTGAAAGTGATGTATGCGGGACTTCGGACAGGTGCATCTGTGTGCCCGTGACGAACACCTTCCTGACGACAATACTGATGGCGGTCCCCGTGCAATTGCTTGCCTATCACATCGGCGTTCTAAGGGGTTGTGACGTCGACCAGCCGAGGAACCTTGCAAAAAGTGTCACTGTTGAATAGTAACGTTAAACCGTCAACCCAATAACTTTTGCAAACCCGGTAAACAGTGAAAACCGCGATAATTGCTGGATTAAGAAAGGTGAAATCTGTTATTATGTAACATCAAAGGAGATGTCCATGCATGATCTAAACCCCCAGCAAAAAGAAGCTCTCACCTATACTGAAGGGCCTTTACTCGTTTTTGCAGGAGCAGGGAGCGGGAAGACAAGGGTAATTTCTCACAAGTTTTCCTACCTGAACAGGACTAAAAAAATACCCCTGGATTCGATATTCACTGTTACCTTTACAAACAAGGCAGCCGATGAAATGAAGGAACGGATCGGTAAACTCACCGAGAAAGAAATCAACGGCTCATGGATCGGCACCTTTCACTCTCAGTGCAACCGGATTCTCCGCAAAGAAATTAAAGCAATCGGTTATGACAATAATTTTTCCGTTTATGATGAAGACGATCAGCATAACCTTATAAGGCATATCCTTAAAGAGTTCAAGATATATGAAGCTCTCTATAAAGGTATAGTATCGCGCATCAGTTTCCTGAAGTCTTCGCTCGTAAGCCCCGAGGAATTTCTTTCAACCGGCGACGGGTTCGGCTTTGACGAAAAACTTGCCAAGGTCTATGTAAGGTATCGGGACGAACTGAAAAGAAGCAATGCCCTTGATTTTGACGACCTTATTATGCTGACGGTAAAACTTTTCGAGAAGAACCCAAAGCTGCTCGAGAGATACCAGGATAAATTTGCCTATATCCTGGTTGACGAGTTTCAGGATACGAATTTTGCGCAGTACCAGCTCTTGAAGATACTTGCATCAGCCCACAAAAAGATCTGCGTTGTAGGAGATGACGACCAGAGCATCTACAGGTTCAGGGGGGCCAATGTAAGTAATATACTGAATTTCGAGAAGGATTTCCCGGGGACAAAGATCATCAAACTTGAGCAGAACTACCGTTGCACCCAGCACATCCTGAATGTTTCCGGGGCCGTTATTGCACGGAACCCCGTCAGGAAAAACAAAAAATTATGGACTGACAAAGGATACGGAGAAAAAGTACACTACTGCTGGCTCAATACTCATGAAGATGAGGCAAAATATATTGCAAAGGCCATTAAAGAATATTATCTTAAAGGGACATACACCTACAGGGACTTCGCAATATTTTACCGTGTAAACCTGCAGTCAAGAGTCATTGAAGACGCAATCCGGGAACAGGGGCTTCCTTACAGGGTCATCGGCATCATCAGTTTTTACCAGAGGAAAGAGATCAAGGACATCTTAGCGTACTTGCGTCTGTCGCTGAACCACGGAGACAATGTAAGTTTCAGAAGGGTAATTAACAGTCCGCAAAGAGGCATCGGGGCGGCTACGATCTCTAAAATTGAAAATGAGGCCAAGAAAAGGTCGCAGCCTTTATTTGACGCCCTCAAGGCTACTCTCAGGGGCGAACATTTTGCTCCTGCCGTTAAAGACAAACTTGCAGATTTCATGAAAATGGTTGAAGGGTTATCATCAGGAAAATACAAATCCGCAGCCGACCTGTTGAGAAGTATTTTTGAAAAATCGGGATATGCCGACCTGCTTGAAGAAGAGAGGCGGAAAAATATCGAAGAGCTTATCTCTTCCGCCGAGAATAAAGAACTCAAGGATTTTATTAACAAAATATCCCTTGTTTCACATATAGATCAGGACTGCAGCGGGGATTGCGTTACTCTTATGACGCTCCATAACGCAAAGGGCCTCGAATTTCCGGTAGTCTTTATAACGGGACTGGAAGAAGGAGTGCTTCCCTATTGTAAAGCCATGAACCATGAGGATGAAATCGCCGAAGAGCGCAGACTGTTCTACGTCGGCATGACACGCGCAAAAGACGTCCTCTGGCTAACGGGCTCAAAAAAGCGAAAGTTATATGCAAAGGTACAGGACCAGGAACCTTCCCGCTTTCTGAAAGACATTCCAAGAGAATTCTGCCACTGGATGGAGAAAATCACCTTTAGCCATCCTGTTAAGCTTACTCCCATCAAGAAAAAAGTGGAGCTTTCAAAGACCTTTACGATATATACCGCCGGGTGCAGGGTAAAGCATCCTGCCTGGGGTATAGGTATTGTGCGGGACTGTTATGGCGACGGCGACGATGCAAAGGTCATGGTCAACTTCCCGAGCATCGGCATAAAAAGACTCGCCGTGCGGTTCGCAAATCTGGAAAAGATATAAAGTTAAAAATAAATCGTCAATCAGCAATGATCATTTATCAGTTGCAATTATGAAGATATCAAAAGAAGAGATTGAACATATCGCGGTCCTTGCAAGACTTTCCCTTACCGGGGAAGAAAAGGAACTGTTCGGACCACAACTGAGCGGCATCCTCGGCTACATGGAACAACTGAACGAACTCGACACAAAGGACGTTGAACCGACGTCTCACGTCCTCGCCCTCTGCAATGTC
>Ga0315292_10001176_pt1 | contig 13694 bp, 14 predicted proteins | sample YL17G13_0_MG_FD_204029 | JGI IMG/M metagenome (GOLD analysis project Ga0315292, IMG submission 204029) | Sediment microbial communities from Yellowstone Lake, YNP, Wyoming, USA - YL17G13_0 | ecosystem: Environmental > Aquatic > Freshwater > Lake > Sediment | place: USA: Wyoming | collected... | reverse complement strand
CGGTGCTGCTGATCGACGAGATCGACAAGGCCGACATCGAGTTCCCGAACGACCTGCTGCTGGAACTCGACCGCATGGAGTTCTACGTCCACGAGACGCGCGAGATGATCCAGGCCACGCATCGGCCGATCGTGATCATCACCAGCAACAACGAGAAAGAGCTGCCGGACGCCTTCCTGCGCCGCTGCTTCTTCCACTTCATCCGTTTCCCGGACGCGGAAACGATGACGCGCATCATCGGCGTGCATTTCCCCGAGCTGAAGCGCGAGCTGCTGGCGGAGGCGCTCAACGCGTTCTATAAACTGCGCGACGTGCCGGGCCTCAAGAAGAAGCCATCGACGTCGGAGCTGCTCGACTGGCTGAAGCTGCTGCTCGCGGAGGACATCCCGCCGGAAGCGCTGCGCACCGACGATCCACGCAAGAGCCTGCCGCCGCTGTACGGCGCGCTGCTCAAGAACGAGCAGGACGTGCACCTGTTCGAGCAGCTGATCTTCCTGCAGCGGCGCCAGTCGCGGCAGTAGCGCGCTCGTAGCCATGACGGTGCGTCCATCAGCGCTTCGGAGTGCAGCAGGCGCAACGCTTGCGGCGCGCCGGACACCCCCGTTCGGGTCTTCCCGGCCGGGACGCCGTAAACCCATCCATGGGGGCTCCGGGCGCGGCGTCCATGCCGCGCACGGCCCGGCCGGGAAGACCCGAACGAGGGCATCCGGTCGCGAGCCGCAAGCGCTCACGCGCAGTTGTGATTTGAAACAACGAGGCGACGCCGCCGTCGCGGCGGTGCGTCGCGAGAGCCACGCATGCTGACGCCGTTTTTCTACACGCTGCGCGAAGCGGGCGTGCCGGCGTCGGTCACGGAATACCTGACGCTGCTCGACGCGTTGAAGCATGGCCTCGCGAACTTCAGCGTCAACGACTTCTATTTCCTCGCGCGCACCACGCTGGTCAAGGACGAGAAGCACTTCGACCGTTTCGACAAGGCGTTCACGCAGTACTTCAAGGGCATCGAGCAGTCGTTCGAGCACCTGCAGAAAGCGTTGCCCGAGGACTGGCTCAAGCTGCTCGCTGAGCGGCATTTCACGCCCGAAGAAATGGCTGAGATCCAGGCACTCGGCGGCTGGGACAAGCTGCTCGAGACGCTGAAGCAGCGGCTCGAGGAGCAGAAGGGCCGGCACGAAGGTGGAGCCAAGTGGATCGGCACGGGCGGCACGTCGCCGTTCGGTCACGGCGGTTACAACCCGGAGGGCATCCGCATCGGCGGACCCGGGGGCAAGGGCAAGGCCGTCAAAGTCTGGGAGCGTCGCGACTACCGCAACCTCGACGACAACGTCGAACTCGGCACGCGCAACATCAAGGTGGCGCTGCGCAAGTTGCGCCGCTTCGCGCGCGAGGGCGCGGCAGACCAGTTCGACATCGACAGCACGATTTCAGCGACGGCCCGCAATGCCGGGCTGCTCGACCTGAAGTTCCAGCCTGAGCGGCACAACACGCTGAAGCTGTTGCTGTTCTTCGACGTCGGCGGCTCGATGGAAAGCCATGTCCGCGTCTGCGAGGAACTCTTCTCGGCCGCGCGTGGCGAGTTCAAGCACCTCGAGTACTTCTACTTCCACAACTTCATCTACGAATCGGTGTGGAAGGACAGTCGTCGCCGTCACGGCGAGCGAACCACGCTGTTCGACATCCTGCGCAAGTACCAGCCCGACTACCGCGTCATCTTCATCGGCGACGCGAGCATGAGCCCGTACGAAATCATGCAGCCGGGCGGCAGCATCGAGCACTGGAACGAGGAGGCCGGCGCGGTATGGCTGCAGCGGCTGACGCGGCGTTTCCAGCGTTTCGCCTGGCTCAACCCCGAGCCGCAGGACCGCTGGGACTACGTGCAGTCGATCGGGATTGCGCGGCAGTTGCTGGCGGAGCGCATGTACCCGCTCACGCTGCACGGGCTCGATGACGCCATTCGCGCGCTGAAGGCGTAATCGTTCGGGTCGCGACGTCAGGGCTCGTCCGAGATAACTGGCGGCAGCATGCGAGCGATGGGTCCGGGGGCTTTCCCCGAGCTTGGAAAGGCAGACACGCGCTCGGGCAAAGCCCCCGGACCCACCGCTCGCGATACGGCGCACGCATCGTCGAGAGCTCCGATCGCGCAGCTTCAGGCTACGAGCGCTGCATCAAGAGCGACCGAGCCGGGACCGTCCCCCGAGCGCGTGTCTGCCTTTCCAAGCTCGGGGACGGTCCCGGCTCGGTCGCTTGCAACGAGCGCGATGGCGCGGATCATCCGGGACGGCGCCTGACTGGCGTCGGGCACCGAGGCCAGCCGCTGCCGCGCAAGAAGCTCAGTGCCCGCCCTTGCCGCCCGCAGCGGCCGCAGCCTTCAGCGCCTTGATGTCAGCGAGCACCATTTGCGAATGGCCTTCCGGGTTGACCGACTCGTAGTGCTTCGCGACGCGGCCCTGCGGATCGATGATGAAGGTGTCGCGGCGCGCCATTTCCATGACGCCCATGTAGGTCTTCAGCACGCCGTAGCTCTTCGTCACGGCCTTGTCGGAATCGGCGAGGATCGTGAACGGCAGGCTGTGCTTTTCGGCGAACTCCTTGTGCGAAGCCATGTCGTCGACGCTGATGCCCAGGATCACCGCGCCTTCCTTGTTGAAGGCGAAGATGTTGTCGCGGAAGCCGCAGGCCTGCGTGGTGCAGCCCGGCGTGTCGTCCTTCGGGTAGAAGTACAGGGCGACCCACTTGCCCTTGTAGTCAGCCAGCGAATGCCACTTGCCCGCCTGGTCCTGCAGCTTGAAGGCGGGTGCGGGCTTGCCGACCTCGGGCGTCACGCCGTCAGCCAGCGCCGGACGGCTGCCTGCCACCAGGGTCGCGAACGTCAGGGTGATTGCCGGCAGCAGGGCGGCAAGGGCAAGAATTCCACGGCGAGACATTCCACGGCAAGACGATGCGCGATTCATCGGATTCTCCGGTGATGGGCAAAAAAAGCGCGGGTTCGCGCCGACACATACTAGACTCCTGCGGCAAGAGAGTCAGCGAGGTGACCTTGTCGAGCCCTCCATTGCCGACCCATGCCGACCGGGACGCGTCGAACGACGCGACCAACTACATCTTCTTCGCCGACCACGACGCTTTGGTTTTGTCGGGAGGCGGGGCGCGGGGGGCCTATCAGGTCGGAGTGCTCAAGGCGATCGCCGAATGGTTGCCCGAGGACGCTCCCTGCCCCTTCGAAGTGCTCGTGGGCACGTCGGCGGGCGCACTGAATGCCGCGGCCATTGGCGCCCGCGCTCATTCCCTGCGTGAAGCCGTCCAGTCGCTCGAGGACATCTGGTCCAACTTCCGGGTCGAGCAGGTCGTACGCGCCGGTTCGCTGACCATGCTGAAGTCCGGGCTGCACTGGATGGTCTCGGCGCTCTCCGCGGGCTGGATCGCCACGCCGCCACGGTCGCTGTTCGACACGACGCCACTGTACGAGCTGCTCGCGCGCGCCGTGCCCGTCGGGCAGATTCCCGCGCAGATCGCTGCCGGGCGACTGCATGCGCTCGCGGTAGCGACGACGAGTTACACCACCGGGCAGGCGGTGGCGTTCTTCGACGGCACCGACGACATCCAGGGCTGGAACCGGGTGAGCCGAGCGGGCCACAGGCGCCACATCGACCTCGACGTGCTGATGGCGAGCGCGGCGATCCCGTTCATCTTCCCGGCGTGGGACATCGACGGGAATCACTACGGCGACGGTGCGATGCGCCAACTCGCGCCCCTGAGCCCGGCCGTGCACCTCGGCGCGAATCGTGTGCTCGTGATCGGCACGCGCGGCAGCGCGGCGGCCACTCCGCCGACCGGGACCATCGTGCAGGCTCCGCCGAGTCCGGCGCACCTGCTGGGCTTCGTGCTCGACTCGTTGTTCACGGACGGCCTGTCGATCGATCTCGAGCGTCTCAACCAGATCAACCGGCTGATCGTCGCGGCGGGCCACACCGAACATCGGCCGATCCGCGCGACGGTGATCCAGCCGAGCGTCGACCCGACCGTGATCGCGATGAAACACGAGCGCTGCATGCCACGCAGCATCCGCACGCTGCTGCGCACGCTGGGCGCGTACGAAGCGCGCGGCGGGCTGCTGGTGAGCTACCTGCTGTTCGACAAGTCGTACACCTGCGAACTGATGGCGATGGGCTATGCCGACGCGCAGGCGCAGCGCGCGGAGATCGTTCCCTACCTCTCGCCCTGGATCACCTGAGCACCAGGGTGCCGAGACCGAGGAGCGAGGCGAACCCGATCACGTCGGTGACCGTCGTGACGATCACGCCGCCGGCGACGGCGGGATCGACCCCGAATCGTTTCAGGGCAAGGGGCACCGTAACGCCGGCGAGCGCGGCCGCGAGCAGGTTCACGACCATCGCTGCGAATATCACGAGCGCGATGCGCCACTGGTGGAACCAGGCCCAGGCCACCAGCGCCACCACCGTGGCCCAGGCGAGCCCGTTCAGTAACGCAACGGCGATTTCCTTGGTCAGCAGCCAGCGCGCGTTGGCGCGCTCGATCTGGCCGAGGGCGAGGCCGCGCACGATCAGTGTCAGCGTCTGCGTGGCCGCGACTCCACCCATGCTGGCGACGATCGGCATCAGTACGGCGAGTGCCACGATCTGCTGGATCGTCGCTTCGAACAGGCCCACCACCCAGGCCGCGAGGAACGCCGTGACGAGGTTGATGCCGAGCCACACGCCACGACGGCGCGCGCTCGGCACGACCGGGGCGAACATGTCGGTGTCCTCGTCGAGGCCCGCCATGCTCATGACGGAATGCTCGGCTTCGTCGCGGATCACGTCGACGACGTCGTCGATCGTGATGCGGCCGAGCAGGCGGCCTGCGTCCGCCGAAATCACGGCGGCCGACACGAGGTCGCGGTCCTGGAACAGGCTCGCGACTGCGGTGGCGGGCGTCCCCGGAGGAATGCCGTCGACGCCCGTGTCCATGACTTCGCCGACCGTGCGCTCCGGGTCCTCGGTCAGCAGCCGCGTCAGATGCAGTACGCCAAGATACCGGTCGTGGCGATTCACGACGAAGAGCGCGTCGGTCTTGTCCGGGATCTCGCCGCGCATGCGCAGATAGCGCAACACGGTTTCGAGCGTGACGTCGGGGCGCACGCTCACCGTGTCGGTGTTCATCAGGCCGCCGGCCGTGTCTTCCTCGAAGCCGAGCACGGCGTTCAGGCGGTCGCGGTCCTGTGAGTCCATCGACCGCAGGACCTGCTGGTTCACGTTCTCCGGCAGGTCGCGCAGCAGGTCGGCGAGGTCGTCGACTTCGAGGCCCTCGGCAGCTGCGACGAGTTCCTCGGTGTCCATCTCGCGGATCAGGCCCGCGCGCACTTCCTCATTGAGTTCGACGAGCACGTCGCCTTCGAGCTCGGGATCGACCAGGTCCCAGACGACTTCACGCTGGGTCGGCGGCAGGGATTCGAGCAGCGACGCGACTTCCGCCGGATGCATCGAATTCACCAGGCGGTGCACCTGGCGCATCGTGCCCTCGTCGAGCGCGCGCTTGAGCGCCTCGAGGCGGGTCGGTGTACGGCGCGGTTGCAGCTCGGCGTTCACTCGTGCCGGCGGCTCGTGAGATCGCGATGCCGCACGAGCGCTACGCCTTCGCTGCCGCGAAAATGCGCGGCCAGGCGTTCAGCGATGTACACGGAACGGTGCTGGCCGCCGGTGCAGCCGACGGCGACCGTGAGATAGCTGCGATTCGAGCGCACGAGCGAGGGTAGCCAGCGTGCGATGAAGTCGCGCACGTCCTCGAAGAACCGGTTCACTTCGGCCTCGTTGTCGAGGAACTTCGCGACCGGTACGTCGCGCCCCGTCATTTCGCGCAAGGAAGGATCCCAGTAGGGATTCGGCAGCGAGCGCGCGTCGAACACGAAATCCGCATCGTCCGGCACGCCGTGCCGATAGGCGAAAGACTGGAACAGGAGCGACGGCCCGGACTTCGCGCGGTCGACGACGCGTCCACGGATCAGCTCGCGCAGCTCGTGCACCGACAGCCGTGAGGTGTCGATCGTCAGGTCGGCTGCGTTGGCAAGCGGCGCCAGCAGCCGTTCTTCCTGCTCGAGCGCTTCCTTGAGCCCGGCGCCGTGGCGGCTGAGCGGATGCCTGCGGCGCGTTTCGCTGAAGCGCTTCAGCAGCGTGTCGCTGTCGGCGCGCAGGAACAGCGTTTCGCAGGCGATGCCGCTCTTGCGCAGCGTCTCGACCAGCTGCGGCACTTCCGCCAGGTCTTCCGGGCGATTGCGCGCATCGACGCCGACCGCCGTCTGGCGGTAAGAGGATTCGCTGGTGCGAACGGTGTAGGCGATGAATCCCGGCAGCAGGCCTGCCGGGATGTTGTCGACACAATAAAAATCGAGGTCTTCCAGCATGTCGAGCGCGACGCTCTTGCCGGAACCGGACAGGCCACTGACCACGATCAATCGCATCTGACGCCACCCCTGCGCAGAACGCCTGCCAACCGGGATTGTCGCCGGATTCGGGGTCCGCCGTCAGGGGGAAACTGCCGTTCCGTGACGGTGTCGCGCCGCCTGCGGGTCGCGGTGCTTTTCCTTGTGGCGGCGGACCTGCTCGTCGAGCTTGTCCGCCAGGAGGTCGATGGCGGCATACATGTCGTCGTGGACGGCGGCGGCATGCACCGTGGCGCCGCCCAGGCGGATCGTGGCTTCGGCCTCGTGCCGCAGCTTCTCCACCGTGAGCGTGCACTGCACGTCGATGACGCGGTCGCAGTGCCGCAGGACCCGCGCAATCTTCTTTTCGACATAACTCCGCAGCGGCGGCGTGATCTCGACGTGGTGTCCGCTCAGGTTGACTTGCATCGTCCCGTCCTCGTGTAGATGTACGTGCGGCCTCTCGTCAGTTCGATCGCGGCGGCGGGGGTCGGTTCCCGCCGGCCCGGTGTTCATGCGTGGGCGCGGGCGGCCGTGTGCCTGCGCTCGCTCGACGAAGCGAGGCCGAGCGCCTCGCGATATTTTGCCACCGTGCGCCGCGCTACCTTGACGCCTTCGTCCGCCAGTATCGCGGCGAGCTGGGCGTCGCTCAGCGGCTTCTCGGCCAGTTCGTCAGCGATGAGCTTGCGGATGCGGGCGCGGATGACGACGGACGAAACGTCCTCACCGTCGGCGCCGGACACGTGGCTCGAGAAGAAATACCGGAACTCGAAGATGCCGCGCGGCGTGTGCATGTACTTGCCCGTCGTCACGCGCGAGATCGTCGATTCGTGCATCGACACGGCCTCGGCCACGTCGCGCAGGATCATGGGGTGCATCGCTTCGTCGCCACGCTCGAGGAACGCCGCCTGCCGCTGCACGATGGAACGGGCCACCTTGAGCAGCGTCTCGTTGCGGATTTCTAGGCTGCGGATCAGCCAGCGCGCCTCCTGCAGCTGCGCGCGCAGCGAAGCGTAATCGGCCGAACGCGACACGAGGCCCGCATACCCCTGGTTCACCCTCAGGCGCGGCACCGAACCCGCATTGAGTTCGACGGCCCAGCCCTGGTCGGTGCGCCGCACGAACACGTCCGGGACGACGTACTCGGGTTGCGCGCCTTCGAACGCCGAGCCCGGCCGCGGATGGCAGCTGCGCACCAGCAAAAGCGCAACCTGCAATGCATCTTCGTCGGCACCGAGCGCGCGGCGCAGCGTGGCGAGATCCTTGTCCGCGACGGACTGCAGATGGTCGCGGGCGATGGCGATCGCGAGTTCGCGACCCGGCGTGTCCGCGTCGAGCTGCGCCAGCTGGAGGATCAGGCATTCGCTCAAGCTGCGCGCGCCGACGCCCGCCGGATCGAGCGTCTGTACCAGCGCCAGCACCTGCTCGACGTCCGCTGCCGTGACGGGCAGGTCGGTGCACAGGTCCCGGGCGATTTCGGCGGTCGTCTGGGTGAGGTAGCCGTCGTCGTTCAGCGCGTCGATGATCGCCTCGCCGATCCACACCTGGCGCGGATCGAGCGGGCTGATTTCGAGCTGCCAGACCAGGTGCTGATGCAGGTCGCGGCCGCGTTCATCGGTGAACTCGAGGGGGCGGTCGTCGTCGTCGGCGCGGGAGCCGTCGCCGGAAGGCGTCGAGGACTCGGCCCAGGGGTCTTCCATCTCGACGATGACATCGTCGGCCGCAGGCTCGTCGGCTTCGGGGGCTTCGCTGCCGTCACCGCCTTCGAATGCTTCGGTTTCGGCCTCGCCGGTGGGCGCCACCTGGTCGAGCGAGGTGAGGTCGATCGTGTCGTCCTCTTCCTGCTCGAGCATGACGTTCGTCTCGAGCGCCGCCATCACCTGTGCCTGCAGTTCGAGCACGGGCAACTGCAGCAGCTTGATGGCCTGCTGCAGCTGCGGGGTCATCGTAAGCTGCTGACCGAGCTTGAGTTGCAGGGCCGGCTTGAGCATTGACGAATCGAGGTTTGGAACGAAGACGGGTCTGGCGCGAACGGGCTCGCGCCCGCCGTGTCAGAGGCGAAAATCCTGGCCCAAGTAGACCTCACGCACCTGAGGATTGGCAAGAATCTCTTCAGCCGAACCGGACGCGATCACACTTCCGGCGCTGACGATGTAGGCACGGCTGCAAATGCCAAGTGTTTCACGCACGTTGTGGTCCGTAATCAGTACGCCGATGTTGCGTGCGCTGAGGTGGCGGATGATGCGCTGGATGTCGATGACGGAAATCGGATCCACGCCTGCGAACGGCTCGTCGAGCAGGATGAAACGAGGTTCCGCTGCCAGGGCGCGCGCGATCTCGACGCGGCGGCGCTCGCCGCCCGACAGGCTCATGCCGCTGCTCGACCGGATGTGGCCGATGTGCAATTCCTCGAGCAGCGATTCCAGCGCGGCACCGCGCGCCTCTTCGTCGTCGAGGTCCTTGCGCGTTTCGAGGATCGCCAGGATGTTGTCCTCGACGGACAACTTGCGGAAGACCGACGCTTCCTGCGGCAGGTAACCGACGCCCAGCTGGGCACGGCGGTACATCGGCAGGCGCGTCAGTTCCTGGTCGTCGAGGTGGATGCGGCCCTCATCGCACGGCACCAGGCCCACGATCATGTAGAACGCGGTCGTCTTGCCGGCGCCGTTCGGGCCGAGCAGGCCGACGACCTCGCCGGAAGAGACTTCGAGCGACAGGTCCTTTACCACCTGCCGCGAACGATAGCTCTTGCCCAGCGCCTCGGCGCGCAACCGGCTCGTCGTCATGGGCCGCCGCCCGTGGCGGGCTTCGTGCCTTTGTCCGGGGCCGCGCCTTTGTCGGGCGTCGTCGCGGGAGCCTTCTTCGGGGGATTGATCGTGATCTTCACGCCGCCCGGATCTTTCTCGCTCGGATTGGCCTGTACCCGCTCGCGGCCGATGTCGTAGATCAGCGTATTGCCGCGGATCTCGTTGTTGCCGTCGGTGAGCCAGGCGTCTCCCGTCAGGCGCACGGTGGCGGCCTTGACGTCGTAATCGATCGCGCTGGCGCGACCGCGCGCGACCTGGTTTTTTTCCTTGAGCTGCTGCTCGAACTGCGCCGGCGAACCCTTGATCGACGCGCTCGCGATCGCGTTGTTCTTGAACATCACGCGCGCTTCATTCGACTGCAGCTTGCCGCCCGGCACCGTGATCTTCACGTCGCCCTGCAGCCGCCACTCGGAGTTGTTGAACTCGAGCCCGGTCGCGCTCGCCTGCTGCGCGGTGACTTCGAGCCCGCCCTGCGTGATCTTCACGCGCTTGAACAGCAGCGTGTTGTTCTTGTAGTCGAAGTCCGACGAGGCGGCTTCGAGGTTGATCGGCAATTCGGAGTTGCCTGACGGCACTCCGGTTTGCGCGTGGGCAGATGCAACCGCGCCCAGCAGCGCCACGGCGGCCAGGAGCACGCGGGCGGCCTTGCGGCGCCTAGCGCTTGGGCTGGGGTTTGGGCGGGGGTTTGAACTGGCCATTGACGTTCGATTCTAGCTGCAGCGTGCCCTGGTTCAAACCGACGCGCATGCCGCGTCCGCGCAATTGATGGGGCCCGAACTCGACGGTGACAGGCGCGGCAGTCTGCACCACGTTCGTGCGCGTGTCATACGCCAGCTCGTCGGTGAGGATGACCGCATTGCCTGCGCTGCGCTCGGCCGTGCCGACGACGCGCACATTACCCTGCAGCAGCAGCGATCCGCGGTCGCTCGGCATGCGTCCGCGATCCGCCGTCACGTGCCACTGGCCCTGCTTCTGCGTGGTGTAGTCGAGTTCGATTTGCGCGAGGTTCACGCTCTGGTCGGCGAGTTGCTGCTCGATCGACTTGGCGCGCACCACGACCCGCGGCTGGCCATCCGGGCCGAGTTCGGTGAGCGTGGCGTCGTTCAGGTAATAGCCGCGTTCGTCGGCAGCCGTTGCGGATTCGGTCGCATCGTCCGGACCCCCGGCCAACAGGTTGAACAGCATGGCGCCGCCGGCCACGACGGCAACCATCGTCACGGCGCGCTGGATCAGTTGCCGTGTGCGGTCAGCAGCAGATCGCATACTTCTCTCACGGCACCGTGGCCGCCGGCCGCAGGCGTGGTCCAGTGGGCGGCAGCGCGGGCAGTCGGATGCGCATCAGCCACGGCGACCGCGAGCGCAGCGCGTTCCAGCATCGGCACGTCGGGTGTGTCGTCGCCCACGCAGGCCAGCGCTGCAGGAGTGACCTGCAGTTCGCGCAGGAGGTCGTCGAGCGCAGCGCCCTTGTCGGCAATGCCCTGGCGCACATGGCGAATGCCCAGTTCGGCCGCGCGGCGCGTGACGGCCGGCGAATCGCGGCCGGAGATGATGGCCACGGCGATGCCGACGCGCTGCACGGCGACGATGCCGGAGCCATCGCGCACGTGAAAGACCTTGGTTTCTTCGCCGTTCGCGGTGATGTGCAGGCGGCCGTCGGTCATCACGCCGTCGACATCGAGCACCAGCAACCGGACCCGGCGTGCGCGCTCGAGCAGGGCTGGATCGTGCTGCGTCACATCACACCCGCGCGCAGCAGGTCGTGGACGTTGAGTGCGCCGACCAGGCGGCGATCGTCGTCCGACAGCACGACAGGCAACGACGTGATGCGGTGCGTCTCCATCAGGTGCACGGCCTCGGCCGCGAGCATGCGCGGCTCGGCGACCCTGCACTTCGTCGTCATGACGTCTGCCATGCGCGTGGCGTGGATGTCGACCTGCCTGTCGAGCGTGCGGCGCAGGTCGCCGTCCGTGAAGATGCCGAGCACGCGGTCATCGGCGTCCACCACGGTGGTCATGCCGAGTCCCTTGCGGCTCATTTCGAGCAGGCCCGCGCTCAGCGGCGTATCCGGGCCGACACGCGGCAGCTCGTCGCCCTTGCGCATGACGTCTTCGACGTGCAGCAGCAGTCGCCGGCCGAGGCTGCCACCGGGATGCGAGCGCGCGAAGTCTTCTTCGGTGAAGCCGCGGGCCTCGAGCACTGCGATCGCAAGCGCATCGCCCATGGCGAGGGTGGCCGTAGTGCTCGCCGTCGGCGCGAGGTTCAGCGGGCAGGCCTCGGCGGGCACGCTGACATCGAGCGTGACGGTGGCATAACGGGCCAGCGTCGAGTTGCCGTTGCCCGTCAGCGCGATCAGCGGCACGTCGAGCCGCTTGATGACCGGCAGGATGGTCAGCAGTTCGTCCGTCTCGCCGGAGTTCGAGAGCGCGAGCACGACGTCGGCTGCCGTGATCATGCCGATGTCGCCGTGAATCGCTTCGCCGGGATGGAGGAAGAACGACGGGCTGCCAGTGCTCGCGAGCGTCGCCGCGATCTTGCTGCCGATGTGGCCCGACTTGCCCATGCCGGTCACGACGACCTTGCCAGTGCAGGCCATGAGCAGGTCACAGGCGCGGGCGAACGATTCGTCCAGGCGGTGCTCGAGGGCGGCGACGGCTGCGGCCTCGGTGGCGAGGACACGGCGGCCGCGGGCGATCATCAGGCTCGGGTCGTTCATGGCACGGGCAGGGCGATCCAGGGAGGCTGACAGTCTACAGCCTACAGCCGGCACGCCTTCTCCTTTAGACTTACGGGCTGTTTCCGACCCGGCGAACCCACCATGACGGCCGACGAAGTCACCCAACTGATCCTCGCGGGCATCCCCGGTGCCCAGGTTCGCGTGCTGACCGACGACGATACCCATTACGAGGCGGTCGTCATCGCGACCCAGTTCGAGGGCAAGCGACCCATCCAGCGCCACCAGCTGGTCTATGCGGGATTGGGCGACAAGATGGGGCGTGAGGTCCATGCCCTGTCGATCCAGGCCTACACCCCTGCCGAGTGGCAGGCCGAGCGGGGCGGCGCCGCACCGCGCTGACCAGGAGCCGATCCGTGGACAAACTGCAGATTCGGGGCGGCGTGCCGCTCGACGGCGAAGTGCGCATCTCGGGCGCCAAGAACGCCGCATTGCCGATCCTGGCGGCCGCGTTGCTGGCGGACGAGCCCGTCACCATCGGGAACGTGCCGCACCTCAAGGACGTCACCACCATGATCGAACTGCTCGGCCGGATGGGCGCGAGCGTGACGGTCGACGAGCGGATGCGGGTCGAGGTCGATCCCACCACGACGAACGAGACCTCCGCGCCCTACGAACTGGTCAAGACCATGCGCGCCGCGATCCTGGTGCTCGGGCCGCTGGTGGCCAAGTACGGTCGTGCCGACGTCTCGCTGCCCGGCGGCTGCGCTATCGGTGCCCGTCCGGTCAACATCCATGTGGCGGGCCTGCAGGCCATGGGCGCCGAAGTCCACATCGAGAACGGTTACATCCGGGCCCGCGCCGGGCGCCTGCAGGGTGCGCGCATCGTCATGGACACGGTCACCGTCACGGGGACCGAGAACCTGATGATGGCCGCGTGCCTCGCCGACGGGCAGACCATCCTCGAGAACGCCGCGCGCGAACCCGAGATCGTGGACCTGGCACTGTTCCTGCTCGCGATGGGCGCGAAAATCACGGGGCACGGCACCGACACGATCATCGTCGAAGGCGTCGAGCGCATGCACGGCACTCATTACGAAGTGCTGCCGGACCGGATCGAGGCGGGCACTTACCTGGTGGCTGGCGCGATCACGGGCGGACGGGTCCGGGCGCGCAACGCCCGGGCCGAGCATCTGGACGCGGTCTTGGGCAAGCTCATCGAAGCCGGCGCGGAAGTGATCCGTGGCGAAGGTTACGTCGAGGTGAACATGCATGGGCGCCGACCACAGGCGGTCGACATCCGGACGGCGCCGCATCCCGGGTTCCCGACCGACATGCAGGCCCAGTTCGCCGCTCTGAATACCGTGGCGGAAGGAGTCGGCACCATCGTGGAAACGATCTTCGAAAACCGGTTCATGCACCTGCTCGAAATGCGGCGCATGGGCGCTGAAATCCGGCTCGAAGGCAATACCGCGATCATCAAGGGCGTGCCCAGGCTGACCGCTGCGCCCGTCATGGCCACCGACCTGCGTGCCTCTGCCAGCCTAGTTATTGCGGGGCTGGTGGCGGAGGGCACCACGGACGTCGAGCGCATCTACCACATCGACCGTGGGTACGAATGCATCGAAGAGAAACTGGCGGGCCTGGGTGCGCAGATCCGGCGCATGAACGACCGGGACAGGGGTTAGGAAGGCCAGGAAGGCCAGGAAGGTTAGGAAGGCCAGGAAGGCCAGGAAGGCCAGAGAGTATCGACTTTCCTTCTTAACCTTCCTGGCCTTCCTCCCCTTCCTCCCCTTCCCTC
>Ga0315292_10001172_pt1 | contig 13714 bp, 10 predicted proteins | sample YL17G13_0_MG_FD_204029 | JGI IMG/M metagenome (GOLD analysis project Ga0315292, IMG submission 204029) | Sediment microbial communities from Yellowstone Lake, YNP, Wyoming, USA - YL17G13_0 | ecosystem: Environmental > Aquatic > Freshwater > Lake > Sediment | place: USA: Wyoming | collected... | reverse complement strand
TAAGTGCATTTTTGGCATTCCCGATGTTAATCATCCCGGCCATAGACATACGCGGGGGAAAATGCGTGCGCCTCTTTCAGGGCGATTATGGGAAAGAGACTGTATATGGCGATGATCCGGTGGAGATGGCCCAACGCTGGGTCAAGCAGGGGGCCAAATTTCTCCATCTCGTTGATTTGGACGGCGCTCGGGAAGGAATTCCCCACAATAAGGCAACGATCCGCGCGATCGCTGAAAGGTCCCCTGTTCCCTTACAGGTAGGCGGAGGGATCAGAGACATGGTCACGCTCCATGATTACCTTTCTCTCGGGATTCGCCGGGTGATCCTGGGCACGGCCGCCATCGCCCATCCTCACTTTCTGGAGCAAGCCTGTACGAAATGGCCCGGGCGCGTGGCCGTGGACATTGCTGCCAAAGGGGGGATGGCGGCCATATCCGGTTGGGTCAGAGAGGCAGAGGTGCGGGCAGTTGACTGGGCCAAGAGGTGCGAGGAGTTGGGCGCTTCGGTGATCATTTTCACCGATGTCCTCAGAGATGGGACCCAAAAAGGGGTCAATCTGGAAGCCACCCTCGAGATGGCCCGTGCCATTCAGATTCCCCTGATCGCCTCAGGGGGTGTTTCCACGATCGCAGATATCGAGGCCTTACTTCCTTTAGAGAAGGAGGGCGTTAGCGGTGTAATCGTGGGCCGGGCGCTCTACGCGGGTACCGTAAAGCTTCCCGAGGCCATTGCTCTGGCTGAAGGAAAGGGGAATTTAGGTGCTGGCTAAACGGGTTATTCCTTGTCTGGATGTGAAGGACGGCCGGGTCGTTAAAGGGATTAACTTTGTCCAGTTGCGGGATGCCGGCGACCCGGTAGAAAACGCCCGGGCTTACGATGAGCAGGGTGCCGATGAGCTGACTTTTCTAGACATCACGGCCTCCGCCGAACGCCGCAAAATCATCCTCGAAGTGGTCCGCAGGACCGCCGAGGAAGTCTTCATGCCGCTGACTGTGGGTGGGGGAATCCGCAGCCTGGAAGACATCCGCGAACTGCTACGCGCGGGGGCCGATAAGGTATCCATCAACACGGCCGCGGTGGAGAACGTGGATCTCGTTCGGGAAGCCTCCGAAAAATTCGGGAGCCAATGCATCGTGGTAGCGATCGATGCGAAAAGACGACCGGCAGAAGAGGGGCTGTGGCCGTTGGCTGACCAAGTGGCCTTACAGGGCAACGGTTCTGAGGTGGCCGAACCCGCCCAAAGGCTCTCCTGGGAAGTTTATATCCATGGCGGCCGGACCCCCACAGGGCTGGATGCCCTGGAATGGGCCAGGAAGACGGAGAGGAACGGGGCCGGGGAAATTCTCCTGACCAGCATGGATCGGGATGGGACGAAAGAAGGTTACGATATCCCCTTGACCCGGGTGATTTCTGATGCTCTGAGCATTCCGATTATTGCTTCCGGAGGAGCCGGAACATTCGAACACCTTCGGCAAGCCCTGGTGCAGGGCAGGGCGGATGCGGTCCTGGCCGCATCGATTTTCCATTACCGGGAACACACGGTGAGAGAAGTCAAAGAATATTTGCGTAAAGGTGGGCTGAGGGTTAGATTAGATTAATCATTCCGGAGGGATAAAGGAAACAGGAAAACCATGACCTTTTCTAAGAAACTGGTCTTTAAGCCCCATTAAATTTTTTTTTTGACTTTTTTTAAAAAAAATCTTAAACTAGTAATTTAAACCCTGTTATTTGAACATACATTTTTTGATTCGATGAATCGATGTTGCCCATGAATTCAAGTTAAGCCCCCTCACCCTTCCCCTCTCCCCCGCAAGCGGGGGAGAGGGCGGGGGTGAGGGGGAAGGATAAAAAAGGAAATTCCTATACAATCAAGGTAATTATTTCCTTTTATAAATATTGTCAGCGGTCCGGGAGGGAGGGGAAAATGAATGCCGGGGGTCAAAATTAAAGAAGGTGAATCCTTTGAAAATGCCCTAAAACGCTTTAAAAAACAGTGCGAAAAGGCCGGTATCCTTTCGGAGATCCGCAAGCGGGAGCATTACGAAAAGCCCAGCGTGAAGAGGAAGAGAAAGGCCTTAGCTGCGCGTAAGCGGGCCATGAAGCGCATGCGTATTTATGAAGAGTAATCCCGAATGATCCTGAAAGAACGGATTGCGCAAGATCTCAACGAAGCACTAAAGGCCCGGGATGATCGTAAGCTATCCGCCTTGCGCCTTCTGCGGACCGAGATTAAGAAGCGGGAGGTCAGCGGACAGAAGAGAGAATTACCAGAGGCCGAGGTGCTGGAAGCCATCTCTACCCTCGCCAAGCAACGGCGGGAATCCATTCGACTCTTCCGCGAGGGCCAACGGCAAGACTTGGTGGAGAAGGAGGAAGCGGAGCTCCAAATTCTCCTAGCTTACCTCCCCCAACCCTTTTCCCAAACCGAGGTCGAGGCGCTCATCGACCAGGTCATCGGAGAAACCCAGGCCACCGGCCCCAGAGACCATGGCAAGGTCATGAAAGGGGTCATGACCCAGGTCGCGGGCCGGGCGGAAGGGAAAGCGATCACCGAGATCGTCAAACAAAAATTGTCCAAACTGGCGAGTTGAGAATGGTTCTTCGACCGCTCGCTTTCTAACAACCCCGAGGCCCTGAAATCGCTCGGGAACAGCGGGACCGGGTGGGGGCTTTAATTTTTCTTTCTCGGTGTCCAGCGAGCAACTCCTTTGACCGCAGCGGAGGGTTTTTGGCCGACCGTGGCGAGCGGGGGCGACGTACCCCCACATCCCAACCTTCACTACTCAATCATCGAACATCCTTCGCCGTTTACTCTGGACCGCACCGTTGTGGGGAAGCGACTTTGGGGACATCTCTTTAAGATCGAGAGGGTCGCCGGAGGATCAGCCGCCGGCGGCCTAAGGCGGGTCCATGGAGGAGCGGGCGCTCCGTGTTTTAGAATTTCATCAGTTCCGGCAAACTTTACAGGCCTATGCCTCCTCAGAGGTGGGCCAGGCTCTGTGCCTCACCCTGCACCCGTCCGGGCGGAAGGGGGAGGTCGAAGGCCTGCTGCGGGAGGTCGCCGAAGCTTCGGACATGCTGATGGAAGGGGGGGACATGCCCGTGCAGGGAGTCCACGAGGTGAGACCCCTCCTGTCGCGAGCGCGGGCTGAGGGCGCCTGTCTGCTCCCCGAAGACCTTCTGCCGCTGCGGAGCACGCTGGGGACGGCTGGCCGGGTCAAGCAGTTCCTGCGCAATGCGGGGGCGCGTTATGCGCTCATGAAAAAGCGGGGGGAGGAGATTCCTGAATTCAGGGATCTTTATGAGGAACTTTGTTCGGCCATCGGTCCCCGGGGAGAAATTCTGGATTCGGCGAGCCCCGAACTGCGGCACATTCGCCAGCAAATCTCCCGCACCCGTTCCCGAATCCGCTCTGCGCTGGAAGCTTTGTGGGAGCAAGAGAATTTTCGCAAGATCTTCCAGGAGCAGATCATCACGCTGCGCAACGATCGCTATGTCGTGCCTGTAAAAGCGGAGTACAAGAATACCTTTCCAGGAATCATCCACGATCAGTCGCAATCCCGGGCCACTTATTTCGTCGAGCCCTTTTCCACGGTGGAGGAAAATAATGAGCTGAGCTTGCTCCTTAAGGATGAAAAAGAGGAAGAGCGCCGCATCCTCCTCGCTCTGACCGACCGGGTTCGAGAACTTGGCGCCCTGATCGCCCAGGCCGTGGAAGTGCTTGGCGGTCTGGACCTAGTCTTCGCCAAGGCCAAATGGGCCAGGGGTTTGAGGGGGACCATCCCGTTGCTCAACGAAGAGGGCCACTGGCACCTCCGGGATGCCCGGCATCCCCTGTTGAATCCCCAATCCGTAGTACCCATAGACCTCCGTCTGGAAAATGGGCAAACCACTCTCATCCTCACCGGCGCCAATACCGGCGGAAAGACGGTGGCCCTGAAGACCTTGGGACTTCTGACCTTACTGGCCCAGTGCGGAGTCCCCATCCCGGCGGCCGAAGGCAGCGAGGTAGCCGTAATCCAAAGAATCTTCGTAGATATTGGCGATGAGCAAAGTCTGCAAGATAATCTGAGCACTTTTTCTGCCTGGGTTCTGACGATTTCAAAGATCATGAAAGAAGCCGGCCCAGCTTCTCTTGTCTTATTGGATGAGGTCGGCGGGGGAACAGACCCTACCGAAGGAGCGGCCTTGACCATGGCTCTGATCGACGGATTGCGTGCGCGGGGCGCCAAGACGGTCGTCACGACCCATCTTCATTTGCTCAAAGCCTACGGAGCCATCCACCCGGACGTGGTAAATGTTTCGGTAGAGTTCAACCCGGAGACGCTGCGCCCGACGTACCGCCTGATATACGGCCGGCCGGGGGAAAGCTACGCCCTTCTCATGGCGGAGAAATGGGGCCTTCCCCATGAGTTAATCGAGCGCGCCGATGCCTATCTGGGGGAAGGAGACCGCAAGGTGGGGGAGTTGCTCCAGAGTCTGGAGCGAACCCAGCAAGAGCTGGAAGGAAAGAAAGAGGAAGCCGAACGAATGAACCGCCAAGCCGAACTTGCCCGGGACAAGGCCGAGGACCTCTGGCAGCAGGCCCGGATGGAGGAGGAGAGGATTCTTTCCCGGGCCCGGGAAGAAGCCCAGGCGCTGGTTCGGCAGGCCCAAGAGGAGCTGCGGGGGCTGATCAACGATTTCAAGGCCAAGGGACGAAGGGATGTGCACCGCCTGGCCCAAAAGATCAAGGCCGAAGAGGAGAAAATCGGCCAATGGGGCCTGGGAGAGAAGCTCGAAGCTTTGCCCAGAAACTCCCGAGAAGCCACCCAGCAGGAATGGGGGGCAACCGGAAACGTGGCGTCCTTGGGACAGTGGGAAAAGGCCCTGGTGCTGAAGCCGGAGAAGGCGAAGGACGCTGGGCGGGCCCCGCGCCCCGGCCTGATTCACTACGAAATCCCTAGCGCCGCCCGAGAACTGAAAGTCATCGGCCTGCGTGTGGAGGAAGCCCTTCCCCGGGTTGACCGGGCCATCGATGAAGCTTTTCTGGCGGGTCTAAAGGAATTGGAAGTCATCCATGGCGCGGGGACCGGGCGGCTGCGCAGAGCGATCCGCGAACACCTGCGCGGGCACGCCTTTGTAAAGGCTTTTCTGCCCGGAGGGCCGGGTCGGGGGGGCGATGGGGTCACGGTGGTGGAGATCGGCCCTTCCGCGGCTGCGGCGAGTGGCAGGGCCAAGAAAAGGCCAAGCGGGGATGAAGGATGAGGGACAACATCCCGGAGGAGAAAATCACTGAGATTCGGGAACGGGCCAGCATCGTGGAGGTCATCTCCGATTTCGTGTCCCTGAAAAAGTCTGGAAAAAATTACCTGGGCCTTTGCCCTTTTCATTCGGAAAGAACACCCTCCTTTACGGTGAATGAAGAGAAGGGGATCTTCCATTGCTTCGGATGCGGAGCGGGTGGCAACATATTCAATTTTTTGATGCGCGCCACCCACCTGAACTTCCCCGAAGCCGTGAAAGAGTTGGCCAAACGCTACGGAATAACCATCCCGCAGAGGGAGTTATCCGAAGAGGAGAAACGGCGCCGGAGCCTGAAGGCCCGCCTGTTCGAAGTCAATGAGGTAGCTGCGGAATTCTACCACCGGGTGTTGCTCACCCAGAAAGATGGAGAAGAGGGCCGGCAATACCTGGCCAAAAGGGGGCTTTCCGAGCCGATCATCGCGGAACATCGTCTGGGTTTTGCTCCCGCGGCCTGGGATTCCCTGGCGCTCTTTTTGCAGGGTAAGGGAGCGCCCTTGAACCTGGCCCAAGACCTGGGGTTGATCATCCCCCGCAAGGAAGGAAGTGGCGCCGGAAGCCGCCCCAGCTTCTATGACCGCTTTCGGTGCCGGGTGATTTTCCCGATCCTCAATGAAGGGGGGCGGGTGAGTGGCTTCGGAGGACGGATCATCGAGAGCGCCACGACCGATGGGACTCAGCCTTCCCCGAAGTATATGAATTCACCGGAGTCGCCCATCTACAGCAAAGGGCTGATGCTTTACGGGCTGAACGTGGCCAAAGGGCCCATTCGGGAACAAGGCATGGCCTTGATCGTGGAAGGGTACATGGACCTCCTGTCCCTTTATCAGGAGGGAATCCGGAATGTCGTCGCCTCGCTGGGGACCGCCTTAACCGCGGCCCAGGTCAGCTTATTGGGGCGATACACCCGGGAGGCGGTCCTGGTTTTCGACGCGGACGAGGGTGGCCAGAAGGCCACCCAGAGGAGCCTGGAGCTTTTCTTGCAGGAGGGCATCTCCGCCAGGGTGGTTTCTCTGCCCGGCGGGTTCGATCCCGACAGCTTTATCCGCCAGGAAAGGATGGCCGGGTTTCAGCGAATCCTGCACGAGGCTCTTCCGGTCGTAGAATATATCCTCGAACAGGCCATGCGCCGGCATGGCACGCAGTCTGTCGAGGCCAAGGTCCGGGCCGTGCGGGAATTGATCCCGGCTCTGAATCGCCTGCAAGATCCGTTAGAGCAGAGTTTGTACGTCGAACGTGTGGCCAGTCGCCTGGGGCTGAAGGAATCCCAAATCCGCGTCCAACTCAGGGCCAAAGGGACCCCGGCCGAAGAAGCCGTGAAAGCACCCCCGCGGGCACCCCGGGGACCCGCCCATGAAAGGCTCCTTTTGCAGCTCATGCTCCTTAGGAATCAAGTCATCCCGGAAGTGCAGGAAGTCGTGAGGCCGGATGGGTTCTCAGACCCCCGGCATAAGAAGCTGGCTCAGGAACTCATGGCCCTCTGGGAAACCGAGAAAAAAGTGAACGTGCAAGAACTCCTCAGCCGGGTAGGGGACGAAGATTTAAAGGCTTTGATTTCCGAGCTGCTCCTGGATGAGGAAAGCGTGATCGATGCCGACCGGATGCTCAGGGACTGCTTGCGGAAAGTAAAGATTTCCCGGGTTCGCCAGGAGATTCAGCACGTGGATGAGGAAATCCGCCAGAGAACCCGAGAGGGACAAGAAGGGTCTGCGGGCGCATCGGGCCTGAAAGAGCTTCTGAAACGAAAGCAGCGTCTCATCGTCGAACAGAAAAAATGGGTGGATGACTCCGGCGTCGGGGACCGTCCCGACGCCAGGCAATAAGCCCGAGAAGAGGTGGAAAGAGTATGGCCAAAGAAGGTGAGCTGGAGAAGGTCAAGCAGTTGATCAGCATGGGGAAGGAAAAGGGTTATTTGACCTACGATGAGGTCAACGACCTTCTCCCCCCGGATATTGTCTCTTCGGACCAGATCGATGACCTGATGATGATGTTTGGAGAAATGGACATTGAGGTCGTCGACGCGGCCCATAAGGTAAAGGTGGGTAAGCAGCGTGAGGAGGTCGAGCGCCTTCCGGTCGAGGAAGAGATGGAGCTGGAGGCCGAAGCGCTGGCCAAAGCGGTCGACCCGGTGTACATGTACTTGCGGGAGATGGGTTCGGTCTCCCTGCTGACTCGCGAAGGGGAAGTGGAAATCGCCAAACGCATCGAGACCGGGGAAAAGGAAGTCATCGAGGCGGTGCTGAATTCCCCCCTGACCATCAAGGAGATCATTCAATTCGGGGAGCGGCTGCGTTTGAAGAAAGTGAAGACCAAAGAGCTGGCCCAGGAATTGGAGGAAGAGGACTATTTTCTGGAAGAGGAATTCAACGTGCAGCGAATCCTCTCTCTAATCGACCGGATCAAGAAGTTAGACGAAAAAAATCGGAAAGATCGGGAGCGGCTGGCCAGAGGCAAGTTCAGCACCTCGACGCGGGGGCAACTGGAAAAACGCCTGCAGGCCAATAAAGAGAAGATCGTCTCGCTGCTCAAAGATATCAACCTGAAGACCAAACATATCGATAAGATTGTGCAGAAACTCAAGGGACTGGCCGAGCGGGTGGAGAAAGCGGAGGCCGAAATCCATGAGTGCCAGAAGCGGGCGAACCTGCCCCCCGATCAACTCCACCGCCTTTTGCGCCTGATGAATAAGAACCCGGAAGAGTTTCGCAAGACCGCCCGCAAGTCCGGGCTGAAGCGGGAGGAGCTGAAAGAATTTGACCGGCTGGTCAAGAACGCCCAGCGGAAGGTCCGCCGGGTGGAAGCGGAGTCCAACCTGCCGGTGGAGGAGCTGAAACGGACCCTGCAGGCGGTAAAAAACGGGGAGACGAAGGCGGAGCTGGCCAAAAACGAGTTGATCAAGGCCAATCTGCGCCTGGTGGTCTCCATCGCCAAAAAATACACCAATCGCGGCTTGCAGTTCCTTGACCTGATCCAGGAGGGTAATATCGGGCTGATGAAGGCGGTGGATAAATTCGAATACCAGCGCGGCTATAAGTTCAGCACCTATGCGACTTGGTGGATCCGCCAGTCCATCACCCGGGCCATCGCCGATCAGGCGCGGACCATCCGGATTCCCGTTCATATGATCGAGACCATCAATAAATTGATCCGTACGTCCCGCTACCTGGTCCAGGAAATCGGCCGGGAGCCTACGCCGGAGGAGATCGCCGAGCGTATGGACTTTTCTCTCGACAAGGTCCGCAAGGTATTGAAGATCGCCAAAGAGCCCATCTCCCTGGATACCCCCATCGGTGAAGAAGAGGACAGTTATCTGGGGGACTTCATCGAGGATAAGAAAGTGATCTCGCCTTCCGAGGCGGTGGTCCATCTCAACCTTTCGGAGCAAACCCGCAAAGTGTTGAGCACCCTGACGCCCAGGGAGGAGAAGGTCTTGAAGATGCGGTTTGGTATCGATGAAAAGGCCGATCACACCCTGGAGGAGGTGGGGCAGAATTTCGACGTCACCCGAGAGCGCATCCGCCAGATCGAGGCCAAGGCGCTACGCAAGCTGCGTCATCCCTCCCGCTCGAAGAAGCTGCGGTCCTTTGTGGAAGGATGAAGCCGCCTCGGCTCCAACAGGAGTGGGGCCTGGAAAGTATTAAATGGTCCAGGGGGTAGGAAAGAGGGGGGTCCTTGACAAGGGGCATAGAAACATGTATTTTAAAAATATAAAGAACGAGGGGCCCATAGCTCAGTGGTAGAGCCACCGGCTCATAACCGGCAGGTCCCTGGTTCGAACCCAGGTGGGCCCACCAGGACGTTCAGAATGATTGCCGAAGACCAAATCGTCCCATGGAAAGAAGGAAGGCTCTCTAGGCCGGAGAGCGGGCCTAAAAAATAAAAGAGTGCACCCCGCGGGGTGCACTTTTTTTATGGGAGGAAACAGAATTGCGTGAGAAGATGGAAAGGTTAGTCGCCCTGCAAACGGTTGACCTGAAGATTCAGGAAATGGAAAAGGTCAAAGAGGAGATCCCCCAGCGCCTTGCTTCGCTGGAGGAAGAATTCAAGAAGGAAGAGGAAAAACTCAAAGCGGAGCGCACCGGGCTCGAAAAACTCCAGAAGGAACGCCGGCAAAAAGAAAAAGACCTTGAAGAAGAGATCGACCGGGTGAAAAAAGCGGAGGCCCGGGTCTTCGAGATCAAGACGAACAAAGAATACCAGGCCGTCTTGAAAGAAATTGAAACGGCCAAAAAACTCAACCGGCAACGCGAGGAAGAGATCCTGGGAATCCTGGAGCGCCTCGAGGAGATGCAAGCCCAACTGGGCAAACACGAGAAAATCTTGGAGGGCAGACGAAAGGAGTACCAACGAGAGGTCGCGGAGCTGAAGCAGAAGGCCACCTCTTTTGAGGCCGAGATGGCCGATGAGGTGCGGCAGCGCCAAGTCCAGGAGAAAGAAATTCCTCAGGAACTCTTGACCAAGTACCGCATGCTCTTAGGAAAGCGGCAAGGGGTCGCCGTGGCCCGGGTGATCAACGGGGTCTGCCAGGCCTGCAATATGAACCTTCGCCCGCAACTGTATATCGAATTACAAAAACAGGATACCCTCATTGCCTGCCCCAACTGCAACCGGATCCTCTTCTGGGAAAATGGGTCGGGCAAGGGCAAAGATTCGTGAGCGCCGAGAAAGCTGCGACTCCCCTTCCCCTTTTCGAGGAAAAAGAGAAGAAAGAAGGCCTTCCTTCTGACGAAAGCGTACTCCGGCATCTGGCCCAGACATTGAGCGTGACCAAGACGCTCAAGCGCTTTCCCGCGTTAAATACGCGCCAGCTGCAAGAAATGCTGTTGAGAAGTGCCCAGTGGGCCGAAGAGAAAAAGCCCTTGGCGGAGGCGGCTCCCTCCAAGAAGCGGTTCCCGGAATATTTCATTCAGGCGGACGGGGCTTCACGCGGCAATCCGGGCGAGGCGGGGATTGGGGCCGTGATTGCAGATGCCCGGGGTCGAACCATCAAAGAACTAAAGTATTTTTTGGGGATGGCCACCAACAATGTCGCCGAATATCGGGCGGTTATCCTGGCATTGCAAAAAGCTTTAGACCTCGGAGCGGGCAGTGTCACCGTGTACCTGGATTCGGAATTGGTCGTTCGACAACTGCGGGGTGAATATAAGGTGCGGGAGTCCCATCTTAGACTTTTGCACCGAGAGGCCTCTGATATTTTGAGCCGGTTCTCAGAATACCATATCCATCATGTACCCCGGGAAGAGAATCGGCGGGCCGATCAACTGGCCAACGAGGCGATAGATCAGAAAATAAGAGGGGCGGATTAAAATAGGGCTCAAGGGGCCCAGGGTTCTAGGGGTCACGTGAAAACGAAAAGGAAAAACGCTGGAATCCTTGAACTCTGGATCCCTTAAACCCTTTGTATAAAAATGCGGAAGGGGGTCGGGTGATCGCTCGCCGAAGGCGGGAGGAAAGTCCGGGCTCCATAGGGCAGGGTGGTCGCTAACGGCGACCGGGGGTGACTCCAGGGAAAGTGCCACAGAAAAAATACCGCCCCTAGAGACGTCCGAGAGGCCGATCTCGCTGGGGTAAGGGTGAAAAGGCGAGGTAAGAGCTCACCGCAGCCCTGGCGACAGGGCTGGCAAGGTAAACCCCACCCGGAGCAAGACCGAATAGAGGAGCGTTTGAGAGTGGCCCGCTCGAAGCTCCCGGGTAGGTCGCTAGACCCCGGCAGCAATGTCGGGGCCAGAGGAATGATCACCCTCTCCGGATCTTCCGGAGAGACAGAACTCGGCTTACAGACCCGCTTCCGCATTTTTTTCCTTTTCCCCTTTTGTCCTTTTCGCCCATGAAGTGATTCATTCCTCGATCTTTCATTTTCAACATCCCCAAAACTTTCCAGAAAGGATTACTTCCCCTGTCTATCTGCGAATTCGAATAGCGTTCTGCGGCTAGCGTAGCGGCCACGTGATCTATCTCATAGGTGCTCTTTGCAAAAAAATCTATTATTTTTTTAGGAATTTCCTAAATGTCTGGAAGTAAAATAACGATAAGTAGAAGTAAGAGGCCTAGAGGGGCTTTTTGAAAGTGAGGGAAGGGAAATGACCCCGTTTAAATTGAATCGATTATCTGACCGGGACTTGGATTTCCTGGCTGAGACTACGTCTCCGGAAATCAAAGATAAATCCCGGCTCAAGGAGATCATCCAGGAGGATGAGGATTTCAGAAATTCGTACGTGGGAGACGAGAAAGTATTCACGAAGCTGATGGATGATAAGGAGATATTTTTAAAGATCTCCCCGGCGCTTTTCTTTGAGATCCTGCTGCGTAAGGCCGCCAACGATCTGGAAGAGGCCGGCTACACCCTTGAAAAAACCAGCCGTATGAAAATTCCGGTATTTGACACGAAAGAGGTGTCGGAGCTTTTGACCCGGGAGCCGCTGCTGCTTTATCTGGCCGACATGCTGGCCTCTTTCACCAAGATTCAGAGCTTCACCCTTTCCTTCCGGGTTCGGAAGGGGGTCTGGGAAAAAATCCAGTTCAATGACCTGGATATCCTCAGCCTTATGACTTTCTGTCAGGCGGCGGGGGATGAGTATCGCATGGGTTTTTATAAAAGGATTGCCGATATCTGCCTTTTTAGCGTGGGCCTATTTCCTGATTATGCCGAGCGTGATTACCGTTATCCTTTCTCGGGGCAAGTTAGACCCCATATTCGCGGGAAGCTACGGATTCGTCCGGAAGACTACGAAAAGGAAGGCCGAAAATTCTATAAATTGGCTGCGGAGCATCCCTCCGCCAAAGAACTCGACCTGGCTGAGACTTTTTGGGCCCTCTATGAAATTTTCAAAAGGCCAAGAAGCCGTTGAATTTCATCTCCGACCATTACCTTCAGTATACCCGGCAGAGGCTCATTATTTAGGCCATCAACCGCAGTCGGTCCGCAAATCCAGCTCCTTCTCCCACCTTGATATTTTGGTTGGCCCGAAACCTACAGCCATCCTGCGGGACCCACCTTTTGCGGTCCTGTCCCGTTCGTAGGCATTCCGCTATAATAAGAATAAGGGGATCTCAGGCCACCCCTTCATATTTCATGAGCCCAAAGGGGGAGCGTCAGGAATGATCAGAAAAGAAGCTGCCTTGAGGATGTTGAAAAGATTGGTTCAGGAGTCGCTGGCCGATCAGACGGAGGCCCTTTTGCTAACAGAGGACTCTTCCCTGGCCCGCTTCACTCCCACGGCGATTCATCACCGGTACAGTGGCCCCCGCCATTCAAGTGGACGGGTTTAATTTTTCGGGGGTATCGTCCCTGTAACCTGCCCGCGAGGGCGCGGTCGAGATAGGGAGGCTGAGATGAAGGATCTGGCAGAAAATATTCTTAACCGGGCGAGGCTGAAAAACGTGGCCTATGCGGATGTCCGCATTGTCCGCCGCCTGATGGAAGAGATCCTGGTGAAGAACGGGAATATAGCGGCGGTCACCCAGGATGAAGATTTCGGGTTCGGGATCCGGGTCCTTTTCCAGGGCGCCTGGGGGTTTGCCGGCAGCTCCAAGGTGGATAAAAAAGAAATGGAGAGGACTTTCGATCTTGCCTGGAAGATCTCCAGGGAAGGTTCAAGAATTCAGGGAAAAAGGCCCTTCTTTCCCCCTGTCCCTCCGGTTGTCGCCCGATACCAAACCCCGATTTCCATCAATCCCTTCCAGGTATCGCTGGAAACAAAATTGAAGTGCCTCCTGGAAGCGGATCAGGCCATTGGCCAAAACAGGAGGGTAAATATCTCCGAGGCTTTTATGGGGGCCTATCGGACGGAAAAAACCATTGCTTCCACGGAAGGATCATTCATCGAGCAGGAGATCGTAGAATGCGGGGCCGGAATTTCCGCCACCACCATCGAAGGAGGAGAAGTTCAGGTTCGGTCCTATCCCAACTCCTTCCGCGGAAACTTTGCAACTCGAGGGTTTGAGTGGGTCGAGGAGTTAAAGATTGGGGACCATGCCGAAAGGATCGCGGAGGAATCCGTCCAGCTCCTATCCGCCAAACCCTGCCCTTCCGGGATTACGACGCTCATCCTGGATGGGCCTCAATTGGCTCTCCAGGTTCATGAATCCATCGGTCATCCCATCGAGCTGGACCGGATCTTGGGCAGCGAAGCCAGTTACGCCGGAACCAGTTTTCTCGGACCGGGGATGGTGGGCAATTTTCAATATGGTTCTGAGATGGTGAACATCGTGGCCGATGCCACCATTGCCGGCGGGTTGGGAACCTTCGGGTTCGACGATGAAGGAGTCAAGGCCCAACGGGTGCCCATTATTTCCCGTGGCAAGCTTGTCAACCTGTTGACTTCGCGGGAAACCGCGCCTATTTTGGGCAGGGAGAGCAACGGTACCATGCGGGCGGACGGCTGGAATCGCCTGCCTTTGATCCGGATGACCAACATCAATCTGGAGCCG
>Ga0315292_10001171_pt1 | contig 13725 bp, 12 predicted proteins | sample YL17G13_0_MG_FD_204029 | JGI IMG/M metagenome (GOLD analysis project Ga0315292, IMG submission 204029) | Sediment microbial communities from Yellowstone Lake, YNP, Wyoming, USA - YL17G13_0 | ecosystem: Environmental > Aquatic > Freshwater > Lake > Sediment | place: USA: Wyoming | collected... | reverse complement strand
GTCTGACTACTTTCACAAGTGCGTTAAACAATGCCAACTTATCCACTAATTCCTCACTGAGCCAGGTCGTAAAACGACAGCGAGCCTACGGCATCGCCCGTGGGGGCACCGGATACTGTTCGGATTGCCACTGTGTAAATGTCGCTCACCCCTGCTAACGACACGCCCAACTGTAAGTCAAAGTTGTAACCGGTTGGAAACGCAACGTTGCTTTTTGCCTGTGAGGTGGAGGTTACATAATCCGTTTGCACAATGGTGCCGCCTGTAGTCGCCGTGGCACTTACGTCATACTCTACGTTGGCATCTGAGGCGGTTGCGGTCCAGCTTGCTCCCGTTAGCGTCGCGTTTTTAAACAACGCAACTTCGTAGTTCTGGTTGGTCGTCGGTAACACCTGTACTCGGTTCGGCAATACGACTGCGCCGAGCGCCGTGGACGCAAGCCGGATGGAGACCAGCGGCAGGAATGTCGTACCAATCGAGGCCAATACTGTGGTGCGTCGCGCCACGTGGTCAATTGATGTTGCCTCGTAGCCGCCCTCACTGATAACCGAGGAGCAGACCTGTTTCATCGATGACGCAGAGCCGGTCGCTCCCGTATTGGTGATCTCATACCGCACCGGCAGGATGGCTGTCTGCATATACACAGCAGTCTGCTCGTTGTCGTTGTGGAAGATGTGGCATATCTGAGGCCGCCCATCCACATAGAATCCGCAGCGAACATCCCCTGTACCCAGCCACTCAAAGTCCATGTACAGAATCTGGTTCTTGGTCAGGTCTAGCACGCGCCCGCTTGGGCCGGTCCCGTCCATTTTATCCACGTTCCAGTCAGCTTGATTGACTGTGCGAACGTCGCTTGGCGTGCCTGGCGTCGGCAAAGAGTTTGACCGAAGGACAAACGAGACTGTAGTGCCGTTCTGCTGGAGGAACGCGCCGTTCGCTGTATTGAAGTAGCCTGCCCGCTGGCGCAAGTTTGTCTGCGGCGCCGCCATGACAAAGGTGGCAAGTACCGTCAGCCCTTTGCCGGGTTGATACGGAAACACGCGGTAGGTCTGGCGGATTACTTCACTGCCGGAGCTGGTGGTTGTATTCAACGACACCGAGCTTTCATTGCTCAGATAGGTTGCTGTGCCGCCAGTGGCTGTCGACGTGTCGAACTGATTGTCTATAGCGTATCTGTTTTGGCTATCAAACAGTGTGAAGGGGTTGCTCACCCGCAGCCGACCAAACGCATCAACGCCGTTATCGCTAAAATAAACTTCGTATGGGCCTTGGTTTGCCACGAGCTTCCCCACTACATTGTTAAGTTGGTTAAAGTACAGACGCAGCACGTTATTAAGCTGGTCAACGTATTGCCTGTCGTACTGCACCGGGCCTAGAGGCAGGCTGGGCACAGCGGGCAGGCGAGCTTCAACGAGTGCCATTACGCTACCCCCCAGCGTATGCGTTCAAGTTCTTTGCGGGCGGCAACGGCTTCTTCTAAAGTGTTACAAACCCGAGAATAGTGCTTTTTCTTTTGGTGTGTTATTTCGGCATACCACCTACCCTTGCGCAAATGCACTCCGGTATACCCAGATTTACTCGTTTTGCGGACTCGAATATTTCTGGCTTGGATTGTCGGAGTAGCCCAACGGCAGTTGTCTTTGGTGTAGTCGCCATTTGCGGCAATTCGATAAAGGGTCTGAGTGCCCACTGGTTCACCCATATCAGCGGCAAAGTTGCTGTAGTCATGCCATTCTGAACAAACAGTCACCCCAACAGATCCATAGCGTTTAAAGTCTTTGTCTCTAGCGTTGTAGCATCTTCGCATCATGGCGCGCCATGTGTTGTACGACGATTTGTTCCAACCGCCATGTTTGAAGTTGGGAATAAGGCAGCCGCAAGAAGTCGTATTTCCGGTAACTAATGACCCGGCCACAACACTAACTTCGTTCCCGCAATCACATCGGCAGCGCCAAAGAACTTTTTTTAAAGCGTCCGTTCCGATGCGCTCAAGCGCGACCAACTTCCCAAAACGTTGTCCAGTCCGATCAATAAAACGAGGCATGACAGTGCTCCAAAACATAGGAGCCGGTAATTTACCATACGCGCTAGTATCGGTATACATATCAACGGCGGCCATCAGGTCTGATATCGATTCGTGGGGAGCCAAGCTGCCATTGCACGCCTAGCCCGGTGCTTTCCATCTTGATCGACATCTGACGGCCTCGAACGCGGGTATACACCTGCCCGGTGAACTCTTCAATCGGCACCGTAGCGATTCGCGTAACTACTGCCGAGTTGCTGCCGCCCACCGAGGCAGGATTGTTATACCCAGAACCAGAGTTGGTCATCGGCAGCAAATACATGGTCGCGTTGGGGCTGGCCGCTGTAGAGCCTCGGAAGGTCACATCCGGCAACATTCGGTAGATAAACGAAAAATTATGGCCGTCGTCGATGTCAAATTCCGCAGAGGTGATGTAGGACTCAATCGCTACCAACGTGCCTGTTGAGTTGTCGTCTACGCCTACTTCATGATTGACGAGGTTGCCCAGATACGTGGCTCCTACAGGGTTTGATCTCAGCCCGCTATCGATCCATGCGGTGCGTGCTATCGTGCCGTAGTACCAAATATCTTCGCTGTAGTTGTACACAACGTACCGGTCATTGGTCGTGGAACTATCGCTGCAATAAAACCACCAGACTTCGTTAAAGCCTTCGTTAGTGCCGGCCAATACCTGTGCGCGTTGCAGGGAGTTGAAGTCATCAAAGATATACTGGCGAAGGTCGCAGCGTAAAGTCTCAACTCGCCCGCTGTATTTATAGAACTTGTCGATCCCCATCCAGTACACCACCCCACTAGCAAGTGCCATAGCGTTTGGCCCTGCAATGGAAATGTTGTCGCCCATAAGCTGCGATCCCCACACATCCGGAGCGCCAAGATATTGCAGTGCGTATAGAGCCGAATCCGTCCATACGATAACTTCTTGTCGGGCTTGCAGGCAGGAGATAATCTCCGAACCGTGAGACAGCCGCACACTGCCCGCTTGGTTAGTGACCGAAGGCGTCCAATTCACAGCGCTTTCTTGGTCTGACCAGCGCACCAGCAGGGGATCAAACGCCGATGACAGATAATCAGTCGTGCCGAAAGCAAATACAAACCGGCTGATGTCGGATACAAATATAAAGTTGGCAAGGGTTGGCACACTGGAGGCGCCAGACAAAGACGACAAAGCCACACCCCGAGCGGTCAATCCGCTCGACGCATCCCAATAATAGATACCGCCGCCGCGTGGATTAAAGATCAAGTCTTCGCCAAAGTTATTCTGGCTCCACAGGCGCATGCTATCCGTTGCAGAAGTAAGGCCCCATGACCCACTGCTCCAGGAGCCAGCGCCCCAGCCCACCAACGGCACGGAGAACGCTGGCCCTGAATCAATCTGATATGCCGCTGAGACCGCAGCTCCGCCACCCGGTGAGCCAGTTACGTCTGCTGCGATTGCTGTGGCCGCCACCGTAATCGTGTAGCTATTCACGCTCACTACCGTGACTTGGTATTCTTTGTTCAATACCGCCGCAGTGATATTGCCGCCCAGCCCGGTAGCCCCGCTGAAGGTCACAAAGTCGCCCGTAGCGCTTCCGTGCGCCGTATGCGCCACCGTAATAACGGAAGAACTGAGCGTAGCCGTGAAGGGGTTGGTCAGCGTAGCCGTTAGCCGCAGAGGCGTGATGTCGTTGTAGTTACCTCCAGACTCGATGTAGAACTTGAGGTTAGTGCCCACACCCATCAGATTCAGGCTGGCCAGCGTAATCCAGTTCCACAAACTACGACATACACCCAAAAACGTACTCGATGAGATACGCTCCCACCCGCCTATTTTTTCGGGTGAGCCGGAACGAAACCGTACTTTATCACCGTCATACCAACCGCCTTCAGTGGTGTATCGCGTGTTTTCTTTGTTTAACCCCGGCTTCAAAACCAATTTCTTTAGCGGCACAATGCCTCCTTATGCAGTCATGGTCGCAGCGTCTTGTTTGACCTCAGCCACGCGTCGTCCCCAGCCTTTGCCGAAGGTGTTCCATGTGGGAAGGTCTTGCAAGAAGGCGAGGCGAACGGCGTTATAGCCAACGACGAGAAGTTGTGGGTCGGCGGCTTTAGCCGCGGCGAGTGTTTTGGGGCCAAGGGCACCGTCCTGGGTTGTGCCCAGCGATTGCTGAAGCCATTTGATCGCACGCCCGGGGCCGCTATTCACTGCGGCATCAAACACGCAGTAATCCACGCCGGCAGGCAAATCGTCGCCGCAGACTTTATCCCAGTATTTGCGCTTATAGAGCGGCTTGACCATCTCCGGGGTGAGCCCGCGCATGGTCTTCTCGTCGACAGTATGGCCGACCCACTCTTCCCAGACGCGCTGAGTGACACCTAAATTTGTGGCACCGCCTGGGTCTGCCGGATGGTCTACATAAGACCCTTCATGCCGGATGAGCTTGGCAAACGCCTTGTCGAAGTTTTCTTTCACTTGTCAGTCCGTGATCGTAGAAGTTTAGTCCCACTGGCACGGCTGACTGCACGACGGTGAGCAGGCCGGACCGCTCACCGCCATTGTACTGCTTACTCTGCTGCGGGTTCTTCCGCAGGTTGCACTTGAGGCTGGGCTTGCTCTTTAATCTTTTCGATTACAGCAGCAACAGCTTCATAGGGCAACTTGGACAGGCCCACCAGAACGAGTTGAGTTTCTTCAATAGACAGTTCGAGCTTAATCATGTGTTACTCCAAGGAGGTGAAAGGGACGCATCAACCGGGTTTTGCTGCAAAGCAATTCGAGCGGCGATACTTGTCTCATATTGGGCCACTTGTTCGGTTCCCAAGGCATCTACCACCCAGCCTTGCACCATCGATTCAGTAAGCTGATCGTAAGGTGTGAAGGCTGCGGGCGACGGAGCGGGCACACCAACAGAGCCATACACATTGGCCAAGTACGTGCCGTCAGTGCCGATCAAGCGCCAATTCACGTTATACACCACATTGGTCAAGCCATCCTCAGACAGCTTCACATCCAGCGGGTTAAACACCCATGTATAAGTCACAGCCATATTACTCACCCTTCTTCTTGTCGTAAATCGACCAGCCTACACCGGCCAGCGCCGACGCGCCGCCGATGATAGCCTCAGCCGCGCCGCCATCCACACCGTACTTGATAAACAACCCACCTGAAACCGCCGTAAGAATATGGCGAGCCAATGCTGCGATGATTTGTGCGTTCATTATTTAGCCTCCAAGGCTGCAATACGGGTGGTCAATGCAGTGATCGTAGCTTGTTGTTCTTGGATGGCGGCGGTTAGCAGCGCGATGATCTTGCTCGGGTCGATGCCTTGATGCACGGGTTTGCCATCCTCACTCACTGCGTCTTTTTCGCCCGTGACTGCCAAGGGGCAAATCTCTTGCAGTTCGTGGGCGATAAAACCTTCGCCGTATTCGCCGTCCACTTTCCACGTGTAGGTCACGGGTTTGAGGGCGGCCACTTTCGCCAGTGCGCCCGCTATCGGGGTCACGTTTTCTTTCAGGCGGTAGTCGGAGGTGGTGTTGTAGGACACCGAGGCGCTGTTGGTGCGGATGGAGCCGACAATGGTGCTTTGCTGCCTGAAGGCAATGTCGTAAGCAATGTTGCCGGCATTGATGTTGTTGAAGTTCACCAGCTCATTGGTGGTTGCCAAGTTTCCCGTAAATTGAGCAAAACCACCGGGCTTAAGTTCAATACCTGTGCTGCCGAGATTGGCTGCGGTTTTATCAAACAGCACATTGCCTGCGCTGTCGATCCGCATGCGCTCAGTGGTGTTTACATAAAACGCTAAGGAGTGATTAGAGAAGGTGCCGACTTGGCCTAAGGACAGATCAGATCGCGCAGTCAAAACCGTCGAAATACCTGAATGTACCGCTGCCCACCCAGCCCCTGCTCCGGCAGTCGTATCCGTATTACCCGCGGCGCCGTAGCGGATGGCCCCCACTGTAGTTCCGCTCAGATGCAGTGGATAACCAGGCGTAGCCGTCCCAATCCCTAGGTTGCCGCTGTTGAGCACCCGCATGGCTTCCGTGGCGCCGTTGTTGCCCACCTGAAAGATGATGTCGGCGCCTGTGGTGCCCACGCCAGATGTCGAGCGCAAGGCCAGCGGAGAGGTTGTAGCCGTGCCGCCGATCACCAAGGGCGCGGTGGCGGAGGTGGTGAAGGTCGGGCTAGTGCCAAATACCAGCGCGCCTGTGCCGGTCTCATCCGATATGACACCTGCCAATTGAGCAGAAGTAGTGGCCGCAAACTGGTTAAGTCCCGTTCCAGTAACTGCCATCGTGCCAGCTTGCAACGTCGTGTTGCCGTCCGCCAACGTGACCGTTCTATCTGCCGTCAGCGTTGTAGGCGTGATTGCGACCTCCCAAGAGCCTGTTCCGCCTGCACGCCCTTGAAGTTGTACACCGTCTTGAGTGGCCGCCGCTCGAACTAATACCGTGCCGCCCGTCGCAGCCAACGATGTGCCCGTTGCCGCGCCGATGTTCGGCGTCACCAAGGTCGGACTTGTAGCAAACACCAGCGCGCCTGTGCCGGTTTCATCTGTCACAGCAGCGGCAAGGTTTGCGCTCGAAGGCGTGGCAAGAAAGGTTGCAACGCCTGTTCCAAAGCCAGAGATGCCCGTTGCCACAGGCAATCCTGTGCAGTTGGTCAGTGTGCCCGATGTCGGCGTGCCAAGAATAGGCGTAACCAGCGTTGGGCTGGTGCTCATCACTACAGAGCCCGAACCAGTAATCGCGTTGCTAACCAGATTCTTGCTGGCATCGGTAAATACAGCTTGCGATGCTGTGAGATTTTGAATGCTGACTACGCCTGCGCCGGTGATAGACAGCCTTGAGATTGAGTTTGTAAAAAGATCAAAGCTGTTGTTTGTGAACGAACCAATATAGTCAGCACCAACAATCGCTCGTCGCGCTGAATCTGATCGGTAAAGCGAAATTGTTGAAGTCGCGTCGTTCGTTCCAAGCAATTCGACTCGTGTACTCCCTTGCGGCGTAGTTCCCCCGATTAGCAAGTTTCCAATAGAATTGATACGCATACGCTCTGCCGGAGCGTTATCTACAGTACCGGTTGACCCAGCGGTCGCTGTCAGGAATGTAATGATCGACGTGCCTGTGCCGGTGGCTGTGCCCGAGCTCAACAGCAACGCACCGCCGGTCTTATCGGTTGCCCCACTTGTTGCACCACCTGACTGCAATGTCAGGTTGTTACCTGCTGTATTAGCTGTAGTGTGCCGCTCCATCCAGATCGTGCGGGCAGCATTGCCTCCAAGGGACAAGAGGTTAGTTGGAGTAGTGGTGCCAATCCCCACGTTGCCATTTGTTTCCAGCGCCAATGAAACGCCCGTTGTAGCATCGCCAAAATCATTGATCGCAAAACGAATTGGACGAATGGTGCCAGTGCCGTTTTTGGCAGTGGCGTATAGCCAAGCGTCTGATCGGTTGTACAAACTCAAATACGAGTTGTTTGCGCCGCCCGTATCAGTCAACCCAACAATGGCCAAGCCGTTGTTAAACGCTCTAGCGACAGTTAAGGTTGCATTGGGTGCCGTTATGCCAATGCCGACAAGACCCGCGCTGTCAACGGTCAGGCGGGCATTGCCATTGGTAGTCAGTTGCAATGCCGTTGCGCTGTTTGTACCAACAAGGGCGGAATAGGCGAGTCCACTTCCGATTGCCGAGCCTGCGCTGTTATTTACCCCGGCAACATAAGTGCCACCCGTGTTTGTGATGCTTATGTAGCTGGCGCCGGTCGTTTGCCCATTAATGAGCAAGGGGATGGATGCGGCTGTGCCGATTGTCAGCGGGGAGCTAGGGCTGGCGGTACCAATACCGACAAGCCCTGCGGTATCAATCCGCATGCGCTCAGAGCCTGCGGTAGATGCAGCAATCGTATCCGCAGCCGGAAACCAGAAGCCAGTGTTAAGGTCGCCTTTGTGAGCAATGGAAGGTGTTCCAACAGCGCCGTCACCAAACGAGGCAATCGTATTAACGGTCAGTAACGCGTCGGGGATGTTGGTGCCGATGCCGACGTTGCCGCCGTTGGTAAGCCGCATGCGTTCAGTGCCGCTTGTAAACCACGTTTGATACCCGCCAGCTGCTTGATTGTTGTACGCCAGCTCTTTTGATGTGTAGTCATATTTAACCACCACCAAGCTGCTGGTTACGTCGTCCCCAATGTTGATGGTTGCATTGACCGCCGTGGCTGCCGGAGACAGGAAATTTATATTTGGTTGATATAGCGCCTGCACTGCAATACCTGAAGCAAGAGCGGGCGTGATGCTTCCTGACCCAACTTGCAATACCGCTGTGGGCGCATTAGTGCCGATCCCAACTCGGCCATTGTTCAGCACCCGCATCGCTTCCGTCGCGCCGTTGTTGCCGGTCTGGAAGATGATGTCCGCGCCCGTTGTGCCCACACCGCTGGTGGATCGCAGGGTGAGCGTGCTGGTCGTGCCCGTGCCGCCGATCAGCAAGGGCACGGTGGCAGAGGTCGTAATCGTCGGCGTTGTAATCGTGGGGCTGGTAGCCCGCACCACACTGCCTGTGCCGGTGTTCAGCGTCCATGTGGGCGCGGTGCCGGTGGAGGTCAGCACGTAGTTAGCGGTGCCGATGCCAAGGAATGTGGTGGTGCTTGCGCCAGACTGATAGGGCAGGGAGCCTGCGACGCCGCCTGCGAGGTTGGTAGCTGTTGTTGCTACTGCGGGGGCCACTTCCACGAAGTCTGTGCCATTCCACACAACCACGGCGGTCTTGCCGTTGGCCACGGTCACGCCTGTGGTGGGGCCGACACCTCGAATCACTACGCCGAAGCCGCCGGTGGTGCTGTTGATAACCACATAGAGCTTGGACTGTGCGGGGGCGGTGATATTGCGCAAGACGGTGCGAGCGCCGCTGCACAACAGGATCGCTTGGCGGGCTTGGTTAGACGCACCCGTGGTGGTCGTCAGGGTAACGTCGGCGTCAGTGCTGAGTGTGGTCGTGCCAGAGACAGCCGAGTCCAGGAGCGAAGTACCTGAGTCATTCCATACCGTTCCCCACGTTCCTGCCAACTCACCAGTAACCGGGAGAACAAGCCCCAACAACGGCGTATACGAAGAAGCCATATTAAAGTCCTTGTGTTAAATACACATGCGCCCTGCGCTGTTTTATCAACGAAACCATTTTCTTGCTAACTCCAAAGTCTCGTGCCGTTTGCGCCAGTGTGTCGCCATTAAAAAATATTTGCTTTACTGTTTCCACAGACAATTTTGCGTTTTTTCCACGCTTCCCAACCCGCATTTCTGCCGCTTTTTTTATGGCATTTGAGTGGTGCGTGGCCAAGGTTTTTAACGCGGCTTCCCTCTTTTCGCCGTGCAGTTGTGGCACTCGTGCGCCTTGCCCGCACTTGATTGGAGCATATTTTTCATTCAAATACGCCCATGTATCTCCGCGCCTAGCGTCTCGCACGGCATCACGCGAGCCCGCAAAGTTGAAGCGCTGTGAAACCATCAAGAGCATATCTTTGTTAGAAATATTTTTAAGCTCTGGATTTCTGATGAACCCTACAATTTCTTCAGTCAGCACCGAGTTGTATCGCTTTTCACCAACCGACACCCCGATAGAGCCGTATTTATAACCGTGATCGGTAAGATTGTATCCGCGCTCATTGCAGTGAGCTTTGTATTCTGCGATGTACCTAATTTCGGCTGCGCGCATATCTTCTTTTGAAGACGCTGCATATATTTCCTCAATCGCAAACTTCTCAATTCCATGGGCGCGCATCGCCCTGTAAAGCGGCTTGTCTGAGAGTTTATTGGCAGCACACCTGTGCTCTCGCCATCGCTTCTGCAACGAGCCGGACGTGATCCCAATGTACACCCGATCATTGATCGCATTTGTAATCTTGTACACCAACATGGCTACACTTCGCCCCATGTGCCGGCAAGCTCACCCGTTACCGGAAGCGCCAGACCAAGAAGCGATGTATATGCAGTTGCCATGTTTTGTCCTTACGCAGCTACTTGCTGCCAATTTGGAGATTGAGTATCCGGCACCGCCGTCCACGTCGGTGTTTGTGCGTCATTAACCGGCGTCCATCCCGGAACTTGCGTGTCGTTTATCGCACCCCAACCGGGGGTCTGAGCATCTGAAACATTATTCCATCCCGGCGTTTGCGTGTCATTGATTACCGCCCATGCAGACACGGGTGCGGGCACAACTGCCCAGCCACCATTTGGTGCTGCTGGGATGCTAGTCCATGCGGGTGCCTGTGTATCATTAACTCCCGTCCACGCTGGAATTTGCCCGTCCGGGATAACCACCCAAGCGCCGCCCGGTGTTGTAATGCCTGTCCAATTGGGAGTCTGGCTGTCATCGATAATGCCCCAGACATTAACGTCGCCAATGACGCCAACTGCACGCACGCCTGTTGGATAGACCTCTGCGGTGCCAGTAACCGTAACTGTGCCAACTGCGCCAGTAGCGGATACGCCCGTAAGCGCCACCACAACCTCGGGTACCACTGAGACAGTGCCAACTGCGCCCGTAGCGGATACGCCTGTCGGATAAATCTCGGCGGTGCCGGTGACACTAACTGCGCCAATTGCCCCGGCGGCCACCACGCCTGACGGATAAACCTCTGCGCCAGCGGATATTGATACGGTGCCCACCGCACCTGTGGCCGATACGCCTGTGGGGTAGACGTTAGTCTCAGGCACAACGGAGACAGTGCCAACTGTTCCTGTCGCGGAGACTCCCGTAGCATAAATCTCAGCAGTGCCGGTAACGCTTACAGTGCCAACCGCTCCTGTGGCCGACACACCCGCGGGGTACACCTCTGCGGTGCCCGTGACGGTGTAGGCACAGGCATAGCTGACAACATAACCGTCGTCCCAATAACCCGCGACAACGTACTCAGCAAACGTGGTGTACGCTGCTGGTACTGGGGTTAGAAGGACGGTGACATCAGCCATTCAAGGCCCACACCGCATTGCAGATTGCCTGCACTTTTGCGTCTTGCTGTGAGGTGTCATCACCGGGGGATAACACCCAGCGATCAAAAGATTCGGACAGAACATCCCCGTCTTCAAGTATCCGTTTTACTTGCCGCACCTGCACCGAGTTATCTTCAGTGACGGTAATCAGATCAATGGCGATTTTTTTCTCTAGCATGATTAGGCCGTTATGTAGTTTGCGGAGATGATGTAATCGCCGGCGACGTCCATCGGAACAGCGGCCATTGTCCCACCACCGCTTGGCATTTGGACAAGCGCAATCGTTGCCGAATTTGGGGCAACATAGCCCATTGGCGTAGCGCCTGCCGTATAAGCCACGTTGTTAACGAAGCCGAAAGTTACCGCCGCATACGCGTCAGTAACGTTTAAAGCTGTAAAAGGCAACCCGCCAATAGTCATGTCTCCGATGCCGGTGTGAGCCGACCATGCCACCCGAAATTGGATGTTCACAGACCGCCCGATCTTTGTATATCGGCCGACCTGTATTGTGTAGGTGCCAGCCCCTGCGGTGGGGAAGCCCACAATGGTGGGGGTGAAGCTACCCTCTTCGTAATCGTCCAGCGTGTTTGCATCGGCTGAAGCGACCTGGGTGGCCGGGAATTTCACACCTTGCACGGCCGCCACCCCGGCTACATCCAGCTTTTGGGTCGGGCTGGTGGTGCCAATACCGACGTTGCCGCTAATCAAGGCAATCGTTGCGGCGGCAAAACCTGTTTGCAAAAGCAATTTCTGAGTTGCGGTCGCGGTGCGAAGCACCACATCCCCTGCGGCAGCATCGCTAGAGAATTGCCCCGCAGTGGCAGCCACGCCAATGTCTAAGTCAGCAGCGGTTCGCCCCACGCTAATGGCCGCAAAATTGGCAGCACTACCGCTGAACACATACGCGCGGGTATCGGCGCCCCCGCCAGAGACGTGGAGCTTTGCACTAGGGGCGGCGGTGCCAATACCGACGTTGCCGCCCACAGGCGCTAGTAACACATTGCCCGACGACACTCTCAGGAAGTCTCGGGAATTGGCATTGTCGTACATAAAGAATGAGTTATCGGCCTGCATGCCGATCTGCCACTTGGTTGCGCCAGTTCTTTGCAACTCCAGCGACGCTTGATTAGTACCTGTGGCATTCGCAAACATCTGACCACCAGCGGAAGTTGCCACCGATAGAGCGCCAGTAAGTGAAAGCGCACCCGCGCCAGTCAAAGTCGCCGCTAGGGTCGTGCCCCCGTACCACTTAAAAGATTCACCGGTCGTTGGGACAGAATTCCACAGCACACTACCGTCAATCCCAGTTGCATAGTCTGCGGCGCTGGCGCCCAGTAGCGGAAACCACACAACCTTGGTGCCAACGCTCCGGGTCGTAAAAGAAGGCGCTGCAATCCCTGCTGTCGAGAAGTCAATTCGATTACCCGTGGCACCATTTAGGTAAATTTGGCCACCACCTGTCGCGGTGTTGTTGCCCATGGTGGACGCCAACTGGCTGGTAAGCGTGGCCCCAGCAAAGGTCGGCGTGGCGGCGGTATGAATATTCTGCGGCAGGCTGAGTGTTACTGCCCCAGTTGAAGCAGAGGCCGTCACCTGATTCGCGGTGCCCGTCAGCGAAATCACGCCGGAGTTGGCAATCGAGATCGTGCCCGCGCCGTTTGTTACACCGATCCCGGTGCCAGCCGTCAGACCAGCCAGCGAGTAACCACTGCCATTGCCAATAAGCAGCTGACCGTTGGTGGCGGACGTCGCCAGCCCCGTGCCGCCGTTGGCGACCGCCAGCGTGCCGGCCAATGTCACTGCGCCGGTGGTGGCCGTTGAAGGTGTAAAGCCTGTAGTGCCCGCGCTGAACGAAGTAACCGCAACGCTGGACAGCGTTGTCCAGGTTGGTGTTCCAGCAGCAGCAGAAGTCAAAAACTGACCACTAGTGCCCGCTGGCGTGAAAGCAACCGCAGACCCTGTGCCATAACCGACGCCACCCGCCGTAGGCAAGCCATTCAGGTTGTACGATGCAATCGTTCCAAGTTGAGGTGCGGCAGGTTCAGTATCAAACTGATTCTGAAGGTTGATCGTTGCTTGTTCATACTGCTCCGCAGGCTCAAGCAATTTAAGTTGCAGTTCAGACTTGAGAGCCTGTAATTCTTGCAGGGCAAGCGTGGCTTTGGCATCAGTCACAGCTCCATCAGCTGTGAGACTGTTTTCTAGTGCTTCGATCAATGAAAGTGCATCGTTTGCCGTCGCTTGCGCAGTTCCAGCAGAAATGGCCACTTCATTCACGAAGTCAGGCGCAATTGCATCAACGGTCGCAAACAGCCGTTCAAATTGCTTGATTGATTCGTGATCCTTTAGGAACAGGGCCAGTTGATCACGCGTCAAATTTAACTTTGAATTAGCCATCAGAACGCCAGCGGCTCAAGTTGTGCTTCGAGTCGGATAAACGCCACATGCGACGAACTATCTCCCTGGAAACGCTGGATGCGCCAGTTCCGCATGTGGCCCTGCTGGAACCACACCAAACGCTTTAGTCGATCGCCAATCGTGCCTGCGCTGATATATTTTGATTGGCTCCACACTTGCCCATCAACCGAATAAGACGTGCTGATCTGTGGGTTATCCGCAAGTGACACGCGGCCAGTCAACGCCACCAGTTCAAGCTGATTGAAGATCACGCCTTTGCCTTCTGCGTAAATAATCGTGGTGCCAAATTCCCAGCGC
>Ga0315292_10001167_pt1 | contig 13740 bp, 12 predicted proteins | sample YL17G13_0_MG_FD_204029 | JGI IMG/M metagenome (GOLD analysis project Ga0315292, IMG submission 204029) | Sediment microbial communities from Yellowstone Lake, YNP, Wyoming, USA - YL17G13_0 | ecosystem: Environmental > Aquatic > Freshwater > Lake > Sediment | place: USA: Wyoming | collected... | reverse complement strand
TGAGAACAGGAACACGTCCTGCTGCACAACTCCGATGGCCCGGCGAAGGGTTTTCAGGTCCCACTGCCGGAGGTCCACGCCGTCGAAGGTGATGGAGCCTTTCTGGATGTCGTAGAACCGGCAGAGCAGGTTGATGAGGCTGGTCTTTCCGGCCCCGGTCGCGCCCACGAAGGCCACCCGCTCTCCGGGCCGCACCTTGAAGGAGATGTCCCGGAGGACGACCTCCTCCTCCACGTAGGCGAAGGTCACGTCCTTGAACTCGATCTCGCCCCTGACCTGTCTGGGGGCGTGGGGCTCGGCCGGGGAGGCGATGGCCACCGGGGTGTCCAGGAGCAGGAAGACGCGCTCCGAGGAGGCCATGGCCTCCTGCACGATGTTGTATTTGTCGGTCAGGTCCTGGATGGGCTGGAAGAACCTGCGGGCGTACTGGAAGAAGGCGGTGAGGCTTCCGATCGTCAGCATTCCCTGTAAGGCCTGTCCTCCTCCGTACCACAGCATCAGGGCCATGGACACCGAGGCCACCAGCTCCACGACCGGGAAGAACACCGCATACGCGGTGATGCTCCTCAGGTTGGCGTCGCGGTGCAGGGCGTTGATGCGGTCGAACTGGTTGAAGTTCTCCCCCTCCCGGCAGAAGGCCTGCACCGTGGGCATGCCTAGGAAGTTCTCTTGCATGAAGGCGTTCAGCCGGGCGAGCTTGGTGCGCACGTCCCGGAACGAGACCCGCACGTTCACCTGGAAGGCGTGGGCCGCGGCGAAGATGGCGGGCAGGACCACGAAACTGACCAGGGCCAGCCGCCAGTTCATCCACAGCAGCACGCCCATGATCCCGAGGAGGACCAGCACGTCGCCGACCACGGTCACGACCCCGGCCACGAACAGGTTGTTCAGGACGTCCACGTCCCCGATGACCCGGGTCATCAGCCGGCCCACGGGGTTGGTATCGAAGAAGCGCATCGGCAGGCGCTGGAGCTTGCCGAAGATCTGGCTGCGCAGATCATACATGATGCGCTGGCCCGTCATCTGCAGGACGTAGGCCTGGACGAACCCCGTGGCCATGCGCAGGACGAGGACCACGAGGAAGACGAGCGAAAGCCGCATCAGGCCGGGCCAGTCCCGGGCCTGGATGTAGACGTCGATGGCGACTTTGGTGAGGTAGGGGCCGACCAGCTCCAGGAAGGAGACCGCGAGCACGAAGGCCAGGGCCACCAGCGCCTGCCCCTTGTAGGGCCGGAGGTAGGCCAGGAGCCGGCGCATCAGCCGGGCGTCGTAGGCCTTGCCTAAGGCCTCTTCTTCGTGGAATAGGTCAAATCCGTTCATTTAGAACCGGTGACGAAATGAGGCTTCCGAAGGGGGGCATTGCGCGGAGCAGAGCGACGAAGCAATCTCGCCCTTCCCACCCTTTTCCTTTAGCAACTCTAAAAAGCAATCTAATCTTGCTCCAGCGCTTCGCGGAGCAGCTGTTTCTCGTACAGGTTTGCGTAAAGCCCGCCCTGGGTGAGCAGCTCTTCGTGGGTGCCTCTCTCCGTGATCGTGCCGCGGTCCAGGACGACGATCTGGTCGGCATCCTTCACCGTGGAGATCCGGTGTGAGATGAGGATCGTGGTTTTCCCTGTGCGGGCTTTGCGCAATGCCGACAGGATCTCTTCCTCGGTATGGGTATCCACATTGGCGAAGGCGTCGTCCAGGATCAGGATCGCGGGGTCGATCAGCAGGGCCCGGGCCAGGGCGGTTCGCGATTTCTGCCCTCCGGACAGCGTGATGCCCCGCTCGCCGACGAAGGTCTCGTAGCCCTTGGGGAATCCCGCGATGTCCTTGGCGAGCTGGGCCAGGGTTGCGGCCCGCTCGACCTCCTTTGCCTCCGCTCCGGCTTTGCCGAAGGCGATGTTCCCGGCCACGGTCTCGGAGAACAGGAACGGCTCCTGGGAGACGTAGCCGATGCTCTTCCTCAGCAGGGATAAGGGGTAACGGTCGAGGGGATGGCCGTCGATGCGGAGGGCTCCGCCGCCGGGCTCGTAGAGCCTGGGGATGAGCGAGACCAGGGTGCTCTTGCCGCTTCCGGTCGGCCCCACGATGGCCAGGGACGTGCCCGCCGGGACCTCTAACGAGACGTCCTTAAGGACCGGGGTGCCGTTGTAGGCGAAGGAGATGTGCTCGAAGGTGAGCGCGCCCCTGACTTGGAGGGTGGGATCGGCGTCGGGCGCATCCGCAATGGCCGGGCGGGCGGTCAGGAGTTCGTTGACCCGGCCCATAGAGGCCGCGCCGCGCTGGGCGAGGTTCACGACCCAGCCGAAGGCGATCATCGGCCAGGTCAGGTACATCAGGTAGGCGTTGAAGGCCACCAGCCCGCCCAGGGTCAGGCGGCCGTGGATGACCTCGTAGCCCCCTCCGGCCAGGACCAGGATGACCGAGACCCCGACCAGGAAGAACAGGAGGGGGTCGAAGAGGACGTTCACCAGGATGAACCCCCGGTTCTTCTTGATGTACTCCCTCTGGAGCCGTTGGAACTCCTTGAGCTCGGCCTCCTCCTGGACGTAGGCTTTGACCACGCGCATCCCGGAGAGGTTCTCCTGGACCCGGGCGGAGAGGTCGGAGAGGGCGGCCTGGACCTCCTCGGTCCGCTGGTGCAGGGACGAGCCCAGTTGCTTGGTCACCAGGCTCACGACCGGCGCGGGCAGGAGCACGAGCAGGGTAAGCCGCCAGTCCAGGGCGAGCATCTGGGTCAGGGCCAGGATCACGGAGAAGAAGGGGTTCACGGTCATCATGATCCCCGGCCCCAGGAACATGCGGATGTTCGCCATGTCGCTCGTGGCCCGGGTCATCAGGTCCCCGATGCGGGTCCGGGCGTAATAGGCCGGCTCCAGGGCCTGGAGGTGCTTAAAAAGGTCGTTCCGCAGGTCGTATTCGATTCTGCGCGAGGCCCCGATCATGAGCTGCCGCATGCCGAAGCGGAACACCCCGTGGCCCAGGGCGACCGCGACCAGGAGCAGGCCCAGGGTGACGAGCGGAGGGAATCCCCAGGGCCGGGTCCAGTCCGGGAAGCTGTGCCGGATGAGGCTGTCTATTCCGACCTGCAGGACGCGGGGCTGGAGCAGGAAGATGGCATTGGCCAGGAGGATGCACCCGGTCCCTCCCAGGTAATGCCACCTGTACTTGATGAGATAGGGCTTGAGGGCTAAGAGGCTTTTCATTTATGAGACAGCTCCCGCTCCGCGCACAGCACGGGTCAGGAAAGCGGGTTCGGTCAGGGCTTCCGGCTCAGACCTCCGGGAGTAATACTCCACGCGAAGCGCTTTGATCAATTGATCCGCCCGGTCTTCAGGAACGAGGCTCACGGTAGAGCCCCCGAACCCGGCACCGGTGAGTCGGGCGCCCAGGGCTCCGTGGTCCCGGGCGATGGCGACCAGGGCCTCCAGCTCCGGACAGCTCACCTCGTAATCGTCCCGGCAGGAGGCGTGGGACTCGTTCATCAGGTTCCCGAACGATTCGGCGTCTGCTTTTTCCAGCTCCCGCTCGGCCTGCTCAACCCTGCGGGCTTCGCTCAAGACATGGCGGTAGCGTTTCCAGAGCTTGTATCCGGAATCAGGCTCAGGGACAGAGCTGCCGTCCTGCAGCCTGCAGTATGAGTCCGATATCTGTTCAGCCGATTTCCCAAGCTTCTTTGCGATCTCACCTGACGACCAGGGATTCTTTCCTAAGATGTCATGGACGAAACGGTCCGCTTCCTCCGCGGGGAGAGAGAGCCTTTCCGGGGCCAGGTCAGCGAGGCTTTGGGGACGAAGCGCAATTCCGGTCCGCTGAGACAAAGCCTGGGCCGCCAGCGCGCAGGCCAGGCGGCACTCCACGACCCGAAGGTTGTACTGCGCCCGGGCCTCGGCGCTCTTCGTGGCCCGGACCAGGCTGTGGCTGATCAGGAATCCATACCCCTTCGGGAGGCTCACGGGCCTAACTCTTAAGGGGAAGAAGTCTATCCTGAGTGCCTTACCGGGTTGGCCCAGAAGCGAGACGGCCTGGTCCATGCCCCCGCCCTCGGTTCCCACATAACGCTCGGCCCGGGCGAGAAGGTCCGCGAGGGCGAGCGGATCGCAGGTTTTCCCATTGGCGGCAAGGAAGACCAGCCCCGTGGCCACGACCAGGGCTGCCGATGAAGATAGCCCGGCCGCGTCCGGGATGTTGCCGGAGACCAGGGCCTGGAATCCCTTCGCCGGGGCGGAAACGACCCTTTCCTCTAGGAGCCCCTTTACCGCAGCCTGGACGTAGTTTCCCCAGTCTCCCTGGGAGAATGGCTCCATCGAAAGGAGGGCTTGAAAGGCTCTTGGAGGGAACCGGGGATCCCGGTTGGCGATGCGCACGTAATCGTCCTTTACCGGGGCCCAGGCCGCGAGGATCTCGCGCTCGATGGCCATGGGCAGGACCGGATACCCGTTGTAGTCGGTGTGCTCGCCAATCAGGTTTACCCGGCCCGGGGACCGGATCAGGCCCGTGGCCTTCTCCCCCGGGAAGGCCTGTTCGAAGGCTTCCCGCAGGGCTTTCGCATCCGTCGTCCCGGAGACTACCACTTCAGGTCTGGATAATGCTTTCGGAGGAAGTCCTGCACGGCCGAGAGGTCGTCCTTAGTGGAGAGGTCCGGGACGTGCTCGTGCCAGGGGATGGCTTTGAGGGAGCGGGGATGCTCCCGGGTCATGGCGGTGAGCGCGGCCACGAGCTCCTTCTCCTGGCGCACCGGGCTCAAGGGGCAGGACTCCAGGTAGGGGAGGACGAGGTCATAGTCCAGAAGGAAGATGTTCATGCTGACCCGCAGGATGCCGTCCGGCCCGCGCAGGGCTTCCAGGGCCTCGGGCCCGGGCTTCTCCACGATCTCGAGGAGATACCCTCCGGGGTCCTTGCGGGTGATCCCGAACTGGGCGATTCTGGAGGCTTCGAACTCCAGGCCGTCGCGGTCGTAGTCCGGGAGAGCGCTCTTCTCCCCGCATTCCAGGAGGAGGCGCATGCTCCGGACGGAGTAGAGGTTGTCGCTGTTCGCGACGATGAATTTTCCTCCCTTCCAGTCCGGGCGGGCAAACAGGGCCTGGAGCAAGGCGTCCGCTGTGCCCAGGGGTTTAATCCTTCCCTCCGGGATGTCCTGATAGGCGTAGGAAAGGGCCAGGCCGTGGAACCCGTTTCCCTTCTCTTTGGCTCCGTAGTAGTTTCGGATTGCTTCGTCGTTCCGCCTCACAACCAGGACGATGTCATGAAGCCCGGCTTCGCGGGCGTTGTAAAGCAGGTAATCCAGGAACGGGCTCCCGCCCTGGCCGACGCCGATCAGGCCCTTGGAGCGCTCATCGGCCTGCCGGAACAGGGTGCGGTCGGCCTTGGCTGGGTCCTTGGGCGGTCGCTTCATCCGGGAGGCGACCCCCGCGGCCATGATGACCATCCGGTCGGTGACAGCCTTGCTCATTGTGTTTATCAGTTCTTAGGTTTTTAGTCTACAGTCCACAGTCTACTGTCGCAGTTGTTTCTGTCCCAGGAAAGTCCAAACAGGGGAAAGCGGACCTCCGTTCTCCCCTGAGGTTTTCCCGTGTCTGTCTTGTGGATCAGGCGCGCGTCTTAAACTTTGCGGCGCTCGGTCTTGCGGCGGTGGTCAAGGCGCTGGTCGCCCTTGCGGACGAGTCGGATCGGGTCTTCCAGGCTCTTGCGGCGCGCGGCCTTGCGGCGGTCGGCCGAGGATTTCGCTTTCTTTTCAGCCATGAGTGCTCCTGGTTTTAATTTCTTTTTATTATAACATAGAGGGGAGGGGGAGTTCAAGGGGAAGGGACCTAGGGCGCACGGACTGACAAGAGGCCTTCCCTAAGTCTGTCTCGTACTTGATTCAGGCTAGGGACGGGCATGAAAGTGAAGGGTAGAAATGGCCAGTATGCCGTTTCTCAATGTAACTCCTGCGGGGTTTCTTAAGCAAGCTCCCGTGCGTCCGATCCTGCCTATTCCCCCATGTTTATTAAAAAACCAAAGAACCGATAGGTGGTATCGCCTTGTTGTCCGACTGTCACGGTCATAACGGCGTTGCCTTTCTCCGTTTTGAGTTGGTAGTAGAGGCGATAAGTCTTAAGTCCCTGTGTTGTACCCACGACTCCATAGTGGGAGTTAGCTCCCTCCCGTATGTTCCCAGTAGCCTTTCTTATGTAATCGATCGTCTTGGTGGTTTTCTCTTTTGTGTATTTCATTCGGACAATTGGATCGAGCATCTGCAATATGCCGTCGATGTCGTTTGTGTACAAAGCTTCTTGATGCTTTCAAAGAGGGCCATACGTTCCTCGTTCGATTGAAGTCCTCTTGGTTAGGATTGCTCCCCGGAGGGGGCGATTGCAAGGGTTCTTCCTTTGTGAAGGTGCAGGTAGACAACACCTGTGAAGGCAAGGTTCAGAACGCAAAGTGCTAGGATGACATACAGGAAAGGGGTGTGCCTTTGTAGATGATTCGCTCATTTCACCCTCCTTGCATTGGCAAATAGTTGAGGTGGTTTCTTCATATCCCTGTTGACTCGATTATCTAAAGTCATAAATCCTTTACTGATGCGGTCGGCCTACGCGGGCAGGCTGGGTTTCGTGGGCTGTTACCCGGACAGAGCACGGATGAAGGCTTCGGGGTTTTCCGGGGTGATGAGCCAGGGGCGGTCGTTGCGGCGCTCAATCCAGACGAACTGGTCGGTGCGGGAGATGTGCATCTGGACGATGCCGCGTTTCTGGGTCCAGAGCCAGCCGAATCCGCCCCACAGTCCTCCGGCCCCTACGCGCATGCAGAAGCCTACCTCGTTCCGCATCTCCCGGCACTCGATGAGGCGGACTTCGGTGATGCCCTCGCGCCTTATCTCCCGGCGCTTGAGGGGCCAGACGACCTCGATGGACCCGGGATGCAGGATGAACCGGCTGGGCCGGAACCGGGTCCAGACCCAGACATACATGACGAAGATGAAAAGGCCTGGGGCCAGGGCCGGCCAGGTCCCGAGCGCTGCACCGGCCAGGAACACGAGGGGCAGGGCCAGCATGACCAGGGTGAGGACCCGGATACCGGGGGACATCGGGGCCAGCCGGAAGCTCATGTTGTCAGCGTTCATGGGGTCATCCTTATTTCCTTGAAAAACGTTTCCTGGGTCTTCAACTGCTGATAACCTATCACGCGATAGAAGTCGTGGGCGGCCTTGCGGTTGGACCGGCTCCGGACCCGTACGGTGGGGACGCCTTTCCTTCTGGCCCACCCTTCCACGGCGATCATCAAGAGTTTGCCGACGCCAAGCCGTTGCTGCGACGGGGTGACGACCAGGCCTCCCAGCTCGACGAAGGGCTCGACAAGCAGGGAGCGGGTGATGAAGGCATGGGCCCAGCCGACGACCCTCCTCCCTTTGCTTCGGCCACGTATGCGGCGTGATCCGGGTCTCGGGCGATGGACCTTAACCGCCGGCGCATCCCTCCGGGTTCGGCAGGGTAGCCCAGCTCCCCGGAGAGTTCGGCCACTTGCGAGGAATCCCCGGCCTGTGTTTTTCTGATTTTTAGGGTGGTTTGTAGCCTTTTCACCTTACGCTTACACTTCACGCCTTACGTTTTGTTATCCCACCCTCTGCCTTTTCGACAAATACGCCAGGAGGGCCTTGTCGAAAGGGGTGGATGTGGAGAGCGAGACGTAGTCTATCAGATGGTCCCGGCACTCCTTCCGGTAATGCTCTGTCCAGCCCTGGATGAGTCTCCGGTAGGACTCCCGGATGTCCCTGGGCGAGGTGGGCAGCTCCTCGCCGGTTTCCATGTCCTTGAACACGGCGTCGCTCCCCAGGGGCAGCTCCAACTCAGCAGGGTCCAGGATGTGGAAGGCGAGCACCTCGTGCTTGCGGTGGCGGAAGTGCTTCAGGCCCTGGAGCACCCGGTCGGGCTCGTCCATCAGGTCCGAGAGCACGATAATCAGGCCCCGGCGCTTGATCTTCTCGGCCAGCTCGTGGAACGTGGCCGAGACATCGGTCTTCCCTCCGGGCTTCGCCCGGTCCAGATGCTGAAGGATCGTGGTGAGGTGCGTGGTCGTGGCCCGGGGCGGAATGTAGGTCCGGATGGCCCGGTCGAAGAGCACCAGGCCCACGGCGTCCTGCTGTTTCTGCAGGAGATAGGTCAGCGAGGCCGCGAGGTAACAGGCGTACTCGATCTTGGGCAGCCCGCCCGAGGCATACCCCATGGAGGAGGAGGCATCCAGGAGGATCCAGGCGCGGAGGTTGGTCTCCTCTTCGAACTCCTTGACGTAGTAGCGGTCGCTCCGGGCGTAGACCTTCCAGTCCACCCGCTTGGGCTCGTCCCCAGGCAGGTACTGCCGGTATTCGGCGAACTCCACGGAGAAGCCGTGGTAGGGGCTCTTGTGCAGCCCGGCGAGGAAACCCTCCACGACCAGGCGGGCCTTGACGTCCAGCCCCGCAAGCTTGGCCAGGACCTCGGGCTTTAAGAACCGCTGGTGAGATTCCATCGTTTTTAGTATAGCAGAACCGAACGTCCGATGCAAGCCCGGCCCGCCTTGACAGAAGCCCGAGGGGGTGATATACTTATTGTTCAAGGAATCATCGGAATCATCTCACGTGAGACCCATTACGGCGGTTATCCTCGTCGCGCTCATCGCCCTGATCTTGGCGGGGTGCTGGAACCCTTTCAAGCCCAAGGTCGTTCCCTATTTCGCGGGCGGGCTGGGCCAAGAGGAGCGGCTTTTGATCGACCTCCAATATGCCTACAACACCAAAGATATCGTTCGCTACATAAACCTCCTGGCGGACACCTTCCGTTTCCGTTTCGCCGATCTGGATTCCGCCTACCGCAAGAGCAAGAACATCCAGCTTCCGTACTTGGGCAAGAGCGACGAGGAGGCCTCGGCCCGGGGCCTGTTCGCGAACGCGGACCAGATCGCTCTGCGGATCGACGCCGGGCAGTGGCAGCCCAATTCCGGGGACCCCAGCGGCCTCTCCTTCAAGACCCGGCGCTACTACACGTTGGACATCCAGCCCACCCCGCCGGAGGTGGGAAACGCGGCAGGCTACGTCACCTTCATTATCCAGCGGGACGAGCGCGGCGCCTGGAGGATTGTGCGCTGGGACGACGAGGTGCTGCTTTAAAATGCGGAATACGCAGTGCGGAATGCGGAATAGGGGCATCCGTCCTCCGCGTTTGGCCTCCCGGAAGCGGTGATCAGGCAGCTTTACCGGCCGCGCCCCGCCCCGCGCCGACCCTGGTATAAAAGACCGGTCCTCTGGGCGGGTCTTCTTTTTGTCCTCGCCACTCTGGCCATTTATCATTGGAACCTAGTGGGGACCGAGCTTCACAAACTGGCTGCGCTTAGGAGCCGACCTTCCCAAGAGGAAGTCCCCAAGACCCTGCGGGTGAACCGGGCCCTGAGGCAGGCTTTAAAGGGCCTGGGCGCGCAGAGCAAGGCGAAGACCGTCTCCGGTGTGCAGATAATCTCGGCTTCTCTTCCGGGGAACGTTCCCCTGGTGCGCGGAGCTTGGGCCGTGAACTCCGAGGTCCTGGGAGCCGGAGGGAGGGTGGAGGAGGGCTCGGAGGAAAAGGGGAAGGTGACCCTGGAGATCTCCTGCGATTCGCTCGTCATGGCGCGAGTTGTCCTGTCCAAAGGCCCCCCGTCGGACACGAAGGAAGTCCGGCTCGCCCTGGTGATCGACGACGTGGAGGATTCCACGGAGGACCAGACCGTCCGGGCATTCCTAGACGTTCCCGTTCCTCTAACGCTGGCCATCCTTCCCCTTTCCCCCAAAAGCAAGGAGATCGCGGAGCGGGCCGGGCTCTGCGGCAAAGAGGTCCTCCTGCACCTCCCGATGGAGCCCAAGAACTATCCCGAGGAGAACCCCGGCCCGCAGGCCATCTATGTGGACCTGAAAGAAGGCGAGATCCGCCGTCGGGTCCGCGAGGCTTTGAAAGCGGTGCCCGGAGCAAAGGGGGTGGACAACCACATGGGCTCGCGGGCCACCGAGGACCCGGTGGTCATGCGGACCCTTTTGGACGAGCTCAAGAAGCAGGGCCTGTTTTTCGTGGATGCCCAGACCACGCCCAACTCCGTGGCTTGTGAGACCGCGACCCGCCTCGGGGCTCTATGCGTCAAGAGCACCGGATTCTTCGACGACAAACACGATGCCGCCGCCATACAGAAAACGCTCCTGAGCCTGGCAAAGACGGCTCAAACCAGGCATCGGGTGTTGGCCATCGGCCACTGCCGTAAGGCGACCCTGGAGGCCCTGGAGGCGGTTTTGCCCAAGATCCGGGAGATGGGGGTGGAGCTGGTCCCTGCATCCGAGGTGTTGGAGGAATAAAGCTTCATGAAGAACCAGGAGATCGCGGACCTCTTCAGCCGGGTCGCGGATATCCTGGACTTCAAGGGGGAAAACTCCTTCCGTGTGAACGCCTACCGCCGGGGCGCGCTGATTCTCTCGGACCTGGCCGAAGACGTAGAAGCCCTGGTCGAAGAGGGACGGTTGACCGAGATCCCAGGGATCGGCGAGGGCATGGCCCGGAACATAGAGGAGTACCTCGGGACCGGGAGGATGTCCAAGTACGAGGAGGTCCGGAAGGGCGTGCCGGAAGAGCTTATCGCGCTCCTGGGCGTGCAGGGTATGGGGCCCAAGACCCTGGCCTTGGCGCACCGGGAGTTAGGAATCAAAAGCCTGAACGACCTCCGGATGATCATGGATTCCGGAGAGCTGGCGTCCCTGCCGGGGATGGGGGAGAAGAAAGTCGCCAACCTCAAAAAGGGGCTCGAACACTTCCTGGCGAGCAAGGAAAGAATCTCGCTGGGAGTAGCCTATCCCCTGGTCCTGGAGATTATAGAAGCCCTGCAGAAAAAGGTCAAAGTACAGAAGGTCTGTCCCGCGGGGTCACTCCGTCGGATGAGGGAAACGGTCGGAGACATAGACATCTTAGCCACGGGCAGGAACGGGGCCAGCATCATCTCGGCCTTCGCCTCCCTGCCGATGGTGACGCAGGTCCTGGCCGCAGGCGAGACCAAGGGTTCCTGCATCGTGGAGGGCGGGACCCAGGTGGACCTGCGGGTGGTGGAGCCGGGGTCCTACGGCGCGGCCCTGCAGTACTTCACGGGCTCCAAGGCACATAACGTGAAGCTTCGCGAGATGGCCCGGGCCAACGGCCTGAAAGTGAGCGAGTACGGCGTGTTCCGGGGGGAAAAGAAGCTTGCAGGCAAGGCCGAAGCCGAAGTTTATAAAGCCCTGGGCCTTCCCCTGATTCCACCCGAGCTGCGGGAGGACCGGGGGGAAGTGGAGATGGCCGTGGAATGGAAGCTTCCATCCCTGGTTGAGAATAAGGATATCCTCGGCGACCTTCATGTCCACACGAAGTGGAGCGACGGGCACCACAGCGTCGAGGAAATGGCCCGGGCCGCGAAAGAAAGGGGCTACAAGTATCTCGGGATCGCCGAGCACACACCGACAGCGGCTTATGCCGGGGGCATCTCGGAAGCCGAATTAAAGAAAGAATGGAGGGAGATCGCCGAGGTTCAAAAGAGGCTCAAGGGCATTCGCATCTTGCGGAGCGCGGAGGTGGACATCCGGGCAGACGGCTCCCTGGATTACTCGGATGAGATCCTCAAAGAGCTGGATTTCGGGGTGGCTTCAATCCACTCCGGGTTCAAAAAGCGGGCAACCGAGCGGATTCTCAAGGCGATGCAGAATCCCTATGTGGACGCCATCGGGCATCCCACTGGGCGCCTCATCTCCCGGCGGGAAGGCTACGAGGTCGATTTGGAAGCCGTTTTTAAGACCGCGGCAGCGACCGATACAGCCCTGGAGATCAATGCCTATTACGATCGCTTGGATTTGAACGATGTGCATGTAAAGCGAGCCAAGGAGGCGGGGGTCAAAATCACGATCAACACCGATGCTCATCACATAGACCAGCTGTGGATGATGGAGCTGGGGGTGGGCACGGCCCGGAGGGGATGGCTGGCGAAAGGCGATGTCCTGAACTGCCTTCCACCGGAGAGGCTCCGCAAGAAGAGCCGGAAGAAGGTCTAAAGGGATTCCCACGCTCTGGACCCTCGACACGAGCACCCGCTCGGTAGCAGAAAACAGATCGAAGCCGCGTTGAGATAATAGAGGCTTTAGGGTGTTTCTTAAGATTTTCGAAAAGAAGGAGAATAGCCCGATTCCGTGCCCGGGAGGGCCCATATGTAAAAATTTTTAAAAAAGTAGTTGACAAAACCCGTTGAAATTCAGTATCCTTATGCAAAAGGGGGGACACATACGCAGATAAGGATAGAGAATCAAGGAGATTTCGACAGGCTTCTTCGCAAGTTCAGGCGCCAGATCATAAGGGAAGGCGTCCTCGCCGACGTACGACGCCATGAGTCTTATGCCAAGCCTAGCGTGAGGCGTAAGCAGAAGGAGGCCAAGGCTCGGCGGCGGGCTCGGATGCAGCTGTACCGCAGTTACGATAAATAGCAAGGCCGACTACGTTCGCTCATATCCCCTGAGACAGGGGACTGCCCCGAAGCCTTCGGCTTGAGGGGAAACTGTTGTGTTTGCGTGCCCAAAGGGAGTATAGGCTCCCGGAGGCGGAGGCTTTTGTTGAAAAAGGAGGTTGGAGAGGTGAGGGAAAAGGGAACCGTGAAGTGGTTCAACGACTCCAAGGGCTACGGCTTCATCACCCGGGAGTCCGGTACGGACGTGTTCGTGCATCACACCGCGATCCAAGCGGAAGGCTTTAAATCCTTGAAGGAGGGACAGACCGTTGAGTTCGAGGTCACGGAGGGCCCCAAAGGCCCGCAGGCGGCCAACGTGACCCCAATTATCTAAGCGATTTTCCTTATTGCGAAAAAGAAAACTTAGCATCCCATGGGGGGCGTGATCCCCTTTTCTGCATTACCCCGATTTTTGGAGCGGCCCTGCTGTTTGCGGGGCTGTTTCTTTTTCCCTCGGGCGATTTGACCGGCTATTTTTAGTCAAAACACCCATCAATCATAAGGTTGGAACCAAAGAGCTTATCCCCGTTCCTAAAAGAAACATCTACTCAGAGGTCGGCAATTCCTTTGAAGACAGGCCGTTACGACAAGTTCGACCCGGACGACAAGGTGGATCACAACGAGTGAACCGGCCTGACCACGACCTTCGTGTTCCCGTTCGAGAACATCCGGTTTTACCTCGAGGCCAACCAGCTGACCCTCAAGCAGCCGGCGTTCGGCACCGTGACCCCACCGGACCTCAAGACCACGCAGGCCAATGCCTTGATCCGGTTCGACTTTTAGATCGGGCAACGATGAGCGGGATGAATTTCATCTGACCCCGATTTCCAAAAAGGCCAGCGAGTAAGCGAAATTAAACCTCACGGATGACGGAGAGGCCCCACCCAAAGGGCCTCTTCCAATTTTGCGCATCCGCTTTCGCCCCTTGAACCCTTGTAGAGGTTTATGGTAAGATTTATTTACTATGCCCGATAATCTCATGAAAGTCATCCTGATGGCCGGCGGGTTCGGCACCCGCCTCCGGCCTCTCACCTCCTCGCTTCCCAAGCCGATGGTCCCGATGGTTGGGACACCGATGATGGAGCACATCGTGGAGCTTCTCGCCAAGCACGGCTTCCGCGAGATCGTCGTCATGCTCTTCCATCAACCCGAGGCCATCCTCACTTACTTTGGGGACGGCTCGCGCTGGGGGGTCCGGTTGGCCTACGAACAGCCCCCGGAGGACTATGGGACGGCGGGATGCGTGAAGTACGCCAACCGGACCCC
>Ga0315292_10001165_pt1 | contig 13741 bp, 25 predicted proteins | sample YL17G13_0_MG_FD_204029 | JGI IMG/M metagenome (GOLD analysis project Ga0315292, IMG submission 204029) | Sediment microbial communities from Yellowstone Lake, YNP, Wyoming, USA - YL17G13_0 | ecosystem: Environmental > Aquatic > Freshwater > Lake > Sediment | place: USA: Wyoming | collected... | reverse complement strand
GCGAGTACATCATCGAGGACTGGAAGATCCGCAGCTACCTGATGACGCAGTTGCCCCACGCGGCCATCAGCCGGGTCGAGATCGAGCGCACCCGCGATCGCCTCCGCGTCGATGTGCACACCGCCCGCCCCGGCATCGTCATCGGCCGGCGCGGGGCCGAGGCCGATCGCCTGCGGGCCGGGCTCACCGCCATCACCGGCAACAACAAGGTGCAGCTCAACATCCAGGAGATCAAGCAGCCTGAGCTCGACGCCGCCCTGATCGCCCAGGGTGTGGCCGACCAGCTCGCCGGCCGGGTGGCGTTCCGTCGGGCCATGAAGCGTGCGGTCCAGAACGCCCAGAAGGCCGGGGCCCTCGGCATCCGGGTGCAGTGCTCGGGTCGCCTCGGCGGCTCCGAGATGGCCCGCACCGAGTGGTACCGCGAGGGCCGGGTGCCGTTGCACACCCTCCGCGCCGACATCGACTACGGGTTCCGCGAGGCCAAGACCACCTACGGCCGCATCGGCGTCAAGGTCTGGATCTACAAGGGCGACATCCTGCCCTACAAGAGCGTGCTCGAAGACAAGGTCACCAAGGAAGCGGCCATGGCCGTCGGCGAGACGTCCGGTCAGATCAAACCCCGCAAGGTGGTGTCATCGGCGGCCCCCCGTCCCCGCTCCGATGCCGAGAGCGCCGAAGCGGCCGACTCGCTGATCGACGAATCGGCTCCGCTCGTCAAGGAAGCCGATCCCGAGCTCGAGCGACTGCTCGCCGAGGAAGAGGCCATCGAGCGCTCGGTGCGCGAGCACCACGAGACGCCGCACTTCCGCCCCGGGGATGGTGACTGATCATGTTGATGCCCAAGAAGGTCAAGCACCGCAAGCAGCAGCGCGGTCGCATGCGAGGCCAGGCCAAGGGAGGCACCGAGGTCACCTTCGGTGACTACGGCATCCAGGCGCTCGAGCCCGGGTGGATCACCGCCCGCCAGATCGAGGCGGCCCGCATCGCCATGACCCGTCACATCAAGCGCGGTGGCAAGGTCTGGATCAACGTGTTCCCCGACAAGCCCGTCACCGAGAAGCCCGCCGAGACCCGCATGGGCTCCGGCAAGGGCAACCCCGAGCGCTGGGTGGCCGTGGTCAAGCCCGGTCGCATCCTGTTCGAACTGTCCTACAACGATCCCGAGGTGGCGAAGGCCGCCATCGACCGGGCCATCCAGAAGCTGCCGATCAAGGCCCGTTTCGTGGCCCGGGAAGAGGCGTTCTGATGGCCAAGTCCGACCTCGCCGTGAGCAACCTGCCCGACACCGAGCTGATCGAGCGCCTGGGTGAGACCAAGCAGGAACTGTTCAACCTGCGGTTCCAGCATGTCACCGGCCAGCTCGACAACTCAGCCCGGCTGGGCCAACTGAAGAAGGACGTCGCTCGCATCAGAACCGAGCTCCGCAGCCGCGAGATCGCGGCGGCCGAGGCCCTCGTGGCCGGCGCGACGTCGAACGAGGAGATGGCCTGATGGCTGACGAGAACGCATCCGAGACCGAGCCCAGGTCGAACACGCGCAAGGTCCGTGAGGGTCTGGTCGTGTCGAACGGCATGGACAAGACCGCGGTCGTCGCGGTCACCGATCGGGTTCGCCACCCCCGTTACAACAAGACGGTGCAGCGCACCACAAAGCTGTTCGTCCACGACGAGGCCAACGATCTCAACGTGGGTGACCGGGTGCGGGTGCAAGAGACCCGGCCGCTGTCGAAGAAGAAGCGCTGGCGCATCCTCGACGTTCTGGAGCGGGCCCGATGATCCAACAGGAGAGCCGCCTACGGGTGGCCGACAACAGCGGCGCCAAGGAGGTGCTCTGCATCAAGGTGCTCGGTGGCTCACGCCGTCGCTACGCCTCGATCGGCGACATCTTCGTGGCCACGGTCAAAGACGCCATCCCCGGCGCGGCCGTGAAGAAGGGCGAGGTCGTCAAGTGCGTCGTCGTCCGGGTCAAGAAGGAGAAGCGTCGGCCCGACGGCTCGTACATCAAGTTCGATGAGAACGCGGCGGTGCTGATCAATGACCAGCAGCAGCCGCGTGGCACGCGCATCTTCGGACCGGTGGGGCGCGAGCTCCGCGACAAGAAGTTCATGCGCATCGTCTCGCTGGCGCCGGAGGTGCTCTAGATGAAGATCCGCAAGGGCGACCGCGTGCAGGTGCTGGCCGGCAAGGACCGCGGCAAGACCGGCACCATCACCTTCGCCTACCCGGCCAAGGGCAAGGTCGTCGTCGACGGCCTCAACGTGGCCAAGAAGCATCAGAAGGCGACCGGGGCCACCATGCAGGGCGGGATCATCGACAAGGAGATGCCCATGCCGGTCTCCAACGTCGCCATCATCTGCTCGTCGTGTGGCAAGCCGACCCGCATCGGGTACCGGTTCGAACCCGACGGCACCAAGGTCCGCATCTGCCGCAAGTGTGAAGGTGATATCGCATGAGCACCGCAACGACCGCGTTCCCGCGGCTCAAGCAGCGCTACAACGACGAGATCCGGGCCCAGCTCAAAGAGACGATCGGGCTCGGCAACATCATGGAGGTGCCGACGCTCGAGAAGATCGTCATCAACATGGGTGTCGGCGCCGCCACCGACCAGGCTCGCCTGCTCGAGGGTGCGATCACCGATCTCGAGATCATCAGCGGCCAGAAGCCCCTGACCACCCGGGCCAAGAAGTCGATTGCGGGTTTCAAGCTCCGTGAGGGCAACGCCATCGGCGCCAAGGTCACCCTGCGGGGCGATCGGATGTGGGAGTTCCTCGACCGGCTCGTGAGCCTGGCGATCCCTCGCATCCGTGACTTCCGCGGTCTTCCGGCCAACTCGTTCGACGGCCGGGGGAACTACACCTTCGGCGTCACCGAGCAGCTCATCTTTCCCGAGATCGACTACGACAAGGTCGATGTCACCCGGGGCATGGACATCACCATCGTCACCACCGCCCGTACGAATGCCGAAGGCAAGGCCCTGCTCGATGCCTTCGGCTTCCCTTTCAAGCGTGAGGGGCAGCAGTAATGGCAAAGAAGGCGCTCATCGAGAAGCAGCAGCGCACTCCCAAGTTCAAGGTGCGGGGTTACACCCGTTGCCGTCGATGCGGTCGGCCCCGTGCCGTGTACCGCAAGTTCGGCCTCTGCCGGGTGTGCCTGCGCGAGCTCGCCCACGCCGGCGAGTTGCCGGGCGTCACCAAGGCCAGCTGGTGATGGGAGAGATGTCAACATGACCATGACCGATCCCATCGCCGACATGCTGACCCGACTGCGCAACGCCAACGTGGCGATGCACGACGAGGTCCGCATGCCTTCCTCCAAGCTGAAGGAGTCTCTCGCCGAGCTCCTGAAGAAGGAGGGCTACATCGAAGGCTTCACGGTTGCCGACGACGCCACCCGCCCGGGTCAGGTGCTCACGGTCACCATGAAGTACTCACCCGAGCGCGCCCGGGTGATCTCCGGTGTGAAGCGCATCTCCAAGCCCGGTCTCCGGGTCTACATCAAGGCCGATCGGGTACCTCGTGTGCTCGGTGGGCTTGGTGTTGCCGTCCTGTCCACCAGCCAGGGGCTCATGACCGACCGCGAGGCGCGCCAGCGCCGCGTGGGCGGCGAGATCCTCTGCTACGTCTGGTAGGGGGAACCGCCATGTCCCGCGTCGGCCGCTCTCCGATCCCGGTTCCATCCGGGGTCGACGTCACCATCGACGATCGCCATATCACCGTCAAGGGCCCCAAGGGCCAGCTCGACTTCGACGTCGCCGGTGAGATCACCGTGCGCCAAGAGGGAGCCGAGCTGCTCGTGGAGCGCCCCGACGACGAGCGTGACAGCCGGGCCATGCACGGCCTCGTCCGCACGCTGGTCAACAACATGGTCGTCGGGGTCACCGACGGCTACCGCAAGGACCTCGACATCGTGGGTGTCGGCTACCGAGCCACGGCGTCGAGCCCGACCAAGCTCGAACTCGCCCTCGGATTCAGCCACCCTGTCCGCGTCGAGGCTCCTGACGGCATCAGCTTCGAGGTATCGGCGCCGACCACCATCGGTGTGATCGGCATCAACAAGGAACTCGTCGGCCAGGTCGCCGCCAACATCCGGGCGATCCGCAAGCCTGAGCCCTACAAGGGCAAGGGCGTGCGCTACCGCGACGAGTACGTGGCCCGCAAGGCCGGAAAGACTGCGAAGTAGACACCATGAGCTACAGCGCCAAGAAGAAGCGAGAAGCCCGACTTCGCCGCCACCTCCGGGTGCGCAAGAAGGTGCGCGGCGACGCCGCCCGGCCCCGCCTGGCCGTGTTCCGTTCCAACAAGCACATCAGCGCCCAGGTGATCGACGACCGCACCGGTCGCACGCTGGCCTCGGCCTCGACCACCGAGACCAGCCTGCGGGTCGGCTCGACCAGCAACATCGCCTCGGCCACCAAGGTCGGGGAGCTGGTCGCCGAGCGGGCCAAGGCCGCCGGTGTCGAGAAGGTCGTGTTCGACCGCGGCGGAAACCTCTACCACGGTCGCGTCGCCGCCGTGGCCAACGCGGCCCGTGAAGCCGGACTGGAGTTGTGATGGCCAGCAACGTGAACGATGCGCAGCTGCGTGAGTCGCGCGTCATCAACATCAACCGCGTGGCCAAGGTGGTCAAGGGCGGTCGGCGGTTCTCGTTCACTGCTCTCGTGGTGATCGGTGACGGCGCCGGCCGGGTCGGCCTGGGGTACGGCAAGGCCAAGGAGGTGCCGCTGGCGATCCAGAAGGGCACCGAAGAGGCTCGCAAGAACCTGTTCTCCGTGCCGCTCGCCGGAAGCACCATCATCCACCCGGTCATCGGCGAGATGGGCGCCGGTCGCGTGCTGCTCAAGCCGGCGGCGCCCGGTACCGGTGTCATCGCCGGCGGCGCCGCCCGAGCCATCCTCGAGGAGGCCGGCATCCACGACGTGCTCTGCAAGTCGCTGGGCTCGGCCAACCACATCAACGTGGCCCGGGCGACCATCGCCGGGCTCAAGGCCCTCAAGCGCCCCGACGAGATCGCCCGCCTGCGCGGCCTCGATCCCGAGGAGTTCGTGCCCGCCGGCCTGCTCAAGGCCTACCGCGAGAGCGAGCGCGGCCCGCTCGTGCCCGACGAGGTCCGCTGATGAGCCAGCTCAAGGTCACCCAGGTCCGTTCCACCATCGGGGCCAAGCCCAAGACCCGGGGCACCATGCGCGCCCTCGGCCTGCGGGGCATCGGTCAGAGCAATACGCTGCCTGACCGTCCCGAGATCCGAGGCATGATCGCCCGGGTTCCCCACCTGATCACCGTCGAAGAAGAGGCAGACTCGTGAAGGTCCACGATCTCAAGCCGGCCGCCGGCTCGACCAAGAGCCGCAAGCGCGTCGGTCGCGGCATCGGCGGCAAGGGCGGCAAGACCGCCGGCCGTGGCACCAAGGGCCAGCGGGCCCGGGGCAGCATCCCGGCCGGGTTCGAAGGCGGCCAGCTCCCGCTGCACATGCGGGTACCGAAGCTCAAAGGCTTCAACAACCCCTTCCGGGTCGAGTACCAGGGGCTCAACCTCGACGTGCTCGAGGCGAGTGGCCTCGATGTCATCAGCCCCGACTCGTTGCACGAGCTCGGGCTCACCCACAAGGGCGCGCTCATCAAGGTCCTCGGCCGGGGCGAGATCACCCGCGCCGTCCAGGTCACGGCGCACGGGTTCTCGAAGTCGGCCGCGGCGGCCATACTTGCCGCCGGCGGTACTGTCGACATTCTGCCGTTGCCGTGGGGCGATCGCCGTCCACCGGCCAAGGGCAACCAGTTCACCAACCGCTAGCCCGCCACTCCCGACCGGTCGCCGACAGGAGCAACCCCGGTGCTTTCGAGCCTGCGCAACATCTTCAGGGTCCCCGACCTGCGCAACAAGGTCCTGTTCTCGCTGCTCATGATCCTGGTGTACCGGTTCGGGGCCTACGTCCCGGTGCCGGGCATCGACGTCACGGCCCTCAAGGCCCTCAAGGACCAGGCGGCCCAGGGTGGCGTCCTCGCCTTCCTGCAGTTGTTCTCGGGTGGCGCGCTCACCCAGTTCGCCGTGTTCGCCCTCGGGATCATGCCGTACATCACGGCGTCGATCATCATGCAGATCCTCGGGGTCGTCATCCCCAAGCTCGAGGAATGGCAGAACCAGGGTGCGGTCGGCCAGCGCAAGATCACCCAGTGGACCCGCTACGTCACGATCGGCATCGCCATCGTGCAGTCGACCGGCCTCAGCTATCTGTTCCACCAAGGTGGCGGTGGCCTACGCGGCGGCAACACGACCGGCCTCGATCTGGTGCCCAACTACGACGTCGGCCATGTGGCCCTCATCGTGTTGACGCTCACCACCGGCACCGCCCTGCTCATGTGGATGGGTGAGCTCATCACCCAGCGGGGCATCGGCAACGGCATGTCGCTGCTCATCTTCGCCTCGGTCGTGTCGACGCTCCCGGCGCAGGGCAGCCGCATCAAGGCGTCGGCCGGCAATGTCGCCCTCATCGTCACGCTTCTCGTGTTCGTCGTGATCCTGGTCGCCATCGTGTTCGTCGAACAGGGCCAACGGCGTATCCCGGTGCAGTTCGCCAAACGGGTCGTGGGGCGACGCATGTACGGCGGCCAGAGCACCTACATCCCGCTCAAGGTCAACCAGTCCGGCGTCATCCCGATCATCTTCGCCAGCTCGGTGCTCTACCTGCCGCAGTTGCTGTCGTTCGTGCTGCCGGCCGACGGCTGGGGCGCCAGCGTGCAGAAGTGGATCAACGACAACCTGGTGCAACCCGACGCGCTCGCCCATCTCATCGTCTTCGGCCTGCTGATCGTCGGATTCGCCTACTTCTACACGGCGATCACGTTCGACCCGGCCAAGCAGGCCGACACGTTGCGCAAGCAGGGTGGCTTCATCCCGGGCATCCGACCCGGTCCGCAGACCGAGCGCTACCTGGCCAAGGTGCTGTCACGCATCACCCTGCCGGGCGCCCTCTTCATCGCCTCGGTGGCCCTCATCCCGTCGCTGCTCCTCACCCACTTCCTCCCCGGCAACCAGGTCTCGTTCTCGGGTATCTCCATCCTGATCGCCGTCGGTGTCGCCCTCGAGACGATGAAACAGATCGACAGCCAGTTGATGATGCGCAACTACGAGGGGTTCCTGAAGTAGTGGCGCTCAAACTTCTGCTGTTCGGGCGCCAGGGCGCCGGCAAGGGAACGCAGTCGGCGCTGCTCGCCAAGCAGTACGGGGCGCCCCACATCTCCACCGGGGACATGCTGCGAGAGGCCGTGGCCGAGGGCACCGAGTTCGGGAGCCAGGCCCAGGCCTACCTCGACTCGGGTTCGCTGCTGCCCGACGAGATCATGATGGGCATCATCACCGAGCGTTTCGCCCACGCCGACGTGCGCGCCAACGGGTTCCTGCTCGACGGCTTTCCCCGAACGGTGGGCCAGGCCGAGGCGCTGCTTGCCATCACCGACGTCGATCTGGCGGTCAACATCGAGGTGCCACGCGAGGTCGTGCTCGAGCGCCTGTCGAGTCGGCGGGTGTGCAAGAACTGCAACGCCATCTATTCCACTGCCGAGCCGCCGACCTCGCCGTGGACCTGCGACGTGTGTGGAGGTGAGGTCGTGCAGCGGGCCGATGACACCCCCGAAGCGATCGGTCGTCGGCTCGAGGCCTACGAACGCGACACGGTGCCCGCCATCGACCTGTTCGAGACCCGCGGGTTGCTCGTCACGATCGACGGCCTCGGCCGACCCGAGGACGTCACCGACCGCATCGTCGCCGCCATCGACGCCCGCGTGTCGGCGTGAAGATGGTGCGGGGGGGCGCGACCGTGTCGCGCGCCCCGGACGAGATCGCGGTCATGCGGCGAGCCGGTCGAGTCGTGGCCGAGATGCACGACTGCATCCGGGCGGCCATCAAGCCGGGGGTCACCACCCTCGAGCTCGATGCCGTCGGACGAGACGTGCTCGAACGGCGCGGCGCCCGATCGAACTTCCTCGGGTACCACGGGTTCCCGGCAGTGATCTGCGCGTCGCCCAACAACATGGTCGTCCACGGCATCCCCGACGGGTATCGCCTGGCCGACGGCGACCTCGTCTCCATCGACTGTGGGGCCATCGTCGACGGCTGGCACGGGGATGCGGCGTTCACCGTCGGGGTCGGCGACATCACCCCCGAGGCGGCGCGACTCATCGCCACCACCGAGGCCGCCCTGCATGCCGGCATCGAGACCATGGTCCCCGGTGGGCAGATCGGCGACATCGGCGAGGCGGTCCAGGGTGTGGCCGAGCAGGCCGGCTTCTCCGTCGTGCGCGAGTACGTCGGCCATGCGATCGGCCGAGCCATGCACGAACAGCCAGAGGTGCCGAACTTCGGCCGACGGGGCCGAGGCCCGAAGCTTCGGGCCGGCAACGTGTTCGCCGTCGAGCCCATGGTCAACATCGGCACCCCCGGCACGTTCGTGCTCGACGACGGGTGGGGCGTCGTCACCGCCGACGGCGCCCTGTCGGCCCACTGGGAACACACCATCGCCATCACCGAATCCGGTCCCGAGATCCTCACTGTGGCCGACTGACCCGCTGCCGACCCGCCGCCGCGTAGGCGCCGAGTTGGTGCCGTGGGCGGGGAACGGTAGTATCTCCCTTCGCCTCGGAAGCGCTCTGCGTTCGCGCGCGGATCACCGATCAGGTCAAGCCTCGACTGTTGTAGGAGAAGTTCGCTGCCCAAGCCCAAGGAAGACGCGATCGTCCTGGAAGGGACTGTGACCGAGCCGTTGCCGAACGCCATGTTCCGCGTCGAACTCGAAAACGGCCACAAGGTGCTGGCCCACATCTCCGGAAAGATGCGCATGCACTACATCCGCATCCTGCCGGGCGATCGGGTGCAGGTGGAGCTCACTCCCTACGACCTCACCCGAGGACGCATCACCTACCGCTACAAGTGACCATCGAACAAGCGAGAGCTTCGGCCAACATGCCGGAGCCCGCCGGGGGAAGTGCCCCGGTGTACCTGAAGCAAGGATTCAGGCGAGACCCATGAAAGTACGACCCAGCGTCAAACCCATGTGTGAGAAGTGCAAGGTGATCCGCCGCCACGGGCGTGTCCAGGTCATCTGCACCAACCCGCGACACAAGCAGAGGCAGGGGTAGATGGCCCGTATATCCGGCGTCGACATCCCCCGCGAGAAGCGGTTGGAGATCTCGCTCACCTACATCTTCGGCATTGGCCGGACGACTGCGCAGAAGATCTGCGAGGCGACCGACATCAACCCGAACACGCGAGTGCGTGACCTCACCGACGAAGAGGTGAGCCGCATCCGCGCCCACATCGACCAGGACCTCAAGGTCGAGGGCGATCTGCGTCGCGAGGTGTCCCAGGACATCAAGCGCAAGATGGAGATCGGCTGCTACCAGGGCCTGCGGCACCGCAAGGGCCTGCCGGTGCGTGGTCAGCGCACGCACACCAACGCCCGCACCCGCAAGGGCCCCAAGAAGACCGTCGCCGGTAAGAAGAAGGTCGCAAGGTAATGGCCAAGCCCACATCCGGGGGTCGACGCCCCCGCCGCAAAGAGCGCAAGAACATCAGCTACGGCGTTGCCCACATCAAGAGCTCCTTCAACAACACCATCGTCTCCATCAGCGACCAGGACGGCAACGTCCTGGCCTGGGCCTCGGCCGGCAACGTCGGGTTCAAGGGCTCACGCAAGAGCACGCCGTTCGCTGCCCAGATGGCCGCCGAGCAGTGCGCCCGTCGAGCGATGGAGCACGGAGTCCGCAAGGTCGACGTGGTCGTCAAGGGCCCGGGTTCGGGTCGCGAGACCGCCATCCGCTCGATCCAGAACGCCGGCATCGAGGTGACGGGCATCAAGGACGTCACCCCGGTGCCCCACAACGGCTGCCGCCCGCCCAAGCGTCGGAGGGTCTGACATGTCTCGATACACCGGGCCCAAGGCCCGCATCTCCCGCCGTCTCGGCACCAACATCTTCGGTACCGTCGGCGAGACGAAGGCGCTCGACAAGCGCCCGTACCCTCCGGGCGAGCACGGCCGCACCCGCCGCCGGGGCAACGTCTCGGAATACCTGCTCCAGATGCAGGAGAAGCAGAAGGCCCGCTTCTCCTACGGTCTCACCGAGCGACAGTTCCGCAACCTCTACGAGGAGGCGAACCGTCGTGAGGGCGTGACCGGCGAGAACATGCTGCGGTACCTCGAGCTTCGGCTCGACAACGTGGCCTACCGGGCCGGATGGGCCGCCACGCGGCCCCAGGCTCGCCAGTTCGTCAGTCACGGCCACGTCGAGGTCAACGGCAAGCGGGTCAATATTCCCAGCTACCGGGTCCGCAAGGGCGATGTCATCACGCTCAAGACGAAGTCTCGTGAGCTCGTGGTCATCCAGTGGAACAGCGACATGCTCGACCGCACGCCCCCGCCCTGGCTCGAGGCCTCCGACGGCCGCTTCAGCGTCACCGTCCGAGACCTGCCGCTCCGCGAGCACATCGATGTGCCCGTGCGTGAGCAGCTGATCGTCGAGCTGTACTCCAAGTAAGCACCAGTCGCGGTGGGCTCCGGCCCGTCAGCGGCGCAGCACCGCCAATGCAGATGCATCCTGTTCGGTCTACGGAATCACGCGATTCACTGAGGTAGAAGCACATGCTGGTCATTCAGCGCCCCAAGGTCGAGGCTCTCAGCGACGCCGATGGCGATCGCCAGCTCTTCGCCATCAGCCCGCTCGAGCCAGGTTTCGGCCACACGCTCGGCAACTCGCTTCGGCGAACCCTGCTCTCGGCGATCCCGGGCGCAGCCATCACTCAGGTTCGTTTCGACGATGCGCTCCACGAGTTCGACACCATCGAGGGCATCACCGACGACGTCACCGACATCATCCTCAACCTGAAGGACCTCGTCCTGCAGGTTCATTCCGATGAGCCGGTCACGTTGCGCCTCGACGTGCGGGGCCCGAAGGCGGTCACCGCCGGCGACATCCAGACGTCGAGCGATGTCGAGATCCTCAACAAGGACCTCCACATCGCCACGCTCAACCGCAGCGGGCGCCTGGCCGTCGATCTCACCGTCGAGAAGGGGCGAGGCTACGTCTCGGCTGATCGCAACAAGACCTCGGCCACCATCGGCGTGATCCCCGTCGACTCGATCTTCTCGCCGGTCCGGCGGGTCACCTTCTCGGTCGAACCGACCCGCGTCGAGCAGTCCACCGCCTTCGACCGGCTGGTGCTCGACATCGAGACCGACGGATCGATCTCGGCCCGGGAGGCGCTTGCCTCGGCCGGAGCCACGCTGCGCACCCTCGTGCAGCTCGTCGAGGAGATGAGCGACGAGCCCCAGGGCCTCGAGCTCGGCGAGGTCAGCGGCATCGCCGCCGGCTCACCCGACCTCGAACTGCCCATCGAGGACCTCGACCTCTCCGAGCGTCCCCGCAACTGCCTCAAGCGCGCCCAGGTCAACTCGGTGGGCGAGCTGCTCGAGAAGAGCGAAGACGATCTGCTGGCCATCACGAACTTTGGCCAGAAGTCGCTCGACGAGGTCATCCAGAAGCTCGACGAGCGCGGCTTGTCGCTCCGTAGCCGGGACTGATTGAACCATGCCTGCAACCCCACGCAAGAGCCGCCGCTTCGGCGGCACGGCATCGCACCAGCGCCTGATGATGGCCAACCTGGTTGCGTCACTCATCGCCGCCGAGGGCATCGTCACGACCGAGGCCAAGGCCAAGGCGTTGCGTCCCGTCGCCGAGAAGATGATCACCAAGGCCAAGAAGGGTGGGCTCCACAACCACCGACAGGTCGTGGCGTTCATCGGTGACAAGGACATGGCGTCGAAGCTCTTCGATGAGATCGGCCCGCGTTACGTCGATCGCCCCGGTGGGTACACGCGCATCCTGAAGCTGGGCCCACGCCACGGTGACAACGCGCCGATGGCGCGCATCGAACTGGTCTGAGACCTGGCGTGGACGTCCCGCTCGAGCGGGTGAGGCTGACGGTCGCCTATGACGGAACCGATTTTCGCGGGTTCGCCCCGAACGCCGGTGTGGCCACCGTCGGGTCGACGCTCACCGCCCACATCGAGCAGGTGCTCGACCATCCGGTCACGCTCACCTGTGCCGGCCGAACCGACGCGGGCGTGCACGCGTGGGGCCAGGTCGTGAGCTTCGATGCCCCGGCCGACGGGCTCGACCTCGAGCAGCTGACGCGCTCGGTCAACCAGTTGTGCGGGGGCCCGATCGCCGTACGCGATGCCGCGATCGTCGACGCCGACTTCGACGCCCGGTTCTCGGCGACCGGTCGGGTCTATCGCTACACCATCGTCAATCGTCCCGAGCCCGACCCGTTCCGGGCCCGCACGGCGTGGCACATCGACCAGCCCCTCGACCGGCGCGTGCTGCGCCTGGCCTGCGATCCGCTGATCGGCCTGCACGACTTCTCGTCGTTCTGTCGACTCAAGCAGATGAAGCCGGCGCAGACGGCGGCCGGCGAGAAGCCACCGATTCCCATGCGTCGGGTGGTCGATGCCCGCTGGGACGACCTCGGCGATGACGTGCTCGTGTTCGAGATCTCGGCGAAGGCGTTCTGCCAGCAGATGGTGCGCAGCATCGTCGGCACCCTGGTGGAGGTGGGCCTGGGTCGTCGCACCGCCGGCGAGATGAGCGGGATCCTGCGGGCGCGGGATCGCCGGGAGGCCGGTCAGCTCGCCCCACCCCGAGGTCTCTGCCTCTGGGAGGTCCGGTACTGAGTCGAGGCCCGGTTTGCTGTCATGGCGTCTCGCCCGTATCCTGTTCAGTCGCCCACCTGCGCTTCGCGCGGTCATGGCCCTTTCATCAAGCCCTGTCAAACCCCGAACCAAAGGTCTGCGCGTGCGCACGTACTCACCAAAAGCCAGCGAGATCCATCGCGCCTGGCACGTCATCGATGCCGACGGCCTTGTGCTCGGCCGGGTCGCCACCGAGGCGGCCAGCATCCTGCGGGGCAAGCACAAGCCGATGTACACGCCGCACATCGACACCGGCGATCACGTGATCATCATCAACGCCGAGAAGATCGTGCTCACGTCCGACAAGGCCGACAAGAAGAAGATCTTCCGGCACTCCGGCTACCCGGGCGGCATGCGCGAGCGCAGCTTCGGCGACCTGCTCGAGAAGAAGCCGGCCGAAGCTGTTCGTCGCTCGATCCGCGGCATGCTTCCCAAGACCCGCCTCGGCCGGGCCCAGATCTCGAAGCTCAAGATCTATGCCGGTCCCACCCATCCCCATGCCGCTCAGCAGCCCCAGCCTCTGGCGCTCGAGCAGGCCCGCGCCCGCAGCTGACACCAAGGACCCCACGAATGTCGACGAAGCCCCTCACCCAGACCACCGGACGTCGCAAGCGGGCCGTCGCCCGTGTCCGGTTCCGTCCCGGTACCGGCGTGATCACCGTGAACAAGCGCGAGCTGGCCGACTACTTCCCGTCGGACACCCATCGCATGATCCTCACCGAGCCGCTGCGCCTCACGAACAGCATCGAGACCTACGACATCGATGCCACGCTCGATGGTGGCGGTCCCTCGGGTCAGGCCGGCGCCCTGCGTCACGGCATCGCCCGGGCGCTCATCGAGCTCGACGAGGAGCTCCGCCCCGAGCTCAAGAAGGCCGGCTTCCTCACCCGTGACCCTCGGAAGAAGGAAAGCAAGAAGTACGGCCTCAAGAAGGCCCGCAAGGCACCGCAGTACTCGAAGCGCTAGCCGCTTGGGTCGGGCGCGCCGCATCGTGCGCCGGCCGTACC
>Ga0315292_10001164_pt1 | contig 13750 bp, 10 predicted proteins | sample YL17G13_0_MG_FD_204029 | JGI IMG/M metagenome (GOLD analysis project Ga0315292, IMG submission 204029) | Sediment microbial communities from Yellowstone Lake, YNP, Wyoming, USA - YL17G13_0 | ecosystem: Environmental > Aquatic > Freshwater > Lake > Sediment | place: USA: Wyoming | collected... | reverse complement strand
CGCCGAGGTGACCGTCACCGCCCCCGACTCGGCCTTGCGCACCTCGACCTGAGCATCGGCGAACGCGGCGACCTGGGCCAGATGGGTCACGACGAGCACCTGGTGGTCCGCTCCGAGCGAAGCAAGTGCCCGGCCCACCGCCGATGCCGCGCTCCCCCCGATCCCCGCATCGACCTCGTCGAAGACCAGGGTCGGTGGCGCCTCGGACAGCACGAGTCGCAGCGCCAGCATGCTGCGGGCGAGCTCGCCGCCCGATGCGGTGCGGGCGAGCGGCAACGGTGGGCCACCCGGGTTGGCGGCCAACAGGAAGGTCACGTCGTCGCCGGGATCGTCGCCGACCTCGATCACCATCCGGGCCCTGGCCATGGCCAGTTCGGCGAGATGGCCGACGGTGGCCGCGGCCAGCTCGGGAGCCACGGCCCGCCGCCGGGCGCCGACCATCCGCTCGGCCGCCTCGACCGACGCGGCGGCCTCGACCCGCTCGGCATCGAGGACGGCGGCGAGCCGCTCTCGGTCGTCCAGTTCAGCCAGGCGAGCCTCGGCCTGGTGCTGGAAGGCAATGACGTCGGCCAGCGTCTCGCCATACTTGCGCCGCAGCTCGTGCAGCAGACGGCGTCGATCCCGAACCGCGTCCTGGCGCGCCGGGTCCTGCTCGATGTGCTCACCGATGGATCGCACATCTGAGGCCACATCGGCGAGCTCGGCGGCCACGTCGCGGAGCCGTCGAACGAGATCGTCGAACGGTCGACGACCATCGAGGGCGGCCATGGCGCGAGCGATCTGGGCTCCGGCGGCATCGTCGAGATCGAGGGCGGCGAGGGCCGACAGTGCCGCCTCCTGGTGGGCCGCGGCACCGCTCAGCCGGTCCTCTTCGATCTCCAGGCGATCGTCCTCGTCCGGGTCGGTCACCCGGGCGGCGGCCAGTTCCTCGACCTGGAACCGGAGCAGGTCGGCCTCTCGCGCCCGCTCGCGGTCGTCGCCCCCCAGTTCGGCGAGACGGGCGTCCAGGTCGGCGAGCGCCTTGCGGGCGATGACCAGCGGCCCGAGATCGATGGCCCCGAAGCGGTCGAGGGCCTGACGTTGCACCGGTGCCGACAGCAATGACTGGTGATCGTGCTGGCCGTGCAGGTCGACGAGCGCGCGACCGAGATCGGCCAGAGCCGAGGCCGTGGCCAACCGACCGTCGACGTAGGCCCGCGACCGTCCGTCCCGGGGAACGACCCGGCGGAGCACGATCTCGTGGGGCGGGGTCCCCTCATCCCCGGCGAGCAGGAACCGGCCCTCGATCACGGCCTCCTCGGTCCCGTGGCGCACCATCGTGCCGTCGGATCGCCCGCCCATGAGCAGCTCGATCGCCTCGACGACGAGCGTCTTGCCGGCACCGGTCTCGCCGGTGACGGCGGTCATCCCCGGCCCGAACACCAGCGACAACTCGCCGATCACACCGAGATCCTGCACGGCGAGCTCCAGCAGCATCAGGCGAGCCGTCCCGGTCGATGTGCCCTGCTCATCGGTCGCTCAGGCCGAACTTGGCCTTCAGGATGCGGTGGAAGTCTCGGGGGCCGAACGTCACCAGTTGAGCGGAATGGGGCGATGCCGTGCACTCGATGCCCTCGCCGGCGCGCAGCTCGGCGATCGTGCGGCCGTCAACGGCCAACCGGGCCGGGCGATGGCCATTCACCGTGATGCGCAGTGTCGTCTCGGGCTCGAGCACGAGCGAGCGGTCGAACAGCATGTGGGGAGACACCGGTGTGAGCACCATCGCCCGGTGGGTCGGGGCGACGATCGGCCCGCGTGCCGACAGGTTGTAGGCCGTCGACCCGGTGGGGGTGGCGACGATGAGCCCGTCCGCGGCATACGGCGTGAACACCTGACCGTCGATGCTCACATCCAGGCGCACCGTGTGCCCGAGGGGGGTCTTTTCGAGGACGGACTCGTTCAGGGCGAGCAACGGGAGCACCTGCTCACCGATCTCCTGGCCGAGGACGGTGACCGCCAGCAACATGCGCGACTCGAGCAGATAGTCACCTCGGAGGAACTGATCGAGCGCCTCCCAGATGCCACCGGGCTCGACTTCGGTCAGGTACCCGAGCTGACCGAGGTTCACACCGATGACGGGCACGTTGGCGGCGGCGACGAGATGCACCGCCCGGAGCATCGAGCCGTCTCCTCCCAGGCTGACGGCCACATCGAGGCCGGTGACGAAGTCGGCCTCGTCGACCCCGTGACCATTCAGCCCAGCGCTGACGGCGTCGGTCCGGAGCAGCCGAACCTGGTGGCCGTCGGCTTCGAGTCGCCGGGTGGCATCCACAGCGAGCACGACCGCCTCGGGGCGCTCCTGGTGCAACACCAGCCCGAAGCAGGCCATGTCAGGAAACGTCCCGGTCGGCCGTGGCCGCCACCGCCGAGTCGACGGCCAGGCCCACGAGCCCGGCCCGATCGCCGGCGGGAGCGGCTCCCCGACGAGCGTGCACCAGAAATTCGACGTTGCCATCGGTACCCGTGATCGGCGACACCATGACTCCCATGATGGTGGCTCCCCGATCATCGAACGCGGACGTTGCCGCCAGCAGCACCTCGCGCCACACCTCCGGGTCGGTCACGATGCCCCTGCCCCTGGCGACGACTTCCCGTCCCGCTTCGAACTGGGGCTTGACCAGGCTCACGATCTGCCCGTCGGCCCGCAGCACCCCCAGGAGGGCATCGAGCACCAGGCGGAGAGAGATGAACGACAGGTCGGCGGTCACCAGATCGAGCGGGTCACCCACGAGGGTCGGGTCGAGCGACCGCACGTTGGTGCGGTCGATCACCCGGACACGAGGATCGGATGCCACCCGTTCGTGGAGCTGGCCGTAGCCGACGTCGACGGCGATCACCTCGACGGCACCGCGTTGGAGCAGGCAGTCGCTGAAGCCCCCGGTCGACGCACCGGCGTCCAGCGCCCGCAGTCCCCGCACGTCGACGCCAAAGCCGTCGAGCGCCCCCTCGAGCTTGGCTCCCGCCCGACTCACGAAACGCGGGCTGGGCCCCTGCACGACGAGGGGCTCGCCGGCGGCGACGAGACGCGCCGGCTTGTCGGCAGGCGCGCCCCCGACCAGCACCCGACCGGCGGCGATGTCCTGCTGGGCCCGCTCCCGACTGGGGGCCAGGCCGCGGCGCACCAGCTCGGCATCGAGGCGGCGACGGGCGCTCACGGCGCGATTCGCTCGACGAGAACCGGAGGTGATGCTCAGCCGGCGGTCGTGCGGGCGGCCGTCTTCTTGGCCGGCGCCCGCCTGGCTGCCGTCTTGCGGGCCGGTGCCTTCTTCGCCGCCGTCTTGCGGGCCGGTGCCTTCTTGGCTGGTGCCTTCTTCGCCGCGGCCTTCTTGGCTGGTGCCTTCTTGGCTGGTGCCTTCTTCGCCGCGGCCTTCTGGGCTGGTGCCTTCTTGGCGATCACCGGCGAGCGATTCAGCGTGGCGATCCGGTGTTCGAGACGCTCGATGTCCTTGCGGATGCCGGCGATCTGGGCCCGCAACTCCTTCTCGACGATCTCGAGCAAACGCTCGCTCGCCGCCCGACCCCGCTCGATCAGGTCCGCGACGAAGTCCTGGGCCTGGCGGGCCTGGTCCTCGGTCGCCTTGTTCATCTGCTCCGACGCCCGGTTGATCTGTCCGACGACCTGCTCGAGCGCGTCCTGGGCCTTCTCCATGACGTCGCTGCCGGCTTCACGGGTCCGACTGATGAGATCGTTGTCTGCCATGGACAGAGACTAGGCGAGCGAACATCCTGGCACCAGAGTCGCGGGCACCCGGCGGGTCAGGAACGCGCCCGCAGATTGTCGACCAACGCCGCGAGATCGGGCGCCACTGCGTCGGGATGAGGATCGACAGGCAGATCGCCGACGGCCGTCACCCCGGTGAGCACCAGGCCGAATCGATACCCGAGCGCCCGGGCAAAGCGGCCATCGATGTCGGCGCGGTCGCCGACGGCCACGCCGCCATCGCCGGCCAGGCTCCGCACCAACTCGACCATGGGCGCGTACGGCTTGCCGGCCACCACCGGAACCGCGCCGCTGCCGGTCACCACCGCGGCCAGCAGCGCCCCGGCGCCCGGCAGCAGCCCGTCCGCACCCGGATAGCTGCTGTCGTCGTTGGTCGCGATGAGGCGCGCCCCGGCCCGCAGCGCCGTGCAGGCCCGGGCCAGCCGCCGGTAGTCGAAATCGAGGTGAAGGCCCACGATCACCGCATCGACGGCGGCCGCGCCGACGGCCGCGTCGATGGCCTCGCCGCCACGCTCGGTCACCGCTTCGGTGACCCCCGGCCCGGCACAGATGAGCACCCGCTCTCCGGGCATCACCAGCGACGCGGCGGCCATCGGTGAGGTCACCACATCGTCGCCGGCATCGATGCCATGGGCGGCGAGCTTGGCGATCACATCGGCCCGACGGGGCAACGCGTTGTTGGTCACGAACCACACGCGCTCCCCGGCCGAACGGAGTTGCTCGACCGCCGCCGCCGAGCCGGCGATGGTCCTGTCCCCCCGCCACACGACGCCGTCGAGATCGAGCACCCAGGCCATGGCCGGTCATGCTGGCACGGAATTGCCGACCTTCGGGCGACGTCGGGCCGTGTCGGGGCGACCCTGGGCGATCCGGGCCACCCGAACGTCTGCTAAGCCTGACGGGTGCTTCGCTTCCAACCCTTCCGAGGTGTGCGGTACGACCCCGAGCGGGTCGACCTCGCCGATGTCACCGTGCCGCCCTACGACGTGATCGACGCCGACGAGCGCGCCGCCCTCGCCGGGCGACATCCGGCCAGTGCCGTGATCATCGACCTACCCACGACCGGCGACGACGTCTACGCCGAGGCCGCTCGCACGCTCGAACACTGGCAGGCTGACGGCATTCTCCTCCGTGACGACGAGCCGTCGTTCTACGTCTACCGGATGACCTACGACGACGAGCACGAGGTTCGCCGCCACACCACCGGGGTGTTCGGCGCCCTCCATCTCTCCCGTCCGGGCGAGGGCGGCATCCTCCCGCACGAGCACACCACGCCGAAGGCCAAGAGCGACCGGCTCAACCTCACCCGGGCCACGCGGGCCAACCTGTCTGCGGTCTGGGGCCTGTCGTCGTCGGCCGGGCTGTCGACCCTGCTCGACGTCGACGAGGCGCCGTTGACCGAATGGCACGACGAGGCCGGGGTCGGGCACGCACTCTGGCGGATCGCCGACGCCGAGCAGGTCGCCGCCATCGCCCACCTCGCCGATGCGTCTCCCGTCGTCATCGCCGACGGTCACCATCGCTACGAGACGGCCCTCACCCACCGCGACGAACTGCGGGCGGCCGGCGATGCCTCCTCACCTGGCAGTGAGTCGGTGCTCGTCTATCTGGTCGAACTGGCCGACGACGAGCTCTCGGTCCTGCCCATCCACCGACTCCTGTCCGGCCTGGCCGACGACGTCGACGTCGTGGCCGCCCTCGAGCCGTTCTTCGAGGTGCGTTCCGCCGGTCCGCTCGGCCCCGACATCGCCGATCAGATGCTCGAACAGGGCGCCCTCACCCTGGTGCTCCCCGACTCGGCCTGGTTCCTCGTTCCGCGACCCGAGGCCATGCCCGGAGTCCGTGACCTCGACACCAGCCGGCTCGATGTCGCCCTAGCCGCCCTGCCCGAACATGACCTCGTCTTTCAGCACGGCGTCGACCAGGTGCTCGACCGGGTGCAAGGCGGCGAGGCTCAGGCCGGTGTGCTCCTGCGCCCGGCCACCGTCGGCCAGATCCTCGAGATCGCCCACGGGGGTGAGCGCATGCCCCCCAAGACCACGTTCTTCCACCCCAAGCCGCGCACCGGCGTGGTGTTCCGCCTGCTCGACGAGTAGCCGGGCCGGGCCGGTCAGGCCGAGATCGCGGCGGTCAGTCGACCGTCCAGGTCGCCCCGGACCGCAGGAGCGCACCGAGGTCGCCGGGGCCGCTGCGCTCCTGGGCCGCCGCCAGCTGCCGACTGACCTCGGATCCGTAGTCGGGACGGTCGACGGCCCGGAACACGCCGATCGGTGTGGGCTCGTGCGGACCGCTCGAGAGCTGGGAGAGCTGGAAGGCCAGGCCCTGGTTCGTCTCGTCGTGCACCAACAGCGCATCCTCGCCGACGTCGGCGACGGCGACGATCCGCGGCGAGCCGTCGACGCCCATGATCACGCCCTGCTGACGATCGGCACCGAAGCGGATGGGCTCGCTGTGCACCAGCGGGATCAGCATGTCGTCGCGACGATCCTTGGCCGTGATGTCGACGAACGCCCCGTCGTTGAAGACGTTGCAGTTCTGATAGATCTCGATGAACGAGGCCCCCCGGTGCTCGTGCGCCCGCCGGAACATGTCCTGCATGTGGTGGCGGTCCATGTCGTGGGTTCGGGCCACGAACGTGGCCTCGGCGCCGATCGCCAGGCTGACCGGGTTGAAAGGATGGTCGATCGATCCGAACGGGGTCGACTTGGTGACCTTGCCGACTTCGCTCGTGGGCGAGTACTGCCCCTTGGTGAGACCGTAGATCTGGTTGTTGAACATCAGGATCGTGAGGTTCACGTTGCGTCGCAGCGCATGGATCAGGTGGTTGCCACCGATCGACAACATGTCGCCGTCACCACCGACGACCCAGACGTCGAGGTCGGGACGGGCGACGGCCAGGCCGGTGGCGATGGCCGGGGCCCGACCGTGGATGCTGTGCATGCCGTAGGTGTTCATGTAGTAGGGGAAACGGGCGGCACACCCGATGCCCGAGACGAAGACCGTGTTCTCCCGCTTCACGCCGAGCTCGGGCATCAAGAACTGCACCGCGGCCAGGATCGAGTAGTCGCCGCAGCCGGGACACCAGCGCACCTCTTGATCGCTCGTCCAGTCCTTGCGGGTGGTCACCGGGATCGCGGTGTCAGTCATCGAGGGCCTCCATGATCTCGGATTCGAGCTCGCCGGCGGTGAAGGGCGCGCCCCGCACCTTGCCGATCGCCTTGGCATCGACCAGGTACTCGGCCCGGAGCAGCCGACTGAGCTGCCCGAGGTTCATCTCGGGGACGAGCACCTTCGGGTACCGCCGGAGGACGTCGCCGAGGTTGGACGGGAACGGGTTGAGATGGACGAGGTGGGCCTGGGCGACCTTGCGGCCACGATCGCGGACCCGGTCGACGGCGCCACTGATCGAGCCCCAGGTCGAGCCCCACCCGATCACGAGGATGTCGGCGTCGTCGACATCGCCGGTCACCTCGACGTCGGGGATCGACCGGGCGATGCCGGCCACCTTGGCGGCCCGCAACTCGACCATCCGCTCGTGATTGTCGGGGTCATAGCTGATGTTTCCGCTGCCGTCTTCCTTCTCGATGCCGCCGATCCGGTGCATCAGGCCCGGCGTGCCCGGCAGCGCCCAGGCCCGGGCGAGGGTTTCGGGGTCGCGCAGGTAGGGCCAGAACTCGGGCTCGCCGTCCGCGTCGTGATGGTTCGTCTCGGTGGCGAAGGTCACAACGATCGGCTCGAGGCTGGCGACGTCGGGAAGCAGCCACGGCTCGGATCCGTTGGCCAGGTAGCCGTCAGAGAGGAAGATCACCGGCGTGCGGTAGGTGAGGGCGATCCGCGCCGCCTCGATGACCGCCTCGAAGCAGTGGGCCGGGCTGTAGGCGGCCACGATGGGCAGCGGCGACTCGCCGTGGCGGCCGTACATGGCCATGAGCAGATCGCTCTGCTCGGTCTTGGTGGGCAGCCCGGTCGAGGGGCCACCGCGCTGGATGTCGATGATGAGCAGGGGCAGCTCGAGGCTGATGGCCAGACCCATGGTTTCGGACTTGAGGGCGATACCGGGGCCACTCGTCGTGGTCACGCCGAGGTGCCCGCCGAACGACGCGCCGAGGGCGGCGCCGATGCCAGCGATCTCGTCCTCGGCCTGCAGGGTGCGCACCCCGAAGTTCTTGTGCTTCGAGAGCTCATGGAGGATGTCGGAGGCCGGCGTGATCGGGTAGGAGCCGAGGAAGATCGGCATCTGCGCCAGCTGCCCGGCGGCGACCAAACCCCAGGCCACCGCCGTGTTGCCGGTGATGTTGGTGTAGGTGCCCGGGCGCTGCGGCGCCGGCTTGACCTGGTAGGGATGGTCGAACAGCTCAGCGGTCTCACCGAACGCATGCCCGGCCCGAAAGGCGGCCAGGTTCGCGTCGCGGACCTGGGGCCTACTTGCGAACCTCTCGGTGATCCAGTCGATGGTCGGTTGGCCGGGACGCGTGTACATCCACGAGATCAGGCCCAGGGCGAACAGGTTCTTGGACTTGTCGGCGTCTCGGGGCTTCACCCCGAGCGGGGCGCATGCCTCCTTGGTGATCGAGGTCATCGGGACCTCGTAGACCGTGTATCCCTTGAGGCTGCCGTCGATCAGCGGGTTCGTCTCGTAACCCGCCTTGGTCAGGTTGCGCTCGTCGAAGGTGTCGGTGTTCACGATCACCGTGCCGCCGAACTCGAGCTCGCCGATCTCGGCGCGCAGGGCGGCCGGGTTCATCGCCACCAGCACATTGGGGGCGTCGCCCGGCGTGGTGATCTCGTGGTCGGAGATGGCCACCTGGAACGCCGAGACCCCGGCCAACGTGCCCGCGGGGGCCCGGATCTCGGCTGGGAACACCGGGAGCGTGGCCAGGTCGTTGCCGAACATGGCACTGGCGCTCGTGAATCGGTCGCCGGTGAGCTGCATGCCATCACCCGAATCGCCCGCGAACCGGATGACCACCCGATTCAGCTCGTGTGGCGCGGCTCGCTCTGCAGTATCTGACACCAGGACTCCCTTGTCCCGAGCGGCCCCTCGGCCACACGTGTGGCGTCAATGTACAGCGGCATCCGGCCGAGGCGCGACCATCCGGTGACCGGCACGGCCCCGATCAGGCGACCGTCACCGATTCGGCGAGGTACACGTCCTGGATGGCGTTGAGCAGCTCGATGCCCTCGCTCGTCGGTCGCTGGAACGCCTTGCGCCCGCTGATCAGCCCGGTGCCACCCGCCCGCTTGTTGATGACGGCGGTGCGCACGGCCTCGGCGAGATCGCTCTGGCCCTTCGACTCGCCACCGGAGTTGATGAGGCCGATACGACCCATGTAGCAGTTGGCCACCTGCCAGCGGGCCAGGTCGATCGGGTTGTCGGTGACGAGGTCGCTGTAGACCAGCGGCGAGGTCTTGCCGAACCCCGGGAGGGCGTTGTAGCCGCCATTGTTGGACGGCAGCTTCTGCTTGATGATGTCGGCCTCGATGGTGACGCCGAGGTGGTTGGCCTGGCCGGTGAGGTCGGCGGCCGCGTGATAGTCGACACCGTCGACCTTGAACCCGTTGTTGCGCAGATAGCACCACAGCACGGTGAACATCCCGAGCTCATGGGCCCGGTGGAACGCCTCGCTGACCTCGATGATCTGGCGGTGCGACTCGGGTGAGCCGAAGTAGATGGTGGCGCCCACCGCGGCGGCCCCGAGGTCGTAGGCCTGGTCGACCGAGCCGAACATGATCTGATCGAACTCGTTCGGCAACGTGAGCAGCTCGTTGTGGTTGATCTTCACGATGAACGGGATCTTGTGGGCGTACTGGCGTGAGCACATGCCCAGCACCCCGAAGGTGCTGGCCACGGCGTTGCACCCGCCCTCGATAGCCAGTTCGACGATGTTCTTCGGGTCGAAGTACTTCGGGTTCGGGGCGAACGACGCGGCAGCCGAGTGCTCGATGCCTTGATCGACCGGCAGGATCGACACATAGCCGGTACCGGCCAGGCGGCCGTGACCGAACAGCGACTGCAGGTTCCGCAGCACCTGCGGCGAGCGGTCGGTGTCTTTGTACACACGGTCGACGATGTCGCCGCCCGGCAGGGTCAGGTCGTCACGCGGGATGCCGGTCGACACGTAGCTGAGCAGGGTGTCGGCCTCGTCACCGAGCAGGCCTTGGATATCGGTCATGCCACTCCTCTGGAGATCTGCGGGATCGCGTCGGGGCGGGTCAGCCGAATCGACGCCGTCGTCAAGACCCTCGCAGCGTAGGCGCGACGTCGCCGGCGCACGAACGCCAGGAGACGCAGACCGGCCCGGGGCTGGCGACCACGACAGGTCCGGAGACGACAGGGGTGACCGAGGCGAGCTACCGGGGGGCGGACTCGAGACCGGCGGTCGCCGCGTCGATCAGCCCGCGGGCCCGGGCCACGACCTGGAGCGAGCGCACGCGCTGGCGGACAGGCGCCACCCGATCGGCAACGAGCTCGGTACGTGACGCGGTGGCGCCGCCGGCCCGGTAGAAGCGCCGACGAACCCGCCCGACCACGACAAGTCGTTCGCCGGCCTCGAGTCGACCGGCCCAGGTCGGCGCATCAGGCCACGAAACGGGCATCGACTCGGCGACGCCATCGAGACGACGGGTCGTGACCTCGAGGGCGACCACGGTGTCGCCCGACGGCAACACCCGGATCTCGGCGGCCCGGGTGAGGGTGCCTATCACCAGCGAGACGGACGCATCGGCAACGGACAGATCAGGGACGGGGGGCTCGACGGCCGAGGTCGGTGCCGGGCTCGTGCGGGTGATGGTCATTGGTGCGCTCCTCTTCGACGGTGGCGGTCGGCACGCGGTGGGCGTGACGACTTCGACGGGGGAAGGGGACTCGACGAGGGACTTGGGATCGACCTCGACTCTGGGCCTGACCCTAGCGACCACGTATGACAGGAACTCAGCGAAGGTTGTGCAGCCGCACGCCGACGTCGGCGAAGTCGGGGTCGAGATCGGCCAGCCGACCGAAGAGCTCGCGCGCCCGGGCCACGTCACCGGCCCGCTCGTACAGATCGGCCAGCGCATAAGCCCTGCGCAGGTCGTGATCCTGGGACCGTCGGGGCATCCTCCAACCCTGCTCGAGCACGCGGATCGCCCCCTGGAGGTCGCCCCCGTCGGCCGTCGAGCCGGCGAACACGATGCGACCCTCGACCACCAGCTCGGCGCTGGGCGAGGCGCTGCGCAGCTCCTCCCACAACTCCTCGACCATGGCCCGGTCGCCGGTGGCGCGGTAGCAGTCGGCCAGCACCGGGTGCTGCTCGGCCGTGCCCGTCAGCAACCGGAACGCCTCGAGCTCCTTGATCGCCAGCTTCCACTTGCCCTGCCGATAGAGCGTGAGGCCGTAGAGCTCGCGGGCCGCGGCCACTCTCGGGGCCTCTTCGACCAGCTTGCGCAGGATCCGGGCCGCGTCGAGGTAGCGCTCCGCCAGGAACGTGCGCTTGGCATCGGCCAGCCGCTGCTCGAGGCGCGAGGCTCGGATGGAACCTACCGAACGGCTCAGCTCCTTGCGGACGTCGTCCTCGACCCCGGACTTGCCGTCCGGGGCGGGTCGCCGGCCGCGGGACACCGCCGAACTCGCCTCCTCCCGAACCTCGTCGACGCGTACCCACTCAGCGATCGAACGATCGGGTGGACCGTGGCGCTCGGCTTCCTCGCGAGCGGCATCCATGACCTCGCGCCAGGTCGACGACGCACCCGACCCACCCTCCTCGATGCGGCCGGCGGCGCGACGGGCGAGACCGCCCCACTTGGGGTCGCCGGCCAGGTACGGCTCGCTCGGCGAACGACGCGTCGATCCGCCACGACGGGGTGAGCCCGACTTGGATCCAGCGCCGCCGGCCGTGGCCCGCCGCGACGATCGGCGGGGCGAACCGGCCCGCGACTCGTCGAAGTCGTCGGGCGCACGGCGCCGACTGGGCGCCCGACGCGACGAGCCCGAGCGGCTGGGACGATCGTCATCAGGCCGCCGCCGGCCGTTGCCACGGCCCGAGTCCGAGCGATCCGAGGACCGCGGGGCGCTGCCCGTCCGTGAGCGGCTACCGGCCCGGCCCGAAGCCGAGCGGCCGCTCGATCCTACCCCCGAGCGTCGCGGCGCCGATCCGCTGGACCGGCGCGACGAACGAGACGAGGGGGTGGCCATGGGCCGGATCGTACCGGAGCGTTCGACCGAGGCGAAAACGAAGAACGGGACCCCAAATGGGGCCCCGTTCTCTCGAAGAAATTCGGCGGCGACCTACTCTCCCAGGGAGTCTCCTCCCAAGTACCATCGGCGCTGGTGGGCTTAACTTCCGTGTTCGGAATGGGAACGGGTGTGACCCCACCGCTATGGCCACCGAAATCTGTTGTCAAGAACGAGCGCGATCGGCGGGAACCGAGCGCTCGAGCCCTTGAAAGAACTCCATAGCGAGCACGAACATCATTGTCAATCCAAGCCCTCGGCCGATTAGTACCGGTCGGCTGAACACGTTGCCGTGCTTACACCTCCGGCCTATCAACGTGGTGATCTGGCCACGGGCCTTACCTGGTTAACCCAGTGGGAAATTTCATCTTGGAACAGGCTTCGCGCTTATATGCTTTCAGCGCTTATCCCTTCCGCAGGTGGCTAACCAGCCATGCCCTTGGCAGGACAACTGGCACACCAGAGCTGCGTCCGTCCCGGTCCTCTCGTACTAGGGACAGCCTTCCTCAAATTTCCTACGGCTGCAGAGGATAGGGACCGAACTGTCTCACGACGTTCTAAACCCAGCTCGCGTACCGCTTTAATGGGCGAACAGCCCAACCCTTGGGACCTGCTTCAGCCCCAGGATGCGATGAGCCGACATCGAGGTGCCAAACCTTCCCGTCGATATGGACTCTTGGGGAAGATGAGCCTGTTATCCCCGGGGTACCTTTTATCCGTTGAGCGACGGCGCTTCCACACGCAACCGCCGGATCACTATGCCCTGCTTTCGCACCTGCTTGACTTGTAGGTCTCGCAGTCAAGCTCCCTTGTGCCATTGCACTCGACGGCTGATTGCCAACCAGCCTGAGGGAACCTTTGGGCGCCTCCGTTACTCTTTAGGAGGCGACCGCCCCAGTCAAACTACCCGCCTGACGCTGTTCCCGATCCGGATAACGGACCTAGGTTAGAGTTCCAGTATGAGCAGGGTGGTATTTCAAGGTTGGCTCCACACTGGCTAGCGCCAATGCTTCCTAGCCTCCCACCTATCCTACACAACACATACCAAAACCCAACATCAAGTTGTAGTAAAGGTCCACGGGGTCTTTCCGTCCTTCTGCAGCTAACGAGCATCTTTACTCGTACTTCAATTTCGCCGGGTCTGTGGTTGAGACAGTAGGAAAGTCGTTACGCCATTCGTGCAGGTCGGAACTTACCCGACAAGGAATTTCGCTACCTTAGGACCGTTATAGTTACGGCCGCCGTTTACTGGGGCTTAGGTTCAGAGCTTCGTCCGAAGACTAACCCTTCCCCGTAACCTTCCAGCACCGGGCAGGCGTCACAGCGTATACATCGTCTTACGACTTCGCACGCTGCTGTGTTTTTAGTAAACAGTCGCTTTCCCCTGGTTTGTGCCACCTCTTCGAGCTCCCGACGCGAGGTCGTTCACCCTAGAAAGGTCCTCCTTCTCCCGAAGTTACGGAGGTATTTTGCCGAGTTCCTTAACCACAGTTCCCCCGATCGCCTTGGTATTCTCTACCTGCCCACCTGAGTTGGTTTGGGGTACGGGCACCATGTCAGCTCGCTAGAGGCTTTTCTCGGCAGCATGGGATTAGTGACTTCGCCTGTATCGGCTCGGCATCGCGTCTCAGGATTCAATGAGGGCCGGATTTGCCTGGACCTCTCCCTACACGCTTACCCCAGGACAACCAACGCCTGGGTTCACCTACCCTCCTGCGTCCCCTCGTTGCTGGCCTCGCCAAAGTGGGTCGGTTCGCTTACCCGAAGGCAAGCAGCCCCTT
>Ga0315292_10001161_pt1 | contig 13756 bp, 10 predicted proteins | sample YL17G13_0_MG_FD_204029 | JGI IMG/M metagenome (GOLD analysis project Ga0315292, IMG submission 204029) | Sediment microbial communities from Yellowstone Lake, YNP, Wyoming, USA - YL17G13_0 | ecosystem: Environmental > Aquatic > Freshwater > Lake > Sediment | place: USA: Wyoming | collected... | reverse complement strand
GGGCGTGCTGCTGGCCTCCGGCTACATCGCCGGCGGCGCCATCGCCGGCATCATCATCGCCTTCATGGCCGGCGTGCTCGAGCGCGTGGACGCGTCCTTGACCACGTGGTCGCGGGTCAACAATCCGTTCTACGCGGGGGCGAGCGCCGACCTGCTGGCGCTCATCCCGTTCGCGCTCTTGACGCTCTTCCTGCTGCTGGTCGGGCGCGAGAAGCTGCTGGTGCCGAAGTCGACCTGAGCGACCGTGCGCGCGCGCCCGAGGTCGTCTCCACCCACTCCCCACAGGTGCCCGAAGCCATGAGCCTGCCGGCGACCGAATCCCCCGCCCCGAAGATGCCCCCCGGCACCCGCGAGTTCACGCTGCGCGCCGTCGTCGTGTCGCTCCTGGTCGCGGCGCTGATCGCCGGCTCGTACCCCTACGTGGTGCTCAAGCTCGGCTTCGGGCCCAACATCTCGGTGGTGTCGGTGTTCTTCGGCTACCTGGCGCTCGGCATCTGGTCGAAGAGCTTCAGCCGCTGGGAGAACAACATCGTGCAGGCGGCGGGCACCGCCGCCGGCCAGACGGCGTTCCTCTGCGTGCTGATGGCGGCCTTCGACATGCTGCGCGCGGACCCGACCCTGGGCTTCACCTTCGACCTGACCCCGCTGCAGGCCTTCCTCTGGCTGACCACCGCCGGGCTGCTGGGCGTCCTGCTGTCGGTGCCGTTCCGGCAGCACTACGTGGTCGAGGAGAAGCTGCCGTTCCCCGACGGCATCGCCGCCGGCGAGTCGCTCATCGTGCTCGACTCGCGCGGCAAGGAGGCGCGGGGAGCGACGCGCGCCATGGCCTTCGGGACCGGGATCTCGGCGCTGGTCATGGCGCTGCGCGCCGACGCCCGCCTGATCGCCGACGCCTGGTACCGCATCCCCGAGCTGCTGCGCATCGGGCCCACCGGCCAGAGCATGGGGGTGGGAGTGGCCTACAGCTTCCTGAGCTTCGGCTCGGGCATGCTGCTCGGCCTGCGCGTCAACTCGAGCATGCTGGTCGGGGCGCTGATCTCGTGGGTGATCTGCCCGCCGATCCTCCTCGGCAACCACGCCATCCCGGCCCTCACCCGGCGCGACGTCCTCCTGTGGGTGATGTGGCCCGCCACCGGCATGCTGGTGGCCGGCGGGCTGGCGGCGCTGTTCCTCAAGTGGAACATCATGGTGAAGACCTTCACCAACCTGTCGGCGCGCGACGTGCGCAGCGAGGACTTCCCGGTCAAGTGGGTGATCGGCGGCTCGATCCTCTGCTCGATCGCGCTCATCCTCGTGCAGCACTACGCCCTCGGCATGCCGGTGTGGATGACCATCGTCGCCATCCTCCTCTCGCTGCCGCTCATGCTGGTGGGCATCCGCGTGCTCGGCGAGACCAACTGGGGGCCGATCAGCGCGCTCTCCAACATGATGCAGGCGATCTTCGGCGCCATCGCGCCGGGGCAGATCATGCCCAACATGGTGTCGAGCGGCGTCACCGGCACGATCGCCAGCGAGTCGGGCGGGCTCATCCAGGTCTACAAGACGGGCGCCATGATCGGCAGCACGCCGCGCTTCCTCACCTACGCGCAGCTGCTGGCGATCCCGGTGGGGGCGGCGGCGGTGTCGTTCGTCTATCCGCTGCTGCGCGACAGCTACGGCATCGGCGGCGAGAACGGCCTGCAGTCGCCGATCTCGCAGAAGTGGGCCGGCTTCGCCAAGCTGCTGTCGGCGGGCTTCAGCGCCCTGCCGCCGGGCGCCCTGGTGGCGCTGATCATCGGGGTGGCGCTGGGTGTGGCCTTCACCCTGATCGAGGGCACCCGCTACAAGAAGTACACGCCGTCACCCACCGGCATGGGCATCGGCATGCTGGTGCCGGCCAGCGCCATCTTCAGCATGTTCCTGGGCGGCATCGCGGCCGAGATCTGGACGCGCAAGAACAAGCCGACCGCCGAGCAGAACCTCATCCCGCTGGCCTCGGGCTTCATCGCCGGCGAGGCGATCGTGGCGGTGATCATCCCGGTGCTGGTGGCGCTGGGGATCGTGGCCTTGCAGAAGTAGGGGCCTACTGCTCCAGCTTCGCCACCACGCTGTCGATCAGCGCCGCCGGGAACACGCCGCCCGCCTCGAGCACCGCGCGGTGGCGCGCCAGCGTCTCGCCCACCTCCGGGAAGCTGCTCGGCACGCGCGACACCGCCCCGGTGCGCGCCCCCGGCGCCGAGGCCGCGGTCTTGGCGAGCAGCGCGGCGATGTCCTGGGTCGCGCGCCCCGCCACCATGACCTGCGCCACGCCGGCCAGCAGCAGGTGCGGGTGCGCCGATCCGTCGGGCAGGCGGAACTCGATGGTGGGCGGGGTGACCGGGCGGCCGTCCTCGGTGCGCGCGACGATCGGCAGGCGCACCAGCGCGGTGCGGTCGGCGTCGCCCCAGATGATGGCGTTGGGCGCCTCGCGGGCCTGGCTCAAGCGCACAAACGAGCCGCCGCCGCGGTTGCCGAAGGCCATCAGCGCGCCGCCCAGCTGCACCAGCCCGGCGATCAGCCACTGCGCCGGCTCGGAGAGCGTCCCATCGGGGCGCTTGATGTCGAGGAGCCCGCCGTCGGCCGCCGGCGTCAGGTGGAAGTGCAGCCCGGTGCCGGCGTGGCCGGGGCGCAGGATGGGGTCGAAGCTGACGCGCATGCCGTCGCGATGCGCCAGGTTGCGCAGCACCCACTGCGCGAGCACCACCCCGTCGGCGGCCTGCGGCAGCGGCGCCAGCGCCAGCTCGATCTCGTGCTGCTCCCAGATGAGGCCGTCGGCCTCGCCCGCCTCGACGTAGCCCACCTCGCTGTGGGCGTACTTCACCGGCACGCCGATCTCGGCCAGTAGCGCCAGCGCCCGGCGCCGCAGCGGCTCGCCGAAGACGAACGGGGCGGTGGCGTGATAGCCGCGCTCGCTGGTGCCGTAGATGTCCTTCTCCTCGGAGCGCTTGCCGAGGAAGTACTCGACCTCGCCGTGGGCGAACAGTGCGACTCCGGCCTCGCGCTGCAGCCGCTCGTGCGCGGCGCGCACGATGGTGTCGGGCGACTGCGGCAGCGGCTGGCCGTCGCGGCCGGCGTGGCTGCACAGCAGCGCCAGGGTCGGCAGCGGCGAGAAGGGGTCGAGAAAGGCCGTGGCCAGGCGCGGCCGCAGCACCACGTCGGAGGCTCCGGTGCGGATGCCGAGGCCCGGGAACAGGCTCGAGCCGTCGGCCCGCTCGCCGCCGGTGAGGATGTCGCGCAGGTGCGAGCGCGTGCGCGGCACGAAGTCGAGGGTCTTGAGCCAGCCGTCGCTGCCGACGTGCATCAGGCTCACCAGCCGGATGCCGCGCTCCTCGGCCAGGGCCACCAGGTCGTCCACCGTCCAGGCCGTCGTCGAGCGGCCGATGAGCCGCTCGAGCAGGCAAGCGGGCAGCGTGGCCGAAGGGACGTCGATCCCGGTGCGCATCGAGTTCGTCATCGCGGCCCTCCCCCGGCCTGCGCCGCCGGCGCCAGCTCGTCGGCCAACCCGCCCATGTCGTAGATCTTGCGCAGGGCTTCGAGGATGGCGCTCGAGTGCACCGAGACGCAGCGCGCCTGCACGTCTTCGTAGTAGTAGTTCCAGCAGAAGGCCTGCGTGTTGCCGTCGAAGACCAGGCCGACCAGCTCCAGGTCCCGACTCACCACCGGGCTGCCCGAGTTGCCGCCGATGATGTCGTTGGTCGAGACGAAGTTGAGCGGTGTGGCCAGGTCGAGGCGGTCGCGGGCCTCGGCGATGCGCCGGGGCAGGTCGAACGGGTCGGCGCCGTCGAAGCTGGCGGCGCGGTCGAACAGCCCGTAGAACGTCGTCTTCCACGGCACCTGCGTGGTGAGTTCCTCGTAGCCCGCCACCTTGCCGGGGGAGAGGCGCAGCGTGCCGGTGGCGTCGGGGTAGGCCGACTTACCGTCGAGCGCGAAGCGGGCCCGCGCCAGCGCGCCGCCCTCGCGGCTCTCGACGCTCTCGATCGTGTCCTCGAACCAGCGGCGCTGTTCGAGGATCAGCGGATCGACGGCCCGCACCCAGGCGATGAGCGGGTCGGTCGCGGCGGCGATCGCCCGGCGGCCGCCCTTGACGAGCTGCTTGCGGAAGGCCACGTCGCCGAGCTGCGTCTTCTGCGTCAGGTCGGCGGCCACTTCCGCCGGCCAGCGCCCGCCGAGCGCCGCCTTCACGAACGGGTCGTCGGGGCCCAGCGCCTGGGTGACGTCCTCGAGCTGCGCGGCGAGCAGGGCGGCCTCCACGTCGGGGTAGATCGGCGCCGGCGAGAACATACGGAAGCGCAGCGACTCGAGATTCGAGTCGCGGTACTCGGCCAGCCGCTGCTCGTTCGGCTTGGCGGTCTCGGCGGCGTAGCGGACGATCTGCGTGGCGATGTCCACGGCCCGCGAGACGCGCCCCAGATCGCGGTAGAGGTACTCGCGGTGGCGCTTCATCAGCTCGGCCTGGGCCGCCGCGATGCGGTCCCAGGCGCCGCCGGCGGCGGCGGCCAGCGCCGGGTCGGCCGCCACGCGCTCGCGCCGCCGCGCCTCCTCGCCGCGTTTCCTCTCCATCACCGCCGGGTCCTGGAGCACGCCGAGGTAGGCGCGCTGGCGCTTGAGGTTGTTCTCGAGCCCGCGGATGCGGTCGCGGGCTCGGCGGTCCGGCTCCGGGCCGGTCGCGGCGTAGGTGCGCAGCGCCGCCAGCCGCCGCTCCTGCTGGCGGATGCGCACCGGGAGATTGGCGTCGCGCTGGTACTCGAGCTGCGCCACGGTGAGCTGGCGGCCGGTCGAGCCCGGATGCCCGGCGACGACCACGAACTCGTCCTCCTTCGGCCCGCCGGCGCTCCAGACGAGCCAGCGCTCGGGGTGCACCGGCCGGCCGTTCTCGTAGGCGCGGAAGAAGGCGAAGTCGAGGTCGTGGCGCGGGTAGCAGAAGTTGTCCCAGTCGCCGCCGTAGAAGGCGATGCGCTCCTCGGGGGCCATCACGAGGCGGACGTCGGTGTACTTCTTGTAGAGGTAGAGCCAGTACTCGCCGCCGCGGTAGAGCTCGACGACCCTCGCCTGCAGGCCGGTCTTCTTGCCGGCCGCCTTCTCGATGTCGGCGGTGGCCGCCTTGCGCTGCGCGTTCTGCTGCTTGTCCGGAGCCTGGGCGTCGATCCCCCGCCGCACGCGGTCGGTCACGTCCTCCATGGACATGAGCACCCGCAGCTCGAGGTCCGGGCACGCCTTCTCCTCGGCGGGGCTGCGCGCGTAGAAGCCGTCGCGCACGTAGTTGTGCTCGGGCGAGGACATCTTCTGCAGCTGGCCGAGCGCCACGTGGTGGTTGGTGAGCAGCAGGCCGGTGGGCGACACGAACGCCCCCGAGCCGCCGCCGAAGTCTACGCACGCCTTCTGCACGTGCTCGAGCCACTCGGGCGTGGGGCGGAAGCCGTAGCTCTTCTCGAGCTGATCGAGCGGCAGGTTGTCGAGGGTCCACATGCCCTCGTCGGCGCGGGCGGTGGTGGCGATGCCGGCGGGCAGGGCGGCCAGCAGGGCGGCCAGCAGGGCCGCCGCGGCGAGCGGTCTCGGGATCATGCGGCGCATAGGGTCTCCGGCCATCGGGCTGCGGATGAGGGAAAAACCCGGGATGTCGCCGGTAGACTAACGCCGCGGGGGCGGGGAGCCAAGAACTCGCGGAGGCCGCGGAACCAAGGGCCGAAGCCGGGCCGCCGTTGACCATGCCCCGCCCGGGCGCCTAGCATTGATGTGCGCCGCCCGCTTGCCGGTAGCCGATTCCCCTCCCATGAGGCGACCCATGAGCCTGCCCCACCGTGTCCTTGCTGCCTGCCGCCCAGGTCTGGTCCTGCTCGTTGCTCTGGCGTGTGCCGCCGCCCCTGCCGCCGCCGGGCCGTGGTCGGCGGACTTCATCGCCGCCGGGCCTGTGCCGAGCCCCGACGACACGCTCGAGATCACCGCGTCGGTGCCCTACCTCGGCCAGGCCGGCACCGGCCGCGGCTATGTCTATCTCGCCCCGGGACACGCGCAGCTCACCAACCCGGTGATCGCCGTCGAGGGCTTCGACATCGACAACTCGATGGACTGGGACGAGCTCTACACGCTGCTCAACCAGGAGGGCGTGGTCGAGAGCCTGCGCACGCGCGGCTACGACGCCGTGGTGCTCGACTTCACCGACGCCACCGATTACATCCAGCGCAACACCTTCGTCTTCACCGAGCTCTTGCAGCAGGTCGAGGGCGCCATCGACCCGGGCGCCACGGTGGCGGTGGTGGGCGCCAGCATGGGCGGGCTGGCGGCACGCTACGGGCTGGCGTGGCTGGAGAGCAACGCCATCCCGCATCGCGCACGCACCTTCATCTCGTACGACGCGCCGCACGCCGGGGCCAACATCCCGCTCGGCTTGCAGCACTGGACCGACTTCTTCGCGGGCCAGTCGGCCGACGCCGCCTACTTCCGCGACCGCCTGAACCGCCCGGCGGCGCGGCAGATGCTCGCCTACCACTTCGAGATCCCGCAGCCGTCCCCGCCGGCGGCCGATCCGCTCTTCGCCGAGCTACAGGCGGATTTCGCGGCGGTGGGGGGCTATCCGGTGCTGCCGCGCCGCGTCGCCTTCGCCAACGGCAGCGGCGCGCGGCTCGACCAGGGCTACGCCGCCGGAGCGCAGCTCATCGACTACGGGTTCAACAACATCCTCGTCCTCATCGTGGGCGACGTGTGGGCGGTGCCCGACGGCGGCCCGGCGACGGTGTTCAACGGGCGCATCCGCATCCTGCTGGTGCAGGACACGCAGCGCGCCGTGGCCGTGACCGGCACCCGGCCCTACGACAGCGCGCCGGGCGGCTGGCGCGCCTCGATGACCCAGCTCGACACCACCCAGGCGCCCTACGGCGACATCGTCGCGCTGCACGCCAACCACTGCTTCGTGCCGACCGTCAGCGCGCTCGACCTGAGCACCAACGACCTGTTCTACGACGTGGCCGGCGACCCCGATCTCGTCGCGCACACGCCCTTCGACGCGGTCTACTACGCGGCGGGCGACAACGAGGAGCACGTACACATCTCGCCGGCGGGCGCGGTCGCGCTATTGGCCGAGATCGACCGGGGCGTGACGGCGATCGGGCCGGCGCGGTCGCGTCCGCCGGCGGGTCCGATGCTCTCGCCGGCGGCGCCCAACCCGTTCGCGGCGGAGACCCGCATCGCCTTCACGTTGCCGCGCGACGGCGAGGTGGACCTGCGCGTCTTCGACGTCGCCGGGCGGGAGGTGGCGTCGCTGCGGCACGGCCGGATGGGCGCCGGAACGCACGTCGCCGCCTGGGATGGGCGTGACGCCGACGGCCGGCCCACGTCAGCGGGTGTCTACCTCGTCCGCTGCGCTCTGGACGGGGCTGCGACGACGAACCGGGTCGTCCGGCTGCCGTAAACGGTCGGCGTGTCCGACGGGATGTTCGAGACCTACTTGGGGAGCCATCCGTAGCGGTTCGTGAACCACATCGCTGGGACCCGGAAGATCCTCTCCGGGTCCCTTTGCATTCGGCACCGCGTACCAGATCTCGATCCAGTCCCTGTCGTGCACCCGCATCTTCTTCACTACGTGGTGAAGGCCATGCCTCACTTTCAGCAGGCGCCGCTGCTCGGCTTCGGTCAGGGTTCGGGGGCTCAGGTGGGGCATAGGGCCTCCTCGTAGCCCCAAGGAAGCCATCGCCATGGAGAGAGACCAAGCCTACGGTTGCTGAGACCCCAGCCCGACCGCAAGCCACGTTCCATCGGCACGGTGGGTTCGTTGGCTCTTGAAGATTCCCGCCAGGGGTGTACTCTCACCCGCAATTCCCAATGTAGATTTGCCTTCCGCCCCGGATAAGCCGGAGGGAGCCGATGCCGTGGGGCGCGCTGTGGCGAGGGCCCGGTCAGGGTCGCGTCGTACTCCGGCTCTAATCGAACATGGGAGCATGTCATGGCCAAGACGCTGATCGGGTTTGTCCTCGGACTCCTCGTCGTACCCGCGATCGTAGCCGCGGTCCTTCTCTCCGGACACTTCCCCTTCCAGGCGACGGACAAGCCGCCTCGTTGGGAGCGCCGGATCGCCAACATGGCGCTCGATCCCGCTGTGGGCAGAAAGGCGAAAGGGTTCGCCAATCCGATCGCCGCCACCGACAATGACCTCATGAGAGGCATGAAGCTCTACCGCCATGACTGCGCCGACTGCCATGGTGATCTAGGTAAGCCGAGCCGCTGGGGACGGTACAACTTCTATCCCCCGGCACCCCAGCTGCCTGATCGCGGAGTGCACGATCCGGTGCCCGAGATCTTCGTCGTCGTCAAGTACGGCATCCGGTATACGGGCATGGGGGGCTGGAAGGATCAGATGCCCGACGACGACTTGTGGCGTGTGGCCATGTTCCTGACTCGCGTGAAGACTCTGCCCCCGCCCGTGGAGTCGGCGTGGAAGGGCAAGCCGGAAGTGAACTCCAGTGATCAGGCATCAGGGGAGACCCGTTAGCACCCTGTCTGCTCGCACAGTGCGCAGGGTGGTCTCCCGCCCGGCCCACTCGGCTCGGCACATCTGGACCTCGGCAGACTAGAGGTTATCCGTTCGCGCAATCCGGCGGGTAGAGCCGGTCGAACCTGGCGATGAACTGCCGGGCGCGGAAGAGGACCTGGACGCGGCGCTTGGAAACTGCCGTTACCGGGACTATGCTGCCTGGCGCTGGTGGGAGCGGGCGCGGGGGCGTGGGCTGGCACTCTCGGCGAGGCCCGTCCGTGTCGCGGCCGCCGGACATGAGGGGCACGTATCTGTCTTCTGCACTGCGCGGGAAGACTTGACCTAGGGGAAGTACGGGGTGGACGCCGAGTCCCACGAGGTACTCATGGAGCGCTTGGACACATTCGTCTGGCGGCACCGCAATCTCCTAGCTGGGCTGCCGCTCTCGATCATGTTCCTCTCGACCCGCTGGGAGTTGGAGAATGACGTTGTAATCTGGCCGCTTGCCATCGGGTTGTGCGTCCTCGGCGTCGCACTCCGGAGCTGGGCGAACTGCCATTGCTGGTACGCGCAGCGACGGCCGATGGGTCTGATAACGTCCGGGCCCTACGCATGTGTCCGGAACCCTCTGTACATCGGGAACCTCCTTATTCTCACGGGGGCCGCGGTGGCGTCCGAGCTTCTCTGGCTTGTTCCGGCAGCCTCTGCATGGGCAGCCCTTGTCTACGCGCGCGCCGCCCGAGCAGAGGAGCGTCAGTTGCTCGCGAGGTATGGGGAGCCGTTCATCCGCTACCGGAGGCACGTGCCCGGTTGGCTCCCCCGAGGGCAGCGTTTGCCGCTGGGGAAAGGCGACGACCGCTTGCTTGCAGTTGCCATGCGCCAGGCGGTCAATCTCCTGATTCTGGCTCCCTTCGTCATAAAGGAGATCGGTCTGTTCGGGCGCTGGCAGCGATTGTGAGGACGCACCGGTGTCATCCGCCTGACAATGGCACGCGACTGACGGCGGTTCGCGCCGCAGCGAGTGCCCGGCGTTGGCCGGGTGATCTGAAGGTGGAGACGGACATCGGAACCTGTCAACGATTCTGAGACACCGGGCTCATGGGTTTAGGGAGCTGATCAGCGACAATTAGAATTCCCCCGTGTTGCCTCATTCCTGGATGCTACCCCACCTGCAGGCCCTGACGGCACGAGCTTCTACGCGGCATCTTGCGATGACGCAAAGATGAGCTGGCGGGCTGCGGCCTTCCGCCACTCCTTGATCCGGCGCTGAAGAGTCCGCAACTGGCCGTCGGGGAAGACCCCCGGCTGCTCACGCTGGAGGCGTTCGAAGAGTTCCTTGCCGACGCGGTCCGGCTCTACTTCGAGCCACGCGAGCACGCGCGGCCAGGCGGTCTCGAAGGGATCCTTGCGCGTGCGCCAATCTCGTGCCGGCCGGGGCGAGAGTCGATGGGTGGCGCGAACTTCGCCCTGTTGCCACGCCGTGGCCAAACCCTTGAGAAAGCCGTCGAGGCTGCCGCCAGAACGAGCAGGCAGGTGGGATGACTGACCGGAGGCGAGCGTCGCCAGGTGGTGTTGAATGGCTCGGATCTCCTCCAGAAGTCGCAACGGGTCGAGTTCGGCGGCCACTGCTCGCAGGCGTTCCTTCATCCCGTCGGTCACGGCAGCGGAAGCCAGGAGCTTCGCGCATGGCGTTTCGGGAGCGTGGTAGGTCTTGCGCACCCTGGCACCCAGGCGTGTCTTTGACGCCAACTTGAAGGAAGGCTGGAAGAAGTTCACGAAGAGACGAGACGCAGCGTAGAGCCGCGAGAGCGCCTCGGCGGCTGCGAGACCCTCCAGCCGACGGTAGCCGACCAGCCGCCGCACGACGGAGCCGTTCTTCTGCTCCACCCATGCTTGGTCGTTCTTGTGGTACGGACGGGAGCGCGTGCGCGGAATCCCGCGCTCGAGACAGTAGGCCGCCACCGTCTCGTTCATGAACTCACCGCCGTTGTCGGTGTCGAACCCGCGAAGGGGAAAAGGCATACAGGTACGCATCTGGTCGAGGGCGGAGGCCACGAGTGCGCCGTCGCGCACGACGAGCGCAACGCACTCGGTCCATCCGGAAGCGACGTCGGTCAGCGTGAGCGTGTGGACGAAGCTCCCTGCCGTGGACTCGCCCCCATGGCTCACCAGATCGGCCTCCATGTCGCCAGGCAGCGGCGTCTCCCAATCGGCAAACGTGCGCACGGGAACACTCCGTTGCACGGCTGGCATGGCCCTTCTGCGCACACGCCGCCCGGCGACCGCCGCGCGCGTGGGAGCCAGCATGCGGTCAAGCGTCGCCGAACTGGCGGCCAACACCCGGGCGCGTACGGTCGTTTCCAGCGTCAGATGCCCGTGGCGCTCCAGCGCCGATACGAGGATGGGAAGCAGCGGCTTGAGCCTCTTGCCGCAGACCCGGTCCGACGCTTCCCAGAGAACGACGAGCGCCTCACGCACTGCCTCGTCGTACAGGGGAAGACGCGAACGTCGGGTCGCGCCGTTTGCGACCGCGTTCGCGTTGAACAATCGAATGGCGTGCTTGCGGTGGTAGCCGGTGACTGCGACAAACTCATCGAGGATGCGGAGCTTCTCGTCTCTTGTACCCTCGCGGTAGCGCTCCCGAATCGCCCTCAGCAGATCCCGGCGTGTCTCAGCTGTAACCTTCTTTGCCATCGTGTCCTCCTTGGGCCTGCCAGACTGGTAGCAGACTTCGTGAGGCAACGCCCCCCCTCTCGGTAGCAGAAGGGGTGAGTCAATGCGCTATCACGTCGAGGTCCACGACAACTACTACAGCGTTCCCCACCCACTCCTGCACGAGCGGCTCGAGGCGCGCACCACGGCCACGACCGTGGAGATCCTCGTCCACTCCCGCCGGGTGGCGTCCCACCCGCGGCAGTACGGGCGGGGTAAGTACGCGACGCTGCCGGAGCACATGCCGGCCTCGCACCGCGCCTACCTGGAGTGGTCCCCATCCCGGCTCGTGCATTGGGCCGAGAGCACGGGTCCGGCGGCAGGCTCCCTGGTGACCCGCATCCTCGAACATCGGCCTCACCCCGAACAGGGCTACCGTTCCTGCCTGGGCCTCCTGCGCCTGGGCAAGAAGTACGGGGCGGAGCGGCTGGAGGCGGCTTCCCGGCGCGCGCTCCACCTGCGCTCCTACAGCTACCAGACGGTCAAGAACATCCTCGCCGCCGAGACCGATCGACTGCCGCTGGAGGACGAAATCCCGGCGGTCCCGGTGCCGGTGCACGAGAACATCCGCGGCGCTGACTACTACGTGGAGAGGGAGACCCCATGCTGAACCAGGCCACGATCGAAAAGATGCAGGCGATGAAGCTCTCGGGCATGGTCCATGCCTTCCACCAGCAACTGGGCGCGCCGGCGTATGCGGCGCTCAGCTTCGAGGAACGGCTGGGAATGCTCGTCGACACCGAGTGGACCGCCCGGGAAGACCGCAAACTCACCCGCCGACTCCAAGGCGCCCGGCTCCGCTACCCCGCGTCCATCGAGGACGTGGACTTCCAGACGCCCCGCGGTCTGGATCGTTCGGTCATCCTCTCGCTGGCCACCTGCACCTGGATCGCCGAACACCACAACCTGCTCATCCTCGGTCCGACGGGGACAGGCAAGAGCTTCCTGGGCTGCGCCTTTGCCGAAAAGGCCTGCCGCTCCGGGTATGCCGCGACCTACTTCCGCACCCCGCGCCTGCTGCAGGAACTCGCCGTGGCCCGGGGAGACGGATCGTACGGCCGACTCCTCGCCCGGCTGGCCAGGATCGACCTCCTCGTGCCCGACGACTGGCTTCTCGGGCCGCTCAAAGACGCGGAACGGCGAGACCTGCTTGAGATCATCGAGGATCGCACCGAACGGCGTTCCACGCTGGTTGCCAGCCAAGTCCCGGTGACATCCTGGCACGATGTCATCGGCGATCCCACCCTGGCCGACGCCATCTGCGACCGGCTCGTCCATCGGGCGCACAAGATCATGCTGAAGGGGGCTTCACAGCGGGAACTGCGGGCCAAGGGTGGCCGGACGAACAAGGCGGGACGATGAACGGCGGGCGCGGCCCGGGATCCCGGGCTCCTCCGGGAGGAAGCCGCTAAGTCTGTGCTATGCTTCCGCCGTAACCAGAAACCGACGCTCACAGGAGGTCCAAGAAACACCCGCGTCGCTGCGCTCCGACTGGTGACCGCCTTCCTTTGGATCAGGTGGCCGCCTTCGATCGGAACCGGTGACCGCCTTCCTTCGGATCAGGTGACCGCCATCGTCGGAATAGCCATCCTGCGGTCCTCGATCGCGGATGAGTAGCTGCCACCCTCTGTGCCCTCCACGTAGTCGAGATACCAATCCGAAGGTCCCCCCGAGGTCCTGGCGACGGAGGAGTTGCGGTCCCACTGTCCGGCGACGTGGCTCTGCAGGAGGAACGTCGGCTTCGGCACCCATGTCCATCGCAGAGAGGCGACCGTGCCGCCGGATTCGAGGCGCCGCAGGAGCGGATCCGGGTTGGTGACCGAGTCGATTCCCGAGTGCACGGGAGCGACCTGGTCCTGCACCGTGGGATCGCCGAACACCGACAGCTCGACGTTGTTCGCCGGGCTCGCCCGCCAGGTGAGTTTGCTCGCGAAGCGCACGGCGCTCGTGCAGTCGGGGAAGAGCCCGTGACCGGTGATCTCCTTGTCGACCTGGTCGACGCGGGGATTCAGCGCTACCGAGAACCACAGTCGGTCCTGCAGCAGCGGCCCGCTCACCCGCCCGCCGAGGTCGTAGCTGACCGCCCCATGCTCGGCCATCACGGGCTCGGCGCGCGGTGTCAGGGACAGCGCGACCGGCTGGACGAAGCCAAAGACGTTGGCTTCCAGGTCGTTGGTGCCGGAATAGGTCACCGCATCCACGACCGCACCCAGCGCCCGGCCGTATTGCGCCTCGTATCCCCCGGTCTTGACGTCAACGGCTCGGACGAAGTTGTAGGGGAGGCTGGTCGCCCGGCTGGCATCCCGCGTGTCGGTCACGTTCACGCCGTCGATGTAGTACTGGTTCTCGAGCCCGGTGCTGCCTGCCACGTTGAGCGGGTCGCCGCGGTAGCTGTCGTTGACCTGCGGCAGGATCGCGATCAGCGACTTGTAGTCGCGGTCCACGGGCAGGTCGTCGTAGTCGCGAGCCGAGAGGTCGCCCCCGGCACTGGTGTGCACGGGATCGAGCTTGAGGGGGGCCTTGTCCACGACGACCGGCGCCATCGGAATGGGCTGAAGAATG
>Ga0315292_10001158_pt1 | contig 13764 bp, 6 predicted proteins | sample YL17G13_0_MG_FD_204029 | JGI IMG/M metagenome (GOLD analysis project Ga0315292, IMG submission 204029) | Sediment microbial communities from Yellowstone Lake, YNP, Wyoming, USA - YL17G13_0 | ecosystem: Environmental > Aquatic > Freshwater > Lake > Sediment | place: USA: Wyoming | collected... | reverse complement strand
ACGTCAACAATCCCGATCTGGGGGTTATCCGTCCCCGGGACGCGTCCCCGAACATCTTTGATTTCCGGACGTTCTCGCCCCGCCTCGGCATCACCTACCAGCTGACCAAAGACGGGAAGACGGTCCTGCGGGCCAACTATGGCCGTTATTACATGCCGCTCGCGGTCGAGTTCCTCCGCCGGTTCGGACCGGACATGCCGCAGGTCAACCGGACGGTCCAGTGGATGCAGGTCCCCTGGAACCTCGTCGATCTGAACGACAACGGCATCGTCGATTTCACCTGGTACGAACATGAAGGGAGGGTCATCAACGAGGTCATCGAGGCCGCCAAACAGATCCCGGGCCTGCCTGGGCCCGTTTTCGCTTTTCAGGAGACGTTCGATCCTTCCTGGACGCTGGCCGTCGCGGACAACGTCAAGGACATGCATACGGATCAGATGATGCTGAACCTGGAAAGGGAGCTGGTCAAGGACCTCTCGCTGAGCGCTACCTACATCTACAAGCATTCCGCCGATTTGTTCGTCAACATCCCTATCGACAGGGTGACAGGGCAAGCGTGGGAATACGTCCGGGTCCCCTTCGAACTGGCCAACGGGGAGACGGTCAACCTCTATAGCATCGACTTGACGAAATACCCGGACCTTGCGTACGTGCGGACCAACCAATCGTTCCGTGTCGAGAACATGCAGATCTACGACCTCGTCAAGCCTCAGCGGACCTATCAAGCCCTCCAGCTCGTCCTCAACAAGCGGTACTCCAACCGGTGGCAGGGCTTGGCTTCGCTCGTCTATTCCTGGTCGAACGGCACGGCCCAGCGGACCATGCGCCAGAACGATAACATGATGGGTCCCATGATCACCGACGACACTTGGATGAGCAGCCTGAACTATACAGTCAACAACATGGAAGGCCCGCTGCCGTTCGTCCCCAAGTGGGAATTCAAGGCCTCGGGCTCCTACACCGTACCCTACGCTGAAGTCGACCTGGGCATTCGGTTCCGGTTCTCCACCGGCCGGCCGCTTTGGAGGCTCTATCCCATCCCGGAAAGCCTGTGGGGTGGCGAAATTACGTCCGGCGGCCTCGGCCGGGTCGTCGGGGACGTGAATCCCACGATCCTGCCGTCCCTGTACTTGCTCGACCTCCGAGCGGAGAAGGCGATCAAGCTCAAGACTTATGGCTCACTCCACGTCGTCCTCGACATCTTCAACATTTTCAATGCCGCCAACATCACCAACTCCAATTTCTATGAGAATTGGGGCCGGATCACGGGCGTCAGCGACGCCCGGCGGTTCCGCCTCAGCTTCATGTACCAGTTCTAGCTCCAGACGCGCACATCGCCCGGGGGGCGCCGCCCCCCGGGCTTTTTTTTCGCCCGAGTCGGATTGAACTCCCCGGCAAAAACGGCTACAGTAGACTTTTGTGAGGCCCGCGATGAAAAGAACACTCGGCTTGGCCGTTCTCCTGGCCGTCCTCGCCCCCCTGGCCGCCGCCCAGCCCAAGGCCGCTCCGTCTAAGGCCGTCCTGCCTGAAACTTACAAGAAATGGCTGGATGAGGAGGTCGTCTACATCATCACGAAGCGCGAGCGGGAGGTCTTCCGGGCGCTCCAGACCGGTCGGGAGAGGGACATCTTCGTCGAGGCGTTCTGGAAACAGCGTGATCCCTCGCCGGGGACCCCCAGGAACGAGTTCGCGGAGGAGCACCGTCGGCGGCTGGACTACGCCAACAAGTTCTATGGCCGCTCGACCCCGCTCCCCGGCTGGAAAACCGACCGGGGCCGGATCTACATCATCCTCGGGCCTCCCCGAAACATCGAACAGTACAGCAACGTCAACGGCGTTCACCCGACCGAGATCTGGTTCTACCTGGGGGACCCGGACCTCGGCCTGCCCACGGCCTTCAACGTCATCTTCTTCAAGAGGGAGGGCGGAGGAGACTACGTCCTCTATTCGCCGACCGACGACGGCCCACGCAGCCTCATCGCCGACTCCATGGGCGGCTACCGTGACGTCGGCCGCGTCTCCGGTTCCACCAGCGACGACATGGCCGCCTACAAGGCCCTCCAGGAGCTCGAGCCGAACCTGGCCCGCCAGACGCTGAGCCTCATCCCCAACGAGGCGGTCCAGCCCGGCTACGCGTCGCTCGCCTCCAACCGGCTCATCGCGACGATCGCCTCCGTACCCTATAAGAAGATCGACGTCGATTACGCCGACGCCATCCTGAAGTACAAGGATTTCGTCGAGGTCGAATACACGGCCAACTACATCGCGAGCGACGTCCTCGTCCAGGTCATTCGGGACGCGAAGGGCGAGAACTATGTCCACTACACGATCGAGCCTGCCCGGATCACCGCCGAGGAGGTTGACGGGAAGTACAGAGTGCTCTTCCGCCTGACGGGTCGGATTTCCGACGCCGAGGGCAGGACCGTCTTCCAGTTCGACAAGGACTTCCCGTTCAGCCTGACCGCCGCCCAGCTCGAGGATGTCCGGGCGAAGTCCATTTCCATCCAGGACGCTTTCCCGCTCGTCCCCGGCAGCTACAATTTCGACATCCTCCTCAAGAACGTGCTGTCCAAGGAGTTCACGGGCGCCGGTAAAACGGTCGTTGTTTCAGGGCCCGGCGGGGCGGTTCGGATGAGCCCCCTCCTTCTGGCTTACGGGAACGAAAAGAAGCCGGCGCCGGCGGGGGAGAGGGTCCCCTTCAAGGCCGGCGACGAACAGCTCCTTTGCCAGACCCGGAAAACGTTCGGTTCCAAGGACTCGCTCGTCCTCTTCTTCCAGCTCTACGGCCTGACGGAAGAACTCAAGAATACCGCCACACTCCGCTACGAATTCTTGCGGGAGGACAAGGAATTCCTGACGCGGACGGGAAAGATCGCGGCGGCCGAGCCCGAGACGAGCATCGTCGACGTCCAGCCGCTCGCCGATTTCCCGCCGGGATACTACCAGGCGAAAGTCAGCCTCCGCGACGGACAGGGCCAGGAAGTGGCCGCGGCCAAGGAGAATTTCGAGGTCTCGCTCGCCTCGGCCATCCCGCGGCCCCTGGTCATCTCCAAGGTCGTCCCGTCCGTAAAAAAAGAGGACGACCTGTTCACGACAGGCGTCCAGTACATGAACAAGGGGGACCTCGAGGCGGCCAGGGCCCGTCTCGCCGAGGCTTACGGCCGCAATCCGCTGCGGTCTGAGATCGCCATCGCCTACAGCCAGGCCCTCTTCCGCTTGAACGACTTCCGTCGCGTCAAGGACATCCTCCTCCCGTTCGCCGGGGAGCCGGAACCGGCGGCCGAGGTTTTGGCCCTGCTCGGCCAGGCCTGCCACGCCCTCGGGGAGTTCCTGGAGGCCTCGACGCACTACACGGCGTATCTCGTCAGGTTCGGGGCGAACATCGACATCCTGAACTACCTGGGGACCTGCTATTTCCAGCTCGGGAACAGGGAAGAGGCGGTCAAGGCCTGGACGAAGTCACTCGAGCTCAGCCCGAATCAGGAGAAGATCCGGGCCCTTCTCGAATCGCTCAAGAAAAAATAGGTTCCGCTACGGGGGTCGTCGGGGTGATACCAAGCGCCACGCTTCGAACGGTATTCCGGGCGGCGGCGATCAAACGAGCTAGTTTATTGGACTAGGGCCGGCGGAGCAGTTCGTCGAGCCGGACCAGGGCGTAACCCTTGGCCTTGAGGTCCCGGATCAGCTCCTCGAGCATGAGGTAGAATTTGTCGGTCCTCTCCGGATCCGCCCCGATGTGGATGAGGAGGATGAAGCCGTTGAGGCCGTTCGGGTCTTTTTCTTCGTAGGCCAGGATCCGGTCGTAGATCTCCCGGGAGGATTTGTATTCCGGCATCGAAGGGGTCGTGTAGTCGGCGTTCGACGATGTCCCCGGCGTGAAGTTGAAGAGGTCGAGGCCGAGCTCCCGGGACCATTGCGCGATGTCGCGGTTATACCACTCGTAGGGCGGGATGAAGAAGGGCGCGTCCTTCCGGGCGACCCCGAACCGCTCCATTTCCCTGTAGTTGGCCAGAAGGTCGGACCGAAACTCCTCTCGGGTGACGAGGGTCTTCTGCCGGTCGTCCCAGTCGCAGTAGAGAAGGTGGCGGTCGGAGTGCGGCCCGAGGTAATGGCCGTCGGAAGCGAGGCCGCGGATGAGGTCGGCGAATTCGGGCGTCCGGTAGAAGTCGCCGGTGAAGAAAAACCCCGCCTTGACCTTCTCTTTCCGGAGGACTTCACGGATGTGGTCGCCGCCGTCGGCGAACGAGCCGCCGGTGAAGACGAGCGACATCCGGCGGACGGACGTGTCGCCGCGGACGATCCCGTCGTGGTCGCAGAGGAAGACCCGGCAGGGGTCCTGTCCGGCGGCCGGCCCTCCCCGGCAGGAGAGGAGTCCGAGCGGGAGGAGAAGGACGACGCCCCGGACGAGCCCCGCCCGCCGGGCCCGCGTCATTTCTCCGTTTCTTTCACGTTCCAGCCTCTGACCTTGACGACGGGCAGTTCGCCCATGAGGTCCTCAGCAGCGAAGAGGCCGGAGATCTTGCGCGTCTCCTTCGGCAGGAGGGTGATGTAGTTGTCGTCGAGAAAGATCGGCAGGACCACCTCGCCCGTGGCGTCCCGGACGACGCGGATCTCGACCATGAGGGCCAGATCCGGAGAGGGATTCTCGAGCTCCACGGTGACCTTCGTCGACGGGCCGTCCTTGGAGAAATTGCTCTTGACCTTGAGGGTGACGTACTTCAATCCGTTCAGGGCCGTCAGGTCGGCGAAGTCCTTGATCGGCGTCACGTACCAGGTCCCGTTCGCCTCGTCGAGCGTTTCGGGCTTCGTTGACAGGCAGTAGAAGTTCGCGTTGACGAGCTGGCCCTTCTCCTTGAAGATCCGCAGGTCGAGGAAGTAGGTCGGGGTCAGACCGCCGGGCAGGCGGAGGACGTCGATCGTCTTGACCTCGTCGGCGAGGAGCCCGAAATCGACCGTCTTGGCGATGACCTCCTTGAGGTCGAAGTCGAGGACCCGGATGGCGGCCTTGAGCTTGGGCGAGGGCGTTCCCGTGCTGTTGACGGCGACGACGTCCTGCGTCCCGTAGTTGTAGAGGATGTGGACGGGCTCGCCGGCCTTGCGGGCGCCGTAGAAGGCGCCGTTCGGCTGGAGGTAGTAATCGTAGAGTTGCCACCAGAGCTTCGGCCAGGCGGAGTTGTACATCCACTGGATGACGCCCGTCGCCTTGTGCTTGTTGGCGACGAAGGCCTCGAACATGGCCCGCATGGCCTCGTAATTCAGGAACTGGGCTTTCCGGACGTAGTCCTCGAGGTTCAGGGCCGGTCCCAACCGCCGGTCCATGGCCTCGTTGTAGCGGTCGAGGGTCTTGAACAACCCCCGGCAGCAATGGAAATTCCAGAGGTCGTTGATGGGCCAGAGCTTTTCCGCCGGGAGCATCTTCTTGAGGCTCTCGATGGGCGGGACCTGGGGGCCCGGGCCCGTCTCGGTGTTGAAGCCGTAGGCGCCGCCGTTCTTCGTGTCGATGTACCAATAGACCGGCGGAACGTAGTCGTAGGGGCCGAGCATTTTAACCCCGGACGGGCCGGTGATATCGCTCGAATTCCCCTTGGTCGAGACGAGCGTCGGCCGGGTCGGATCGATGTCCTTCATGATCTCGATGTACCGTCTCTCCAGGTCGGGGTGGGGGATGAGGTCGCTCGCCTCGGCCCAGACGAAGATTGCCGGGTGGTTGCGAAGCCACAGGACCTGGTCCCTCCAGGATGCGGCGACGAGGTCGATCAATTCCGGCGAGATGATGCCGCCGTAGCGCTCGTCGGCGGGCTTGCCGATGTAATTGTCCCACTCCCACTGGCAGCTCCAGCCGACCATGAGGAGGAGACCGGTGCGGTCACAGAGGTCGTAGAGGGCTTCGCTCGTCCCCCAGAAGCCTTCGAGCCGGAGGGCGTTGAGGTTCATGTGGCGGGCGTAGAGGACCTCGGCTTCGAGCTTCTTGGGCCGGACGTCGAGGAAAAGGTCGTCGGCCCAGCCGCCGCCGCGGATGAGGATCTTCTTGCCGTTGAGCTTGAAGCCCCGCAGGCCCTGGTCGGTGAGATAATCGGCGACCTCGCGGATGCCGAAGCGGACGACGCGCATGTCGGAGAACGGGCCGCGGGGCATACCGGGCATACCGGGCATGCCGGGCTTGGCTTTGACCTTGGCCCCAGCCGGCTCCTCGGCGGGCGGCTTCGGCTCCGCTTTCTCGGCCGCCTTGTCCCGTTTCTGAACGTAGATCAGGGCCAGCTGGTAGAGCTCCTGCTTGCCGAGGTCGTGCGTCCACCAGACCCGGGGGTCCTTGATGACGAGTCCGGGGGCGCTCTCCGGGGTGAATTCGACTTTCCTCGTCTCCCCCGGCTCGAGGGCCACGTCCTGGAAGAAACGCAGGGACTCGATGCGTCCTTCGAGCGTGCCCGCGACTTTCTTGTCGGAATGGTTCCGGAGCTCGGCCGAGACCGTCAGCCGGGCCTCCTTGAACGCCTCGAGGTCGAGCTTGGTGACCACGAAGGGGTTTTCGATGGAGACGTCCCCCGTCGCCCGGACGCGGACCTCCCGCCAGAGACCCATGTTATTGTCGGGGGCGGCCGGGTTCCAGTCGACGAAGCCGATCGTAGGCTCGCCCTTCTTCGGCGGGAAGACCTCGACGGCCAGGACGTTTTTTTCGGTCGTCTTGACGTCCGCGGTCACATCGATCGAAAAGCGCCGGAAGGCGCCGAAAGTCGTCGAGGCGTCGGCCACTCGTTTCCCGTTGAGCCAGATATTGGCTCGGTAGTTGATGCCGTCGAACTCGAGCCGGGTATGCGTCAGGCCGGGGCCCGTCGGCACGGTGAATTCCTTGCGGTACCACCAGGACGCTTCGAAAGGCGCCGTGGGGACGGACTTGAGGTTGTCGCCGACGAAGATGTCCGTATAGACGTTGTTCTGGACGAGGGTCCCTAGGACGGTCGACGGGACGAGGGCCGGATACCACGAGTCGATCTTGAAGCCCGGCTTGGAGATCTGCTCGCCGGTTCCCTTGGCTTTTTCGGAGGACTGAAGGTACCAGAGGTCGCTGAGGCTGGCGACGCGCTCGAACGGCCCGCGCATCATCATGGATCCAGGCTCGGGCCGGTCCTGCCTGGAATACGTGCCCTGGCCCAAACCGGCGGGCGGTGATCCGGTGAGCGTGGCCAGAACGACGAGGGCCGCGGCGCTCCGGAGGATGTTTCTTAACGATGAGGATCGATCGGTGGTCATGATGCCTCCCGTATCAAGGATACATCCATTATATCGGAAGGATCGAGGATGGCCAAACGGTCGCGGTACGCCGCCCGATTTTGGCAGCGATAGGGGGCCATGCATCCCCCCTGGCCCCCCATGCCTGGTCTCGTTGCCCTTCCGCGCCGCGATGACCGGGGCGGAGGGGTATCGTCGGAGGGAGCATAAAGCGGTGATCTAGCCTTGCCGGGACGGATACGCGGGGACCTCCCATCGAATCCGGACCGGGAAGGCGTAAAAGATCACCGTAGCGGACGGAGACGATCCCCGAGGCCCTATGGGCATCGTCCCGACGCCGGAATCGGAAATCAGCGATTGATGCGAAGGGTCAGGATGCCGAAACCCGGGACGTTGACGGGCCCCGTGACAGAAGCGAGCTCGGTCTCGCCGATGTCGCTTAGAAAGACGCGGCCCCGGTCGAGGGCCTCGCCCGAGAGCCGCAGCGCTTCGGCGCGGTCCGAGGCGTTCAGGAGCCGAAGGATCCAGGCCTTGCCGTCCGCGGACGGCTTGAGGGACGTCGCCGCGAACGAACCCGGCTCGACGGCCAGGGGGAAGCGTGGCACGGAGGAGGCGGCATCGGCCAGCATCGGGACGAGGGGCGTCATAGCCTCGGTCCCGAGTTTCTTCGCCGTGGCCGTGTCGGATCCCCGGTGCGGTTCGACGGCGTAGCGCAGGGTCACCGGGCCCTCCTGGTCGGCCTTGTAGTTCGTGTGCCAGTAGTTGTTCATGGCATAGGAAAAAAGAAGATTCGATGGGGCGAGGCTCTTAAGCCAGGATCGTCTTTCGCCGTCGCCCGGCGTTTCGTCCGTGATCGCGCCGACTTCGACGAGCGGGGCGTCGAGTGGCGTCCAAGTCACGCCGAAATCATGGTTGGAGATGTCGACGCTGTCGCGGACGCAGAAGAAATCCCGGCAGGCCCCCGCGATCTGGTCGGCTTCCGGCCGGACCGACGCCGAACCGACGTCGACCCGGACGGTCCCATCGGGGACGCCGAAGGGGAAGGCGATATGGACGCCCTCCTTCTCGCGGACCTTTTCCTTGTCGAGCGTCAGGATGATCTCGAAGCGGGAGAGGCCGGCGATGACCCGGAATTCGCGGACGAGCCCCTTTGCCCCGGGGGCGTCGGATTCGACGATAAGAGAGGCGACGAGGGGTCCCTTTTCTCCCGGTCTGATCTTGACGTTGGAGACGGTCCGGGCCGTCGTCGGGTCGGTCCCCGGCACGTAGAGATAATGACCGAGACCGGGCGCGAGGTTCCGGTCGACGAGTTCGCGGGCCGGGCCGTCGGTCCAGCGAAAGCCGGTGACCGCGCCCGTCTCCGGGCCGACCACGGCGGTTATCTTCCCGTTTCCAACTTCGTATCCTTCGGCCCTGGCGCCGCCCATGGCTGGAACCCTCCCCTTGGTGATGAAATACCGCTTCGCGCCGAAGCCCGGGACCGCTGAAGCGAGAAAGGCGAGCTCGCCCGTCCGCAGCCTCTGGGACGGCACTGCCGCGCCCGCGGCGTCCTTGACGTGGTCTCCGGCGTTGCTCAACCCGGCCGGCAGGATGACGAGGTCCGTCCTGTCCCACGAGCAGGTGTTGACGACATCAATCGGCTGCCGACCGGCCGCCGGGGCGGCCGCGAAACTCCTTTCCGCCGCCTCCGCCAAGAGTTCCTTCGATATCTTGTCTGCTCCGGTCGCGAACGCTCTCTTGTATTCCCACTGGGCCCGGGCGTTGGCGCCGTCGGGGTCCGAAACGCTGTCCGCCGCGCCCCAGGTGTGCTCGCTGAAGAGGATGACGTTCCGCCAAGCTTCGTAGGACTTTTCGGCCGGGAAACCGTCCTTCCCCAGGATGGACCACAACGCTTCCGCCTGGATAAGGCGCCCGGCGCTCGCCCTGTTCTCACCCGTTTCCGCCGCCGTGGACGCCGCGCCGTCCTCCCAATACCCGGTGAAGTCGCCCCGGACGATGGGGAGGGCGCCGCCGTGGCGGCGTTCGAGCTCCTGGAACATCTCCGACGCGGTGGCGATGACGATCTTCGGCGAGGCGTAGGTGTCGTTCCATTTCCGGACGAAGTCGGGGAGGCCCGGGTCGGGCGGGCCGTTGTCGCCGCCAATCGTGTAGCGGACCTGGACCATGGAATAGGGGTAGCCCTTTTCGGCGAGCTCGCCCATGTATTCGAAGATCTTGGGCCGGGAGGCTTTGGCGAGCGAGCCCATGTTGAGGCCGTGGAACCAGGAATAGCCGCGCCCGGCCATCCAGAAGAGGAGCTTTTCGCGGCCCGACGGCGAGACCCAGTAGAACGGTTTATCACCCCAGGCCTTGAGGGCCCAGCCGATCCTATCCCCGCCGTCGGGCAGGCTGGGCATGTAATTCGGCCCGCTCGAGAGGTATTTCACTCCGGCCAGGGCCAGGGCCGGAACGAGAGACCAGGACTGGCTGGGGATGTCGGTGACCATGGCCGAATCCACGGCGGTCCCGGCGAGGGCGCCCAGCCGCCGGGTGAAATCGGTCAGATGGAAGAGCTCCTCGGGGTGGCAGAGCCCGGTCAGGACCCCGGCCAGGGTCGCCTGGAGGCCGATCGCGCCCTTGCGGAGGGCATCGAGGAAGGCCTTCTTCTCGTCCGTGCCGGCCTGTTTGAAATACGTTTCGACGGCCCAGGCCTGCTCGATGTTCCACTTGAAGCGCGAACCTTCGGGGTACCCGGCCGTCTTTGCGGCCAGGGCGATCGCTTCAAGGTTGTGCCGCCATTGGTTTTTCTCGACGACGGTCTGGAGGTCCGAATAGCCGATGTCGACATGGGAGTGGGGGAGGAGCCAGATCTCGCGCGGCACGACCGGCTTGAGGAGGAGGCTTCCCCGCAGGACGCGCCCGTCCTCCATGGCGACTTCGATCGGAACATCGCGCTCTTTATCGACCGCGGGCACCAGGAATTCCAGGGCGTTGTAGCCCAGCTTGAGGTCGAGACTAGCGGTCCCCACCCCGGGGCAGGAGATGACGGCCTTGGCCGGCGGGGCGAGGTGGCTCATTTCGATGCGGACGACCTGGAAAAGGCGCCCGTCCTTGCGGACGAGGGCTTGCTCGCTCTGGGCCCAAACGTCGCGGCGCAGGTCGTCGCGGAAGGCCATGAACCAGTCGTTGCTGCCGCCCTTTTCACCGGTGACCTTAATCCGCAGGGGAAGGCCCGGGCGGAGGAGGGCCGGGGGCAATTCGAGCCACATCAAACCGAAGTGCTCGCCGAACGGATCGACCATGAGTGCTTTAAAAGATAGTAAAACGCCGCCCGCACCGGTCTCCCGCCATTCTTCCCGCTTCGAGTCGGCCGACGTCCTGAAGCTTAGGGCGGGCTTCCCGTCGACGGCCAGGTCGAAGCGGTGGGCGCCCTTGCCCGTGGCCAGGCCGGCCAGCCAAACGAAGGTGGCCGGGCGTCCGGTCCATTCGGCGGGGACGGGCTCGGTTTCCCATTCGGCGGACATTGTTCCGTCGGTGGCCCGGACAAGGAGCGCGGACGAAATGTCCGGGTAGGGTGAGTGGTAGGACATCGTCACGCCGGCTACGGTCGCCCGGTAGCCCCGGAGCCATTCCGGTCCGGGGGGCGCAGCGGCAGCGGCGACGAGCGCCAAAAGGACCCGGGGGCCGCTGGCCGTCATGACCCGGCTTCTTTCGCGGCGCGGGCCGCCTTCATCTTGATGACCCAGGCGTCGCGGCAGGGCGGCTTTTCGAGGGCGCTCCGGGGGATCGTCAAAAGGACGCCCTTGCCGACTTTTTCCCAGCGGACGGGTTCCCGGACGCCGAGCATCCGGACGATGCTCCCTTTTTCGGGCACGATCGAAGTGAGCATGAGTTTCGAGGGCGGCGCGGCTTCATCTTCGTCGGCCAGGTAGATGGCGTAGACCGTCCCGTCCGGAAGCGAGGTGAAACAGGTCTTGGCTTCCTTGAACGGGGCGACCGGCCGGGTGCCGTAGATGGCCTCGGCGTTGACCTTCATCCATTCGCCGATCGCGCGGAGCCGGTCGAGGGCGTCGGGCGCGAACTCCCCTTCGGGGCTCGGCCCGATGTTGAGCAGGAAGTTGCCCCCCTTGGAGACGATGTCGACGAGCAGATGGACGAGCCGGTGCGTCGTCTTGTAACTGTCGTTGGGATTGTACGACCACGAGCCGCCCATCGTCATGCAGGTTTCCCAAGCGTAGGGCAGCGGCTTCTCCGGGATCTCCTGCTCGGGGGTGCGGTAATTCTCGTAGCGGCCCGTGACCGTACGGTCGACGACCAAGAGGCCGGGCTGGTGGCGGCGGGCCATGGCCGCGATCTTCGGCATGTCGATATCCATGTTCTTCGAGTTCTTGACGAAGTGACCTGGAGCGATCTCGACCATCGGCGCGGGCCGGACCCAGCCGCCGTCGAGCCAGAGGATGTCGAGCGGCCCGTAGCCCAAGACGATCTCCTCGATCTGGCGGTAGGTGAAATCGCGGAAGCGCTGCCAACGCTCGGGATAGCGATCGATGCTATAGTTGACGTTCCGGTCGGGAGTGGCCCAATAGGGCGCCCAGAAGTCGGGGTGGTGCCAGTCGGGCTTGGAGAAGTAAGCGCCGGTCCCGAAGCCCAGGGCCCGGAAAGCGTCGAGGACTGCCCGGAAGGCGTCGGCCTTGGGGTGGGTATGGAAAGGGACGTCGGGCGATGTGATTCGATAATCAGACTGCTTGGTGTCGTACATGGAGAAGCCGTCGTGGTGCTTGGTCGTCATGACGACGTAGCGCATCCCGGCGGCCTTGGCCGCGGCCGCCCACTTGGCCGGGTCGAACTTCGCCGGGTTGAAGGTCCGGGGCAGGGCTTCGTAGGCTTTCTTGTACTCGACGTAGTTGTCCATCGAGCGTCGGCACCAGGGCTCGTCCTCGGAGCAGAGGGTCCAGGACTCGACGACGCCCCACTGGCTGTAGGGGCCCCAGTGCATCATCAACCCGAACTTCCAGTCCTGCCAGCGCTCGAGCTTTTGGAGAACGAGAGGGTCGGTCTCGCGGTCCTCCGCCTGGACGCCCCGTGAGGCCGGCAAACCCGCGGACAGGAGAATGAATCCCGCCAATGCCGCGGTGAGAACGAAAGTGAGTTTGCGGTTCATGCCGCCCTCCTACTTCTTCTTCGGGTTCTTGGCCGATTTCATCTGGTGGTCCAGGATGATGTTGGCCATGAGATTGACGCCGATGGGAATGCTCGTCTCGTCGGCGACGAATGTCGGGGAGTGGACGGCGGTCGCATCCCTGTCCGGTGGTATGACGCCCAGGTTGAACATCACGGCCGGGGCGACTGTGCCGAAGTAGCTGAAGTCCTCGCCGCCCATTTCCGGCTTTTGCTCGACAAGGGCCGATTTTCCGCCGAGGATACGCTCGGCCGTGGCCAGGGCCTCGAGGACGAGGGCCGGGTCGTTGTAAACCGAGGCCGTGCCGAATTGATAGTTGAGGTCGAAGGTCGCGCCGGCGGCCGCGCAGATGTTCGATACCAGGCGGGTGATCTTGTCCTGGAGGACCTGGCGCTGGGCCTCGCCGTAATTCCGCACCGTGGCCTCGAGATTGGCGGAGCGGGGGATGATGTTGGGAGCGCTCCCGGCGTGGAACGAGCCGACCGTGATGACCGTGTTGTCGTGGACGCCGATCTCCCGGGAGACCATGACCTGGAGGGCGATGACGATCTGGGCGCCGACGACGATCGGGTCGACGCAGAGGTTGGGATTGGCGCCGTGACATCCGTCGGACTTGATCTCGAGCGTGAAGCCGTCGACATTGGCCGTCATGAAGCCCGACGTATAGCCGAGCTTTCCGGCCTTGAGGGTGTCGTCGACGTGGTAGGCGAAGAAGGCCGCGGGGACGATGTCCTTGAACAGGCCGTCCGCGATCATCTGTTTCGCCCCGTCACAGCACTCCTCGCCGGGCTGGGCGATGAAGAGGACCGTGCCCGGAAGGTCGGCCTTCATGGCCGAGAGGACGGCGGCGGTACCAAGGAGGAGCGCCGTGTGGATGTCGTGGCCGCAGGCGTGCATGAGGCCGACCTCACGGCCGTCGAGGATCGTTTTGTCCTTGGAAGCGAAGGGCAGGTCCGTTTCCTCGATGATGGGCAGGGCGTCCATGTCCCCCCGCATGGCCACTACGGGTCCGGGTTTTCCTCCCTTGAGGATACCGAGGACTCCGGATTCGGCGAAGCCCGTCCGGACCTCGAGGCCGAGCTTGCGGAAGTAGTCGGCGACGATCGCCGAGGTCCTCGGCAGTTGGAAGCCGAGCTCCGGATGACAATGAATGTCCCGACGAATGGCGATGAGCTCGGGCGCCAACTTGTCGGTGAGGGCCTGGATCTTCTTTTCGAGGGGTGACGCGGGATTGAACGCCGCCGGGAGGGCGGTCGCGACGATCATGACAACGAGGACACAAACTGGGATGGTACGGGGCTGTCTTTTCATGGGCTCCTCCTCAGGGATTGCGGAGCCTATGGTATCCGAAACGCGTTCCCCCTTCAAACGGTGAAAAA
>Ga0315292_10001157_pt1 | contig 13772 bp, 7 predicted proteins | sample YL17G13_0_MG_FD_204029 | JGI IMG/M metagenome (GOLD analysis project Ga0315292, IMG submission 204029) | Sediment microbial communities from Yellowstone Lake, YNP, Wyoming, USA - YL17G13_0 | ecosystem: Environmental > Aquatic > Freshwater > Lake > Sediment | place: USA: Wyoming | collected... | reverse complement strand
CTCGCGCAGCGACACCAGTTTGTTCATGCCATGCAGGTACATATAGACCGTGATAGGCGAGCTAAAGATGGCAATCATGGTAGTGGTCGCCATGTTCTTCACGACACCGACACCGTGACCTTCTGGTGTTTCGCACGGGCAGATGTATGAATACTGTGAATTGTGCTGTTTACGCGGTGCGATCAGCTTGCCCGTCTTTTCAATGGGTGTGGAAATCCTACGCAAGTGCGAGATGCCTGCGGAGTAGTTCATGCGGTTCAGCACTTGGGAGACGCCGATTTTATTCGGCCCACCGATCTTGCCGCAGCCGAAGTTGCCCGTCGCCAGCGATGATTTCAGGCAGACATCCATGATGGTCGACTTAATGATCTTGTTGATGTTGTTGATGTTGACGATCTCAGACCAATTGCCCGTCGCTTTCCAGGATCCGCCGTGAATCTCCTTGGAGAGCGCTGCCTTCATATCCTTCACCATGCGATTGTTGTAGGTCTTGCGAAAGAGATCGGCCAAGAGGAAGCCAGGGATATCAACGCGTTTATTGGGGTAGGCATCACGGTCATCGGTGGGGATACGCTTGCTAATCGTCCAGAGTACCTTGCGAATCATGTGCGCGAGGAAGCAGGCCTTCTCGTATTTCATTTCGTGTCCGCCGATGTGGGGAAAGAGCTCTTCGGAAAGAATATCCTGCACATTGCTCTGCTTTTGGGATTTGACGGACCAGGTGTTGGTATATTCTCCGAGCCACGCCAGTGCCTCATCGCGGGTATTGATGGAACTCGCCTCCATCATGCTCTCGATCATGATCGGATTATACGCATTCTCATCATCTTTTCCCAGGATCAACTCGTAAATGTCGCGGTCCGCAAGGACACCGAGAGCGCGGAAGAGGATGACAACGGGAATCTCTGTTTTGATGCGCGGGATCGTTGCGCGAATCATGGTAATGAGCTGGTTTTTCGGGTGATAGACCACTTTGATGGTGTTTGACTTCGGCACTTGATCGTTGTCGGGACCGATGCATTTGATCTCAACCATTTCCATTTGTTTGGCGGCCATGCGGCCATTTCGAAAGACGAAGGGACGATTTTCAGACATGCGCTCCATGGAGATCATCGCGCGCTCACCGCCCTGAATGATGAAGTAGCCGCCGACATCTTCGGAGCATTCGCCCAAGCGCGAGGGGTGGACATGCGTCTGGTCGTGAAGAAGGCAGTACTTTGAACCCACCATGACGGGGATTTTACCCAGGTGCACATTGGGGAACATGCGAACATTTGACTCGCGAATGCTGTTGCGTGTGTGATCGATAAAGGTGGTCGTGACCTTGACATCGACATTGAGGGGCGCGGCATAAGTGAGATTGCGAAGGCGCGCATCATTCGGCATCATGGGGTGAATGGCGCCGTTGTTTTCAAAGATCGTCGGTTTTCGCATGGAGATCTTTTCAAACTCCAGTGTGACTTCGTATTCGTGTTGTACTTTCTTTCCAAGTGCTGCCGCGGCATCGCTCGAAGTACCCATGAGGGCATTCGCCGCGGTAGTCGACAACCCCGTCGCCGTCGCTAAAGCAGAGCGCGGTCCCGCCAATGGAATTTCCGGCGAGCCATAGGATGTAATGGGATTCGACATGTGAACGATCTCAGGGATGTCTACTTCGATAAATTGGTTGAATGACTCAATCTGATGACTAATGATTTGTTTTCCATCAGATTGAGTGATAAAGGTCTCCAAGATGTGGCGGTAGTTTGGAAGTTGATCGGTAAGAGAAGACATCGTTGCTATGGATGTGATCAATCGATGGAATCAATTTTTTAGAATCCGATCTTTAGAATCATACATCGTACAGTTTTAAGTTCTTGATGATATAAAATCGAACATAGAAGTAATACGATGTCAGAGGAAGTACGATCTATTAATATTTCGGGTGGGGCGGCCCAAGATTATATGGGAGGTGGAAAAAAACGCACGCGCGCACGCACTACCCAAAAGAAGGTAGGTGGAAATGCGGAGGTACTTCGTGGGGTTTCAGCAAATGCTATGCAGGTTAAGGGTGTAGAGACACAGCCTACCGCTGCCACTACAGCAGGTTCACCCGATCCGGCAAAATGGCTTCATACACCTGCTATGGTTCCTCCTCGTATTGTGCCTCAACCGTCTGTTGTTCCTGCCACGCCCGCTCAGAGTGGTGCGCCAACGAATCAATACATGACAGGCGGTGTAAAGCACATCAAAGTGGAGCTTCGAAAGAAGACTGTTACGAAGAAGGTCCACCTCCATCCCAAGAAGGCAGAGGTGGTAAAGCACTCTTCGCAGAAGAAGAATCAGACACGCCGTGCACGAAAGATTACATTGGGTGTTTCCTCGCTGCATAAGCGCATGACGCGTGCCAAGAAGATGCATAAGAAGGTGAAAGAGATGCCGTTGGAGGAGTTAAAGAAGCAGCTGATTGCGAAGAAGCTGATTAAGCCGACGAGCAAGGCGCCTGAGTCCGTTCTGCGTCAGATTGCGGCCGACGCGCAGATTGTGGCGGGAAAGGCGCTCTAATTTAAACCCGAACGATACTCTTTATGGTAGAGATGGCATCCGTTCGCCAAGCACTCCATTCATTCGAACCTTGTTTTATTGGGCGTATTGCGGGAATTGAGCTACAGACGGTATATGATCTTCAAGAGAATCCGAAGGAGCTGCAGCGTGATTTGTTAGAGCTCGAAAATAATGCGGGGATTCATATTACCTCTTCAGAGTCACTACATCAATACTGTCAACAGCTTTTAACCGCCTACGATCACTGTACGCATATTGCGGAATGGGATAAAACGGGAAAAGTCTATGAGATAACAGGCCGCGGCCAGGAGCTCATTGCAAAGAGAACGCCGCATATCCCCAAGTTTCATGCGAGGCAGTTGGAGCCTTACTATGATCCGCCCTCGTGGATGCCAGGCTTGAAAGGGAAGCGCATCCTTATCGTCCACCCTTTCATCACGACGCTACAGAAGCAGGTCCCCCACCTAAAGGATTTATTCCCCCATCCCTGGTTCGAGGACTGTACCTTTGCATTCGTAAAGCCGCCGTTGACGCTGGCGGGGAATCACGGGGGTGTTGATTGGCAAATACAAATGCAGCCGTGTTTGGAGGATATTCAAGAGAAAGAATTTGATGTGGCGCTTGTGGCGGCGGGTGGATATGGGATGTTGATTGCGGATTTCATTTACACAACGATGGGAAAATCGGTGCTCTACATTGGTGGGGCACTCCAGCTCTTTTTTGGGGTGATTGGAAAGCGGTGGTTCGATAACAAGGAGATTTTGAAGATCATGAATGATAGTTGGGTGCGACCTGATGCAGCCGATAAACCGCCACAGTATACGAAGGTGGAGAAGGGATGCTATTGGTAAAATAGCTTAAACCACCGCATGGTTATATAAAGTAATAATGTCTGAATTCGCTCAAGCCTATCAATCTGCAATCATTGACACACTAACCATTCGTGTGCCATCACCAACTGCAGATATACCATCCAATGAAGAAACGATTTATCCAATCTATCAGCGCGGATATGAGGAAGGTGAAAAAGATGGATATGAAAGAGGATCAGAGAATGGGTATTATCAGGGATATCGCGATGGGAAACGCAATGGATACGAGGAAGGATATAGCGAGGGGATCTATCGAGGAATGTGGTTTGGAACAGCATGGACCGTATTGGCTTCGATTATGGTGTTTGGGATGAAGAGCGGGCGACGCTAGCCTAAAGACTCATCGCTATAAATAAATGAAGACATACATGTTTACAGAATACATTGAACTTTATCAGCGCTACACTCAACAATACGGCCCCAAAACCGCCATATTCTTGATGGTAGGATCGTTCTACGAACTATACGACATCCAAGACACAGAGACAGGAGAAACCCAGGCCAATGTCCGCGAAATTGTGGATTTTCTGGGAATTCAACTCTCTTCTAAACAGGCGGATCTGGGAAAAGGCAAAGATGGACTTTTTGCGGGATTTCCCGATTATGTGATGCATAAATGGGCGGGTCGCCTGACCTCCGCGGGATGGACGGTTGTCATTGTGGATCAGATCAAGGACATGCGAGGAAAAGTGAAAGAGCGCAAGGTGTCGCGTATTCTCTCGCCATCGACACACATTGAAAACACTTCTGCAACAGAAACTCCCTATGTTGTTACTCTCTTCTTTGAATCGGCTCCTTCGGCTCCCCTATTTGGTGCGGCCGTCCTGGATCTCACAACGGGAACCACACGGACCTATTCAGGTCGCGCCACGGGGCGCCAGGATAGTTGGACGGCGGATGATCTGGTTCAACTCTTGAGCGTGTATGCACCCAAAGAGCTTCTTCTTTATTGGATGGGCGACCATATGCCAGAAGAGACATGGGTTCGCCGTCTCTTTGGCATCTCTTCCATCATTCCCGTTCATCTTCGCCTCACCGATGCACGCGGTTCCTTCTCTTCCGCCCTCGTCTGCTCCGAATATCTTCAGCAGATCTATCGCGTACAATCCATTCTTCCTGTCCGCACGTATCTTGGGCTTCGCACCGATCAAGAGGAACAGGCGCTCGTCCGTCTTCTTCAGTTCATAGAAGAGCACCATCCCAGCATGCTCCGTGCGTTTCATCGAAATGAGGCGTGGACGCCCCATACGCGCCTCATTTGCGGAAATCACGCTCTGACCCAGCTCCAAATGACGGCCGCGAATCCCGCCGAATCGGTACTCGGTCTATTTGACAAATGTATGACACCGATGGGAAAGAGAGCCATCAAGGAGCGTCTTCTAACCCCCTATTCTAATGCAGCGGACATTCGAGCACGGCTACAAGAAGTACAGAATTATATGACATGGCCTGAAGAGAAACCGAGACAATTGGAGCGCCAGTTGCGGTTCATGTTCGATCTACCGCGGCTTCATCGCCGTCTTCTCTGCGGTTTGATCGTGCCCATGGAACTCGCCAATCTATTTCAATCCTACTCGGCCATGGAGGTTATTATGTTACAAGTAACACAAGATACGCCCCTACAGGCTCCATTTTCCTTTCAAGAGTGGCTTATTTATGTACGCATGATTCGCACACATTTTTCAGAGGAAAAGGCGCAACAGGCCAGCGCGGATCAAACCGCATTCTGTGCGGAAACTTATCCTGATATCGGTCAGAAGGAGCAGGATATTCAACAATTACATCAAGCGCTACAACAGCTTCGTCGTGATATCGCGAAAGCAGCGAATATTGCAGAGGACGCCATTCGTGTAGAAGAGCGGGAAAAGGAACCGTTTGGTCTAAAGGGATCCACGATCACGCTTCAGCAACTCAAGAGGAATCTAAAACAGTTGCCTGAAGGAATGCGTATTTCAGAGCTCAAATCAGGTGGTTGGATCGATTGTACGCGGCTCCAACAGATTAACACCGCACTTCAAAGGGAAAGAGAGGCCCTCAATCGCCTAGTTCGAACACATCTGCCTGATGCGTGCCAAGCGGTATCGGATGCGGGTATTCATCTATGGTGGATCATGGAGCATTGGATCTGTCATGTGGATGGAACACAGTGTATTGGCCGTGTATCAAAGGAACGCGGGTTCAGTTGTCCTGAGATTGAAGAGGCGGAAGAGTCTAGTGTGGAGATTACACATCTTCGTCATCCGCTGGTAGAAGCCAGTGCAACGCGGCAATCCTATGTCAAGCATCATGTGAGTCTTGGGAAAACGAATGTGGGAAAGACGAATGTCGGGAAGACAAATGGGTGGCTCATTTACGGGATGAATGCGAGTGGTAAATCGACCCTGATGAAGGCGACAGGCATTTGCATTTTGTTGGCGCAAGCGGGCTGTTTTGTGCCCGCGCGAACCATGCGACTGGCGCCCTTTCAGGCGATCTATACACGCATTTTGAATCATGACAACTTATTTGCGGGTCTCTCCTCCTTTGCGGTAGAAATGTCGGAACTACGGGATATTCTTCGACATGCTACTCCGCATACCTTGGTACTGGGCGATGAGCTCTGTGCGGGAACGGAGTCTATTTCCGCGCAAGCGCTGGTGGCAAGTGGAATTCAGTGGCTCAGTAAGCGCCGTGCCAAATTCATGTTTGCTACGCATTTGCATGATATACCATCTCTGATTGATCCTCAGAAGGAGCGAGTGGAAATCTGGCATTTGCATGTGGAGTATGATCCCGCAACACAAAAGCTGGTCTATGATCGCTCGCTTCGGCCAGGAAGCGGGTCAACGCTGTATGGTCTCGAAGTGGCACGGGCGATGGATTTGCCCCTTGAATTTATCGAGCAGGCGCTGCAGAATCGGCATCGAATCATGGGCTCGGTAAAACAGGAAGAGGCCATGCCATCCACCTGGAACAAGGAGATTGTTCGACGCGTATGCGAGAGTTGCAATAATCCCATGGTGAGTCATTTGGAGGTACATCATCTTCAGCACCGCGCCTCCGCGCAGAATCAGATTTTAGAAGACGGAACTCACATGAATGACAAGCGTAATTTGATGGTTCTGTGTGAAGCATGTCACGACAAGATCCATGCGGGTACTCTTATCGTGGGCGACATTCAACTCACTTCAAATGGACCTGAGAGGGTGATTCAGCAAGTAGAGTCACCGATCAAGAAGAGTGGAAAATGGACGGAGGAGGAGATAGAAACGGTGAAGAGTACGTTGAAGAAGTACACTTCACTATCGCTGAAATCGATTCGAGCTCAATTGAGTTCAAAGTATTCGATTGAGATGAGTGAGACCGTATTAGGGAAAATGAAGAAAGAGCTTTAGTGGACTAACGGCGAAAACCACCGCCTTGTACCGTACCGCCGCCTGCTTCTCGCTGAGATGGAACATCACTATTGGAGAGACCCATGAGATCACGGGTAAAATCCTGGGGGCCATTTTCAACGGACTTGGCGAGCAACATAATGTGCTTACGGTACACGAGATTCTCCTCTGTCAGCATTTCAATCTGTTTCCGGAGAGCATCGACCTCACGGCGAACGGCGACAATCTCTTGACGAACGGGATTACCACTTTGGTAATTGAGACTGCCGTGATATAGGACGGAGGTCATTTCTGATGTCGGACAAACTTTTAATTAGGATGAATCGAACGCATAAAAATTGATGACGAAAACCTTTCCATTGAATGTCTAGAGATGATTATTCCTATCCGTTGTATGAACTGTGGCAATATTCTTGCCGACAAATGGCTGTATTACAAAAAGAGGATCCAAGAACTATCAGGAGATAAGAAGCCACAACCCATTTATATGGATGGCAAGAGTGTTCCGGATACGCCAGAGTTCAAAGTATTACAGGAGTTGGGGCTGAAGCGTTACTGCTGTCGCAAGCATATGCTAACACATGTGGATCTCATTGATAAGATCTAAGCACAAGGTAAAATCAAAAAACAGTATAGAGGAAAATGGAGTTCTTTATTCCTGGATTACTACTTTTTTTGGTAACCATTTTGATCACCATTTTCATTATTCCACAATCAACCCCCATGGTTGCAGCAGTTCTATCAATTGTATTTCTTGCCTATGGTGTATATGATCATTATCTCTTATTCGCACCTGAATATCGCTTAAGTACATGGCAGGATGGTATCAAGATCTATGCCCCATTTATCATGTTGGCGGGCATCATTCTTTTCATCATTTATTTCATTTTCGTCTTTTTTACAGGAGGTGAGGTCCCTGTTCCCAAAATGGAAATGCCTGAAATGCCCGAAATGCCCGAAATGCCCGAAATGCCAACCTTGAATGCTATTAAAAATAAAGCGAATAATGCAGTCAATAACGCAGTAAATGGCACAAATAAGAAGCCAAATAATGCAAAGGCGGCAAATGGAGAAAATACAATGTCAAGAAGTTTATTTGAAACAATATAATTGGAATAAATAGGATGGTTCGTAAAACCAGAAGACACAGTGCACGCAAATCAGAAAAGGGGATTGCGTCGATCCCTGAATTACGGCGTGCTTTTGAGCATATTGAGGATGTAGTTGATAGAAAAGTAAAGCAAAAGGTATCCAAAGAGGAAATTAGTAAGGAACTACGCAAAGAGTGGCAAGGTGTGTTCTTTAAAGCGCTTGATAAGAAATCGGCCGACGCCTATGTGGAGGAGCGAATGACACAAAAAGGCCGTCGTGTAACGCGTCGTGCTCGCAGTCGTCGCTCGAAAGGTGGGGCACAGGTCATGGCGGGTGCGCCGCTGGATTATATGACACGACAGGGTGTTTATTTGGCACCAGGGCAGATTCCAATCGCGCACGGTCATTTGCCACTTTCAAGCGGCGCACCATCCGCCTATGGAAGTTATGTACAGTATGTGGATAAGGGATTCTGGAATCCAGAACCAGGTCAGTCCTATGACCCCGTAGCAGGTCAGCCCGCATGGCCCGTTGTTCCCGCAGGAATGGGATCCAATGTGGTAAAGGGAGGAAAACGCGCTCTACGGAGAGGCGGCTCACTACAATCGGTCCTTGCACAAATGACAACGCGCCCTGTTTCATCCGCTGTGCCATCTGGTGTTCTTCAAGACGCTCAAGGCGGATGGTATGGAATAAAGCAGAATGATTCGCCCAGTAGGGTTCAGAATTGCAATGCGTAAATAACTCCATGAAGAAGTAGATGAATACGCCTCTGGAGATCTTAAAGAAAGGGCTTCTTCAACAAAATCGAATGGCCAATCGATCTCTTTCTCCCTCGCGGTATTATTCTTCACCCATTATCCATCATCCTAATCCTAAACGATTTGACTATCGAGTGGAGTTGTTACGAGAACGATATCTGGTTTCCATTCATGCGATCCATCCATCCGACATCGTCCATGAATTTATCTACATTCCTTCCATTACCCCTCCTCTTGCGACTCAACAACCGAGCCCCGAAAGAGATCAACTTCCTATTGCGCTACAGACATCATCCGCTGACTTTAAACAAGTAGAACCATCGGATGATAATATGATAAATGATATAGTAAGTGATATGGAACAGCATTAAAACAATAGATTGTATCATGATAAGGCATTTCATTATGATGATACGATTTATGTAGGAAAAGAAGTAGTATAAGACTCTTTTATTCTAATAGGTCAGATAGAGATGGCACTCTCAGGAAATGATGCCAGAGAATTATCACGATCGCTGATCGATACTTATTTCCGAACAGTGAGCTATCCTTACACGCGACACCATATTGATTCATACGATCAATTTATGCAGCAAGATATGATTGGTATCATTCGGTCTCAGAATCCCATTTACATTTTAAAAGAATTGCTACCTGGCACCAATGAAAACAATTTGTATAAATACCAAGTACAAATTTTTGTTGGAGGGGAAGATGGTATGGCGATCGAAATAGGAACTCCGACAGTTAGTCTTCAAAATGCACAAGAGGTCCGCGTCCTCTATCCAAATGAAGCTCGTCTACGAAATCTATCTTATTCATCTTCGGTCTATGCTACCATTTTCGTTAAAATCATCTATACACCGTCTCTTGGCGCCGAATCGGTAACCTTTACGGAAACCTTTTCCAACTGGCAGCTCTTTAAAATCCCCATTATGCTTCATAGTCGTTATTGTTTATTGCATAACAAACCGCGTGAATTTCTACGAGAGGCAGGTGAATGCCCCTATGACAACGGTGGTTATTTTGTGGTAGATGGTGCGGAAAAGATTCTGGTAACGCGCCAGGAGCAAGCATTTAACACCCTTTACATTACACCTCAAAATGATCCGAAGATAGCCATATTTGCATCCATTTCATGCTTGTCCGCGACTACGCGCCAAGTGAAGCGCATTGCCTTTGCATTAACCCGCGAAGTCGATAAGGAAAAGGATAGCACCTATGCTACGATCCAGGTATCCCTTCCCTTTGTCCGTCGTCCCATTCCGCTGTTTGTCCTCTTTCGCGCCCTCGGATTTCAATCCGACGAGGAGATTCTAAAACTCATTTTCCCCGATTTTCAGGATTCGGAGGCGAAATTGCTCCTTCCTAAGCTCCATGCCTCCATGTTGGACTCCTTTCCATTTATGAATTCCTATACCGCCGTGGCATACATCAAGACGCTTACCAAGGGATTTAGCATTGCACATGTGCTTGATATTATTAAGAATCAGCTTTTTATTCACATTCCGAATGATACTTCCTCGCAGGGTCTCTTCTTGGGAGACTGTGTACGAAAGATCCTCCGTGTGAATGAGGGATATGACAATCGAACGGATCGCGATGATACCCGAAATCAGCGATGCCTTACCAGCGGATTTTTGATTCAGGAGCTCTTTAATAATGCCTACAAGTCCTGGATCAAGATTATTACCCTTGAAATTGATAAGGAATATAACTATAATAAGGCGCAACTCTACAAGGATGAGAACTTTAAGAACATTTTTATGGAGCAGAATGGATCCAAGATTTTTGCGGCGGGCAAGCTCACGCAAATGATTATGAAGGGTTTCAAAGGAAAATGGGGGACGGGTTTAGGCGAGGACAAGTCGGGTGTGCTCCAGGCGCTCTCTCGTCTCTCCTATGTGGATTTCATGTCGCAATGTCGCCGTGTTATCTTGGATTTCGATACGAGTATGAAACTGACGGGTCCGCGTAAGCTTCATCCCTCGCAGTATGGTTATTTCTGTACTTCGGAAACGCCGACGGGTGCCTCGATTGGAATTACCAAGAATATGAGTATCATGGCGACGCTTTCGACCTCGTCACGATCAGATGGACTTATTGCATGGCTGAAAATGCGTGGCGGCGTCTACACCGCCGAACAGGTCACGCTACAGGATCGTATCATATTTGTACCCGTATACCTGAACGGTGGAACATTTGGATATGTTGAGAATCCGTATTTGTTAACCGATGTTCTTAAGATGTTTAAGCGGGCAGGATGTTTACCCTATTCGGTTAGCATTTCCTTTTCGGTTCGTGATCGCCGCGTGTATCTCTATTTGGACGCGGGTCGCCCTCTTCGCCCCCTGCTCTGGCTTGATAAGACGAAGTCGCTAGAGGCACGCATTCCTGTCGCAAAACTGAAGGCTCTTCCTACCTGGCGGCATCTGGTAATGGGTATTCTCAAAGCACGCGAAAAGGCGGGCCTGGAGACGACCGATTTCTTTGACCCGCTTCATGACCGAGAGGGGGTTACTCTAAAGGATTATCTGGATGCGCTACGAGATCAAACGGGCGTCATTGAATATATCGATCCATATGAGCAGAATGAATCGTACATTGCGAACAATCCCGCCTATTTGACGCCCGAAACGACGCACATGGAGGTGCATCCTTCTACGATCATGAGTATGATGACCTCGCTCATTCCGTTTGCCCCACACAATCAATCGCCGCGTAATCAGTTGTCATGTTCACAGTCGAAGCAGGGTATCTCGATTTATGCCACCAATTGGCGCAACCGTTTCGACAATACCGCCCATGTACTCTGCTATGGAGAAATGCCGCTGACGCGCACCATGTATAACAATTATTTGGGAGAGGGCAAGATGGCCTATGGAATGAACTGTGTTCTCGCGATTGCCTGCTGGTCGGGATACAACCAGGAAGACGGTATCGTGATGAACTATGATGCGGTAAAACGCGGCATGTTTCGCACGATGGCATTTCGCTCCTATCAGGCGTATGAGGAGGACGATGAAAAGGCGGGCACCAAGGTCCGCTTTGGTAACCCCGCACAGATCGCCGTCTGGAAGGACTTAAAGCCAGGTCTGGACTACTCGAAGCTGGATGAGCGCGGCATCATTCGTGAGGGTGAATATGTGGATGAGACCACCGTGATTGTGGGTGCCTACCTGATGAGCACCACGGGCGGTCAAGTTCGTGATGCATCGACAATGCCGCAGGTATGGACGCGGGGTCGCGTGGAGAAAGTGGTGATTATGGTGAATAATGTGGGGTTGCGCTTGGTGAAGATTCGTGTCGTACAGGATCGTGTTCCAGAGCTGGGCGATAAATTCTGTTTAACAGAAGATCATGATGTACTAACTGAAAGTGGATGGAAATCAATCAAGAATATTACCACTTCAGATCAAGTATTGCAACTCAATGATGATATAAAAGAATACGTTCATCCTCTTGAAATCTATCAGTTCGATCATACTGGTCCTATGTATCTTGTGAAGACGGCAAAAGGAAGTCAGTATGTAACAGGCGAACATCGACTCTATGTCGGTGATTCCAATGGCAATAAACATCTAATGAAGGCAAGTGTGGTACAAACACAACAAGATAATGGATATCATTTGATAGATTCAAATGGACATACAGCGCCAATTACTTCGATCACAGTGACTCCAACGAATGAAGTAGGTGATAAGGTATATTGTTTATCCGTTCCCAGTCAAATCTTTTTGGTTCGTCGCAAAGGGGAAGAAACAGCTTTTTGGACGGGCAACTCCAATAGACACGGCCAAAAAGGCACCATTGGCGCATTGTTAAGAGGCCATGACATGCCCCGCACGGAATCGGGCATTGTTCCTGATATGATTATGAATCCGCATGCGATTCCGTCGCGTATGACAATCGCACAGAACTTGGAGCAGCTCCTAGGAAAGACCGCGGCGCTAACAGGATGCATTGGTGATGGAACCTCTTTTATGAATGATGGTTCACCACAGGAGGACATTGGTGGCATTTTGGAGCTGCTCGGATTTGAGAAGTATGGAAATGAGGTGATGTATAATGGCGCCACGGGAGAGCAGATCAATGCCGCCATTTTCGTTGGCCCCGTGTATGGAATGCGCCTGAAACATATGGTGGAGGATAAGTGGCAGGCACGCGGCCAGGGCCGCAAAGAGGTTCGCACGCATCAGCCGACGGGTGGTCGTGGAGCACAGGGTGGTCTGAAGATTGGTGAAATGGACCGCGATGCAATTGTGGCGCATGCGGGCATGGCATTTGTGAAGGAATCCTTTATGGAGCGCTCGGATGGCGCAACGATGCCGATCTGTGTAGCATGTGGTACGATTCCCATTTACAATCCTCGGTTGAATTTGGCGGTGTGCTCGATGTGCGATGGGCCGCTTCAGTACATTGGAACGACGGTGAATGATTTAGAGCTACTACCGCCGCTGGGTCGTCCGAAATCCAAGATCGTTCAAATACAGATGCCCTATTCGATGAAGCTGTTAACGCAGGAGCAAGAGACTTATTTGAATCTCAGCATGCGTTACATTACAACCAGTGGGGTAGAAAGATTAAATCCGATTGAGTTTACAGGGGCGCCGAGTGGAGAACCGTCAAAACCGCTTCAGGCCATGGTCTATCCAGAAACGAGAGTGCCGGCCTATCTGGAAAAACCAAATGAGCTGCCGATGTCGGATGAGGAACTGCGTAGTCTTCAGGCGCAATTGGGTGAAATGTCGGCCCAGGAAAGGGCACAATCGGAGCAAATTCAAGAGGAGTTTGATGCAGCCGCACAAGGCCAGGTGATGGGTCCAATGGGTCAGGTGATGGGTCCAATGGGACAAGAGCAAATGATGGGACAAGAGCAAATGATGGACCCTTCAATGGGCCAAGAGCAAGTAGAACCTTCCATGGGCCAAATGCAAGTACCCATTCAGCAAGTACCACAAGTATCACAGATGCCACCGATGCAGCAAGTATCACAAGTATCACAAGTATCACAGCTAGGAGGTATGCCCCTTCCACAGATACCATTTACAATGCAGCACCCAATGGAAAACGCCGAAATGTATGACTCTGGCACAGGATCAGGGCCCTTTATTGCCGTTCGAACGGAT
>Ga0315292_10001155_pt1 | contig 13780 bp, 10 predicted proteins | sample YL17G13_0_MG_FD_204029 | JGI IMG/M metagenome (GOLD analysis project Ga0315292, IMG submission 204029) | Sediment microbial communities from Yellowstone Lake, YNP, Wyoming, USA - YL17G13_0 | ecosystem: Environmental > Aquatic > Freshwater > Lake > Sediment | place: USA: Wyoming | collected... | reverse complement strand
CACATCGCACATCTACACGATCGCCAACCCGAAGCGCATCGTCAGCGTGCGCGTCGTCACGACGACGGGCGCGTCGGCCACAGCGACGAGGGAGATCGTCGTCCAGTAGCCATGACTGTACGCACAGCGACCAGTCGGGGCACCGATCGCGGTTTTGCGATGGCCGCGTTGCTGGTCGCCCTTGGGGTGATGGCGGTATTCGCCAGCGTGGCGATGCCCGTCTGGCGCACCGTCGTGCAGCGGGAGAAGGAAGAAGAGCTCATCTTCCGCGGCGAGCAGTACGTCCGCGCCATCCGCCTCTTCCAGCGCAAGTTCGCGAACGCGTACCCGCCGACCGTCGATCTCCTCCTCGAACAGAAGTTCCTCCGGAAGAAGTACAAGGACCCGATGACGACGGACGGCGCGTTCGTCCTCGTCTACCAGAACATGCTCCAGCCCGCGCTGGGCGGGCGGGCGGGCCAGGGCGGCACGGGCGGCCGCGCCGGCACGATCTCGCCGCCGCCCAGATCCGGCACCCAGGCCGCGCCTTCGCCCAACATGCAGGCGGTCGGCCCGCGCGGCGGCATCGTCGGCGTCGTCAGCAAGAGCGGCGAGCAGTCCCTCCGCATCTACAACGGGAAGTCCGTCTACAGCGAGTGGACGTTTGTCCAGGTGCAGTCCAACATCCCCGGCCAGGGCGGAGCGCCCGGGGCCGGCGGACGCGGCGCCGGCCCCGGCGGACGCGGCGTGCAGCCGGGCGGCGGGATGCAGCCTGGCGGCATGGGCGGCCCGCAGCGGGGGCGCGATCAAGGCGGTCAGGGCGGCAGGGGAGGCGGAACCGGGCTGGGCGGCGGACGTGGCGGTCCCGGCACGCCCTAGCTGAACTGCGGACGGGCGACCGCCGTACAGGCGTCGGGCCCTCCTCCGCGGTGAATCCCGGCACCACCCGGACAAGGGCCCGCGTCGTCGAACCGATCAAGGCTAATTGACGAAGAACTCCGTGCGGCTCGTCCCAACCGAGCCGTCAATCCCGATCGCCCGGCAGGTCACGGCGTAGTTCCCGAACACCTCGAACGTGCGCGCCGTGGTGTTGCCGGTGGTCGTCAGCACGTAGCCGTCGCTCCACTCCCACTCGTACCGCGCGATGCAGGTCCCCGTGCCGCACGTGGCCGTGGTGGTCGCCGTGAACGTCACCGTCTGGCGCCGCACCGGGGCCGACGGGCTGATGCCGATGTTGACCGACAGCGCGCCGAATCCACCGGGCCGCACGATGATGCTCGATTGCACGCCCTGCGTGGCCGCCGACACGGTGGCTTCGGTCTGGCAGAAGAACGACGTGCTGGCCTGCCCCGTGGTGTCGGTGTAGACCGTCGCGCTGCCGAGACTGCCCGCGGTCGTCGTGAAGAGCACCGGCACGCCAGGCACCACCACACCGCGCGCGTCGAACACCGTGGCGACGATGGTCGAGGTGCCCAGCGACCCGAGCGTCGCGCTGAGCGCCACGCGGCTGGGCACGGTGCCGACGCGGATCTCGAGGGTGTTGGACTTGATGGATCCCGACGTCGCGGACACCGATGCGGTCCCCGAGACGGTGCTTGCGGTCAACTGCACGGTGGCCCGGCCGTTGCTGACGCGCGTTTCGACCGGGTCGATTCGTCCGATTGTCGTCGCGAACGTCACGACCGTTCCGTCGCTGACCGCCTTGCCCGACGTGTCGGTGAGCGTGGCCGTGATCGTCAGCGCCCCGTGCAGCTCGACGCCGGTGCCGTTCGAGGTCAGGGTGAGCACCGATGACGACGGGGCCATCTGGACGGCCTGCTCGCACCCGGCGGCGGCAAGAGCGGCCCCGACCAGGAGGGAACCGACCACCACCCGAAGCCCGAGCCGAGCACGTGAGTCGAAGAAACGTCGTTTCATGATCATCTCGTCGATGGACTCGCTGGTCCGCTCAGGGCCCTGAACACGTACGGCCCCCCGCCGGGACACATACAAAAGGTGCGCCACATGCGCACACCTGCAGGGGAATCTCCTGCCGACTGTCTATCGGCAGGACACGACGCGCGGGTGATGTCCAGGATTGCGCCACGGTGCACACGATGGCGCGCGCACTCGGAGGCTGGCTCGACGGTGCGGACCGTCTCCGCGGCTCGCCCGGCCGTGACGTCGGTGTCCGGATCGCCTGCCTGCCCCACAATATATGTGGCTAGTCCCCTGGATCCGTGATGCCTTGGATAAGTCCCGGAGCGCGGCGCCCGGATGGCCAGGCGCGACGACCGAGGATAGCGGGCCTATCTGAGGGAGGAGCAACGCCGCCAGCCGGGATGCCCCGCCCGGGAATTATGTGAGGAATCACGGTTCCAGGGGACTAGTCGGTCACCGTACGCCACCCTCTCCGTTGGAGCCGGGTGGCCATGAACCACGCCGCCAGCGCGGCCACGGCGACGTATGCCAGGGTCTCGAGCGGGCCCCGGAAGAGCAGTGCGCCAAGGCCGAAGAGCACGGCGTAGACCAGGCAGCAGCCGGCGATCCAGATGCCGACCAGGCCGCCGAGGCGTTCGACCGGCGGCCCGCCCGCCAGGCGCGCAATCGGCGCCCACCCGGGCCCGGCCGGGCGCACGCGTCGGTAGAAGGCGAGCAGCTTGTCGTCGGGCTCCGGCGGCGTGAGGAACGTCACGACGAGCCAGCACGCCGTGGTCCACGCGACGAGGTAGATCAGCGTGTAGGGGAACCGGATGTCGGTGCCGAGGCGCAGGACCGCGTAACCGATGGCCGGCGCCACCATGGCGGTGATCTCGGACCACGCGTTCACGCGCCACCAGTACCAGCGCAGGATGAGAACCAGCCCGATGCCCGCGCCCGACTCGAGCACGAACTCCCAGGCCTGCCGCACGCTGTCGAGGTAGAACGTCACGAGCCCGCCGACGATCATCGTCAGCACCGTCGCCGCGCGTGACGCCCAGACGTAGTGCCGGTCGCTGGCGGCCGGGCGGATGAAGCGGCGGTAAAAGTCGTTCACGAGGTACGACGTGCCCCAGTTGAACTGCGTCGACACCGTGGACATGTAGGCGGCCAGGAACGCCGCGAGCAGCAGGCCGCGCCACCCCGGCGGCAGGCAGTCGCGCATCGCGAACACGTAGCCGCTCTCGGCGTCCGCCAGCCCGGGGTAGAGGACGAGCGTCGCCAGCCCGACCAGGATCCACGGCCACGGGCGGACGCAGTAGTGGGCGATGGTGAACCACAGCGTCGCCAGCAGCGAGTGCCGCTCGTCTTTGGCCGACATCATCCGCTGCGCGACGTAGCCGCCGCCCCCGGGCTCCTGGCCCGGATACCAGCTGGCCCACCACTGGACGCCGATGTAGGCCACAAACGCCGCCAGCGGCAGCGCGAGCGCGGTGCCCGCGTCATCACCGCCCGTATGGGCGTCGCCGAGGCGCGGAAAGAACGAAAACGCCGTGTCCGGCAGCTTCGCCTGCAAGCCCGCGATGCCGCCGACGGCGGGCATCTTCAGTACGAACCACGCGAGCGCGATGGTGCCGCCCATGGCGAGCACGAACTGGAAGAGGTCCGTGACGACCACGCCCCAGAGGCCGGCCGACGCGGAGTACACCGCGGTGACACCGAGGCTGATGAGCACGGCCGTGAGCTTGTCCCATCCCATCGTCACGGCCAGGATCTTGGCCATGGCGAGGTTGACCCAGCCCATGATGACGCAGTTGATCGGCAGGCCGAGATACAGCGCGCGGAACCCGCGCAGCACGGCGGCGGGGCGGCCCGAGTAGCGCAACTCCGCGAACTCCACGTCCGTCATGATGCCCGCGCGGCGCCAGAGCCGCGCGAAGAAGAACACCGTCAGCATGCTGCCGAACGCGGAGCTCCACCAGATCCAGTTGCCCGCGATGCCGTTGCGGCCCACCAGCCCGGCCACCACCAGTGGCGTGTCGGCGGCGAACGTCGTAGCCACCATCGACGTGCCGGCGAGCCACCACGGCAGCGAGCGCCCGGAGAGGAAGAACTCGCCCAGGTTGCGGCCGGCCCGCCGCGTGTAGCACACGCCGATGACGAGGGAGATGGCGAAATAGGCCGCGACAATGGTCCAGTCGAGCGCGGTCAGCGTCATGGCGCCAGTCCCGCGACCACCTCGTCGTGGAACGCGCGCCGGACGCCGCGGATCCCGTCACCGGATCCGCCGGCCGGATAGACGCGATTGGTGAGGAGGACCGCGTAGAGGTCGCGCGCCGGATCGATCCAGAGCGAGGTGCCCGAGTACCCGGTGTGGCCGAACGCCGCCGGCGACATGAGCGTGCCGCAGGAAGAGGTCGGCAGCATCGTGTCCCAGCCGAGCGCGCGCGAACTGCCGGGGACGGCCGACTTCGCGAGGAACCGCCGCAGCACGGCCGGCGCGACCAGCGCCGGCGCGTCGCCCGGAGATCCGAGCGCCCGGAGGATCCGCTGCGCGAACGCGCCGACGGCCGCCGCCGTCCCGAAGAGCCCGGCGTGCGCGGCGACGCCGCCCAGCGCCGCGGCATTCGCATCGTCGACCTCGCCGACCAGCAGCCGATCGCGCCAGGCATCGACGCGGGTCGGCGCGATGCGCGACCGCCACGTGCGCGGCGGCGCGTACAGCAAGGCCTCGCCGCCGGACAGTCCGAGCTGCGCCGCGACGGGATCGAATTGTTCGTCCAGCGGCGCGCCGCCGAGGTCTTCGACGATGAACCCGAGCATGATGAACCCGAGATCACTGTAGAGCGACGCGGACCGCGGCGCATGCTGGAGCGGCAGCGCGGCGATCGCCCGCGCAAACGCCTCCCGGCTTTCGCACGACTCGAAGAGCGGGGCCCAGACGGGAAGCCCGGAGCTGTGCTCCAGCAGATCCCGAACGCGCACCGCACGACGTTCGCCGACGTCCCACCCCGGCACGTAGTCCCGGACGGACCGCTCGAGATCGAGCAGCCCGCGCGCGACCAGGCGCATCGCGATGGTCGTGGTCGCGATCACCTTCGTCAGTGAGGCGAGATCGAAGATCGTGGCCGCCGACACCTCCGCGGCGTCCTCGTCATAGGTGAGGCGGCCGACCGCGTGGCGCCAGAAGACGCCGCCCGACGAACCCGCTTCGGCCGCCGCGCCCGGGAAGACGCGGGAGGCGAGCCCGGCCTCGACAGCGCGGCGCGCCTCGGCTCCGCGGTCACGATCGGGTGGACTGGTCACCCGAAGCCCTCCAGGCCCGCGCCACCTGACCGCGGAGCGCGTCCGTCAGGAAGAGGGCAGCGACAACGATAAGAGGCACTCGGAGGCGGGACATCGGGTGGCGCGACTGTAACAAGCGAGCCGATCGCTGTCAACGGCGCGCGCGCGGCCCCCATAATCACTCCGGGAGTGTTTGTGCCATCGCAATTCTCATTCCGGGAGTGATTTCTCGATCGCACGACGGCCCGCACGACGACCCGCCATTGACAGCGGCCTCGATCCCTTCCTATGCTCCAAGCGCGGAGGCGCTCTTGCGACACGTCCTTGGAATCGATGCGGGCGGTACGAAGACGGTCTGTCTGCTGGCCGACGAGAACGGCCAGGTCATTTCGGAGTCCCGCTCATCGGGCGCGAACCTGCAGGCCGTCGGCGAACTCGAGGTGGAGAAAGTCCTCCACCAGGTCATGGAGGACGCCATCGGCGACCTTGGCGTGCTCCCGCAGGCGGTCTGCCTTGGCATCGCCGGCGTCGATCGGGACGACGACTCGGCCATCGTGCGGGCGATCATGCGACGGATCGCCTACAAGGCCAGGACGCTGGTCGTCAACGACGCGCTGGTCGCGCTGGTGGCAGGCGCCGGCGCTGAGCCCGGGGTGGTGCTCATCGCGGGCACCGGGTCGATTGCCTACGGGCGGAACCGTGCGGGGCGCGCGGCACGGGCCGGCGGCTGGGGCTACGTGCTGGGCGACGAGGGCAGCGGGTACTGGATCGGCCGGCGCGCCCTGGCCGCGGTGCTCCGGCAGTCGGACGAGCGCGGGCGGCCCACGCTGCTCACGGGACGTCTGCTGCAGCACTTCGGCATCAGCAAGCCTCAGGACCTCGTGCAGGTTGTCTACTACCGGAACCTGCGGCCCCCGGCGATTGCGGCGCTGGCGACCCATGTGAGCCAGGCCGCGCAGGACGGCGACGCCGTGGCGCGCGACATCCTGCAGGAAGGCGCGGAGGAACTGCTGGGCGCGGCCCGTTCGGTCATCGCCCGCCTGCGGCTGGACGCCGAGCCGTTCGTGTGCGTGTTCGCGGGCGGGATCTTCCAGGCGGTGCCGGGGCTGGCGGACCAGCTTCGCGATCGGCTGACCGGGACATCCCCGCTGTGCCGCGTCATGCGGCTGACCGACCCTCCCGCGACGGGAGCGGTACAGCTGGCGATCGACGAACTCCACGGGGGCGCCCGCCTGCCGGCGTATCTCTGAGTCGCGCGCGGGGGGCGCGCGAGGCACCTAGTCTTTCGGCGCCGCGGCCGGGCCGAGCAACTCGCGCAGGCGCGACTCGATGTCCTCTCCGAGCGCATCGCGCATCACGCCGTCGGCCTTGCGCAGCCGCGTCAGCGATTTCGCCAGCGGCAGGCCGGTCTTCTGCATCACGATGGCGGCCTTGACGTTCCATTTCGCCCGGCGCAGCATCGTGTCGGCGCCGGCGTAGTCGAGCCCCGTGACGATGATGACAATGCGCCGCGCGCGGTCCTTGAGCTTCTCGGAGGTCGACTGCACGTCGACCATCAGGTTGCCGTAGGTCTTGCCGAAACGCACCATCGACGCCGTCGTCAACATGTTCAGGACGAGCTTGGTCGCGGTCCCGGCCTTCAGTCTGGTCGAGCCCGCGATGACCTCGGGGCCGACGCCCAGGGCGATGGTCAGGTCCACGAACGACTGCAACTCGGTCGCCGGGTCGCAGGTGACGAAGATGATGCGGGCCCCGGCGTTCCGGCCGGCCGCCAGGCCGCCGCGCACGAACTGAGTCATGCCGCTGGCCGACACGCCGACGAAGACGTCCTTCTTGCCGGGTTTGAGGCGCTTCACGGCGCGCACGCCGTCCTCGTACCGGTCCTCGGCGCCCTCGCGGGACCGGAAGACCGACGACTTGCCGCCGGCCATGAGCCCCAGGACCTGGTCGCTCGACATGCCGAAGGTCGGCGGGATCTCGGCGGCCTCGAGGACGCCCAGCCGCCCGCTGGTCCCGGCGCCGATGAACACAAGGCGGCCGCCCTTGCGCAGCGCCTGAGTGATAATGTCCACAGCCAGCGCGATGCGCTCGCGTTCACGGGCCACGGCCGCCAGCATCTTGCGGTCTTCGCCCAGCATGACGTCGATGATTTCGGCCGACGGCAGCTTGTCGATGCCGAGGCTGGCCGGGTTGATGGCTTCGGTCGGCAGCTGCTGCCACTTGGACTGATGCGGCATGGGACACCCCGGAAAGGGAACACCAAAACGGCCGATCGTAGCGCCCCGGGGTACCCCTGTCAAACCTCCGGCGGTGGCCGCGGAGACGTCCGCGCCCGACGGGTCGCCGGAGTTCGACGAGTACCTGGACTATCTCCGGGTCGAACGCCGGCTCGCGGGCAACTCCATGGAGAGTTACACCCGGGACCTCGGCCGGCTGGCCGGGTTCGCCGCCGGCGAGGGCTGCCGGGTCGGCCAACTGTCGCGGGCGCAGCTCGAGGAGTTCGTGCGCGTGCTGTTGAGCGACGGGCTGTCGCCGCGGTCGGTGGCCCGCAGCGTCGCCAGCCTGCGCGGGTACTTCCGGTACCTGGTCCGCGAAGGGCGCCTGGCGGCCAGCCCGGCAGACGACCTGCGCGCGGCGCGCCCGTGGCCCGCGCTGCCGAAGTACCTGTCGCCCGAGGACGTGGATCGCCTGCTGCAGCAGCCCGACGCGGCCACGCCCTGCGGCGTGCGCGACCGCGCGCTGATCGAGGTGCTCTACGCCACGGGCCTGCGCGTGTCGGAACTGGTCGGCCTGCGCGCCGCCGACGTGAACCTGTCCGCCGGCTACCTCACGTGCACGGGCAAGGGCGGGAAGCAGCGGCTCGTACCCGTCGGCGACGAGGCCGCGTCCTGGCTCCGGCGCTACCAGCAGGACGGCCGGCTCCAGCTGCTCCGCGGCCGCACGTCGCCGCGTGTGTTCGTCAACGTACGAGGCGGCCCGCTCAGCCGCGTCGGGTTCTGGAAGGTGCTGAAAGGGTACGCCCGGCAGGCGGGGCTGCGCAGCGACGTCAGCCCGCACGTGCTGCGGCACTCGTTCGCGACGCACCTGCTCGATCGCGGCGCCGACCTGCGCGCGATCCAGATGATGCTGGGGCACGCCGATCTATCTACCACGCAGATCTACACGCACGTGATGGAGACGCGCATGCGCACGATCTACGACCGGTTCCACCCGCGGGCCTAGCAGGGGAGACGTGATGCGCCGCGTACTGATCGTCCTCTCGCCCGTGCTGGCCTGGGTGCTCTGGGCCGCGGTCACGCTGCCGCCGTCCGCGCGCCCCCTGGCCGGGGCGGCCCTGGTGCCGGGCACGCCGCCCACGGCGCGCGGCGCGTACCACATACATTCCCGCGCGTCGGACGGCACCGGCACCATCGACGACATCGCGCGCGCGGCCGCCGAGGCCGGCCTGCAGTTTGTCATCATCACCGACCACGGCAACGCGACGCGGCCCATGGAGGCGCCGCGCTACGTCGGCAGCGTGCTGTGCATCGAGGCCGTGGAGATCAGCACGACCGACGGTCACTACGCCGCGCTCGACCTGCCGGCGCCGCCGTACCCGCTGGCGGGCGAAGGGCGCGACGTGGCCGAGGACGTCGCCCGGCTCGGCGGATTCGGGATCGCCGCACATCCCGACTCCGTGAAGGACACGCTCCAGTGGCGCGCGTGGGACGCGCGCGTCGACGGCATCGAATGGTTCAACGCCGACTCCCAGTGGCGCGACGAGTCCCGCTGGCGGCTCCTGCCGACCCTGCTGCAGTACCCGCTGCGTCCGGCGGAAACCGTGGCGTCGCTGTTCGACCGCCCCGTCAGCGCGCTACGCCAGTGGGACGAGTTGACCGCGCGTCGCCGCGTCGTCGGGTTCGCCGCCGCCGACGCGCACGCGCGCATGGGCTGGCGCGGCAAGGCCGACCCCTACGACGAGTCGCTCTACGTCCGCGCGCCGTCGTACGAATCGGTGTTCCGGGCGTTCTCGATGCGAGCGGAACTCGAGGCCCCGCTCACCGGCGACGGAGCGCGCGACGCGCGGCTGATCCTCGACGCGGTCAGGGCCGGGCGAATCTACGCCGCGTTCGACGCCGTCGCGGGGCCGGGGGTGCTCGACTTCCGCGCCGGGAGCGCCACGGCGCGCGCGCGGCAGGGAGGCTGGATCCCGGACGGCGACGGGGCCGTGCGGTTCGACGCGCGCGCCAACCTGCCGCCCGGCGGTTCGCTCGTGCTGCTGCGCAACGGCACCCAGGTCGCGCAGGCCACCGGGCAGGCCCTGGCCTACGCCGACACGCCACCCGGCGCGTATCGCGTCGAAGCCAGGATCCCGGGGGCCCCGGGCTCGCCGCCGCTGCCCTGGATCGTCAGCAACCCGATCTACGTGGGCCCGGGCTACGCGCCCGCCGGGCCCGACCGGCCCTTTGCCGCGACTGCGCAGGCCACGCTCGAACTCCCGTCCGGCATCTGGCGCATCGAGAAGGACCCTGGCTCGACGGGGACGTTTGCGAACACCGCCGCGCCGGATGGCGTCATCCGGGAGTTCGCGTTCCAACTGGCAGCGGCGGGAGCCAGCCCGTTTGTCGCGCTGGTCACCGACGAGACCGGCCCGATGCACGACGCCGCCCGGCTCTCGTTCCGGGCGCGGGCGAGCCGGCCCCTGCGCCTTTCGGTGCAGGCCCGCGTGGCGGACGGCGCGGCCGAGGGGCGGCGCTGGCAGCGCTCGGTGTACCTCGACGGCACGCCGCGCGAGGTCACCGTGGCCTTCGCCGACATGCGCCTCGCGGGCACGGGCGAACGCGCGGCGCTCGCGCCGGCGCGGATCTCGTCGCTCCTGTTCGTCGTCGACACCACGAACGCGCGGGCCGGCGACGGCGGGCGGGTGTGGATCACGCACCTGCGGACGGAGCGATAGACGCGAAGTTCGCTGGCGTCGCCTATCCCGCCGTCGCGTCCGGCTTCCGCCTACGCGCGAAGCGCTTCGGCGAGACACGCCGCAGCCGTGGCGGAGGCGGTCAGCCGGACGCGACTCGGTGCTGGCTGAAGCCAGCACTCCTAGCGAGTCGGTCGCGACCTGCGCCTTCGACTCGGGCGATCCGCGAGTCCGGGTCAGGTCCGGACGGTGAGCAGGAGGTAGGCGGCGGCCGCGGCGAACAGGATGTTCGGCGCCCACGCGGCCAGCAGCGGCATGATGACGCCGCCCGCCCCGAGCGCCGCGAACACGCTGGTCGTCGTCCAGTAGACGATGGCGAGCACGATGCCGAGGCCGATCCCGTACATCGCGCCGCGCCGGCCCGTCGTCACGGCGAAGGGCACGGCGATGAACGTCATGATCAGCGTGACCCACGGGAACGAGATCTTGCGGTGCAGTTCGACCTCGTACTCGGTGACGTTGAAGCCGGCCGCGCGCAGCTCGACGATGTAGCGGCTGAGCTCCTGGTAGGTCATCCGATCCGCCTCCTTCTGCTCGGTGGTGAAGTACTGGGGCGGCTCGATGAACACGTCGGCCGACGCGATCGTGCGGAACGCCGTCTCTTCGGTCTTCCTGTCGAACTCGCGCAGCCAGCCGTCCTTCGCCTGCCAGAGCACCGTCTGTTCACGCCCGGTCGCGCGGCCGCTGAAGGCGAGGGTCCGGTAGAAGGCGCGGCTCTGCAGCCGCCACGCCTTCGGCGCGAACTTGAAGATGGAGAACCCGTTGAGTTCGCTGCGCCGCGGGTCGAAGTAGACGTAGTTGTAGAACTCCCCCTTGCGGCCGACGATCCACTTCCGGTTCAGCACGTCGAAGGTGCGCGCCGACCCGCCCCTGATCACGTGGCGGATCGCCTCCGCGCGCCGGTTCGAGTACGCCAGGACGTTCTCCTCGAACAGGAACAGCACCCCGCTCGCGATGACCGCGAACACCAGCAGGGGAGCGGCCGACCGGTAGAGGGAAATGCCGCAGGCGCGCATCACGATGAGCTCGCTGTTGCGCGTGAGCAGCCCGAAGGTGACCAGCCCCCCGATCAGCACCGACAGCGGGATGCAGTAATACATGTACTGCGGCGTCGCGTACCACATGTACTCGAGCACCATGCCGCCGGTCGCCGTGCCCTTGAAGAGCTTGTCCGACAGATCGATGAACGTGGAGATCTGAAAAATGCCCAGGATGCCGATGAACGTGAGGCCGAAGACTCTCACGTACATCTGGCCGATGTAGCCGTCGAGGATGTTGGCGCGAAGGGTGAGCCCGCGCCCCAGGCGCCCGCCCAGGTCGACGACGGTCCGCATCGCGAGGCGGCCGCGGGTGCCCAGGGCCGCGCCCGCCAGCGACGCCGGCCACAGCGCACGGAACCGCGCGGCGACGCGGGCGCCGCGAACATTCCACACCGCGGCGTTGGGCCCGCGCAGGGTCAGGAGGGCGACGCCCACGGCGCCCAGCACGATGTTCGGAATCCAGGTCGCCAGCCACGCCGGCAGCCACGCCCCCTTGGCGAGTGACTGCGCGTTCCCGAGCAGCACGTAGTAGACGAAGATGACCGCGATGCCCTGGACGAAGCTGCCCATCTTACCGTCGCGGCGGTTGGTCAGGCCGAAGGCCGCGCCCAGCAGCGCGAACACGAAACACGCGAAGGGAATCGAGAACTTCTTCTGGATCTCCATCTCGGCGTTGTGCGTCGAGGTCTTCTGACGCCTGCTGTCAGCCATGCTCGTCCGAAGTTCGGCAATCGTCTTTTCCCGATCGCCTTTCTGCGGCCCCGTGCGTGGAAAGACGGTGTCGGGGTCCAGGGTGATGGTCGTCTCGGCGAAGCGGTGCACGTTGGAGCTGGCAGGCGCGTCCGCGTTGGAGGTGTGCTGCGTCCCGTCTTCCAGCACCAGTGTCACGGTCCGCTCGTCCTGATTGGTCAGCAGGCGCCCGCGGTTCGCCAGGAACACCACCGGGCTGTTTGGATTGGACGTGTCCGCCATGAACACGTCTTGCCAGCCCCTGCCGTCGCCCGGGTTGTCGCGGATGTAGATGACCCGATTCGGAAAATTCTCGAAGAACACCCCGGGCTTGACGTCTCCTTCGGCCTGCTGGACCACGATCCGGTAGGTTTCCTCCCGCCAGGCCTGGTTCGCGTCCGGAACGGCCCAGATCATGACGTAGAGGGTGGCGAGGGCGGCGATCGTCGCCAGGAACAGGATCGGCCGCAGGACGCGCACGATGCTCACGCCACACGACTGGAGGGCGACCCATTCGCGGTCCCCGGAGAAGCGCCCCAGACCGACCAGGAGACCGACCAGGAGGGCCATGGGGATGGTGATGGCCAACGCCTGGGGCACCAGGGTGAGCATCAGGTAGGCGACGGTACCGCCCGGCACGCCCTTGGAGATGAGCTTCTCGGCCTGATTGATGAGGAGCGGGAGTTCGAGCATGAACGTGAACACGAGGAGCGACATGAGGAACGGCGTCATGACGCTGCGGATCACGTAACGGTCGATGAGGCGTGGCATGGGTGCTCCAGGCCAACGATATCACGGGGACGGCTGGAGCCGGGAACGTGAGCGACTAGGGCATAGAGCAGAGTCCGCACGAACCAGGGATGCACAGTTCATCAACAGGGACGTTATAAAGCGTATTCGCATGACGTCTGATAATATATGTTATGTTAACTAGACGGTCCAGCGAACCCGACTCTACCCGATTACTGTGCGTTGCGGAGTTCCTGAATGATGGTTTCCAGCGCCCCGATGATCTCGTCGCGTTCGACCTTGCTCTTCGAGAACGTCATCCGCAACTGGAACGCCTTCGTGGCGGGCTTGAAATTGAACGTGAAGGCTTTCGGCCGCCCGCGCTTCGGCTTGGCCGTCTCGGCTCGCAACCGCTCGCGCGTGGCGTTGCCCTCGCGCATGACGCGCTCGACCAGCGCAATCATTTTCTTGACGTCTGATAGCCTAACTATCTCTAGAAGCAATGATTTAGAGGAAATGTCTGCCATCCGACAAAGCTGTTTCACCTCGTCGGGCATCTTGTGGAGGGCCAGCGTCTCCGTAATCGCTGTCCGCGACTTGCCGAGGCGCTTCGCCAGGTCCTCGTGCGTGAAGGCGTTCCGCTTCGCCAGTGTATGGAAGGCCTCGGCCTCTTCAAACGGCGTCAGATCCTTGCGCTGGATGTTCTCGATGAGCGCCAGTTCGATGATTTCCTCGTCATCGACGTCCCGGACGACGACCGGAAGCTCTCGCAGGCCGATCTGGACCGCGGCCTGGTACCGCCGCTCGCCGGCGATGATCTGGTACCTCCCAGCCCGTGTCCTGACAACCAGCGGCTCGATGATGCCCTTTTCGGCGATCGACGCCATCAACTCCGACAGGTCGCCCATCGCCTGGCGAGGCTGGTCGGGGTTCGGGTCGATCTGGTCGATCGGCAGCAGCCGTCCGATGGGCGTACCGGCCGGCGAGCCCAGCGTCTCGACGTAGTGTTCGTCGTGGCGCATGCGCACGGTGTCGGGAAGACCTGCGCGCTTAGGCACGATCGATGACCTCCTCACACAAACGGTAATATTCTGTCGCGCCGGATGAGTCTGGCGCGAAGCTGAAAATCGGTTCCTTGTAAGCGGGGCTCTCTTCGAGCCGTACG